>Ga0116188_1002402_pt1 | contig 14763 bp, 10 predicted proteins | sample AD_JPNTR2_MetaG_FD_89807 | JGI IMG/M metagenome (GOLD analysis project Ga0116188, IMG submission 89807) | Active sludge microbial communities of municipal wastewater-treating anaerobic digesters from Japan - AD_JPNTR2_MetaG | ecosystem: Engineered > Bioreactor > Anaerobic > Digestate | place...
TCCCGTTCCGCCTGCTCCCTCGCGTCCGACAGCGGCATCCCCGAGTCGAGGTACTCCTGCGCCGCCTGCCACATCCGGGCCTGCAGAACGTCCGCCAGTTTCTGCGCCACCCCCGCCTTGTTGAGCCGGGCCAGCATTTGCGGCTGTTTCACTTCCCATCCCTTGAGGATTCGCTGCCGCAGCGGGATTATGTAGTCCTCGCCCTGATCCTCCAGCCTCTTGTGCTCCTTCTTCACCCAACTGACGAACGTCGACATTTCCCGGTTGCTGTCCGGCATTGCTCTCGGGTCCATTGGTCGCGCCCTCCTTGGGTGGTGCATAATCATCTTGGATGATCCTACCATCGCGCACGTCGCGGATAAAGCGCAAAACGTAGGGTTTCATGACATTTATCGTCGCCGTGTCCATGCCGAATTGGGTACGCATGGCATTGACCAGCGCGCGCATCATGTCGCCGATGTCGCTGGCGGCGTCGCGGAAGTGAGCGATCCCTGACAGGAAGATCGGCTTGGCCTGGGCGTAGGTGTCCTCGTCGAACCCGAGTCCCATGTTCATTTGGCCCGGCTTGGGCTTGAACAGGGCGTTGAGCGCCTTGGCAACGTCGGCCAGGCCTGCCCCAGCGTTCTTGGCGGCGCTCTTGGCCGAGTCGCTGGCAGCACGCGGCGACGGAGCGGCCGGCTTCACGCCAAGCGGCGTGCTCCCTGTCGGAGCTGCTATCTGAGGCGTTACCGGCTTCTTGGTTTCTGGTTTCTTCGCGGGTGGCGGATTGGGTTTGGCAGTTGGTTCCGTTTCCGTGACGATCTGGTCGAACATGGCGTCGAGGCCATCGTCCTGCGCAGCTTGGGTGTCCTCGGGAGCCGGCTTGGCCGCAAATACCCACCCCTGAATCGCGCGCTGCGCCGCATCGAGGCGTCCCCATCCCCACTGCTTGTCAGGCCCGACTGGCCCGATGGTGGTAATGCCTCCTGATTCGGACTTGGTCTTCACAACATAGGTCTGAACCTTCGCGCTCTTGATTTCCTCGATCCACGTCGTATCGCCGTAGCGCGACAACCTTTCGCCGTCCTGCAGCGCCTGTAATGCTTGGTCCTCCGACATGCCCTCTGCGTTGCGCAGGGCTGTCGGCGCGTTGATCCGCTCCAAGTCTTCGAGCAGGGTCAGATCGCCGGCTCGGGCCTCGTCGACCGCCTGCTTGATCTGCTCCGGTTGCACGCCAAGGTCGCGCAGTGCCTTCGCACGTCCTGGGAGTCCCGGAACATTTCCGGGCTTTCGCGGGGCAGCGGTGAGCTTTTCCGGGGGGTTGGCGGACGTTTCCGGGGGGTTGGCGACCTTCTCCGGAACAGCGGTGAGCTTCTCCGGGGGGGTTACCTGTCCGGCAGGGTGATCTTGGTGATCTTCCAGCCCTTGCCGATCCCGAGTTCGGAACACCGCTCCTGGAGGGTTTTCCCCTCGGGCAGCGCGCTCGCCGCTTTGTGTACGGGCGGCTTTGTGGGATTGGAGTCCGGTTTCCGCTTCTTCGAGGGTTGATCCTGTTCCATAGCTGAATCCCAATCCATTGAGGGTGATCTCTGTGCCATCCGGCTTCGAGACGGATACCTTGGCGCGGGTGAGGCGGTCCGCCGCCCGCTTCATGACGAGTTCGGCGCCGGCCACGTTGAGCGCCTGAACGATGAATTCGTCGCCACTGACATGGTATGCGTTCGGTGTTTCTGCGGCGAGTGCTTGCGCAATCGCTCTGAGCATTTCGTCACCAGATGCGTGACCAAGCGTGTCGTTCACCCACTTGAGCGAGTCAGCATCGATCGAGACTTGAACGGGCAGCTTCTTCGACTCGTCGTAGGCGCGCTTGTTTGCGATCCCGGTCAGGTGATTGGTGAGCAACTCCCTGCGCATGTCCTCGGGCGACATTTGATCGACCGTCTTGCGCTGGCTGGCGTCCTTGCGGCGCTCGGGTTTGAAAGTTTTTTCCGGTTTTCTTTCAGACTTGCTCGCCGGCTGTGGCGATTCTTTCGGTTCTTCACCCGGCTCGATCGCGTACTTGCCCGGCTGGGTGGGGTGCGGGACAACGCGCGAGGGCAACCCCTGCGCGGTCATCCGAGTAGCCAGGAGGGTAGCGCGCACCTTGTCGTATGCGCGCTCCGCTCCCGACTCGGGTTTCAGCACTTCTTCGGCGGCTTTTTCCCCTTCCCCTTGCTGGCGTCCGCCCGATTGAACTCGCGCGCCACCTGCTGGGGGATTCCCACCTTCTTGGCGAACTCCGGATTGTGGGCGGCTGCCGCCATCGTCCTTTCCTGCTTCTTGCTGCTGCTTGGCATCGGTCTTCTCCTTGGCCTGGGTTGGTTGGGTTGCGGGCGTCGAGACAGAAATCGCTAAAGCATTGCTTTTCTGATTTCTGTCTTTTCCTGCCTGCTCGGTTGCCGGCGGGAGCGTGATCTCTGGATTGGACAGGATCGTCTTCGGCGTGGCGTGGGTTGGGCTGGCGCCCGCCTCGATCGCTGCGCCGGCTGCTGCCGAGATTGGACCGGCCGTCTTGTCGATCTCGACCGTGTGCCCGGTCTGCACATTGACGGCATGCACGGTGTTGGCCCGCGCGGCAATCGCGCGCTGAACATCGGCGGTCAGGCCACTCTCAACGGCCGCCGCCTGACGGGCCTGTTGTTCGGCTTCAGCGTGCTTGACGCGTAGAGCCGAATCCATGCGGTCGCCAATCGTCGCCTGCCGCACCGTGCCGTCCGGGTTGGCGATGAATTGGCCGGGCAGTGGGGTATCCGGGCCGGGAAGGGCGAGCGGGCCGGCCGGTTCCGGCCGGCGCTTCTCTTTGGCGGCCGGCTGCAGATCGGCGTAGGCGTTCTGCCGCGCCTCGGACAACCACCTGACGGGCAATAAGGTGAACTTCCCGCTCTCGGTCGGTACGACGCGAACGTCGGTGCCTTTCTCGCGCGCGACAAGCGCGTTCCGCTGGGCTGTTTCCAGATCGTAGGACCGGCCGCCTGCGTCCATCCTGGCGATAACTTGCGCGAGCCTGGCGGCCTCTTCCGGGGTTTCGTGAAGTTCTGGAAGCGGACGATCCTGCTGCGGGCCGGCTACGTTGAGTGGCGGGAAGTCTCCGCGCTGGGGCTGGGATTCGATCTCCGGCCCTGCCGGTGGCGGCGTCTCGAACAGATCGGGGAATGCGCCGCCAGTATCCTTGCCGGGCACCTTCGGCGTCGGCAGTTGCGGCCCCTCGTTCGGTAGCATCGTGCCGCGCTGAATCTCTGGCAAGGGAACGTCGGCGATCGTCGGCGCTGGCTGGGTCGGCGGGGACTCGGCGGCGGCGGGCTTGCCACGAATGACTCCCCCCCCGACTCCCATGATGCCGCCGGCCAGCATGCCCATGGCCGCCGCATTGCCCAAACCTTCGTCCCATGGCTTGCCCTGGGCGATGTTCTGCGCCGCTTGCTCCTGCAGGCTCTGCGGTAGTTCTTCGAGGATTCCCTCGGAAACGAACCCCTCGGCAGCGCGCCGCGCGAGTCCCTTGCTCGATCCGGACGCAGCCTTGCCGCCGGCAACCAGCGTGTCGATGTCGGAGATGCCGAGTTTCTTGGCGACCGCCCCGCCCGCACCGGTGAGCGCCCCGGTCAGCGCGCCAGAGCCGGCCGCAATAGCCGCCTGAGTTGGCGTCAGCGTGCCGCCTTGGGACTCCTGCCTGATCTGCTCCGCAGTCTGGCCGGCGCTGACCGCGCCTTCGCCGATGGCCGAAGCGATGACGGGCGTCACCTTCGGAATCAGGGTCGCGCCGCGTGCGACCGCGCCGCCGGCGAGGATCGATGGCGCCGACTCCACGACCGAATGCGCGATGGTCGAGGGGTTCTGCAGGGCGGTGGTCAGCGTCGGGACGAATCCCTGCGCCTCCTGAACGGCCTTGTTGGCCGCCTGCTGCTCGGGCGAGTACCACTGGTCGATGATCGACTTGGCCTCTTTCGGCCGGAAACCGATGTCCTCTGCCAGCTTCCCGGCCTGACCACCGGTGAGGATGTCGGCGATCCCGACTGCGGCCTCCGGCACTCCAACGGCTCCCTTGAGTCCGGTGACGAGATAATCGGCTCCACGACGCAGGAGGCTGCTCTTCGGCCGGTTCCTGTCGAGCATGGAATCAATGGTTTCCTCGCCGGAATCCACCGGTCTGGAATCGAGCATTTCGTCGATCCGCTTCATTTCTTGTACCCCAGCGCCGCAAGTTGGGCGCTTGCTTCTTCACGCGACAACTTGCCGGCCTGATACTGCGCCGTGATCGCGTCGGCCTTGGCCTTCCTGTCGCCTTGCACGGCCTCTTTGCCCGCATATTCGCCGGTGCGCTGGTTGAACGGCACCTTCTTGAATATCGGTTGCCCCATCGCATCGACTTGCCCGGTATCCACGTCAGCCAAGATGTACTTGTCCTGCTGATCTGACGTTTTCCCGACAATCTGATTGAGCCGCGAGCGCAATTCCGTGCTCTTGGCCGTATCTGCCGGATCGGTGTCGGCGAGCTGCTTGGTCAGCTCGGCATGCTGCTGCTTGATCTTTGCGTCGGCCGCCTCGGATTGGGTCTTGGCCTGCGTCAGCGGGATACCCGCGAGGATGCCCTGCGTCTGCGCCGCCGCCTGCGCGGTCTGCGCTGCGGTCTGCGCATCCAGCCTGGGCTGTTCCCGCAGCGCGGCGATCTGCCCGAGCGCGAGTTTGTTGCGGGCCTTGGCGGCGATCATGTCGCCGATGGACATATTCCCGTTCGGCGCGGTGATCGTCTTCTCCAGCGCCGCAATGCGGTCCTGCGCGGCCGTTGCGCCGTTGAATGTGCCGCCGTTGCGCTGGTAGTAGTCGGCGATCGACTGGTAGTCGCCGCGGGCGGCTGCCGCTTGGAGAGCGGCAGAAACGGCCGGGGTCGGTCCTGCCGATCCAGCGATGGCTGCGGCTGGCATCGTATTGACGGTTCCGCCCTGATACTGCGCCATCGCGCGCGCCGGATCGTCGGTGAACATCGGCGACTTGAAGCCGCCGCCCGTCAGCTTGGTGATTCCCGAAACGGATGTCTGCTGGCCGATGACGCCGCCTTGGGCCATGCCGTATCCGCCCTGCGCAGTGGTGGGCGATGCCGTAACAGTGGGTTGCGGGACAGCCGGCACGGCGGGGAGTTTCGCGGCAGCGGCAGCCAGCGCCGTAGGCGGTGCGGCAACCGCGGGCGTGGCTACAGCTGGCGCCGAAGATGGAGTCCCATCGATCCCGAGCAACCCTTTCCCGACTTCTCCAGCGAAGTTCGTGACCGGCGATGCCGCGTTGAGAACGTCGTCGGTGATTGCGGCCGGCACCAGCATTGCCCCGCCGACATTCGCGCCGATCGCCTTGCCGACCGCGCGGCCGACCCCACCTTTCTGATAGGCGTCCTGCACGTCGGTAACCGAATTCGACAACAGGCTCGCGGTGCGGCTATTGAGTATGTCGTCTTTGAATCTGGCAATGTCGTACATGACGCTCTCCTGAAGGGGTTCGCAGCATCATCGTCCGGCCCGTTCCCGTGGGCAAAACCCGCGTCAGACGTTCTCGATACTGGCGATGTTGCCGATTGCGTTGATCGATGACAGCGCGGCGGCAGCCTGATTACCGGCCGCAGTGGCGGCCCCGAGCGCCGCGTGTGCCCTTGCCTGAGCCAGACCGGGTGCCGAATTGACAACCGCCAGCGAGAATTCGTTGGTCTGCTTCGCGTTGAACTGCGCAAGTTGCGTCTCAAGCTGCGCGAGGTTTATGCGGGCGTTGTAGAAGGAAGCAGCGGCTGAAATCAGCCCGGCCTGGGCATTGACCTGCGATGTCGCCATCTGCGCCGCCAGCGCCGGCCCGCGCATGATCGCCTCGATGTACTGCGCAGCGGCGTTGAGCGACGCAATCCGCAATTGGATGCCCTGCTGCACGGCGAACCGGATGTTCTCGACGATGATGTCGATGTGCTTGATTGCCGCGTCGCGCGACGACTGCGCAATCTTGTCCTGCGCCGCGCGGGCGATGGTCAGGCGCGAATGCACTGCCGCGCCGGGCGGAAGCGGGTATCCCTTCGCGGCCCAATCGTCGGCGGACTCGGCCTGTACCCTGTCAGCGTCGGCAAGGATGCGTGCTCGATCGCGCTCCCATATCTGCGCCTCGATACCGGGCGGAATGCCGGTTCCACCCGTCTTGATGATCTGGCAGACCCATTCCATCGCGTTGTCCCAAGCGCAGGTGTTCGGGAAGTAGGTCGAGAAGAAGTCGGCGAGTTTCGAGGTCGCCAGTTCGACGAGTTGGGTCTTCAACGTCTCGTACAGCGTGTTGTCAGCGCCGGCAACGTGGAATGGAATCTCTACCCTCGGCTCTGAGACGTTCACGTTCTGCGACACCAGTTGCGGCGTGGCGTTGATGATGACGGTCGAGGCCGTCAGAGCCTGCTCGGCATACTGGTTCGCCTGCTGTGCCTTGTCGTTCGCCAACTGTATGGCGTTCGAGATGATGTCGTTGATCGAGTCGGCGGATTGGGTCATGTCTGCGGCTCCGGTTTCTTCGCCTCACCTGTTTGCCATGGCGTGACGATGTTCAATGGCGCTGCCTTGCCGCGCCATCTGGTCAGGTAGAGAGTCCTGAAGTTGTCTTGTTCCATCTGCGGCTCTGATGGTATCTCCGGGACGATGAACAAACGCTCCGCGCCTATGATCTTCACGCGCTTCTTCCATGTGTTCCCATCATCGTGGGAAGCGTATTCGTAGTACGCTCCTTCCCCTGCGTCCCACACTGGAATAATGACTACAGATTTGCTCGCACCGAAGTCCGTAACTGTCATGACGCCGACCATCTCGGCTCCGACGGCAGGAAATCCAGCCATTGGCGGAACTGCCCATGTCACCCCATCATCGATTGACCGGAGCCACCATACCTTGTTGCGATTGCTCCACGGTCCGACGAACCCTCCTGAGATCAAGTAACTGTTGGTCAATTTCATCAACAGCACGTTCTTCCGCAAGCACACCAATGACTCTATGCGGAGGCGCCGGCTAGTGAAAAATTGCTGGATGTTCGTCTCAACGAACGACGCCCCGTCGTTGTCGGACCTGAATAGCCTGGTTGTGTGCAGCCAAGGCGTAGAGACCAGAGCATCAGGCGCATGCGGGATTTTCCCGGTCCTGCTACAGAGTATCGCCCCGCTCCTTGTGATCCATATTCCATTTCCGAAGTCGGACGCCCTGTCGAAGTGTTCGTACCAGCCAGATTCCATTGCAGGTTCATAGCGCACATTCCACGATGCGCCCGCATCATCCGTCGTCGCCACGAGTGTTCTCGTCTCGCGTTCCGGGTCTTCTCCTACCGACCTGTGCTCGCAGAATGTGACGATCCACTTTCCTGCGTCCCTCGAAGCCACGACGGCATTCTTGTAGTGGCGGTTGATGTCAGTCTCGATGATCGGAACATCAACCAGCCGTGTCCGCCGATCGCTGTAGAGAAGCATGACGATGGGTCTCTGCATGGCAAGCGATGCCTGATTCAGCCAAGCCATGTCGAACCGTGTCGATGCGATTCCAGCGACGCAACTTCCTTGCAACCCATCTATCATTCCGAGCGATACAGGGACGATGAATTCCCCTGCGTTGTTGTTGTGGAACGTCGAATGTCCCCACGAGAACGAACAAGAGCCAAGGTCTTTCCCGTTCTTCGACCAGAACAGCGTGCCGGAGATGTGGTCTGTCGCGCCGAACATGTCGGTATATTGGACGGTGGTGAAGTAGCCCGCCCCGAAATACTCGGAATCGAGCACGCGTCCACTTCGAGTGATGTCGCGGAACCCGCCATCCCCACCAGCGAGGAATCTGAAGTCGTTCGGCTCCGCAACGAAACCTCTTGTGAATAGCGCCATTCCCCCGACGACAATGCGGATGTAGTCGTGATCGCCAAGCCGCTTGACCTGAATCTCAGCGTCCCCGACGAACGACACATCGGACAGGAACGGTGCGCCAATCCGGTCAAGATCGTCGAGCCGTCCCTTGGCGTAGGGCAGGTAACGCTCCGCGTTCGGGCCTTCCAGAATCTTGGTCAGCGGGCGCATCGCCTGGGCGCCCCATTCACTGCTTGCGCTTGGTCAGCAGCGGAATGAATTCGATGGTCGCCAGCTCGAAGTCGTCGCCGTCCTGGTTGTACAACTCGAACTCGAACGCATTTAGGCGCAGGCCTCGCCCGATGTCGAACCGCTGGGTGGCGAGTTTCGGGCTGGATGTCCGTGTCTCGTACAGGTATTCCCGGTCTGCGTCTTTCACACGCAGGAGCAGTTTCCCGTTCGATCTGGCGCCGATATAGACGGTGGGAACCCGCTTGTAGAGCGTGTCGCCGAAGGTCTGCACGCCGAAGGCGATCATCGCATCGATCGGCGTGCCGTTGTCGTCATCGCCATCGAGCAGATACAGGCCATCCGACTTCGCGCCATAGTAGGCACCCTCCCACTTCCCGAACGAGTTGAACCCGAAGTTCTCGTAGCGAGTCGAGGCCTGGGTGGCAAGATTCACGACCCATACCGCAGCGTCGTCACCGACCTGTCCGGTGCCATCGGAGAACGAGACATAGAGGATCGTGTCGATGCGCGCGCCGAGTACAGCCGACGTTTCGATCGAGTCGCTGACCTCTGTCAACGTATCGAATTCGGCGATAGTTTCGCGCGTCCCGACGAACAGCGTTGCAACCTCGAACGAGTCGGAGAAAACAATCATCCCCTCTTGCCGGGTCGCGTATGCGTCGAACATCAACGGCTGTTCGTACATGAAGGCGTAACCTTCAGGCCATGCGTACCCGGCTGAAAGCAGAGGCTGCAGCGAAGTAAACCCCTCGCTATGGTTGTGATCGGACCCGCCTGACACAAGCGGTAGCATTTCGACCTCTACCACGAGTGAATCATGCTCAAGGCCGACCCCGGCCGCTGTGATGAGCGGCAGGATCGTATTGCCGATTGCGTAACTCGGGACGAGTAGAGATGAACTACCTGACGAACGCAGCGCAGGCAGAACTGTCTTGCCTTCGGCATAGTCCCTGTCGGAACCTATGGATGTCAGCGCCGGCAGCGCCGGAATCCCCGCTTGGTCCGCATAGCCGAGTGATTTGATCGGCTCGAACTTGCCAAATCGCGTCGCGTCATTGGTGACAAGCGGTAGCAACTCCGTATAACCGGGCGGTCGCGCGCCGATCGGTCGCATCTCGCTGATGCAGACGGTAATCTCGCCAATCGAAACGCCTGAGATCGAGTCGTTTCCGCTGTAGAGCATGGCCTTGAGGAATACTTCTCCCTCGCTCAAAACTTCACTGACATAGAACGGTGATCCGCCGAAATAGTAGGTAACGACGCCATTGATGCGTTGAATATCGAATTCATCCATCGACCCGTAGGTGTCTATCATCATGACGATGGAACCTGACTCGATGATGTACGCCACCCCACCGGAGAAGTAGAAACCGTGCGTGATGTTCGCGTATCCGCTTGTCTCATCGATGGAAGCCAGGCCAACGACAGCGCCAATAAGCGGGTTCGGCGCCTCGATGACAACTCTCCCGTTCATGCCGAACGATGCAATCGACCTTGCCCCGGCGTTCCAGCCGAAATTCATGTCTTGCGTGAGTTGCGCCTCTGTGGCCGGCACCGCGGGCGTTGGCGGGATGTAACTCTGTTCCTCATGGAACGTGGCCACAGTCTCTGGAAGGCAACTGTACGTCCCGGAGTCGTAATAGGTCGGCAGGAATCCAATGCTCTGGCCAACTTTGGTTGCGGATTGGCCGGGCACGTTCGACGGAACGTTCACGTCCCACACGACGAAATGGCCCTGCACCAATCCCGCCCCCGCGCGGAACCGGCAAACGACCTCAGTCTCGTAGCTGGTGTAGGCTGGAAGGTATGGCCGTCCCGGATCGGCCATCGTGCCCGGCGTGCCAGGGATGTAACTGACCTGCGCGTTCTTGACCAGAACACCGATGTCCGCCTCGCGCGTGCCGTTGTGGTCCTGCCAGAAAGCCGGATCGGCGTCGCTGAATCTGATCCCGCTCAGTGTCGCGTGTGCATACACGAACGAATTGTTTGCCGATCGCACATTCAGGTAGGCGATGTCCTCTGCCTGCGCAATGATCGCGGTCGAATACGTGCCGGGCGCGACAATCGATGGCGTGATCTGCGCAATTATCTGGTTGGAACTGTCCTCCAGCGTTACCGTTAGAGGGCCGCCGACAAGGAAGTCAGGGTTGACGTCGATCGAGAATCGCGTGGGGCGGAAAGCGTTCTTCCATGTTCCAACAGGAACAAGGGTGATTCCGTTGTCTGCCCAGCCGTCGAAGGTCCACTTCGTGCCGTCCCATTGCGGGTATGTCCGGCCTGGAAGTTTCTGCCAATAGGTGTCGCTTGTGTAGTCGAGGATCAACGAACACCCCTCAATCGGTTCATGTCGTCAGGCGTGTAGTCAGCCCGGTAGTGGTAGTTGCCCTTATGGATGCGAACAGCGAGTCCGATGTCATCGATATGCAACGCCGCGCCTTTGCGCATCGCGGCCCCGACCAGATACGCATCCGCTGAGTGATTGTGCTGCGACAGGTGCGCGAGCCAGCCCGCGATAGCCGACCGCCGATAGACGATGAGGCCATGCCGCGCGTGCGGGTAGTATCTGATCGACGCCTCGGTGTCAGCATCGTTGATCGTTTCCACCCGTTCGCCCATCGAGACAAGCGATAGCCTCCCGTCCGCTTCAAGCGCCCTCGCACAACGCTGAATCGCGTAGTCGACCACGTAGTCATCGGGGTCGCAATGGGTGACGAATGGGGAACAGCCGATCGAGTATCCCCGCGCCCTGCCTTTTCCGAGCAAATCGGTCAGAGCCGGAAGTACATGAACGGTCGCACCAGAGTTGATACACGACTGCACGCACTGGCCAAGCCAGTCCGCGCGATCTCCCGGCATGGTCAGGACATGGCAATCAACTTCACAGGGTTGGGATAGAGACACTGTAGTAATCGAGCGGTCGCGTTTGCCCGGCAACCAGATTCACGCTCGACAAGTTGATTTCCTTGCCGGCCGTTCCGATCTCTCCTTGGATACGTGGCTGTGTGGTCGATAGCGCGCCGGTGTCACCCGCCGCGACATGGCGATAGAACGTGGCCGTCCCGCTGGCGACGTTGACGCCTGACCATACCTCGCTCGGAGTCTTGGCGAGAACGCCATTGACGGCAGTGGTATCGAACGTGATGCCGGTTCCCGTGCTGTTGAGCGTGATGGCACATAGCAGCGTTGCAGAACCCAGCGCATCATCAGCCGTGGCCGGAACAGCCCCGCCGTAGATGTTGATCTTCCCGCCATCCATAATCGCTTTGAGGCAGTCGGTGACAAGCAACTTGTCGCGCAGGCCCGTTGAGGCTTTCAGTGTCATGGTGATGTCCTATCAAGAGAGGTTCAGGAGTTGGAACCCGGCGACGAACTTCAGGATGTCACCCAAATCCAACAGTTTCGGCGAGGGGAACCTGACTGCAGATAGCAGAATCCCGCTGGTAGATCCCTTGGTTGATGCCGACACAAGGCTTGCGCCGCGGACGGTCTGTTGCGTGGCCTGGTTGCTGGTAATGATCGCCACCGATCCGCTGTTGTCGACCGCACCGCCGGACACTGTTCCCGGCGTGAATGCCTGCCGGGTCGCTTCCGCATAGCCGGTGTACTCCGCGGCCTGTCCGGGGAACGTGGCGGCAGTGTCGCCGTCCTGCGGTGTGTAGTTGCCTGAGTAGGGCGCGACGTACCACGTCAGCGTCTGCGCAGCGCCCTTGAGCAGAACGCCGAGAACGTGATTGCGTCCCTGCTCGGGCATCATGTTCGCTACCTCGAAACGATCGAGAACGCGCCCTCCGCGGATGTGCTCCACTCGGAACCTGAACCCTGCCGCCAGAATGCTCCTGTGTGTCATGACAAGTCCTTTCGACGGACGACTTCCGCCCGGATGAATGATCTGGCTGCCAGCGCCGTCTGTTCGCCATCGCTGAACGCGCCAACCAGTTGCCGCATCCCGTCTTCTTCCCTGAACAGCACGCTGCCGCGTGCCATCGGATCGACCGCGACCCGCGCCTCCTGGATGTTCGTGACTTCCCCGCCTGGTCCGCCGATGACGAAACCGCGCGTGCTCATCCACGCGCCGGCCTTGCCGTTGTTCATGTAGATTCCGGTGCCGATGACTGCGCCGTAGGCCGGGCCTTTGACCAGCGCGGCGGCTGGATTTCCGGACGGCAGGAAGTAGTGCCGGTCCGCGACGATGTGGATGCCATCGGAAACCGGCTGGACGACAGACACGTCGGCTGGGAAGCGGATGAAGTTGCGCGACGCATTGACGTGCGACGACGAGAACGCCTCGGTGAACCAGAGCATCGGCCCGCTGGCGATCCACAGCCGGCCGAATCCGGCGCGCACGATGTCTCCGGGCGGCGGGGCGCTCAGGAGCGTGGTGCGAAGCCTTGGCCGACCTGTGGCAACCTGATACACGCTGAACGTCGATGTTCCCGGCAACAGTTCCGCCTGCCGGTACAGTTCCTCGCCGTTCGCCGGAGACACGTAGATCCTGACGCGGGTCACGGCGGGGTCCGCCGGCGTCGGAATACCCGAGATGGTGATCGATGACCCATCTGCTGCATCGATCTGCGCCGGCAGCGGGGCGCCTGATTCCTCGCCGGTAGCGTTCGCGTAGGTGACGGTCGCCTGGTACAAGCCAGCGGCAAGACCGCCCGATCCTGCGGACATGGACGGCGCGTTGGGCGGCGCGCCCACACCCCAAGCGACGGCCTTTTCATCCACGATCTTGCCGGTGACAAGGCCGTTAGAATAGAGAACCTCGCCGTTGAATTCGTCGTAGGACATGGGGCGATTGCCTACCCCGGCGCGCAACGTCGTCGCCACGATGCCGCCAGCACTGCGGCTGACCAGTTTCAGCGTGCCGGCCTCGACCAGCATTGCAATGCGTCCGTTCGACCAGAACGAATGGCCTGAGACAACCGGGAGAACGCGCTGCACGCCCTTCCGCCTGACCGGGTTTCCAGTGTCTGGAAGGTCGACATTGACCGCATTGCGCAGGCGGTTTGGCGGAATCTCGTATTCCGGGTGAAGGTTGTCCATGCCCTCGACGAACGGGCCGAGTTGCACCACTTCATCCCGAGTTTCCCTGTTGTCGCCTGTCATGGTCAGGGCCAGTTCGGCTTGATGATCGGCGGGTCTTTGTCCGCGTGCTTGCGCAGCACATTGGCGTCTTCACGGATGCCGAAACTCGCCGTGAATTGCGTCTCGTACTTCTGCGCCTTCTGCTCGTCGTAGGTGTCCGCGTCCTGCTTGAGATAGGCCAGCCGCAGCGCCCAATCGAGCAGGCGGAAATGGTGCTTCTCGTGAATTTCCGGCCGGTCGGTCGGTGACTTCATCGGACGCAGCGGCAGCCGATGCACGCGCAGGATCGCGGTATCGGCCGCCTTCGGCGCGTCGATGAACCGGATCTGTGAATTGCCTTCGTAGAAGATGAACCAGCGCGGCGTGCCGACTCGCGTCATCCAGTCCGCGTACCCGGTCTCGTCCTGATATTCGACTGACGATTCGGTAAGAGCGATCTTTGAGCCTTGAATGGCGACGCGCCGAATCCAGAGAATTGAGCAATGCAGATCGTAGAGTCCCTTCCCGGCGCGTAGGGCAAGCCGCGTTACCTCCGGGGTTTCCATGTCCTCGATCAGTTTCGCCCGGATGCACGCCTCGCGTTGCGCTTCGTTGATGTAGGAGATGATTTCCGGGTCAGTCCAAAGCGGCGGCTGGGCCGAATCGTCGGCCCGGCTCCTGAACGTCTGAACGAGTTCTGCCAGGTCCACAATCAGGGCTTCTTCGATGCTGCGCGCGGGGCGGGCGGTGCCGGCGGGGCGGGCGGTGCCGGCGGGGCGGGCGGTGCCGGCGGGGCGGGCGGTGCCGGCGGGGCGGGCGTAGCGGGAGCTACGGGCGCTTTCGGTTCGGCCTGCATGGGCGGTGCCGGCGGCTTGTTCGTTCCGATCAGGTTGATCCAGATCGCGTCGCGCTCATCGCGCGATACCGTGAACCCAACGCGGGCCGACAGGCGCCCCAAGTCTGGCTTTCCATCCGCCGTGAAATCCCCGTCCATCGACCCGTCGAGCATCGCGTTCATGGCTTCGGCGATGGCGACCTTGCGATCGAACGGCGGTTTGTCTGCCTCGATCTTGGCCTGTCCCGGCGCTGGCTCGGGCACGGCACCGTTCGCAATGGCTTCCCGGTGGAATATCTCCGGGAGGTCTCCGTATTCGGGTCCGATTTGCGCGGTATGCCCACTCGTCAGCGCTACGAATATCGGATTCTCGGTCGGTGATTTGAATCGCATGGCTTTGGGTCTCCTGTCGTTTGGTCAAAAACCCCCGCAGGCTCGCGCCTACGGGGTAACTCCACCCTGTCAGGTGAAGGAGGTCAGGCAATTGCCGATCAGCCTTGCGAGAATGCCGCGCGGCCGACGACGAAATACTGAACTTGGAGACGCACTTTGCCGGCGGTCGGGACCGCACCGACGCCCACCCAGCGCACCGACAGCTTGTTGTCGCTCGCCGTGTGCTGGTAGCCGGTAGGCACCAGCGCAGCGTTGCCGGTGGCGTGAATGTTCGTGTCGTTCAGGTAGCGGTTCTGGCTGCCCGCGTCGCCCACGTCGAGCACGTCGGACGTGGCCGAGTTGAAGGCGGTGAGCGTGACGACCTGACCGGATACGA
>Ga0116188_1002410_pt1 | contig 14725 bp, 15 predicted proteins | sample AD_JPNTR2_MetaG_FD_89807 | JGI IMG/M metagenome (GOLD analysis project Ga0116188, IMG submission 89807) | Active sludge microbial communities of municipal wastewater-treating anaerobic digesters from Japan - AD_JPNTR2_MetaG | ecosystem: Engineered > Bioreactor > Anaerobic > Digestate | place...
CGACAGAGAAAAAAGGGGTAGGGGGCTTAAGGTAACAGTCAGCACCTCCTGCTTTGTGCCCAAGCCCTTTACCCCTTTTCAATGGCAGCCCCAGGACACCATCGAGTCTTTTAGGAATAAACAGGACAGGCTGAAAAAAAGGCTTAAGCACAGGGCAATAAACTATAACTGGCACCAGCCCGAAACCAGTTACCTGGAAGCGGTTTTTGCCCGGGGAGACCGAAGGCTGACAAGGGTATTAATAAGGGCTTGGGAACTGGGCTGCCGCTTTGACGGGTGGAAGGAACACTTTGACTTTGCAAAATGGCAGAAAGCCTTTGCGGACTGCGGCATAGACCCGGACTTTTATGCGACTCGGCCGAGGAGTTATGACGAGGTACTGCCCTGGGACCACGTGAACGTAGGTGTATCCAGGGAGTTTCTAAAGAGGGAGAATGAAAGGGCTGTTAAGGCCAGGACCACCCCTTACTGCCGGGAAGGCTGCATAAACTGCGGTATAACGGAACTTTTTGGTGGAGGGATCTGCGATGCCGGTTATCAGAATAGAGTTTACTAAGGAAGGAAACGCAAAGTATATTTCGCACCTGGACCTGATACGGGCCATACAAAGAGCGGTAAGGAGGGCGGGCGTCCCCGTCGAATACTCCAAGGGGTTCAATCCCCATTCAAAAATAGCCTACGGCCCGGCCCTGGCGGTGGGTATAAGCAGCAGCGCTGAATACCTGGATATGGACCTTAACAGCCCGGTGGAAGAAACCAAGCTGGTGGAAAGGCTTAACGCCAGCCTGCCTTCCGGAATAAAGGTGACCGCGGCAAAGTATCTGCCCGATGGAGCGCCATCGCTAAATGCTGTAATAGATGCAGCCGCATACAGGATAACCGGGCGGCCCGACGTTTGGACCCAAGGGTTGGAACAAAAACTTCGGGATTTTTTTGAAAAGGAAAGCATTTTCATTGAGAGGACCGATAATAGAGGCAGAAAAAAACAAGTTGATATTAAGCCCATGATAGCGGAGATTCAAAGGGCGCTGGTGACCGACGGGGGGCTGCTGCTTGACCTTGTACTTGATACTGGCAGCAGGAGCAACCTGAAGCCCTCGGACCTGGTTGGAGCGTTGGAAAGGGATACCGGCACACATCTTAAGGATGTGTGCATACACAGGAAGGGACTTCTGATAAAGAGAGGGGGTGGGTATCTTTCACCGATGGAGGTTGTGGATTAATTAAAAAAATCGGTGCGAAGGAAGGCATCTCTTTTTAAAAAAAAGGAATGGTTTTGTGGTGTTTAATCGGCTTTCGGGGAGTTGATGGAATGAATGAAATAATAGTGGACGTGAGCTTTGAACAGACAAGGGTCGCACTGCTGGAGGACGACGAACTTAACGAAATATATATCGAGAGGGCTGGCAGCAAGAGGAACGTCGGAAGCATTTACAAGGGCAGGGTGGAAAACGTCCTGCCGGGTATGCAGGCGGCCTTTGTAAATATAGGCCTTGAAAAGAACGCTTTTTTGTATGTAAAGGATGCCTTTGTGGGATACGAGGACCTTTACGAGGCAGCGGGCGGAGGGGAAAGCGTGTCCATAAAGGACGTACTGAAAAAGGGCCAGGAGGTCATGGTGCAGGTAGTAAAGGAGCCTTTGGACGGCAAGGGCGCAAGGGTGACCACCAATATAACGCTGCCCGGCAGGTACATGGTCCTCTTACCCAATGCCAATTACGTTGGCATATCAAGAAGGATAGAAAGCGAGGAAGAGCGCAGCCGGCTAAGGGAGATTGCGCTGAAGATAAAGCCGGATAATATGGGGCTTATAATAAGAACCGCGTCGGAGGGGAAAACCCTAAGGGACTTCAAGCAGGACCTGAAGGTACTGCTTAAGCTGTGGAAGTCCATCCAAAGAAAGGGCAAGTTCTACAGCGCGCCACGGATTATACACCGGGACCTAAATTTGGTTTTAAGAACAGTAAGGGATATGTTCACCCGCAGCATAGATAGTTTCATTATAAACAGCCGGTCGGAGTACGAAAAGGTCCTGGAGCTTTTGGACCTCATTTCACCGCAGCTTAAGGATAGGGTGGTTTTGTTTGACCAGGGCGGAAACATTTTCGATTATTACGGAGTGGAACCCAAGATTGCAAGCGCCCTGAGCAGGAAGGTATGGCTGAAAAGCGGCGGATACATAGTGATAGACCAAACCGAAGCCCTAACGGCAATAGATGTTAACACCGGGAAATATGTAGGCAGCCTTGACCTTGAGGACACGGTGCGAAGGACCAACCTTGAAGCGGCGCGGGAGATTGCAAGGCAGCTCAGGCTTCGGGACATAGGCGGAATCATAATAGTGGACTTTATCGATATGGAAAACAGCCAGGACGACAGGATGGTGATGGAGGAACTTAAAAAAAGTCTAAAGCGGGATAGGACGCGGAGCAACGTGTTGGGCATGACGCAGTTGGGCCTGGTGGAGATTACCAGGAAAAAGGTGGGCAGGAGGATAGATTCCATACTGCAGAAACAGTGCCCATTCTGCGAAGGCACCGGCAGGGTGCTTTCGGAGGAGACCATGGTCAACAGGATAGAAATGGAGTTAAAGAGGGTGTTCTCGGATTCTTCCGCCGAAGCGGCGTTGATAGAAGTCCACCCGTCGGTGGCCGCGCTGGTTATAGGCAGCGGCGGCGAGCACCTCGCCAACCTTGAAAGGCAGTTTCAAAGGCATATATATATTAAAGGAAGTTCCCATTTGCATCCCGAGGATATAAAGGTGAAGGCGACCGGTCAGAAGGAATACGTCGAAAGCTGTGCCCTGCCGGTCAGGGAGGGCGAAATCCGGGACCTTTTAATAACAGAGCCCCACGCTGTAAATAATAATGACGGGATAGGGCGGTTGGAGGGGTATGTGATAAACGTGGAGCGGGCGGGGAAAATGGTGGGTGAAAGGGTAATGGTGAGGATTGTAAAGGCATATAAAACCTATGCGAAGGCAGAACTTGTTTGACAGGGCGCCTTTTGGATGTTATAATATTAAAGTTCTATGTAGCCGCACGATTCGGGTTTTTGAAAAACGCATGCTGCGTACCCGTATTCGGCGAGACTGGGAGGAGGAGGTGCACCGGGCATGTATGCTGTTATTGAAACCGGTGGCAAACAGTACAAGATACAGGAGGGAGATATTCTCTCGGTGGAAAGACTGGGTGCCGGTGAAGGAGAAAAGGTCAGCTTTGACAAGGTGCTGCTTGTAAGCGGCGAAGACGGTATCAAGGTTGGCAAGCCCTACGTGGAAGGGGCGGCGGTTGAAGGCGAAGTGCTGTTTCACGGCAAGGGTAAGAAAATAATAGTGTTCAAGTACAAGGCCAAGAAGAATTATAGAAAAAAACAGGGCCACCGACAGCCGTTTACCAGGGTAAAAATAACCAAAATAAACGGATAGGCAAATGGTATGATAAGGGTAAGCATAAAAAGGGATAAACAAAAAAGCATTGTTGAATACAGGGTTACCGGCCATTCGGGATACGACGAGTACGGAAGGGATGTAGTATGCAGTGCCGTATCCACCCTTTCCCAGGCGGTGATAATAGGCCTTGAAAAGGTAGTCGGTATTGTGCCAGAGTACTGGATTAAGGACGGAGACCTGCACTGCATAATACCTCCGCTGGATGCCAAGGGGAGAAGGGAAGCGGACCTTTTGCTGGATACCATGTATCATACGCTAATAAGTATAAAACAAAGCTACCCGGAAAACATTTCGATATCTGAAATGGAGGTGTAATAAATGTTTAAAATAGACCTGCAGCTATTTGCCCATAAAAAGGGAGTGGGCAGTTCAAGGAACGGAAGGGACAGCGAAGCCAAAAGGCTTGGCATAAAGAAGGGAGACGGCCAGTATGTACTGGCGGGAAACATCCTGGTCAGGCAGCGGGGTACAAAGATTCACCCCGGCATTAACGTCCAAAGGGGCGGGGATGATACGCTGTTTGCTCTTGTAGATGGAGTGGTGCGCTTCGAGAGAAAGGGTAAGGACAAAAAACAGGTTAGCGTGTATTCAAAAGAGGCGATAGTCTAAAAACCTTCCACTTGGGAAGGTTCTTTTTTTCACCCGGCCGGTGGATAGAAAAGGGCAGTACCCGGCAAAACTAAAATGGGTGGTGGTTTAATTGTTCGTGGACATGGTAAAGATACATACGGCTGCGGGAAATGGCGGGCACGGGGCCGTTTCCTTCCGGCGGGAGAAGTATATTCCCGCCGGGGGGCCGGACGGCGGAGACGGGGGCCGCGGCGGTGACATTGTATTCGAAGCCGACCCCGGAATGAAAACGCTGATGGACTTTAGGTACAGGAAGCATTATAGGGCCAAGAACGGCCAAAACGGCGCCGGTTATAACAAGACCGGGAAGGACGGGGAGGACCTTGTCCTGAAAGTGCCGGTAGGGACAGTAATAAAGGATGCCGATACCGGTATTGTAATTGCCGACCTGACCACGGCAGGGCAGAGGGTGGTGGCAGCAAGGGGCGGCAAGGGCGGTAAGGGGAATGCGAGGTTTACAAGCGCTGTGCGGCAGGCGCCTGCATTTGCTGAAAGCGGGTACGACGGCGAGGAAAGGTGGCTGGAGCTTGAGCTCAAACTGATTGCCGATGTAGGCCTTATCGGTTTTCCAAACGTGGGCAAATCCACTATCCTGTCAGTGGTAACCGGTGCCAAACCTAAGATTGCAAACTATCCCTTCACCACCCTTACGCCCAACCTGGGGGTGGTAGCCCTTGACGGGGACAGGTCCTTTGTATTGGCTGACATCCCCGGCCTCATAGAAGGAGCCCATAAGGGTGTTGGCCTGGGACATGACTTTTTAAGGCATATTGAAAGGACGAGGCTTTTAATACACGTTTTGGACGTATCCGGCACGGAAGGAAGGGACCCCCTGGAGGACTTCCGCCAGGTCAACCGGGAACTGGAAAAATACAGCGGCAAACTGGCTGAAAGGCCGCAGATAGTTGCCGCCAATAAGATTGACCTTCCCGGCGCGGCGGAGAATCTGGCCCGGGTTAAGGGGGAATTGGAGAAGGAAGGCTACGAAGTATTCGAGGTATCCGCCGCCACCAACAGGGGACTTAATCGTCTCATGAACAGGGCCGCTGACCTTATAGGCATGATGGAGCAGCAGCCGCAAGAAAATATTGAACAAACAAAGAAGATGAGGTATTATAGATTTAAACAGGAAAAACCCTATACCATTGAAAAAACAGGCGATGTGTTCGAGGTAAAGGGCAAATGGGTGGACAGACTGATGGCGGGCATAAATATCGACCGGGATGATTCCCTTAAGTATTTCCAGAAGGTCATTCGAAAGAGGGGTATTATTGATGAGTTGAAGAAAATGGGTATTAACGAAGGCGATACTGTAAGGATAGGCCAAACCGAATTTGAGTACCTAGAATAGATTTGGGGGTCATGAAAAAGCAATGGAATGCATTAACTGCAATAATTGCAAGCAGAATCAACCGACCTATTATTGTTTCGCCCGCAACGAGATAGTTGTTAATACCAATTATACGCCCAAAACGGAAAAAATCCGGACCGGATGGAAAAAGGGACATCCCAGTTACGAAACCCACAAAAGGAAATTGAGGAAAAGCGAAATAGAAGTATAGAGGAACAGGCTGCGGCCTGTTCTTTTTATGAATGTTTTTCCAGTTTGATGGAATAATAGAACGGGGAGGTGTTGGGATGAGAGTACTATCCTGGACAAAACAGCGGCTTTTACAAATAAAACGACTGCTTGGCCGTGCAAGTGAATGGTTTAATAAGCGCAGCCGAAGGGCATCCATAGAGGACTATTACTACAGCGGGGGAGAAACCCTAAAGAACCGGCGGGCCCGAAGTATAGACCGCATGTTTTCCCGCGTGGTGTTTTTTGCTGCCGCTGCCTCGGGAGCCTATTTACTGGTTGAGAGTTTACCTATTGCTTTATTCTTCGCAGCGGGGTGTACATACCTGTTTCATAGGACAGCCAACAGCCGAAAGGACAAAAGAGTCTGCAGGAATAGGGAAAGGATGCTGGAGAAGGAGGCCGTGGAAAGGTTCTTAAAGCATACCGCGGAAATGGATTCCGGTGAATTCTTCAACATGGTAAAGGAATGGCTTGACAGGAGCGGCCTTTATTCAAACGCGGAAATCATAAAAGACAATGAGGGCCGTCCCCTCCTTATAACCGGTGAATTCAGGGGACTAAGGACGGGGGTTTACGCAAAAAAGCTAAAACCCGACACGATGGTAAAAAAAGATGACCTTGATGAATTCGTGCAGTACTGTATTAGCAGAGGCCTTGAAAACGGCGTATACATAGCCGGCGGTTCCTTTGACTACTCCGCCAGGGAATATGCGGCCGGGCTTGAAACCTTCAACCTGTATATTGCGGATACCGGTGCCATTTACAGGGCCTTTATTAAGAAAGGATATGTATTTTCCATGGAGGATTTGCAATCTCAGATGGAACAAAGGGTCCTGGAGCAAGACCTGGAAGAGCGGCACAGCCTGGGAAAAGTCCTGGCCTTCAGGCGAATAAGAACCTATGCGGTTCTTAGCATATTGATTGCGGTATACTCGGTCATGGTGCCCTATACCCTATACTATATCCTTGTTTCGCTTATACTCCTCTGCCTTTCGGTGACCGCCCTTGTAAGATGGGAGGTGGAAAGGCTCAGGGAGGAGGCGGAAAACAGTATCAGGCTGGACAATGTAATGGAGACCGAGTAAGCCGTTATCCGCCCCCAGGCATACCGACTTTTTAGGACTGGATACCCAGAAAGCCGGGCAGTTTGTCCATGTCAAAGTTGCCGCCGCTTACCACCGATACCACCTTTTTATCCTTGCCCCAATTTCCCTTTAGCGCCGCCGCTACGCTCACCGCCCCCGAGGGCTCGGGTGCTGTCTTAAAATACTGGATACAGGTGCGAAGGGCGCCCAATATTTCGGATTCGGTGACAAGCATTATCCGGTCAACGTACTTTTTCACCAGCGGGAAAGTCAGCGAACCGGGCTTTAGGCTGAGCAGTCCGTCGGCGATGGAAGCGGTTCTTTCAAGCTGGGTAATCTCACCTTTATTTATGGACACCCACATGGAATTGCTGTTTTCCGGTTCCACGCCTATTACCTGTACCTGCGGCTTAATATTCTTAATAAAGGTTGATATGCCCGAAATAAGCCCACCACCGCCTATCGGGACCAGCACTATGTCGACGTCCGGCGCCTGTTCCAGTATTTCCTTTCCTATGGTCCCCTGACCGGCAATAACGTCAAAGTGGTCGTAGGGAGGGATTTCAACATACCCTTCCTCAAGGGCCACCTGTTTTGAACGGGCCAGCCGCTGCTGTGAAGTTGTGCCGCAGAACTCCACGCGGGCTCCCCACCGGGATACTGCATCCACTTTGGCCTTGGGAGCGGTTTCCGGCATAATGATGGCCGAGGGCAGGCCCAGCCGCCAAGCCACGTAGGCCACTGCCTGGCCGTGGTTTCCCGAGGATGCGGTGACAACGCCCTTAATGTCCGGGAAAGCCTTCATTTGATTTAAGATGCAGTTGCTTGCTCCCCTTATCTTAAACGAATTGGTGGTCTGGAGGTTTTCAGCTTTCAGCATAAGCCGGAAACCAAGTTCCCGGAACAGTGCCTCCGAGTGCAGCACCGGCGTAACCATGGCAAACTCCCTTATACCCCTGTCCGCTTCCCATACAGATTGGATGTTTAGCAAAACCTTCACTTTCCTTTCGTTGGATAATTTACTGGGATATATTATATAATATCATTTTTTCGGGGTATATAATACTTTGACTGCGCATTGTGCTGGAATTTTGTCGACAATGCTGTATAATGTTAGGTGTACGTATTATTAGCAATAACCGGAGGAGGGCATGCTGACATGGGACCGGGTAAGATAGGTATCATGGGCGGGACCTTTGATCCAATTCATTACGGGCACCTTGTTACGGCGGAAGCGGCAAGGGAAAAGTTCTGCCTGGACAAGGTAATATTTGTCCCGTCCGGCAATCCGCCGCACAAAAAGAACAAGGAGATAAGCCCGGGCATTGACAGGGTTAACATGACGGTACTGGCTACAGCCAATAATCCCTATTTTGAAGTTTCCGACATTGAGCTCAAGCGGGACGGCTATACTTATACCGTTGATACGCTGAGGGAATTCATTAAAATCTACGGGAAAAATACCCGGTTTTATTTTATTACCGGCGCCGACGCCGTAATGGAAATACTGACCTGGAAGGATGTATCCACCATTCTGAAGCTGTGCAGGATAGTATCGGCCTACCGGCCGGGGTCGGATATAGACAAGTTTAGAAGCATGGTGGACGAACTGGAAAGGGTGCACAGGAGCAATATACACCTGATAGAGGTGCCGGCCCTGGCCATTTCATCAACCGAGATAAGGCAAAGGGTAAAAAGCGGTATCACCATAAAATACCTTTTACCTGAAAAAGTGGAGAAGTATATACTTGAAAAGGGGCTGTATCGGTGATCACAGATGGCAGGACACGGGTTAAAGGAACAATGGACCGCGAACCGTGAGCTGCAAACTATGACTTACAGCTCTATATTACGGAACATAGACGGGGAACTTGCGTCCAAACTTCAGTATAATCCAAAATGAGAAAACGGGGTGGTTTGACTGAGGTCGATGGAAGATATAAGGGAAAAGCTAAGAAAAACGATGTCCCGTGAAAGGTTTATGCATTCAATGCGGGTGGCGGAACTGGCGGTAATGCTTGCCAAACAGTTTGGAGCCGACGTGCAAAAGGCGGAAACGGCGGGAGTTCTGCACGACTGTACAAGGGACTTGGACCTTCGGCAAGCATTGATTGTGGCGAACAAATTTGGTATTATATTAGATAATGTTACAAAAAACTCTCCCGGAATTATTCACGCTGTTACAGGTGAGGCGGTAGCAAAATATGAATATAATATAGATGACCGGGAAGTTCTTGATGCGATAAGGTACCATACAACGGGAAGGGCAGGCATGTCTTTACTTGAGAAAATAATTTTCATAGCGGATTACACAGAACCCTTCCGGGACTTTCCCGGTGCCCGCAGGGCAAGGGCCATCTTGGAGGACAGCCTTGACGGGGCGGTGCTGTACGCCATGGAAAACACAATTGGGTATCTTTTGGATAAAAAGCAGCTTATACACTTGGATACGGTAGATGCCAGAAACTATTTTTACCTGGTCCAAATATAAACGGGGTGGTTTCAATGAAAAAATTTCTTAAAATAGCCGGAATAGTGATATTAGCCTTAGTAATTGTAGTAGCTTCAGCAGTTTTTTTCTTTTTGCAATCACTGGGCCCGGAGCAGCCGGAGGACGCGGCCGGGGAGCCGGAATTCCAGATGCCCGAGCCCCCTGAAAAGGACGAGAGGGTTAATGTCCTGGTTATGGGCACCGACCTGGGAGACCCGACCGACAGCAGGGCGCCCAGCAGGACGGATACCATGATACTTGCCAGCTTTGACCCCAAGGAAAAGAAACTGGATCTGATTTCACTGCCCCGGGATACCAGGGTGGAGATAAAGGGCAAGGGACTTGACAAACTGGGACATGCCCACGCGTACGGGGGCGTCGGGCTGGCCATGGACACGGTGAGCAATTTCCTTGATATAGACGTACATTACTATTTCAAGATAGACTATGCGGGCTTTAAGAAATTTATTGACAACCTGGGAGGGGTAAGGGTAAACGTTCCCTTCGACATGAATTATTATGACCCTTACGACAATCCACCGCTTATAATAAACCTCAAAAAGGGCTGGCAGACATTAAACGGCGAAAAGGCGCTGCAGTATGTCCGCAACCGCGAGGGTTATCCCAACGGTGACATAGGAAGGATTCAGGCACAGCAGGCTCTTATTGATGCGGTTATAGACAAGGTTCTAAGCGCAGGCACCATACTCCGGCTGCCCGCCCTTGCCGATACCCTTAGCAGCCATCTAAGCACCAACATGACTCCTTCCGAGATGAGCAAGTACGCCTTCAGGGCTGCGGGTATAGATAAGGAATCCATCAACATGTACCGGATACCGGGAGACGCAAAGTATATAAACGGTATTTCTTATTTCCTTCACGACGATGAAAAGACCCGGGAGCTCATATCGATGGTATTTGACAAACCGGACATCGAAGACGGCACGGTGAAGGTGGAAGTGCTGAACGGAAGCGGAGTAACTGGCCTTGCCGCAAGGGTTGGCGATTTGCTGAAGGATAAAGGGTGCGATGTGATAAAGATAGGCAATGCGGACGGCGTCGAATACAGCAGCACTCATGTGTACGATCGGAAGGGAAACGGCGAAAAGGCAAAGAAGATAGCTGAAATACTGGACGTGAATGAATACAAGGTGGAACTGGATGATAAAACTAATGCCGATGTAACGGTTATCCTTGGAAAGGATAAAAGCAATCTATAACAGGGAGGTAGTAAATATAAAAAGCACACAGGAAATAGTAAGAATTATTGCCGAGGCTGCCGCGGCCAAAAAGGCGCTGGATATTACGGTGCTGGATATAAGGGACGTGTCCATACTGGCGGATTATTTCGTAATATGCAGCGGAAGTTCCTCCACCCAGGTAAAATCCATTGCCGACGAGATAAAAAAAAGAATGCAGGAAATTGGATATGTTTTGGACCATGTGGAAGGCTATAAGGAAGAGAAATGGATACTGCTCGACTACCTGGACGTGGTGGTGCATGTATTTCATACCCGGGAGAGGGAGTTCTACAACCTCGAAAAGCTGTGGGGCGATGCCAGGGTACTGGCCTTTTGACCATAAATGTTGACAGCGGCATAAAAATACCATATAATACTTTTAAAATTTCAATAGGGTTTTTGTATTTCAGGAGTAGTAAACCCTAAGACCCTCAAAGAGAGGCGGTGGCTGGTGAAAACCGCAAGGGCTAAAGGTTGAACTCGCCTGGATTACGGGTACAGGGGTGATTTCCTTAACAATCAGCCGAGGGGGCAGCTTTTAGCTGTCAATTAGGGTGGTAACGCGAGTATGTAGCCTCTCGTCCCTAAAGTAAGGGACGGGGGGTTCTTATTATATAATAACGGGCTATGGAGGTAAGAAACGATGAAATATGACTTCAAGCGAATAGAGAAAAAGTGGCAGTCGTACTGGGAAAAAAACAACCTTTATACCGTCAGCGATTCCGGTGAAAACAGGTATTACACGTTGGAAATGTTCCCGTATCCTTCGGGCAAACTTCACATGGGACACGTGAGAAACTATTCAATAGGAGACGTGGTGTCCAGGTTCAAAACCATGAACGGAAGCAATGTGCTGCACCCGATGGGATGGGATTCTTTCGGGCTGCCCGCCGAGAACGCGGCTATAAAAAATAACACACACCCCAACGAATGGACCTGGAAAAACATAGAAAACATGAGGTCGCAGCTCAAGCAACTGGGGATAAGCTATGATTGGGACAGGGAAGTGGCAAGCTGCCACCCCGATTATTATAAATGGACCCAATGGCTGTTTTTACTATTTTACAAAAACAATCTTGCGTACAAGAAGCGTTCCCAGGTAAACTGGTGCCCGTCCTGCGCTACCGTTCTTGCAAACGAGCAGGTGGTGTCGGGGGAATGTGAAAGGTGCGGAAGTGCGGTTACCAAGAAAGAGCTGGAGCAGTGGTTTTTCAAGATCACCGACTATGCCCAAAGGCTGCTGGACGACCTGGAAAAGCTGGAGGGCTGGCCGGAAAAGGTTAAACTAATGCAGAAAAACTGGATAGGAAGAAGCGAAGGGGCATCGGTTGACTTTGCCATAGAAGGACTTGGGGAAGAGATAAGGGTGTTTACCACCCGGCCGGATACGCTCTTAGGCGCGACCTTTATGGCCCTTGCCCCCGAGCACCCGCTGTGCAGGCAGATTGCCAGCGGCACCGCGTATGAAAAGGACTTCTTGGAATTCCTTGAGCGAATCAAGAGAATGTCCGAAATGGAAAGAACTTCAACGGAATTGGAAAAGGAAGGGGTTTTCCTGGGAAAATACGCAATAAACCCGGTCAACGGCAGAAGGCTGCCCATTTACGCCGCCAATTATATACTTCTGGAATACGGTTCCGGGGCCATAATGGGGGTGCCCGCCCACGACCAGAGGGACTACCAGTTTGCCGTTAAATACAAACTGGATATCGTGGAAGTGGTGCGGCCCCAAGAAGGGGAAGCAGCCCCGGAGGGGCGGGCCTATGAAGGACCCGGCACCATGGTTAATTCGGGGAAATACGACGGTCTGTATTACACCGAGGCAATGGACAGCATCGTGGAAGACCTGGAACGGGAAGGGATGGGTAAAAAAGAGATAAAATACAGGTTGAGGGACTGGCTGATATCGCGGCAGAGGTACTGGGGCGCACCCATACCCATCGTTTACTGTCCCGACTGCGGAGAAGTGCCGGTGCCGGAAAAGGACCTGCCGGTCATACTGCCCATTGATATAGAACTCACCGATATGGGGTCTTCACCCCTCGCAAGAAGCGAAAAGTTTGTAAATACAACCTGTCCCAAGTGCGGCAAACGGGCGAAGAGGGAAACGGATACTATGGACACCTTCGTGTGTTCGTCATGGTATTTTTTAAGGTTTGCCGATCCGAAAAACACCGAGGCGCCCTTCGCCAGGGAAAAGGCGGATGCCTGGATGCCGGTGGACCAGTACATCGGCGGCGTAGAGCATGCGATACTCCACCTCATGTACGCCCGGTTTTTTACAAAGGTATTGTATGATTTGGGACTGTGTTCCTGTGACGAGCCCTTTGAGAACCTGCTGACCCAGGGCATGGTGCTTAAGGATGGCGCCAAAATGTCCAAGTCCAAGGGCAATGTTGTAAGCCCGGAGGACATAATCGAAAAATATGGGGCAGACACCGCAAGGCTGTTCATCCTGTTTGCCTCACCGCCGGAAAAAGACCTGGAATGGAGCGACCAGGGGGTGGAAGGCTGCTACCGTTTCCTGGGCAGGATTTGGAGGCTGGTGGATGAAAACGTTGAATTAATAAAGGGTATAGGAGGGATAGACCATCGGACCTTAAACGCGGAAGACAGGGAGATGCTCTATGTTATTAACCGTACCGTAAAGAAGGTAACCGATGATATACAAGACCGGTTCAATTTCAATACCGCCATCAGTGCGATAATGGAAATGGTAAACGCCTTGTATCAATACAGGGAAAAGGAAGGGCTTAATCCCGCGGTGTTTAGGGAAGGTGTCAATAAACTGGTGGTGCTTATGGCGCCCTTTGCACCGCACATAACCGAGGAACTCTGGGAAATGACGGGGGGAGAAGGCAGCGTTCACCGGCAGAAATGGCCGGTCTTTGACGAAAAGTTCCTGGTAAGGGACATGATAACGGTTGTGGTACAGGTTAACGGAAAGGTAAGAAGCCGTATTCAGGTGCCTTCGGGGACTGGGGAAGAAGAACTGAAAGGACTGGCACTTGATGACGAAAGGGTAAGGGCATATACCGACGGCCGCAGTATCCAAAAGGTAATTGTGGTTCCGGATAAACTGGTCAATGTGGTATTAGGGGGGTAAAGGAATATGAATGAAAGGATTCACCCGGTTTTAAAAAGTATGATACCCATAGTCGGGGGCATAGCTAAAACCTTCGGGAAAAGCTGTGAAGTGGTGCTCCATGATATAACTGACCCTTATCATTCAATAGTGGCTATTGAGAATTCGCACGTTACCGGTAGGGAGCTGGGAGGAGCCATGTCCCAGGCGAATATTGAAGCCATTGCGTCGGGGGGATTCACCCGGGACCAGATTAACTATACGAAAAAAACCGCCGATGGGAGAATACTAAAATCGTCAACAATAGTTATAAGAGATGAGAACCAAAAACCTATAGGGTGCCTGTGTATAAATTTTGACCTATCCGACTTTGTTATGGTGAGAAATTCAATAAACGCGCTGTGCCATACCGATGAACCGGAGGAAACGAAGGAAGACAAGGGGTACCAGGGAGCCAACATAAACGAAGTGCTGTGCAACCTTGTAAACAGTGTTCTGGAAGCATCCGGCAAGCCGGTGGCGTACATGACCAAGGAAGATAAGGTGGAAATTGTAAGAGTCTTGGACCAAAAAGGGGCATTCCTAATAAAGGGAGCCATCGACTATGTTGCAAAGGTGTTGTGCGTTTCAAGGTATACCGTGTATAATTATCTTGACGAAGTACGGGTAGGAGAGTAGAAAAAGGAGGCAGATTCATGAACAAGGAAATAGTGTCAACCAAAAATGCGCCCGGTGCGGTAGGGCCCTATTCCCAGGCGGTTAAATATGGCAGTATGGTATACACCGCGGGCCAGATAGCGCTGGACCCCGGTACGGGACAAATTGTGGAGGGGGGTATCAAAGAGCAGACCCACCAGGTGTTCGCCAACCTGAAGGCTGTGCTGGAGGCGGCCGGTACAAGCCTCGAAAACGTAATAAAGACCACGGTGTTTATAGTAGACATGGATAAATTCGGCGAAGTAAACGAGGTGTACGCGAACTACTTTACCGGCGATTTCCCGGCCCGTTCCTGTGTCGAGGTGAGCAGGCTGCCCAAGGGGGCGCTGGTGGAAATCGAGGTTGTAGCAGCATTGTAAGTCGGCTTCATGAATACCCGCTTATGCAAAAATGAAATAAGGTCAGGGGACACACCGCTTTTTGCGGGTATTCCTTGCTGCGGA
>Ga0116188_1002411_pt1 | contig 14719 bp, 11 predicted proteins | sample AD_JPNTR2_MetaG_FD_89807 | JGI IMG/M metagenome (GOLD analysis project Ga0116188, IMG submission 89807) | Active sludge microbial communities of municipal wastewater-treating anaerobic digesters from Japan - AD_JPNTR2_MetaG | ecosystem: Engineered > Bioreactor > Anaerobic > Digestate | place...
GCAGCCGCATGTCAAGCCCGGGTAAGGTTCTTCGCGTTGCATCGAATTAAGCCACATGCTCCTCTGCTTGTGCGGGCCCCCGTCAATTTCTTTGAGTTTTAGCCTTGCGGCCGTACTCCCCAGGCGGCTGACTTAACGCGTTAGCTCCGGGACGGGGGGGGTGAAATCCCCCCACCCCAAGTCAGCACCGTTTAGGGCAGGGACTACCAGGGTATCTAATCCTGTTTGCTCCCCCTGCTTTCGCGCCTCAGCGTCAGTGGCGTTCCAGAGACCCGCCTTCGCCACCGGTGTTCCGCATGATATCAACGCATTTCACCGCTACACCATGCATTCCGGTCTCCCCTCCCGCACTCGAGCCGGGCAGTTTCGGGCGCACTTCATGGGTTGGGCCCATGGATTTCACACCCGACACGCCAGGCCGCCTACGCGCCCTTTACGCCCAGTAAATCCGAACAACGCTCGCCACCTCTGTATTACCGCGGCTGCTGGCACAGAGTTAGCCGTGGCTTCCTCTCGGGGTACCGTCGACCCGGGCGGCCGTTAACCGCCTCCGCCTCTCCCCCCGTGACAGGAGTTTACGACCCGAGGGCCTTCATCCTCCACGCAGCGTCGCATCGTCAGGGTTCCCCCCATTGCGAATGATCCTCGACTGCAGCCTCCCGTAGGAGTCTGGGCAGTGTCTCAGTCCCAGTGCGGCTGGTCGTCCTCTCAGACCAGCTAGCCGTAAGCCTTGGTGGGCCGTTACCCCGCCAACAAGCTGATGGCACACGGGCCCCTCCCCGGGGGGCGGGCCCCGCTCGCGCGGGGTCCCCGCCTTTAACCGGCCCGGCAATCGCCAGACCCGCCCCATTCGGTATTAGCGCCGCTTTCGCGGCGTTATCCCCACCCGGGGGACAGGTTGCCCATGCGTTCCTCGCCCTTCCGCCACTCTCACCGGAAAACATTGCTGCCTCCCGGATCCCGTTCGACTTGCATGCCTAATCCACGCTGCCAGCGTTCGTTCTGAGCCAGAATCAAACTCTCAAGAAAAATCCGTCGCGCGCCGACAGCCACGAAAGGCCGCGGCGCGTTTCTTTCGCGTTCGCATTCCGACACAAGCTTCCTCATCTTCTTCCCGCATCCCCTCCGGATCGGCATCCGTCGGGTCTGCGCCTGAGCTTCCGGATATCACAGATCAATACGCCGACCGGATGTCCTTCCGGTTGTTGGCGCGGATGGGAATAGTAGCAGAATGAACCGCACGATGTCAACCCGTGCGGCGAAGAAAAATCACTTTTTTTCGCTGCCTATCCGGTCCGCCTCACGCCCAGCCGCGCAGGCGAACCGCCTCGGCCACCCGGTTGATCGCGATCATGTACGCGGCGTCGCGCAGGTAGAGTTTCTTACGGCGGGCCAGATCACTGACCGCCGCGAACGCGGAAGTCATTTTCGTGTCCAGTTTAGCAAGCACCTCATCCTTCTCCCAGAAGTAGTTGGTGTTGCACTGCACCTGCTCAAAATAACTGCAAGTGACCCCGCCCGCGTTGGTCAGAAAGTCCGGCAACACAAAGATGCCGCGCTGTTGGAGCACCTCATCCGCCTCCGGTGTGGTCGGCCCGTTCGCGCCTTCGGCGATGACCCGGACGCTCTTCGAGATCTTCTGGACCGTGTCGCGGTTGACCTGGTTCTCCAGCGCCGCGGGAATCAGAATATCCACTTCCTGTTCCAGCCAGGCTCCACCCGGCAGCATCTCATACCCGAGTTCACGCGCGCGGTTCTTGTCGATCCCGCCAAACTTGTCAGAAATGCCGCGCAACTCCTTGAGGCAGACCCCGTCCGCCTTGCGGAAGGTGTAGGAGGTCTTGTCCGTCTGGTCCCAACAGGAGATCGCGACAACCGTACCGCCGAGTTCGGTGTACAACTGCACGGCGTGTTGCGCCACGTTCCCGAATCCCTGCACGCTGGCAGTGGTCTTCCGCAATTCGATGCCGAGTTCCCGTAACGCCTCGCGCAACGTGAACACCACACCGAAGCCCGTGGCCTCCGTGCGCCCGAGCGACCCGCCCATGCCGACCGGCTTGCCCGTGATGAAGCCGGGGTAACGGCCGCCGCGAATCGTCTCGAACTCGTCGAGCATCCAGAGCATGTGCTGGGCGTTGGTCATCACATCCGGAGCGGGCACGTCGCTCACCGGCCCGAGATTCCTAACGACCTGACGGATCCACCCGCGGCAGATCTGCTCCTGCTCTCGCAGACTCAGGTGGTGCGGATCGCAAACCACCCCGCCCTTGCCGCCTCCCAGCGGAATATCCACCACCGAACACTTCCACGTCATCCACATCGACAGCGCGCGCACCGTATCGACCGTCTCCATTGGATGAAACCGGATGCCGCCTTTCGCAGGCCCCCGCGCATCATTGTGCTGAACCCGGAACCCCTTAAACACGCGCACAGTCCCGTCATCCATCCGAACCGGAATGGAGAACTGGTATTCCCGCATCGGCTGACGCAACAGATCACGCACACCCCCGTCTAATTCCAGTACCGCAGCCACCTTATCAAACTGCGATTGCGCCACCTGAAACGGGTTATACGAACTACTCTCCATACTCTATCTCCTCTTCTTCACACATCGGACACCACGAGTCGAACTGACCGTGAACGGTTCGGATGCGTGAGGCTGACGTTATACTAAAACGCCGCCCTTACGACAATGACGACTTCACGGTATATTCTTCCCGGCCGTCGCCGAACGCCACACCGGGATCCTCAGCACGCGTATGCGGTCCGGTTCTCCCGTGGCCACAAGACCGGCCCCGACTGACCAACGGAAACGCCGCCTTTCCCCTTGCCCCTGAGCGTGCCACGAGGCCACCAACGGAATCTGCCAGAATGTGAAGTCTGAACGGCGGTCCCCCACATGGCGCAGCAACCCGAAGGCCGTGCCCCAATAGTGCCGGTCCGGCGTGTGTTCAACGCGTAACAGCCCCCCGCAGGCGAGGCGGACATGAAAGAACCCCGTGCCGCCGAGCAACTCCGCGGCCCATCCGCCCAACACTCCGCACCCGGAGGGGCCGACGCTCACCGGACTAGGCAGATCCTCCCACCACGAGGCAAACCATGACGGCGTTTCCGCTTCCACCCGCGACGCCAGGGCACGCGAAGCCTTCTCCCCGCACACCGCCTCCTCCGCGCCGGGACCGCTCATCCAAACCGCCGCCACCAAACGCCCCTCGCGCCGCACGGCATGAAGCACGCCTGTAAACGCGTCGGATTCCAGCCGTCGTAACACCTGTTTCCGGAACGCGCGCGCATGCCCCGGTCGCTCCCAATAGCTCAGCCAGATCGTGCATGTTGTCCCGTCCGGCGCTTCCGCGAGAAAGACACGGTCGCCCAACCACCCCTGCAGAAAGCCGAAATCCCGGACCGACGCGAGCCGTTCCCCGCCTAACCACAACGCCGTCCCCAAAACACCGAGCCGGTTGGTCGAAACCGGTTGCATCACATCCGGGCCCTGTCCCATCACATCAGACGCGAGCGAGATCTCCGCAGGCTGGAAGGGCCGCAGGTAACGCCGTTCCGGATAGAGGATCTCGGCGGTCGTGACCGGCAGGCGTTCGCGGTAAACCCGGTCCAACGCCTGCCATCCCGCCTCGCGCCGCAAACGATTCGAAAAAACGGCACCGTCCAGATACGGCCGCACCAGTGCCCCGGCCAGAAACGCCGGGTAGGCGTCCAGACCGGCACCAACCGTATCCGTGAGTTCCAGCCGGCTGACAAGCGAAACCAGAAAAGCCCCCAAGGGTGTTGCGGTGTTGACCGGCCATGCCGCGCACAGATTGTCCGCACCGACCAGCACCGCGTTACCCTCGACCAGTGAAGTCAAGGCGAGGTTGGCGTCCAAGTCGCTGAGTGCCGCCCGGGTCAACCGCTCAAGGTCGAAATGCACATCCTCGACCGCGTGGCAATACTCATGCGTGTACACGAAGCGGTCGACCAGCGCCCGGTTTGCCGCGCCCTCCGGATAGCCGGACCCCGGCACCTCAACGACTGCGATACGTTTTTTCTCGGGATCGTAATAGGCGGCCACCTGCTCGCGCATCAGCGCGCGGTAGAGCGCGCGCAGCGACACATCGGCCGGGAGGACACGGAAATGCCGTGCGAGCCGCTCGGTCTCTTCCAGAAACCGCCGGTTCTCCGGTTTATCGAGTTCGGCCTCCAGCACCGCCATCCAGACGTCGCGCGCCTCACTCGTCACCGGGATCTCGCGTGTCAACGGCAGACCGCGCAACCGCGCGGCCTCCTCCCCGTAGCAACGTATCGGCAGCGGACCCGATTCCGGCTCGCGCAACGCGCGGCACCCTCCTGCTGCGGCCCACAGTGCCGCCAGCAGGATTCCCCGCGCCATGACGCGCCGCACATTCCGTCCCGGCACTCTTCCCCCCTTTGAATTCCCCCGACCGGAACCCCGCAGTCCCGCCTTACACCTCTTGCGCGGCGTTACGCACCACCTGCGTATGCATGCGCTCGTCAAACACATCCACATGGCGCCCCACGTTCAACAGCGTGCCGACCGCAAACAACGCCGTGATGAGATTGGTGCCCCCATAGCTCATGAAAGGCAGGGCCAGTCCTTTGGTGGGCAGGCACCCTGTGACCACGCCGATGTTGAACGCCGCCTGAAACACCAGCAGGAGCGTCATGCCGAACGCCAGCATCCGGCCGAGCCGGTCCGCCGCACGTAACGCGATCCGGATGCCGCAGAACAGGATCACGGTATACGCCGCCACCACGAACAGGGAAAACGCCAGCCCCAACTCCTCGCCGCCGATCGCGAAGATGAAGTCGGTGTGGGCCTCCGGCAGATAGTTATATTTCTGAATACTCTGATTGAACCCCACGCCGGACGGACCACCGTTCTTAAAGGCCAGAATCGCCTGCTCCAACTGATATTTGGCGGCGGAGGCACCCTCCTCCGTGTGTCCGGGCGGCAACCATCTCTCGATTATCAAACGGAACTGTTCGGGGAGCCAGGCCGCGATGCGGCGCATGCGGTTAGCGTTTGTGACCAGAAAAGCGCCCACCCCCGCCAGACCGAGTCCGCCGAACAGCAGCAGGTACACGAATCGCGTACCGGCCACGTACATCAGCGCCCCCCCCACCACGCACACCACCAGCGTGGAGCCGAAGTCCGGCTCCATCACCAGCAAAACCACAAGCAATGCCAATCCGCATCCGGGCAAGAGCGCGCCTTGGGTGAATTGACGCACCCGCCACCCGATGCGGTCCATCCAGACCGATATCCCAATGACCGTCAGGATTTTGGCGAACTCGCTAGGCTGCATGCGGAACGGGCCGAGGTTGAGCCAACGGTAGCTGCCCTTGACCTTGCCGCCGATACCGGGGACGAAGACCAGCAACAACGCCAGCACCACCAGCAGATAAAAGCCGACGGTCAGCAACGGCGTATTCCGCCACCAATGATAATCGAAGTGGTTGATCAAAAACACCGTCACCGCCGCGAGACCGAGCCAGATCAGTTGGCGCCGGACGAAAAAGTGCGGGTCAGCGTATAAACCCTGAGCCCGCACCGCACTAGCCGTAGCCAACACGACAATTCCCAACCCCAGCAACGCGACCACTGTCAACGACAAGACCGTCAGAGTGCTGCGCATGGGATGCCGTCCGTCTCCGTTACTGTCCCGCGTTCGGGATCTTCAACACGGTCCCGGCCTTCAATTCGCTTGAGGTGAGGTTGTTGAGCGCCTTGAGATCGCTCGGGCTCACACCCCAGCGGATCGCCACAGCGTACAGATCCTCACCCTCTTTCACGGTGTAGGTCTGCGTGGAAGACTCCGCAGCCGGAGCGGCCGGCGGCGGCGCGGTCTCGATTTTCACCGGAGCGGATTCAACCGCGGCGGGCGCCGTTGTTTTCTCGGCAGCGGGCGGCGGCGTGGTCGTCACGGCCGGGGCCGGTTCTGTCTTGACGGCGGCCGCCGGTTTCGGCGCGACGGTTTTGGGAGCCTGCACCGAAGCGGCGCTCTTCTTCGTCACCGGTGCGGCGGACGGTGTCTTGACGGCACCGGGCACCTTCAGCTTCTGACCGACGATGATTTTGTCGCTCTTCAACCCGTTGGCCTCGCGCAAGGCCGCAGTCTTGATTCCGTGTTTGTGCGCGATGACCGAGAGAGAGTCGCCGGGCTTCACCACATACGTGATCGTCGGACCCGGCACGGCTGCGGCCGCTTTCGGCGCCACCGTCTTGGGAGCCCTGACGCTGGGTGTCGCCACCGGCACGGAGCGCGCCCTGGAGAGGTCCACCTGACCGGGGAGCTGGATCACCTGTCCGATGCGCAGCCGGTTAGGCACGATGCCGGGGTTGATGGCCACGATGTCCTGCCAGCGCACATTGTACTTGTACGCGATGGCGGAAAGGGTGTCGCCCTTCTGAATCGTGTAGGGGGTCGAAGTCTGCACCGACGGCAACTCGACCAACGAGGTTTCGACAGGTTGAACAGGCGGGGGAGTTGTATCCAACGGCTGCACCTCCACCGGTGGCAGTTCCCCGTCAGGCAGAGTGGTCGAAGTGGTGTCACTCTTCCGGTTAAACATACCGCAGCCCTGCATCAGGAAGCAACCCACAATCAGGTTGACGCCTGCAACAACACGCATGACTTGACGATTCATTGTGTCTCCTTATCCTTCTTGCTTGCCCTCAGAAAAGAAACGCTCAGAGATCCGCAACCGCGCGAACCTGTGCCGTGAAACGTTCTCCCCTTTCCCGATAGCTTGAAAACTGGTCGAAACTCGCTGTCCCCGGCGAAAGCAGCACGGTGTCACCCGCCCGGGCTTCACGCGCCGCCGCCGCCACAGCCTGATCCAGGGTCCCGCACTCTTCGCAAGGGATCACATCCGACCAGGCCTGAAACATCTGCCTTGAACAGTGCCCAATAAGATAACCTTTTTTTGTGGTTTTTGTCAGCAACTCTTTTATCCCTTCGAGATCGGGCTCTTTTAAAAGCCCGCCCGCGATCAGGCGTACCGGTTTGCGCGCCATTCTCAGTGCCGCGGCCGTGGCCGCAAGACTGGTCGCTTTGGAGTCATCCACATAGCGGACGCCGTGTCGGCTCTCCCACACGAGTTGCATACGGTGCGGCAGCGGCTCGAACGCCCGCACTCCCGCCGCGATCTGCTCCGCATCCAGCCCTGCGGCATGCAATGCCGCCACGCCCGCCGACAGCGAAAGTCCGAACACTTCGTTGTCGAACCACGACCCCCCGGTCTCCACCCGGACACGCGTACCCTCCGCCTGCCCCGTCACCGCATGATCCGCATAACGCCAATCGCATCCCACATCCGTACCGAACCGCCACAGCGTGACCCCCGGAGGCACGCACCCGTCGTCCTCGAACCCGGCCGGCAGCAGCGCGACATCCCCCGGACACATCGACGCAAAGAGCCGCATTTTGGCGCTCTTGTATTCCGTCATGTCCACATGCCGATCCTGATGGTCGGCCTGAAGATTCAGCAGGATCGCGATCTCCGGATGAAAGGTCCGGGTATGCTCCATCTGAAATGAACTGACCTCGGTCACCGCCCAGAGCAGGTCGGGCCGGTCGAGCGCGAGTTGGCACAACGGGATCCCGTAATTGCCCGCAGGCGAGGCGGGGATCCCCGCGCCCGTCAGCGTGTCCGAACACCACTTGACCAACGAACTTTTGCCTTTGCTTCCGGTTATGGCGATCACGCGCCCGGACCAGTATTCGCTCCCGAGTTCCAGTTCGGACACCATCGGCAATCCGCGCGCACGGCATGCGGTAATCCACGGATGGTTCAGGGCGAATGCGGGACTCACGACACACACGTCGAACGGTTCAGACGGCAGACCGGCGGCCCCGAACGTCACCTGACCTCCGGCTGCGGTGATCCGTTGCGCCACTGCGGCGCTTGCGTCCGCTTTCCCCTCGTCAATCACCCGCACACGCCCGCCGCGGGCGAGCAACAGTCTCGCGGCCGCCTCACCGCTGATTCCCGCGCCCAGCACCAGAGCCTGTACACCGTCATACTTGCTCATGGTCCACAATCCCTTCCAGCCGCATGCCGCGCGACGCTTTGAGCAAAACACTGTCACCGCTCCGTATCCACTCGCACAACACGATACCCGCTGCCCGCGCATCGTCCGCACAGACCACCTTCGTCTGCGGAAAACCCGCCCGCACCGCCTCCTCCGCCAAATACAGCTTCGCGTCGTGACCCACTGTCAACAGTCTGTCCGGAGCCGTCTGTGCCACACAACGGCCGACCTCGCGATGTAACGCCTCGGTGTGTTCACCCAGTTCCAGCATATCGCCCAACACCACGATGCGCCGTCCCCGGCAGGGCAGTTCCGCAAACGTTTTGAGTGCCGCGGCCATGCTCTGGGGATTGGCGTTATAAGCATCGTTGACCCACGTCACGCCATCGCGCACCATCACCTCCCAGCGCATCTTGGGCAGCGTCAGACCCGACAGGGCCTGCGCCAACGCGCAGGCGGGCAGTCCGGCACGCCGCGCCGCCGCGAAAGCCAGCAGCAGATTCGACGCATTGTGCGCACCCGGCAGTCCGCTGCATAGTCGCGTCTCTTCGCCGGTCGCCTGTTCCGTGATTCGCAGCGCGCCGGTCTGGAGATCCGTCGCCTCGGCCGAGAAATCCGCCCCCCCTCCCGTCAGCGTAACCGTCACCACCGGCGCACCGGACTGTTCCGCCAGTTGCGCAAATCCCGTAATCTCCCGGTTCAGGACGGCGAACCCCCCGTGCGGCAACGCGCGCAACAGCGCCCCCTTCTCCCGCACGATCGCCTCCTGCGTGCCGAAGTGTTCAATGTGCGCGCATCCGATGCTGGTGATCACCGCCGCGCATGGTTGAAGTGTGTCACTCAGCCGCCCGATCTCCCCGGGATGGTTGGAGCCCAACTCAAAGATGCCGTACTCGGTTTCCGGCGGCATGGCGAGCAGACTCAGCGGCAACCCCACCTCGTTGTTCAGATTCCCACGTGTGGCGCAGACGCGCCCGCCTGCTGCAAACAGCGCGGCCGCCATCTCTTTGGTCGTGGTTTTGCCAGAACTGCCGGTGATGCCCAAAATGAACGCGCGGTTCAAACGCCGCCACGCGCGCGCGGCATCAGCCAACGCTTGGCGGGTGTCCTTCACGCGAATCAGGGGCCAGCCGGACGATCCGGACGGCGCGGACCAGGCCGTCTCGACCAACGCGGCCGCGGCACCGTCGCGCAAGGCCTGTGCCACAAAATCATGCCCGTCAAACCGTTCCCCGCGCAACGCCACATACAGGCAGCCTGGCGTTATCCTGCGCGAATCCTGCGTCACGCCGCAGAACGTTGACGGCAACGCCTGCGCGTCACCGCCCGTCCATGCGGCAAACGCGGCCGCATCCAACCTCTGTGGCTGCTTGTTCGACATCTTCGTGCCCGTCCCGATTGTCCACCCTACCGATCCTGCTGTCGCGCCTCGCTGAGTGTTCGCGCCTCCTCCGCCACCACCTGCCGGTCATCAAAGGGCAGCGTGCGGCCCGCGAGTTCCTGAAATGACTCATGCCCTTTGCCGGCGATAAGCACCACATCCCCCTCGCGCGCCTGACTCAACGCGCGTCGGATGGCAAGCCGGCGGTCTGCCTCAACCTCGTACGAGGTCCCTTCCGGTATGCCCTGCAGAATTTCCTCAATGATCGCCCGCGGATCCTCCGAACGCGGATTGTCGGAGGTGATCACCAGATCATCCGCCAGAGCGGCGCACGCGCGCCCCATCAGCGGACGCTTGGCACGGTCGCGTTCGCCGCCGCATCCGAAGACCACCCTCAGGCGTCCGCGCGTCACCTCGCGCAAGGTCTCCAGAACATTCGTGAGCGCGTCATCGGTATGGGCATAGTCCACAAACACCGTGGCGGGCAGATCGACCGGCACACGTTCCAGCCGGCCCCAACACGGCCGGGCGGCCTCCAACGTCTCTCCCACCTTCTCCAACGGCACTCCGGCTTCCAACGCCAAACCGGCCGCGCACAGCATGTTGGCCACGTTGTACCGACCCGCGAGGCACACGCGTAATGCAAGGCGGCGTCCATCCGGCGCCGCCAATGTGAACGTACTGGCGTCGGGGGTAACGGCCAGGGCTTCGGCCCGCAGATCGGCCGCTTGCGTGAACCCGCAGGTGAGGCGCCGTAACGGCAGCGTGGCGAGATAGGCGGTCATGCGATCCCCATATCCGGCATCTGCCACGCACACGGCGAGCGCACCCGGCGTTTCAGCGGCCAATTGGTCGAAAAGCTTGCACTTGGCGACGAAATACGCCTCCATCGTGCCGTGGTAATCGAGATGATCCCGCGACAGATTGGTGAAGGCCGCGCCCGCGAACCGTGTCCAGGCCACACGCTGCTGATCCAGCGCGTGCGACGACACCTCCATCACTGCGGTGTCACAACCACTCGTGCGCATGGCGGCCAAAATGGCCTGCAACTCACAAGCGTCCGGTGTGGTGCGCGTGGCAGGGATCGCGCGACCGGCATACTCGACCTGAACGGTGGTCAGCAATCCGGGCACGGCCCCTCCGGCCACCAACATTTCGCGCAACAGCCACGCGGTGGTGGTTTTGCCGTTCGTCCCGGTAATCCCGTACACCCGCATGTTACGGGACGGCCACGCTTTCAGCGCCGACGCGATACAGGCCAACGCGAGGCGCACGTCCCGGACCAGAATGACCTGGCGGTGATACTCCGGCAGCGGCGTTTCCGAAAGGATCGCCACCGCGCCTTTCGCCAGCGCGGCACCGGCGTAACGTCCGCCCGCATCACGCGTGCCGGTGATCGCAGCAAACAAATCACCGGGCCGGATCCGGCGCGAATCGCACTGGATTCCGGTGAACGCCACGGTCGGCGCCTCGGAAACGAGTAGGGGCGCGAGTTCTGGAATTTCCGAAATTTTCATGAAAACTTCTCCACGGCGCAAGTTCGTGCCGTCTGCTACGGGTGATTCGCCACTTGCTCCGTTTCCTCGGCAGGCTGGTCGGGAGGGACTTCGAGATACCGGGCGGTCGCCGCCGCGATCTTGGCGAAAGCGGGCGCCGAAACAAAGCCCCCGGTGTGCTGGGGCCGCGGCCGCTCCACAGAAACCAGCACGCTGAAGACCGGCTCCCCTGCGGGTACGAACCCCACGAACGAAGCGTAATAATCCGTGCTGGAGTATCCGCCCGGCACCGCCTTCTGCGCCGTGCCGGTTTTACCCCCGATCGAATATCCCGGCACGGAGGCCCGTTTCCCCGTGCCCCCCTCCTCGGTAACCCCGCGCAACATCTCGCGTACAGCGCGCGCGACCTCGGGACGCACCGGCCGCCCCAACACTTCGGGCTTGGCCTCAAAAATCGTCTCGCCGCTGGGAGAGACGATCCGCCGCACCACATACGGCTTCATCATCACGCCGTCATTGGCCAGTGTCGAATAGGCTGAGATCATCTGCAATCCGGTAACGGCCACACCCTGACCGATCGGGATACGCGTGGGTTTGAGTTTGTCCCAATCACGGGCCCGGGCGAGAATACCCCGTTCCTCACCCGGCAGCTCGATTCCCAGTTTTTCACCGAAATTGAAGGCCCGCAGATAGGTCTCGAGCCGTTTGTTGCCTAGCATCAAACCGATTTTCGCGCACGCGATGTTGCTCGATTTTTTCAGGGCGGTGCTGACGGTGACCCGTCCGTGAACATGATCACGCAACGGTTTGCCCGCGTACATCCAACACCCCTCCCCCGCATCAATCACTGTTTCCGGCGTCACGATGCGTTCGTTGAGCGCCGCCGCCACCGTGATCGCCTTCATGATCGAACCCGGCTCGTAGACGATTGCCAGAGCCGAGTTGCGCCAGACATCGACGCTCTCCTCGGTATACTGTTCGGGCGCGAAATCGGGGAAGGAGGCCATGGCCAGAATCTCGCCGGTGCGGACCCGTTGCACGATGACCCACCCGCCCGCGGCCTCAAACTTCTCCACCACCTCGCGGAGCGCCAACTCGACCTCATATTGGATGTTATGATCCAGCGTCAGATAGAGGTCCGAGCCCGCAATAGCCGGGACATGCACCGTGCGCCGACTCCAGATTTCGCGGCGGCCGGCATCCTTCTCGCCCTCGATCAAGCCGGGTGTGCCGGTCAGGTAACGGTTGTACTGCTGCTCGATCCCGGCACCGCCCACCCCCATAGCATTGACGAACCCCAGAACGTGCGACATCCGGCGACCCTGCGGATAGGAGCGGCAGACCAGATCTTCGGAACCGATCCCGCTGATCGTCTCCGGATCCGCGAGCAGGTCGAACACCTTGTCGTTGAGCGAAACCCCCAGCTTGATGTACCGCGAGTCGGTGCGGGCAAATTGCGCGTATACCTCATCCGCTTCCAGACCCAGACACGCCGCGACCGTCTCCGCGATCTGTTTTTTGTCGTGCTGCGGTTTGACCGACTTCGGATCCAAAAAGAACTGGCGCGCCGGCAGACTGACCGCCATGGGAAAGCGGTCGCCGTTGCAGTCAAAGATACGGCCGCGTAACCCCAGCAGTGTCCGCCGGTACTCGCGCGTCAGTTTGGAATGGTTCGCGAGATGGAGATAGGCCAGCCGTGAAGCCAGTCCCAAAAGCGCAAAAAACAACGCGGCGGTCACCAGCAGAATACGCATCTGAATGCCGCGGTCATGCATGACCAACCCTCCGTCCCGGAATCAAGTCCGCCTACTTCCGGACTGTTCCCGCCACGCGCTCGCCCGCATTTCGGCTTCGGCGGAACGCGATAACCGAGAGTTGCCCGGGAACCGGCGCACCGGTCGCCGCATCCATGCGCACCACTTGCGTGGCAGTCGGGTAATTCATGTCGAGGCCATGCTGCAGCATGGCCCGCTCCAGTTTTTCCGGCGTCTTCTTGGCATTCCAACGCGCTTCTTCGCGAACCCTTTCATTCTCCAAGGCGGAAAACTTCTGCTCGTGTTTTCGGATCTCCTGACCGAGCTGGGCGCACTTGGAGTCCATGAACCAGTAACAAAGAATCATGCTGACCAGCAGCACGAAAAACCCTACCACCGACGGTGGCAGCACTTTGGCCCGCGCATGCCGTTTCCGATTTTTTCTCATCTTCCAATCCCTCCTCAACAAAAACCTTTGCCTCGCACCCGTTCCGGCCGTTCGCAGCGCTCAATCGCCCGCAGTTTGGCCGACCGGGCGCGCGGATTCGCCGCGATCTCTTCCGCGCCGGGCGTGACCGCACGCCGCGTCACGGCCCGTGCGGGCGGCAGTTCGCCTTCCCAGCGCTCACCGCCCTGCTGCAGCGAAACCCACCGGCCGATGTGCGCGGCGAAACGCTGCTTCACCAGACGGTCGGTCACGCTCTCAAACGTGATCACCACCAGCCGCCCGCCCGGCGCGAGCAACTGCAAGCCGTCTTCCAATGCCTGCGCCAACTCCTCCACCTCGCGGTTCACGGCCATCCGCAAGGCCTGAAACGTCTTGGTCGCGGGATGCCGCGGCCCCTTACGCCCGCCCAGCGCCTTGCCGACCACCTCAGCCAGCCGACCGGTCGTCACGATCGGCGCCTCCGCTTGCGCACGGCAGATTGCTCGCGCGACCCGCCGCGCCTGCGGCTCCTCACCGAGCCGCCGCAACACGTCTGCGAGAGACTGCACATCCAGCCTTGCGAGCATTTCGGCCGCCGACTCCCCCCGAGTCGGATCCATGCGCATATCCAGGGGCCCATCCAACCGGAAGCTGAACCCCCGTCCGGGCGTGTCGAGCTGTTCGGATGACACGCCCAGATCCAGCAGCATGCCGTTCACTGCCGCAAACCCATTCGCCTCTGCCAGGCGCCGGACCTCACCATGCGTCCCGTGCGCCAGCACCGTTTCGCCGGACAACGCCGACAGCCGCGCCGCAGATCGTTCCAAAGCCTCAGGGTCCCGGTCGATCCCCAGCAGTCGGCCGCCCGGCCCCGCACGCTTCAGTATCGCGCATGCGTGACCCGCCGCACCGAGCGTTCCGTCGATGTAGCTGCCGCCGGGAATGACCTCCAGGGTCTCCAGGACTTCGCGCGGCAACACCGACAGGTGCATAGTCCCTCCAGACACATCCTTGTCAATAATGATCGCGCGGCAACACACGACGCTCCCGAATCCGCGTCCGTCTTCCGGACCCCGTATCCCGCCCGCGATCCAAATCCCTTGTCAGGCCGCGCCTCGCTGCCACGCGGCGAACTTTCTAAAAAGCCAGGGTTTCACAGGCCTGCGCCAACGCCGCCTGATCAACCGTCTCGGTATCCGGCCGCAACGCAGGCGACCAGAGTTGAATCCGGTTCATGGCACCGATCATCACTACCGTATCCTTCAACCCCGCAAACGCCAGCAGCCGATCCCGAATGCGGATCCGCCCCTGCACGTCCAGTACCGCCTGTTCCGCATTCTCGCCGAAAACCCGCAACGCCGAACTCGCGCTCTTGTCGAACAACGCCCGCTGCCGCAGTTTCTCCAACCGCCCCTCCATCTCCGCAGGCGGGATCAGGTTCAGGCACGTCTCGTTCGGATCCGGAAAAACATAAACGTAGGCCGGCGACCCCATCAGATCCCTCCAGCCCGCCGGTACGGTCAGACGGCGCTTCGGGTCCAAAGCATGGTCAAACCGCCCGACCAGCAAACCCGGCCCGGAAGCTCCGCCCCCACTCTGTCCGCCAAC
>Ga0116188_1002414_pt1 | contig 14713 bp, 12 predicted proteins | sample AD_JPNTR2_MetaG_FD_89807 | JGI IMG/M metagenome (GOLD analysis project Ga0116188, IMG submission 89807) | Active sludge microbial communities of municipal wastewater-treating anaerobic digesters from Japan - AD_JPNTR2_MetaG | ecosystem: Engineered > Bioreactor > Anaerobic > Digestate | place...
CAGACCCGAAGGGTTCTGCGAAGAACAGTCAAAAGCCGGTGGGGGTGGGGAGTGAGGGAAAAGAGAGTGCAGAGAGGAAAACCGTATAGAGGGGAGGGGCGCACCGGCTTTTGTACCAGTTTTTTTATAGCCCCTCCCCTCTAGGAGGTGTTCCTCTTTGCCCTACGAGGCGTAGGTCTTACGAATTACGAGGGCGGAAACCAAATCATGTGGCCGTTTTGTTTGGATATGCGGCCGCCGCCAACACCAAAACGTAGGGGGCGATGCCCACATCGCCCCACAAATACCGTTTCCGCAAATATTTCGATATGTGGCCGGGCGGATAATATCCGCCCCTACATTTACGCACTCGTTTTGCCAACGGTTGGGACGTCGAGGACGCCGTCCCCTACAATTCGTTTCGGCAGATGTTATCTGATTGGCCGGGAGGCCGAGGGCGGCCTCCCCTACATTGTGATCATCGGTACATTTCGCAGAAGACCGGGCGAACAGCATAAAAATGGGGCGGAACAGGTCCGCCCTCACATTTCCTGTATGGCCTTCCACAGCTCGGCGGCTGTTTCCAGGCTGACACCGGCGGTCTGTGCCAGCTCCTCCGGAGTGGCTCTGCGCAGGTTGTCCTTGGTCTTGTACTTTGTCAGCAGCTTGGCCGCCTTCTTCTCCCCTATGCCCTTCACGCTGAGGATCTGGGAGGTATAGGTCTTTTTCTTGTGCTTTGCGTGCATGAAGCTCACCGAATACCGGTGTACCTCGTCCTGGATCGCCGTCACCAGGTTGAACGCCGCCTTCAGGCCATTGATCTGGATCTCACGGCCGCCGGTGGCTATGGCACGGGTGCGGTGCTTGTTGTCCTTCACCATGCCGAAGACCGGTATGTCAAGCCCCAACTCCCGAAGAATAGGCACAACTGCGTTGACGTGCCCCTTTCCTCCGTCCAGCAGGATCAGGTCGGGCTTTCGGGTGAAATACTCGTCCCCCTCCTGAGTTACGATGTGCATGAGCCTGCGCTTGAGCACCTCGTGCATACTGCCGTAGTCGTTCTGGAGCTCCTGCTCCTTTATGGTGAATCGCTTGTAGGCCTTTTTCAGAGGCCTTCCCTCCTCGAAGACCACCATTCCGGCAACCATTGACTCAGAGGAAAGGTTTGAGATGTCGTAGGCCTCGATATATCGGGGCGGCTGCTCCAGGCCAAGGCTCTTGCCAAGCTGCTCCAGAGCGATGATCTCCTTGCCGGTGCGGTCGTTGCGAAGAGCCGCATACTCGGCGCTGTTGTCCTTGGCAAGGCGCAGCAGCTGGCTCACAAGCCCCCTCTGAGGAAGCCTCAGCTCAACGGTACGGCCTGCCTGTTTTGCCAGCATCTCAGAGATCAGGCTGCCGTCCTCGGGGATATGATCCACGGCTATCAGCTTAGGTATGTCAGTTCGCCCGTAGTAGAACTGGCTCATGAAGCGGCTCAGCAGATCCTCGCCCTCCTCGGGCTTTTCCACCTCGAACACCGCCTTATCGAAGAGCCGGCCGCCTCTGTACATCAGCACCGACACGAAAACTCCGCCGGGGTGCTCCGCCATGCCGATAACGTCTGCGGAATCCACCGTGCTGCTGATGATCTTCTGCTTCTCTGAGGCCTTCTTCACGGCGTTTATCCTGTCCCTGAGCACAGCTGCCTTCTCGAAATCAAGGCGCTCGGCGGCCTCGTTCATTTCCTGCTCCATGCGCTCCACGGACTGCTCGCTGCCAGTCTTGATGAACTCCACCGCCTGCTCCACCGCCGCAAGGTAGGTCTCCTTGGAGATGTTCCCCCGGCAGACGCCCATGCACTGCTTGATGTGGTAGTTGAGACAGGGGCGGCCCTTCCCCAGATCTCTGGGGAAAACTCTATGGCAGGTGGGCAGCATGAATACCCGGTTGGCCTCCGCAACAGCCTCCTTGGTGACAGAGCCGCTGGTGTAGGGCCCCAGGTAAGTGCCGGGAGCCTTGGTGTTCTTCTCATTGGTGATACGGGGGTACTCCTCGTCGGAGATCCTGATGTAATGGTAGCCCTTGTCGTCCTTGAGCAGGATATTGTACTTGGGCTTGTGCTGCTTTATCAGGCTGCACTCCAGCACCAGAGCCTCGTATTCGCTGTCCACCACGATATAGTCGTAGTCGTACACGTTGGAGACCATGGCCGCCACCTTTGGGGTATGGTCGGGATTTTCCCGAAAATAGCTAGTCACACGGTTTTTCAGGTTCTTGGCCTTGCCGATGTAGATTATGGCCTTCTCCTTGTTTTTCATGATGTAAACTCCGGGCGAGCTGGTCAGCTTTGAGGTCTTCTCCCGGAGATAGGGCAGTCTTTTGTTCATGGTCAGTCCTCGATCACTTCCTCAGTGTCCAGCACCCGTCCGTTGGGGTCCTTGGCGTCGATGTATAGCTCATACACCTCGGACTTTGAGCTGGTCAGCTCCACATCCCACGCAAGCCTTCCGCTGTATACCACCAGCTTCGGATCCTTGGGATCGCCGTATTTTTCGCTGGCCAGAGACTTTGCCTGCTCAGCGGTGAATACGATCTCAGGGTCAGCGTCGACCTTTCCCTTTAAGCTGGAATAGATGTTGTCCACACGGCCTGTGGCTTCGCTGCCGCTGATGACCAGCTGAGCTCCCACCACCTCTGCGTCCCCGGAATACTGCTTGAAAAGGTAGCTGAAGCCTCCGGCGGGGGTATCGGACCTGGCCAGCCTCAGCTGGGGAAAGGCCTCCTCCATGCTCATGAGGTCCGCCACCTGAGCTGCACAGCGCAGGGCGTCGTCCGCTGTTTTCACCTGTATATCGCTGAATTCTCCGATGATCTGGATCACGGTGCCCTCGTAGTTCTTTCTCAGCTCAGCTCCCCGGCTCACAACGTCGCTTTCGGTGAGCTGGGCTGTGCTGTCCACGGAAACAGAAATCTCCTCCGGAGCGCTCTCAGGAACCTGGCTCCTGACGCAGCCGCAGAGCAGTCCTGCGGTAAGAATGGCTGTAATGATGAGCTTTTTCATGTCGGTCACCTCCGTGACTTATTGTCTGTCGTAATACTTCTTTCCTGCGTTGGGACGGAAATACGTTCTGATATAGCCGTCCTTAGAGAGCACCACGAACTCGTTTGTCTCCTCGATGTAGTAAACATAGTCGCCGTCCTCGGCCTCGGTCTTGTGGAGAGCGTCAGGGTCATTGATCACGTCGCTGGCGCCCTTTTCGTACTCCTCAGCGTCCTTGTAGCCGAAATCATCGGCAAACTCAGCGCCGTGCTTGTCGAAATGCTGGTCAAGGAGCTTCTCATTGCGGAAGTGGTACTCCACATAATTCTGGTCGTCATAGGAGCTCCAGCTCTCCTCTGTGGGAGCCTCAGTGGTCTTTTCTTTGTTTTTCTTGCCCTTCTTAGTGGTTGGCTCAGTCTCCTCCTGGGGAGCTTCCGTTGCCTTCTGCTTCTTGTTTTTCTTAGTTGCAGGCTGGGTCTCCTCCGGGGGAGCCTCATCCTCCTTGCTGTTTTTTTCAGCTTCCTCAGTGGGAGCATCAGTGTATATGATAAGGCCGCTGCTCTCTTCGCTGCTGCTGTTTATCTCACGCTTGGAAGTGCAGCTTGTCAGCACTCCCGAAACTGCGATCAGCAGGGCGGCTGCGGCGGCTCTCAGCCTTCTCATGTCCATAGGGATCTCCTCCTTTTTCATTCTAAGGACATTATACCGCATTTCCCCGAACATTTCAACCTCTGCACCAGATCGTAACCAAAATCTCCACAGATCGTAAGATCTTAGCCTGTATTGACTAATGTTCAATTATGTGGTATAATATTAGTTAACATTAACCGGTCGGGAAAACTGATAAATTTGATCATTAGTGTCCTTTTTTCGTCGTTTTTCCGAATTGTATATATGACGTCAGGGACGACCGGAGGTGAAACCATGACCGACACCGAGTGGGTCGAACTTTATAAGAGCTCTCCAAAAAAAGCATACGCCGCCCTTGTTGAAAAATTCAGCGGGCTGGTGTATACCATAGCGGTCAATCGGCTTGGTAACTGCGCCACTAGGCAGGACGCCGAGGACTGTACAGGCGATATCTTCCTTGAGATCTTCCGCTCGGCGGATAGATTTTCTCCTGAGTCGGGTTCCCTCAAGACCTTCGTGGGCACTATCGCCCGCCGAAGAGCTACCGACGCCTTTCGGAGCCTTTCACGGAAATACAGCCTTACAGAGTCCTCAGACGACGAGGAGGCTGTAGCCCTCCCCGCTGCCGATGATGTGGAGGACGAGACCGACCAGCGTCTTCTCAAAGACGAGCTCTGGAAAAGAGTCCGGGAATTAGGCCAGCCGGACTCCGCAATAATCATTTACCGCTATTTCTACCGCCTTACTGCCGCAGAAACTGCACAGCGCCTGTCAATGAGCGCCGCTGCCGTCGAAAAGCGCTGCCAGAGGGCAAGGAAAAAGCTGAAAGATATATTGAGCAGAGAATAGAAAGGGAGTACCTCATGGAGTATAATGAGAAGGAGCTTGAGAAGCTCCTGCGCAGCCTCAGTGAAGAGGCAGAGGAGGTAATTGCGGAGGAATATCCCCCTCTCGACGACGCCGCACGCCAGCGCATATTGATGAAATGCGGCTTGACAGATGAGTTGCCAGACATAAAATTTGAACAGAACGAAATGAAAGAGGAAATAGATGACTTTACCGTCACCGGCACAGAATTATATAAACGCCCGGTATGGTACAAATTCGCAGCCTCTGCCGCAGCTGTTGTGCTTGCGGCTGCCGGTATCGGAGGAGCCATCGCTCTTAGCAGGAACGGCCGCCCCGACATCGACCCAAATCACGGCGCCTCTATGAGCGCCGACACTACCGACCCGGAGGAAAGCACCATCAACGGCGCTGTGAAGGCTACTTCGCCTTCGGCTGAGGCAGCTACTGAGAGCGCCACAGTTGAGGACGCTACCGATTACTCGCCTGTGATCTCTACCACTGAGGTCACTACCGAGGCCACTACCTCCTCCACTACGGAAACAACTACCGCTCCGGAAGAGACCACCGATCCCGCTGAGGCAGAGGAGCCCACTGAGACTACGACTACTGCCGCAGAGGAGCCTACCGGTCCGGTGGAGGACGCTAAGCTCCCCGAGGGCTATTGGGTATCCGAAAGCTCTGACGGCAAGCGCTACTGGGAGTTCTTCTCAGACGGATCCGGCGGCACCTACGTTGACGCAGGATCGGGCATGGGTCTGGGCTTTATGATGGACATCGAGGGCACTTCCCTCACCTTCCACATCGGCTCGATCGATGACGATACCCCCGCTCAGATCACCTGGCACGGCACCGACAGTTTCACTCTCCGCTGGACTGAACATGACCTGGAGGAAGAGTTCTCACCCGATCCGGAGGAGCACATAAACAACTGACATCTACTATTTTATAGAACCACCTCGCTTAGACGGCACCGCTCTTTTTGGTGCCGTCTTTTTTTTGAGTGTTGTATTCCTTGGAAAAATGTGGTATAATGAATGGTAGATCATTCATTATATTTATCTAAATGCCCTTGCAGATCCGCAGATCAGAGATCTGCTCCCTGCACATCGGGCGATCATACCATATGCGCTTCGCTTATATGGTATAATGAGAATGAGTTCCGGAGCCCTGCTCCGCAGAGAAGGAGTGCTATTTATGAACGAAAAAGACATTCAGCAGGCTCAGGCCGTTTTTGAGATTGCCAAGGGCGCATTGGACGACAATGAGTGGAAGTACAAATGCGATGAGGAAAAATTGTCCATCACCTGCTCATCTCAGGGCGAGGATCTCCCCATCGACATCAATATCAGGGTGGACGCAAAAAGGCAGCTGCTCCTCTTCACCTCTCTGATCCCCGTGACCTTCCCTGAGGAAAAGATCGTGGAGGCCGCTGTTGCTGTGGCTGAGATCAACTGTCACCTGATCGACGGCTGCTTTGACCTGGATCTCAGCAGCGGAAGAGTGTTTTTCCGCCTGACAGGATCCTTCCTTGAGAGCCTGGTCACAAGAGCTTTTTTCGACTACATAATGGTGACCTCTCTTGACACCGTGGATCAGTTCAACGATAAGCTGCTCATGCTGGCAAAGGGCATGATCAGCCTGAAGGATCTGGGGGATATGTTCAGAGGACCCGACGATCCTCAGGAAAGCGAATGACCTTACAAACAGACAAAAAGGGCGCACATTATGTGCGCCCTTGCTCATTCCTTGACGTATACGCCGGTGATCTCGGCGATGTAGGCTCTGTGATAGGGGTCTGTGCTGAAGAACTTCTCCGGGAGCTTGTCGTCGGTGAGGAAATTCTCCTCCTTCAGGTCGTAGCTGTACAGCTTCCGGCAGACCAGCACCAGGTCGGCCTCGGCAAAGGTCATATCCCCGGTCTCCAGCTCCGCCGGTGTAAGGCCGGCCTCAGCAGGCTTGTCGCAGTCTCTTCCTGAGTGAGATCCGCAGAAGGAGAGCGCCTTGCGGTGATCCTCAGAGAAAAACGATGCGGTGAAGGTGTCCTTCTCCTCCACGAAGCCGTAGGTGTACCTGTTGGGACGAATGTAGCAGGTCAGCACGTTTTTGTTCCAGAGCACGCCAAGCTGTCCCCATGAAGCTGTCATGGTGTTGAACGAGGCTGAGTCTCCGGCAGTAAGGAGCATCCACTCCTTGCCGATCTTCTCAAAGGGGTTGAATGAGAGCTGCGAAATATCTGTTTTGATGAATGACATGGTAATTCCTCCTATTCAGCTCCCACTAAGACTCAGGCTCTTCTCAGAGCCGCCTTGTATCTCAGCCGGAGCTTGTCTGTGATAAGGGCAATGAACTCAGAATTGGTGGGCTTGCCCTTGCCTGTATCGACTGTGTAGCCGAAGAATGAGTTGAGGGTATCCACGTTCCCTCTGTCCCACGCTATCTCAATGGCGTGGCGGATAGCACGCTCCACCCGTGAGGACGTGGTGTCGTAGAGCCCTGCAACTGTGGGATAGAGCAGCTTGGTCACGCTGTCCAGCAGGGTCTTGTCCTTGATCGAGTAGAGGATAGCTGTTCGGAGATAGTGATAGCCCTTGATGTGAGCAGGAACTCCCAGCTGGTGGATCATGTCAGTGACCACGATCTCCATATCGTCGCTGAGGCTCCCTCCACGGTCCCCCAGGGCTGAGCTGATGGCTGAGCAAAGATCATCCGCCGAATAAGGCCTCAGCAGGAACTTTGCGGCGCCGTTCTCCATGACCTGACGCTCGATGAACTCATTGTCGTAGGAGCTTGTGATGATGAAGGCCGGGAACTTCACGGCTGTCTCCTTCACACGCTTCATAAGACTGATCACGTCACCGTTCTGGGCGCTTATGTCCAGAACTGCGGCGTCCGGCGGATCGTTCCGGATCGAGTCGGCGATCACAGCGCAGTCCTTTCGCCTTGTGTAGGCGTACATCCCACGCTCTCTCAGCTTATTCGCCAGGCTTACGCCTGTACCGGCAGAATCGTCTCCGATAAGTACCTTGATCTTGTTATTCATGATTATTAGACCTCCTTTTGTTCTGCAATACTATATTATCACAGGGAGGCCCCTACATCAACGGTTTATTTAAGGCTTTTTTGCACGATCCGGTCGGGAAAAGCTGATCACCGTCGGGCTGTCGTCTGCCGTCGCAGCCGGTACCCTTCTGTCAATGTGACTTCATTTTTACAAGAAGTCCGTCGACTATGTTGCGCACCCTTGTGCCCGGCGGGAAGAGCTTGTCAGCCAGCCGTCCAAGGGCGTTCTGCTTGGGAGGTGTCCGCCGCACCGGCGCCAGCTTAGGCTCGGTGAAGGCCTCGGTCCAGGCCTCGTCGGTCTCCAGGGAGAGCTGCTTCCTCAGCAGGAGCCTGTCTCCGGCAGCAGCGTGCTTCTCCAGAAATCTCAGGGGCTCGATACAGCCGCTGGTGTTGAATTTCTCCAAATGTCCGGCAAAGTGCAGCTTGTAGAAGGTGGCGAAGTCCTCCTTGCCGCCGGCGCACTCAGGGTTGCGCTCCATAGCGTCGATCAGCTCTCTTTGCAGGTCAGTCTCCGGGGTGAAGTCCCGTATCATGGAGATCGGTCCCAGCACCATGAAGCCCAGCATATAGGCGTCGCCGCAGAAATCGCTCTGAGGCACCTTGTTTTGGGGAATGTCGAAGCCGTAAGCTGCATAAAGTCCGAAGGCGCAGTGGAGGTTGAAATACCTTGCGTGGTCGTAGTCGTAAACGTGCAGAGCCTCGATGAAGCCTCTCAGTCTGCCGGACTTGACCATGAGGGGAACTGTCGGCGAAAGGAGAACTGCTCTTGCGCCCTTGAGTATGGGAGTTTCCACATCCGCCTCCACATCTCCGCCGATATGGAGGATCTGGTGGGAGGGCATGGCGGTCTTGGCGATGATCAGATCCATGAGCGCCCCTGCATAGCCCTCGTCGGGGAGCTTCTCCTCGGAGGTGACGATGAGCTGGTCGTACTCCTCATAGCCGCAGCTGCGCAGCACCCGGGTCACGACGCTCCGTGGGTAGATGGTGTCCGCCACGATGGTGATGGACTTGCCCAGCTTCTTCGCCTCGCTGTACAGAGCCTTTCCGCACTCTCTCGGGAAGGCGAAGTACCCTGCCAGCTCGCACTCACGCTTCATCAGCTTCTCACGGCTGGTGGGGCTGATCTTGGTGATCTTCTCCAGTATCTTATAGACCCGCTCAAGGCTGGGGTGGGCGGTCTTTTTCTCCGCCTCCTGCTGAGCCTGCAAGCGGTACTGCACGAATGATCCCGTGCCAGTATGGAGCAGGGAGAATTCCACCTCCATAAAGGTGAACAGGTCGTAGATCTCGGCGAAGGGCAGCTGTGCCAGCACGCCCTCCAGCTTGAAGCTGACGGCCTTATATCCGGAGCGCCCGATCTCGCCCACAAGCTGGCGCTTCAGGGCGGACTGCTCCGCTGACAGGTGTCTTTTCAGCTGAATACTGCCTTTCATGGCAGGCCTCCTTTCACTCCTGCGCAGCCTTTGTTGGCTCAGCCTCAGCTGCTGCTTCGGAGGTGGTCTCAGCGGGCTTTTCAGTGGCAGCCTCAGTGGGCTCGGCCTTTGTGGTCTCGGTCCCCGCAGGCTCAGTCTCAGTGGGAGCCTGTGTGCTGTGGTCGGCAGGAGCCTCAGGCTCTACCCAGCCGGTGAGCTCCCTGTACTCGTCAAGGGTCAGGGCTCCGTCGGAATTGTATGTCCTGATCAGTGTCTCCTTGGGGCAGTATTTCTCGGAATACTCGCCCTTTTCGTCGGTGAGGTACTTGCCGTACCAGGTGCCGAAGAAGGACCACACTGCGTTGTCACGGAAGGTAATGTCGATGTCCGGCACGCTGCTGCACTCGCTCAGAGCGATCAGCTTGTCCTTGCCCACGATCTTCTGCATTGCGGCGAACTGCTCATAGCGGCTGCCGAAATACTTCTCGGGGCTGAGGTAGATGTCAAGGGAGGCGATGTCGAAGGTCTTGGCGTCCACCATAGAATCGGCGCTCTGGCCGTTCCATACCCAGATCAGGTTGTCCAGCTCAAAATACTCGGTCATGCGGGTGTAGACCAGCTTCCACAGCCATTTATAGGCATCTGTGCCGTCTGCGCCCCACCAGAACCAATCGCCCGAGCCCTCATGGAGAGGCCTCCACAGCACGGGGATGCCCTTGTTGCGCAGGCTTGTCAGGTGGCCGGCCATGTTGTCGATGTCCAGGATCAGGCCGTAGCACTGCTCTGAGATCTTGCCCTCGCTGAACAGTCCCCGGATCTCCTCCTGAGACTTCTTGGCGATGTCGATGTCGGTCATGGCGTCGGAGAGGCTGAAATCGGTCTCCTTGGCGTAAACTGAGGGCTTTTTCTTGTCGGGAGCCTCCCAGTACCACATCAGGCCAACGATACCGCCCTTCCGGTACCAATCGGCGCAGGCGTCGATGTCCTTGTAGGCGTCATCGAAGGAGGATCCGGAGTTGTGGATCGCTGAGAAGCGGATCACGGGATATTTTCCGGTGGTCTGATAGATCAGGTCAAGCTCCTTGTTCTCCTCTGAGGAGGCGTACTGGCCGGTGATCACGGTCTCGCCGTAATTCTCGGTGAGGAAGGTCATGAGCTTCTTGGTGTTCTCGGCGGCGTTGGCGTTGACCAGCTGATCCTTTGCGTCATAGCTCAGCTGGCTCAGGGTGGTATTGTTGGACAGCTTCAGGTAGTCCAGCTTCACGTTGCCGTTTTCCGGCCTGATCTCGATCTCAGAGCCGCCGTTGGTCAGGAATACTCCGTACAGTGTGATCAGGGTGAAATCCCCGTCACGCTTGGTCTTGAAGCGGCTGATCTCGCTGCCGTTGAGAGAGACCTGGCACTCCACCTCCTTGTCGGAGGCGATACAGAACGACAGGTCGTAGTGCTGGATCGTGGGAGCGTTGACCTTGAACACCACTGAGGTGGAGCCGTCGGGCTTAAAGCCCGTAACATAGCCCTTTCCGCTGTATTCCTTGGGCTCCTCTTCCTCCTGTTTTTCCTCGGTGTCCTCCTCGGGCTCCTCGCCTTCAGCGGGCTGAGGGGGCTCAACGGCAAGGCCCTCGCTGAGCTTTGCGTCCTCGGCTTCATAGAGGTCGCCGGTATCCTTCTTCTCGATCGTGGGGTATGAGATCGGGTAGTCCGGGTAATTCTCCGCCGGAGAGGTAGTCACGGGCTCAGTGGTCTCGCCGGTGGTAGGCTCCACCTCAACGATCGACACGTCGTCATCGGCCTTGGACTTCTTTTTTGCGCAGCCTGAGATCCCGGCGACCGGGACCGTCATAGCAAGCGCCAGTGATATGATTTTTCTAAGATCCATATTTATCCTCCGAAAATTGCGCATTTCAGGGCTTTACGGTGTATGTGCAGCCGGCTGTTGTGGGGAATGAGATCACTCCGTCCTCAAGCAGTGCGCCAACAGTCTCGCCCTCGCAGGTGACTGCCGCAACGCAGCCTGTTCTCAGGCGGCACTCTCCGCCCATGTGGGATATGAGCTGAGCGCCGGTGAGCTTGCCCTCGTTCCAGCTCATGCTGACCTCGAAGCCTCCCTTGGCACGAAGTCCACGGACGCTTCCCCGGCTCCACTCGTCCGGAAGAGCCGGCAGCAGCAGGATCTCTCCCCGAGTGCTTTGCAGCAGAGCCTCCGCTATCGCCGCAGTTCCGCCGAAATTTCCGTCTATCTGGAAGGGCGGGTGGTTGTCGAGAAGGTTGGGATTTGTGGAGTGAGCCAGCAGCTTCTTCAAATTCTCATAGACCATGCGCCCGTCATAGAGCCTTGCCCACATATTCGTGATCCAAGCACAGCTCCAGCCGGTGTGTCCGCCGCCGTGGATAAGCCTGCGCACAAGGGTAGCACGGGCAGCGTCCGCCAGCTTTGGCGTGCTGTTGGGGCAGATCAGGTCAGCCGGGTGCAGTGCGAAGAGCTGAGAGATGTGGCGGTGGCCGATCTCCACCTCGTCATAGTCCACAGCCCACTCCTTGATCTGGCCGTACTTGCCGATCTCCGGCTGAGGGAGCCTTTTCAGCATTTCTGCCAGTTTTTCGGCAAATTCGCCGTCCCTGTCCAGGATCTTAGCGGCCTTGATCACGTCGGTGAAGAGCACAGTCAGGATCTGAGAGTCCATGGAAGGCCCCATGCACAGACAGCCCTTCACGCCCTTGTCGGTGAGGTAGGTGTTCTCCGGGGAAACCGAAGGCGAGGTCACAAGGCGGCCTTCACCGTCCTCCACCAGATAGCCGACGAAGAACTCAGCGGCCTCCTTTAATATATGGTACTTGTCGGCCAGGAAGTCCTTGTCGAGAGTGTACTCATAGTGCTCGAAGATGTGCAGCGCCAGCCAAGCTCCGCCCATTGGCCAGATAGTTGCCGGCACCCACATATCCTGAGGGGCTGTATCTCCCCAAATATCGGTGTTATGGTGACAAACGAAGCCCCTGTCGATGCCGTACATCTCCTTGGCGGTGATCCTGCCGTTCTCACAGACCCGCTCAAGCAGGTCGAACAGGGGCAGGCGACATTCGGGAAGGGCGCAGCTCTCCGCCGGCCAGTAGTTCATCTCAGTGTTGATGTTCACGGTGTAGCGGCTGCCCCAGGCCGGCCACATATTCTCGTTCCAGATGCCCTGGAGGTTGGCAGGCTGAGTTCCCGGCCGTGAGCATGAGATCAGCAGATAGCGGCCGAAGTTGAAATACAGCTGGATCAGCTTGTTGTCGTGGATCAGGCGGGCGCAGTCCTTGCTGTCCATTTTGTCGCCCTTCAGTCTAACTATTCGCTGATCCGTGGTGAGCTGGGACAGGTCGGTCTCGCTGTTGTCGCACAGCTCAAGCTCCACACGGTCGAAAAGCTCCTGATAGTCGCAGGCGTGGCGGTAGAAGAGCTCATCTGCTGAGCAGCCAAGAGCCATTTCAGCGTCAACCTCTGCGGACTCCTCATAGGTATCGGTGTAGAAGCTGGTGCGGCAGGACAGTACCAGAGTGACCTCATCGGCCTTCACTGCTGAGAGCTTTCCGCCAATCGTGCGGAGCTCTCCGCCAACTGCACTGGCGCCAAGGACTGCCGCAAAGAAGATCCCGTCACGGCTGCCTGTTCCGCCGGTGTACAGGAGCATATTCTCGGCACAGGGGCGGTTGTCGTCGTAGTAGTCGTCACGGCCGTCGATAGAGGCTGTAAGGGTAACGGATCCGGGCTGGTCGGCGGTGATGTGTACCACCATTACCTCGTCCGGTGCCGAAACGAAGGCCTTTCTGGTGTATCTCACGTCATTCACCGTGAAGCTGACCTCCGTGAAGGCCTGAGCGATGTCCAGTGTGCGGAGGTAGTCTCTGGCCTTGCCGGTGAGCTCCATGTCGATGTGGAGGTCGCCCAGGGGCATATAATGGCGCATATTGGGGGTAACTCCCTGCATTTTCGAGAAGGCAGCCTTCTCCGCAGCAGGTATGTCGCCCTCAGCAAGGAGCCTGCGCACCTCCTTCAGACCCTCCTGAGCGTCGGGGTTGATGCGGTGACGGAGGCCTCCCGACCAAACGGAGTCCTCATTCAGGCGGATCAGCTCAGAGGAGGGATCCCCGAAGACCATTCCGCCGATCCTGCCGTTGCCTATGGGCAGAGCGCTGTTGAAATCAGCAGCAGGCTTTGTGTATCTCAGTAAAGTTTCGCTTTGCATACATTCACTCCTAAAGGTGTTCCGGGCTCTGCCGGGGAAAGGGTATAAATAGCTTATCATAACATTATAGCACAGTTTCGCCGAAACGTCAACCGGCGGCCATGAGCAAAAAAAGCCACAGCTCCGGAGAGTGTGGCCTTTGGTCATTACTTGTTGAGAGTTCCGTGGGAAAGTGACTTGAGGTAGGCGTTGATGAAGCCGTCCAGGTCGCCGTCCATAACAGCCTGGATGTTGCCGTTCTCAAAGCCTGTGCGGTGGTCCTTTACCAGAGTATAGGGCATGAAGACGTAGGATCTGATCTGAGAGCCCCAAGCGATCTGGTTTTGAACGCCCTTGATGTCCTCAATCTTCTCCAGGTGCTCACGCTCCTTGATCTCGATCAGCTTGGATCTGAGCATCTTCATGGCGTAGTCCTTGTTCTGGTACTGGCTTCGCTGGGTCTGACAGGATACCACGATGCCGGTGGGCTTGTGGATAAGTCTAACGGCTGAGCTGGTCTTGTTTACCTTCTGGCCGCCGGCGCCGCTTGAGCGGTAGACCTCCATGATCAGATCCTCGTCACGGATCTCCACCTCGATGGAGTCGTCGATCTCGGGCATTACTTCCAGAGCGGCGAAGGAGGTATGTCTTCTTCCGGAGGCGTCAAAGGGCGAAACTCTTACCAGACGGTGAACGCCTGACTCAGACTTCATGTAGCCGTATGCGTTGTCGCCGGAGATCAGGATAGATGCGGATTTCAGGCCTGCGTCGTCGCCGTCCAGGTAGTCCAGCAGCTCCACCTTGAAATCGTGGCGCTCAGCCCAATGGTTGTACATACGATAGAGCATCTCAGCCCAATCCTGAGCCTCAGTTCCGCCTGCGCCTGCGTGGAAGGTAAGGATAGCGTTGGAGTTGTCGTACTCGCCTGTGAGCAGGGTAGCCAGCTTCTCCTCCTCCAGCTTTTTCTTGAAATCCTCGGCCTCGGCCTTGATCTCGTCCGCGGAGGACTCGTCATCCTCCTCGATAGACAGCTCGATGAGGGTGATAAGATCCTCTAGGCTGTTGTTGAGCTTGTTGAATTTATCGATCTTTCGCTCAAGAGCCTTAGACTCCTGGAGCACCTTCTGGGAATTCTCAAGGTCGTCCCAGAAGCCCTCCTTGGCGGTCTCATCGCCCAGCTCCTTGATTCTTTCCTTGGCTTCCTTTATCCTGAGAACGTCGGACAGCTCTTCAACTTCCTTGCGGTATCCGACCATTTCAACTCTGAGTTCGTCTAGAATGATCATAAATATATTTCCTTTCTGTGCAATTTTCCAGGTCTATGAACGAAGAATATCAGATCCCCATGCCATTTCTTTCCTTTCACAGCGTATTCTTTAATATTATATCACATAATTCGCAATAAAGCAAGACCTCAGGCGGTTATTTCTTTCTGCAAAATGTACACTTGTCAATGATCTTGGACACTAACCCTCAAAAAATAAGATGTTAAGCAGATAATGGCAAATTCACCTCATGTAGGAGCCGTAGGCGACGGAGTGAGGTGAATTTGCGGCGGC
>Ga0116188_1002434_pt1 | contig 14645 bp, 7 predicted proteins | sample AD_JPNTR2_MetaG_FD_89807 | JGI IMG/M metagenome (GOLD analysis project Ga0116188, IMG submission 89807) | Active sludge microbial communities of municipal wastewater-treating anaerobic digesters from Japan - AD_JPNTR2_MetaG | ecosystem: Engineered > Bioreactor > Anaerobic > Digestate | place...
CGTTGCCGTTCGGCGAGACGCACGGCATTAGTGTCGTTCGACAGCACCGGGAAGTAGTCTGCCCGCGCCCCCTCGACCCGCGCTTCCATCTCCCGCACCTTGGCGTTCGCCAGCCGGACCGCCGCGTTTTGCTGGGTGGCCAGCACCACAGCTTCCTCCAGCGTCAGCGTGCGACGCTCCGCCTTTGCCTCACCGCCGCACCACAGCGCCAGCACCAGTACGCACGCCACCACCGGCCGCCGCGCACGCCGCCCATGCACCAGAACGTACAGTCCCGGAATAACAACCAACGTGAAGAACATCGACCCCATCAGCCCAAATGCAATGACGCTCGCCAGCGGCGACCACAAACTGGAGCCGGAAAGAATCATTGGGGTCACCCCCACTGCGGCCGCCATGGAGGTGAGAAAAATGGGCCGCAGCCTCCGCTCACCTGCTTCAATGGCCGCCTGCTCCACACTCTCTCCTTCGGCCATCCGGTCGCGGATGTAGTCGACCAGGATGATCGAGTTGCGCACCACCACACCTCCCAGGCTGACGATCCCCATGAAAGCCGTGAACCCGAAGGTGTTGCCGGTCACCAGTAGCCCCAGCACCGCACCGGGCAGCGCCAGTGGGATCGCAGCCATCACGACCAGCGGATCGACCACGGAACGGAACTGAAACAGCAGGATCATGTAGATCGCCGCCAGTCCGATCAACAGTACTCGGACCAACTCTCCGAAGGTCTCCCGCTGGTTCTGATACTCGCCGCCGTAAGTCAACCGGTAGCCCGCGGGCAGCGGCAGCTCGTCGAGGGCGGGCCGCACCTCAGCCAGCACCTGGCTGGGCAGCCTACCCTCGCCCGCGAAAGCTCGCACCGTGAGGGTCCTCACGCCGTTGCGTCGCACGATGCGGCCCGGACCCCATTCCGGAGACAGCTCCGCGATGCTGCCCACCGGCACACGAACGCCGGTCAAAGGCGACATCACGTAAGCATCCGCTACATTCTCGAAGCTCTGCCGCCGCGACGGCTCCAGCCGCAGTACCACCGCCACATCGCGATCGCCCTCCCAGTACGTGGTTACGGGGACTCCCTCGAAGGCGCCCGCAAGCTGCCGCGCGATGTTGGCATTGGTCAAGCCCAGGCGATTAGCCACCTCTTCGCGCACATTCACTTTCAAACGGTAGGTGTCCTCGCGCCAGTCGTTGTGAACATAGATCGTGCCCGGAACCTCCTGAAGCAGTTTTTCGATCCGAGCGCCCAACTCCTCCAGCACCGTGGCGTCGTCTCCGGAAATCCGCACCTCCAGCGGAGCTTCCATCACCTTCCCCTGCTGGAGTTCTTTCACGAACACCCGCGCTTCGGGAACCGCGCGCGCCAACTTCGGCCGCAGCGCCGCCACCAGCCGCGGCGTCGCTTCTACCGACCGTGTCGACACCAGCACCTGCCCATAGTTCGACCCGGGCAACTGTGGATTGACGTTGTAGTAAAAACGCGGCGCACTCCCCCCGATAAACGAAGCAAAGCCGGTGACATCGCGCTCTCCGCTCAGCACTTTTTCCACCCGCCGCACCGCCGCATCCGTCGCTTCCACCTTCCAGCCTTCCGGAAGCCACACATCCACGACAAACTGATCGCGCTCGGCCAGCGGGAAGAACTGCCGCGAAACCCAACGCAACATGCCCGCTCCAGCCGCTATAGCCAGCACCCCCACCGCCACTACCGCCCACTTTCTTCGGATCGCCGGCACGATCGCGCGGTTATAGGCCTGCTGCATAGCCTCCAGCGGAGACCATCGTCTTCTCCCCTCCTCGGCGTCGGCAGTATGTAAACCCCGACGAATGAAATACCGCGCCAGCAGAGGTGTCAGCAGCATCGCCACCACATACGAACTCCCCAGCGAAAAGGCCACCGCCAGCGGCAGCGCGCTGATGAACTCTCCAACCGCGCCGGAGAGCAGCAGCAGCGGCAGAAAGGAACCGATGATCGTCAGGGTCGCGGTCAGCACCGGAACCGCCATCTCGGTGGCGCTCCGCCAAGCTGCCTCCCCGCGCTCCACACCGTGATCGCGCAGCTCCACGTAGTTGTCTACAATCACGATGGCGTCGTCCACCACCATCCCCAGCACCACGATCAGCGCCGCGATCGACACCTGGTGCAGCTCAATGCCAAAGGCGTTCAGTAACGCAAAGGTCACCGCGATGGTCACCGGAATTGCCACCGCTGATACCACTGCCACCCGGAAAGGCAGCAGAAGCACGGTCACCAGGATCACCGCCGCGATCGCAATCCCGAACTCCCGGATGAAGGTGTCGACGCGTGTGGCCACGACCTTCGGCTGGTCCGCCACCAAGTCGATCTCGAGGTCGGGCGGCAAATCGGTGCGCACCCGTTCCAGCGCCGCCCGCACGACATCGCCAAAATCGACGATGTTGTTACCCTCCTGCATCTCCACTGCCAGGAGAATGGCCCGGTCCCCGTTGACCCGCGCATACTGGGACGGGTCTTCATACACCCGCTCGACGCTCGCCAGATCCCCGATATATACCGGCTGACCCGTGGGCGAAACGTCGATCATGACATTTCGGATCTGCTCCTCGGTTTGAAACGCGCCGCTCGCTTCGATGGGCGGTTCCCCGTGCTCGGTTGGCACCGTGCCGGCGAACTGCACCGTGTTGCGCCCTTGCAGCGCCGCGATCACTTTCATCGGGTTCACGGCATACAGCGACAGTCGCTCCAGTGAACTCGTAATTTCGATCCGCTCCTCCTGCTCGCCAATCCTCCGGATTTTTGAAACCGCGCGAATGCCGCGGATCTCGGTCTCGATCCGCTCCGAGTACTCCTTCAACTCCCTGTAGCCGTACCGATCGCCGTGAATCGCGATCAGCAGCGCCACCGTATCGCCAAAGTCCGAATCCACCACCGGGCCAATCAGCCCCTCGGGCAGCTCCGTCATCTTCAGTTGCGCCATATCCAGGCGGATCTTGGACCAGAAGGTATCGGTATCGGTGACGTGATCCTCCAGCTCGACGTTGATGAACACCGAGCAATTGCGGCTGGTCGAGAACGTCTTCTCGCGCCGCACTCCCGCGGTACGGAACAGCCGGTCCTCGATCTTGCGCGTGACCTGCATCTCCACTTCCTCGGCCGTAGCGCCAGGGTAGAACGCGGCCACGATGCCGGTATGGATGGTGATCTTCGGATCTTCGCGGCGCGGCATCCGTAACAAAGCGTACAGGCCTGCCACCAACGCCATCACGGTGATCGCAACGGTTACCTGCGGGTGCCGGAGCGAAACGCGCACGGGGTTCATTGCTCGCCTCCCACGACCTCCACCAGCATGCCTTCCCGCAGCTTCTGCTGGCCCGCCACTACCACCTGCTCATCGCCGAGCAGCCCGGAGCGCACTTCCAGCTCTCTTCCTACTGGCGCCCCGATCTCCACCCGCCGCGCATAAACCCGCTTGCGGTCTGGGAAGTAGACATAGACCAGGGTGACTCCCTGCGGATCCCTCACCACGGCTTCGCCCGGAATTGTCAGCACCCGCATGGTGCCCGCCCCGAGAATTCGCGCCTCCGCCACCATGCCCGCCAGCAACACCCTTTCCCGGTTCGGCACCGCGATGGTGACCGGATACGTCCGGGAAGTTGGCTCCGCCGCCACTCCGACTTTCTTGACTTTCCCCGGAAAACGGCGGCCGCCGAGCGAAGGCACGGCAATCTCGGCGGCAGCGCCCTGCTGCACCTTGCCGATCTCGGCTTCCGGAACCCCTACCCGGACCTCTACTGGGTCCAAGTCCACGACCGACAGGATCGGCGTGCCGGCCGCCACCATCACGCCCGGCTCAATGCGCCGCTGAGCGATGTAGCCGCCCAACGGCGCCGTCAGCCGCGTGTCGTCGAGCCGTTTGCGTGCTATCTCGACTTGGGCCTGCGCCGCCTGCGCCTGGGCTTCGGCGGCTGCAATATCCTCGGCCCGTGTGCCCTGCCGTGCCATTTCGTAGCGCTCGCGCGCCGCGCTATACGCCGCCTCTACCTTGCGAAAATCGTTGGCCGGCAGACTTTTGCGCTCGAACAGAAAGCGCATGCGCCGGTACTCGTCCTGCCAGCGCTCGAAGTCGATGCGTGCCTGCTCCAGCTCCTGTGGGCGCGGGCCGGCCGCGGCTTTCTTCGCCGTGGCGGCCGCGGCCTGGGCCTGCCCCAGCGCAGCATTCAGCGCGTTGCGGTAATCTGTAGCGTCGAGTTCAGCCAGCAACTGCCCTGCCCGTACGACGTCGCCCTCTTCCACGTACACCTGCGCCACCCGGCCGGCCACCTGAAAGGCTAGTGGCACGCTCTGCGATCCCTCCACCGATCCGCTCGCCGACACGGACTCCGGCCGCTCGACATAGGCAGGGGTGCGGACCCGGACCGGCACCGGCGTCTCTTCCGCAACCGGCCGCTCGGGCGAGCACGCAACCAGGCAAGCCACCAGCGCCGCTGCCGCCGCTGCGTTCCTGCACCGACCGCTATGCATCATGGCCTCCATCAGCCGTACCGTAAGGCATGGCCAGGCGATCGAAGACCAGGCCGGCAGCCTCCGTGTAGGCGCGCTCCAGACTGCGCCCCCCTCCCGCCAGCGCCATGCTGCCCAGACCCTGCCACACCGCCAGCAACGCCAGGGCCACGGTCTCGGGCCGCTCCAGCGGCTCTACTCCGGCAGCGGCGAAGTACTCCGCCACGAGCCCCGTATATGTCTCAAGCTCGTGCCGGCGTAACTTGGCCAGCCGCGTCCGGACCGCACGGTCCCGCATGGCTCGCCGACTGAACTCGATCCGCAGTGCAATCCAGTCCTTCTGCCGCCACCACTGGTTCACAAACCAGTCCCGCACGGCCTCCAGCCGCCGGCCCGGGTCCGGAATGCCGCGAATAATCTCGTCCAGCGTGGTGGCCAGCTGAAGTCGCCGTTTATCGAGCACCGCCAGAAACAACTCGTTTTTGTCGGCGAAGTTGGAGTAAAAGGCTCCTCGCGAAAAGCCGGCCGCCTCGGCAATCTGTTCTACCGAGGAACCGTCGAATCCATGTCGGATAAAGGCCTGTTCGGCCGCCTCAATCAGGCAGGCGCGGGTGGCTTCCTGACTTTCCCGCCGTGTAAGCCGTCGCTTGCGATTCATATTCACTAGCTTATTCAGATACAGATCTGTATGTCAATACATACTTGTATCTTAAAAATCGCGTGAGCTTCAGCCCTGCGGCACACTGTGCCCCGGTATGCAGAAGGACAGTGCGGCCGGAACCAGACCCGCCGCCTCCCCCGGCGCCGCCGCCAAAGAGATTCTCGCTTTCGGCCACGGAGAAAAGCAGAGAAAGACAGAGATACAGAAATCAGACTCCTCTGTTTTCCTCTGTTCTTTGCTGTTTTTCTCTGTGTCCAAGGAATTGTGATACAACTGTTCTCAAACACCCCAACCTGGAGGTCACATGATCGGTTATCGTCAATTGCTCGGGATTACTGTATTTTGCGTTTTGGTGGCTGTCGCTTCAGCTGCCGATGAGTCGGCCGTCAGTGTGAAGGTCGGCGACCGAGCCCCATCTTTTTCGGCTGTGGACGCGGATGGCAACACCTGGAACTCGGCTGATCACGTTGGCAAGAAATACCTCGTCGTTTATTTTTACCCTGCCGCGATGACCGGCGGCTGTACGAAGCAGGCATGTAGCTACAGGGACGACCTGTCGCAACTGCGTCAGGCCGGAGCGGAAATCGTAGGCATCAGCGGCGACGAGGTCGAGAATCTGAAAGCTTTTCGTGAGGTGGAACGGCTGAATTTCACACTCCTTTCCGATAAAGACGGAAGCATCGCCCGGAAGTTCGGAGTGCCAGTCAAGGAAGGGGGATCCATCCGACGAGCGATTGACGGCCAGGAACGAGACTTCACTCGCGGTGTCACCACGTCCCGCTGGACGTTCATCATCGACAAAGAGGGAAAGATCGCCTACGTCAATTCCCAGGTCGACGCGGCCAACGACAGTAAAGCAGTGCTGGCCGCACTCGAAGACCTCAAAAACTGATCGGCCCCATTCATAGGGCCGATCGGGCAGGCTTGAGAAATCAATGAGTCAGGCCGGCATCGTCGCTGACACCGAGGGCGAACGCGGTCCAATCCAGCTGGCCCCTTCCCTTCGCCAGGGTGGCCAACAGTCGATCTCGAACAATGGCCGCGAACGGCATCGGCACCCTGGCCGCCACCGACGCGGCCTGTACCAGCTGTATGTCCTTCAGTCCTAGAGGCAGGGCGAAACCAACCTCGTCATATTTCTGCGCCGCAATCCGGCTCCCGTAGTTCTTGTAAATCGGGCAATCAAACAGCGTGGAGGAAAGCATCTCCATTACGCGAACGCGATCGATCCCGTTTTTCTCGACCAAGGCCAGCGCTTCCGCCATGGACTCGATCGCTGCGCCGATAACGAAATTCGCGGCCAGCTTAACGATGTTCGCAGCGCCCGGATCTGCTCCAAAATCAAAAATACCCTGGCCCAGCGTCTCCAGGATAGGCCGGATTTGCCCAGCGGCAGAAGGGTCCCCCGACTGGCAGATCCAAAGCTTGCGCGAAGCTGCCGCTTCCGGCCGCCCGAAAACAGGGGCAGACACGTACCGGTCACCTCGTCCGGTATGGATTTCTCCGATCCTGCGCGAAATTTCGGGCGAAACCGTGCTCATTGAGACATGGACTATTCCCGCCGGACCTTCACTCAAGCCCTCCGGACCCTTCACGACTTGCTCAAGTGCCGCGTCATCGGCAAGCATACTGATGACAACTCCCCCCGGTTTGCCCAGATCGCTAGGTCGGGATACTACGGTCACACCTGTTTCGGCAGCCAGTCGTTCCGCTTTCTCTCGACTCCGGTTGAAAACGCTTAGTTTGTAACCCGCCGCAGCAAGATTCCTGGCCATGGGCATTCCCATATTTCCCAGTCCAACAAAACCAATCTCTTGCATAATGCTTCTCCTCCTACACCTTGTAGCGTCTCATAAGACTCTTCTCTGGCCCAACAGAGTCTTCTTGGTATTTGGCGAAACACGAGGAATAAGGTAGTGTAATCGCCGGAACAGGAGACGCAGATGAAGATCAAAGGATTATTAGTTCTGTTTGCATTACTGATAACCTCATGCAGCCAACAAGCAACCACGTCACAGACCGTCATCAAGCTTGAATCAGGGGAATACTGGTGGGGTGGCGCCGTCAACGAAGGGCATAAAATGCCCTTGGGCCCCAAACCTTACAGCCTCGATTTGTATGCCAATAATGTTGGCAATCAGTGCGCCCCGCTTCTGGTATCGACTAAGGGACGGTATATCTGGAGCGAGAAACCCTTTTATTTTGAATTCAAGGACGGGAACCTTGTCATCATCCATCAATACGGACCGATTGTACAGGAGAAGGCAGGAAACACGCTGGCTGAAGCCTGCCGGGCAGCGGCTTCCAGGCATTTTCCGGCGAGCGGCAAGATGCCTGATCCAATTCTCTTCTCTCGGCCCCAATTTAACACCTGGATAGAGCTGGTCTATAACCAGAACCAGGAGGATATCCTCAAGTACGCCCGGGCCGTGGTTGACCATGGCTTTCCACCGGGAGCCCTGATGATCGACGACAACTGGCAGCGCTACTATGGCAATTTTGAGTTCAAAGCCGAACGCTTCCCGGACCCGAAAGGGATGGTGGACGAACTGCATCGACTGGGTTTCAAGGTCATGTTATGGGTCTGCCCCTTCGTCAGTCCTGACTCGGCTGAGTTCCGGGAATTGAGAGACAAAAGGCTCTTGCTTCTCCAGAAGAACGAGGGGGTTACGCAGTGGAAGGACGCGTCAACGCCGATTATCGTTCCATGGTGGAACGGATTCAGTGCCGTCCTTGACTTTTCTAATCCCGCCGCGGAGCGTTGGTTTAAGGAGAAGCTGCAAGGCCTGCAAGAAACGTATGGTATTGACGGTTTTAAGTTCGACGCCGGGGATACCAAGTATTACCCCAACTCCTCCATCTCGTACCGGGAGATCCTTCCCAATGACCATACTGAGCTTTTCGGGCGTATCGGGCTTGACTTTCCGCTCAACGAGTTCCGAGCAATGTGGAAAATGGGCGGCCAGCCGCTGGTGCAGCGACTTCGAGACAAGAATCACGACTGGGTAGACTTGCAGAAGCTTATACCGCACACTTTCGTGCAAGCATTGCTGGGATATACCTTCAGCTGCCCGGATCTTATTGGCGGCGGCGAATACGAATCCTTCCAGGATCTGGCAACCTATGATCAGGACCTCGTGGTCCGCTCGACTCAATGCCAGGCGCTGATGCCAATGATGCAGTTTTCCGTAGCCCCCTGGCGAGTGCTCGACAAACCCAGGCTGGAGGCGGTGAAACAGGCGGTCCAGACCCGTCAGAAATTCGTTCCCTACATTCTGGAGCTGGCCGAAAAAAGTGCTCGAACCGGCGAGCCGATCGTGACACCTCTTGAATATCACTTCCCCGACCGCGGGTATGCTGAAGTTCTGGACCAGTTCATGCTCGGCGACCGGGTTCTGGTTGCCCCGGTAGTTGAAAAAGGCAGGACGAGCAGGACTGTCGTTCTACCGCCCGGGAAATGGAAATGCGACCAGGGAAAGACCTACGAAGGCGGTACCCAGGTGACCATCGAGGCCCCGATCAATCGGCTGCCCTACTTCGAGAGGGTGGAAAGCTGACCTACTCGGGCTGGAGAACCTCAGGAAAAAGATATGCGCCGGCAAGTCATTGAGTGCGTTCCGAATTTCTCCGAAGGCCGCGACCTCGCCAAGATCAAACAGATCACCGACGCCATTGAGGCGGTCGAGGGGGTATCCTTGCTCCATGTTGACCCTGGCGCGGACACGAACCGGACGGTCGTTACTTTCGTCGGACCTCCGGATGCCGTGGCGGAAGCCGCCTTCCAGGCAACTGCCCGGGCCGCCCAGGTCATCGACATGAGCAAGCACAAAGGCGCTCACCCGCGATTGGGAGCAACGGATGTTTTGCCTTTCGTTCCAATCGAAGGCGTGACCCTCGAAGCGTGCGTCGCGGTGGCGCGCTCTGTCGGTGAAAGAATCGGCCGCGAGCTTCAGATCCCCGTCTTCCTGTATGAGGCAGCCGCGTCCCGGCCAGAGCGGAAGAACTTGGCAAACATCCGGAAAGGGGAGTACGAGGGATTGGCCGAAAAACTCCGGAGCGATGAATGGGCACCCGATTTTGGGCCGGCCGTGTTTAATCCGAAAACCGGGGCGGTCATCTGCGGGGCCAGGGAATTCCTGATCGCTTACAACATCAACTTAAATACCAGGGATAAATCAGCCGCCAGCGATATAGCCCTGGAGTTGCGGGAAAAAGGCAGGCAGGCCCGCCTGCCCAACCCCTCGCCTTACTACTGCAAGGGTGAGCCGCTCTACTACCGTGATGATAGCTTTCCCTGCGGGAACTGCGGGTTTGTAGGCCGGAGCTTCGAGGAGACGGTTCACCACTGCCGAGACACACATCAATATGATCTGATTGAATTGTTCAGGTTAAATGACGCCGACCCGAGCCGGCCGGTGGGACAGCCAGTTCGCCGCAAGGGCAAGTTCACCTTCTGCAAAGCCATCGGCTGGTACGTCGCGGAATATAAGAGGGCCCAGATTTCAATTAATCTCACCAACTATAAAGTCACACCGCCGCACCTGGTGTTGGAAGAAGCCCGAAAACTGGCGAGTCAGCGCGGACTGGTCGTGACCGGGAGTGAAGTGGTCGGGCTGATTCCCTACGCTGCGCTTCTGGATGCCGGACGGTACTATCTGGCCGCCCAGGGTCGATCTCCCTATGTCCCAGTCCGCGACATCCTGGAGGCCGCCGTATTTTCGATGGGATTGAATGACGTTGCGCCCTTTGACATCAACAAAAAGGTTATCGGGCTTCCGTCTCGCGACGGGAATTCGCTTCCCGCCATGCCCGTGACCGATTTCGTTGACGAAATGAGCCGCGATACGCCTGCACCTGGGGGAGGTTCGGCGGCCGCCCTGGCAGGGGCGCTGGGCGCCGCGCTGGCTTCCATGGTTGCCAATATCACTCAGAAGAGTCCCGGCACCGGGGAGCGCGAGCAGCGGCTTCTGGAGATTGCCAGGCAGGCCCAGGAGCTGAAGGACGCCCTGTTACAGGCGATCGATGACGATGCAGATGCTTATTCAGCGTACCTGGACGCCGTACGACTCCCCAGGCAAACGGCCGAGGAGCAGGAATCAGGCGAGCAGATGACGCAAAACCGTTTGAAAGCAGCAGTAGACGTCCCTCTTAAGACTACACGGCTGGCTTGCGAGGCGTTAAGAATCGCGCTGGAGGCAGCCGTTCACGGTAGCTCCGACTCTGGTGCCGACGCGTTAGCAGGCGCCGCCCTGGCTTTCGCGGCTGTCCAGGGTAGCGCTTGGAATGTGCTTGTCAATTTAAGAGATGTCAAGGACCAGGCGTTTGTTGAATCGGTCCGCGCAGAGGTTACCAGGCTATTCAAAGAAGCCGAAGAAGTTCGACTTGAAGTAAATCGATTCGTCGAGCAGAAGGTAGTCTGGGACGAGTCGGCGTTTTCCAGATAATTTAAAGCTTCGTCGTCAGTCATTGGCCTTCGTGTCGGTTCTGACTGACTGTCATCCGCGTAATCCTCGAAATCCGTCCTATCTGCGGGTAGCAATTCCCACAGATAGCACGGATCGCGCGGATCACGCCGATGACAAGCGGGCGGCTACCATCGACTTAGAACGTCAACTTCAAAGCAAATTGGAGCTGGCGCATGGGGTCCAGGCCGCCGTAAGCGGTCGAGGTGATGCGACCCGCGTTGTCGTTCAGGTTTCCGGGTATGCCGATTTCCGCGTCGGGCTGCCCCAGGTTGACGTGGTTGAACAGGTTAAACACTTCGAAGCGGAACTCGAGGGCAGTCGATTCCGTGAACCGGAAGTGTTTGAACAACGACGCATCCGTTCTCCAGTACATGGGCCCGGTCAAGGTGTTTCGGCCAATGTTGCCGAAGGTTCCCACCGCCGGGCGTGCGTATGGACTTCCCGGAGACCCTATTGGAGTCGTGTCGAACCAGTTCTCCTGATCTCCGATGGTCCTGACCTCGCCGATAAGGTCGGGTCTGCATGGTCCGGTATCCCGATCCTCGCCGCAATCGCGATACGACGGAGTAAAGGGTAAACCGCTCTGGATCGTCGTAGTGGAGTTGATCTGCCATCCACCAAGAATCGCATCCGCCACCGTCCCCATGTTGCCCAGGAAGCGGCGACCCTGCCCAAAGGGCAGCTCCGCCAGCTGAGTGAACACGAAGTTGTGGCGGCGGTCCCAGTCTGGCCGACCGCGACTGACCTCCGGGTCATGAATGAAGTAGTCGTTGCCTTCCTGGGTGACTTTCTGCCAGGTGTAATGAGCCAGCAGCGAGTACCCCTCCGAAAAGCGCTTGTTCAACTTGGTCTGCAGGGAATCGTAGTGGTTGTCGGCACAGTTGCAGAAGTAATCGATACCTTGGGTCCACCCGAATCGGCTGAAGAACGGTTTTCGCTCGTCCTGGCTCAATTCCGGGAAACCGACGAGGGAGGCCTGGTTCACGTTGAAAGCCGGCCCGTCGCCGGCAAAGACGTGGGTTCCCTTGTTACCCACGTACCCAGCTTCGATGGACATCGAAGGGGTGAGCTGATGCTGAATCATTATGTTGTAGGCATCCACGGTCGGCAAACGCTGCTTTGTGGGGAGAGCGCGCGCGAAAACCCCGTTTGGCAGCGGGAACCGCCCGTTCGCAGGCACTTCGGGGAAGATCGGGGGAGGCGGTCCTTCAGCCAAGGTGAAGACACTCTCGAAGTTCTGAGGCGAATCAATTTCCTGCGCCGAGAGGACGGGCAGATTCTGAGTCACGGAATGACCGAAAAGCGAACCGAACACCCCGATGTCGTAACTGCGTCCATAGCCAGCGCGAATGACCGTGCTGTCGGTTACCTGGTAAGCTATGCCGAGGCGCGGCGCCCAGTTCAAACTGTTCTCGACATTCCCTGCCAAGTCGATGTCTCCGAAGCCAACGACATTGATTTCTCCTGTCCCCAGATCCAGATAACCGGCATTGCCAGGCTCATTGATCGTCTGGGGATTGATGATGTCCAGGCGCAATCCGTAGTTGATCGTCAGCTTCTGAGTCGCGCGCCAAGTATCCTGCGCGTAGTAGAAGTGTCGCCATTGTCGTTCACGGGCATTGGTGTTCGGACTAACGTAGCGCGTGAAGCGCGAAACCTCGCCCAACAGGAAAGTCGCCAGGCCGAGGCCGCCGCCGTCGGGACCGCGCGTCACATCGCCTCGGAAAGTAAACTCACCTGAACGGTGCCGATCGCTGGGAACCCGGAGGTTGTAAGCCCGTCGGACATCCGTTCCGAACTTCACCTCGTGGTTGCCGACGATCTTCAGGATATTGCCAACCCATTGGAACTGCTTTTCATCCTGATCCAGCGGGCAGTTGCATCGGTTTACCCCAAGACCCGATCCAAACTCAAAATCGCCTTCCTCGCCGTCAGGCGGCAGTTCAACAAAACCGGCAGGCAAGCCACTGTATGTAGTGTCGTCGAGATTAACTCCCGGAATACCGACTTGCTCTGCGGTTCTCTGGCCAAAGTCGAAGGGGAGTACGTTAACCTTGTACCAGAACCAGCCGAAACGGAAGTCACCGATCAGCGTAGGAGAGATACCGTAGTCAAAGCCGGCAGCCAGGCTGTGGTTGCGAACATCAGAGATGCCACCGAGGCTTACTAGTTCCATGCCTCCGCCAGCCCCGAAAGCTGAAGGTCCGTTTCGTTCAAAGTCGGCAAAGCTGTATCGGCCAAAGAGATTGAACGTTTCGGACATGCGACCGTCTAGGCGCACGTTGAATGTGTTGTTGTTAAACTCCTCGATTCCCGAAGCCACAAAATTGTCGCGGATTCCGGGACGGGTTGGCTGGGGGATCAGTTGCAGGATCGCGAGGGCCTGGGGCGAAAGCCGTTCCGAGGGGATAACGTTCCCGGCAAACTGAGTCCGGTTTTCGGGCGGTCCGGTTGCCGGATCGTAGATGTTCAAGCCGTATTCGCTCAAATCTCCCGTCCGGGCTAAAGTTGTCGGCACAGTCAGAAGCCGGGAACCTCCGACCTTGCTGCGAAGTCCCTGGTAGTCTCCGAAGAAAAAGAATTTATCCCGGACGATCGGACCACCAAAAGACCCTCCAAACTGATTTCTCAGAGTCGCCGGAATAAACCTTCCCGTCTCGGCGTTAGGGGCCGACTGGGAAAAGGGATTGCGCGCCTGACCCCAGTCGCTTTGGCGAAAATTAAAGGCGCTGCCGCGAAACTCATTGGTTCCTGATTTCGTCTGGACCGAGACCACGCCGGCAATGGCCTGACCGAATTCCGCATCGTAGTTCTGGGATGTGATCTTGGTCTCGCCGATCGACTCGAAATTCGGGTTAATAACGATTATCCCGAGAATCGGATCACGGTTTTCAGTGCCGTCAAGCTGATAACCAGTCCCGCTGAAGTGCTGGCCGTTGACCATCGTTTGAACCGAGCCTTGCGGATTCTCGCTGGCCGCATGCTGCCACATCAGCTGTTGTGTTCCGGGAGTCAGGAGAATGAACTTCGTGAAGTTCCGGTCAAGAACCGGAAGATCGGTGATTTGCCGGTCTTCAAAGGTGGTGGCCACGTCGGCTCGGTCGGTTCTCAGTAACTGGCTTTCCGTGCTCTGGACCGTTATGACTTGCTCCACGCCACCGGGCTGCAGAGTCAGGTTCACGCGGCTGTCGGTATCAACACTCACGTTGACCTGCTCCACCACCGCCTTCTGAAATCCGGTCAACTCGACGGCGACGCTGTAAATGCCGGGAAGCAATCGCTCTTTAACGAAATTGCCCGAATCGTTAGTTACCACAGTGTCCTGAATTCCTCGTTGGACACTGGTTATGGTCACTGTAGCACCAGGAATCACTCCTCCGGTGGCATCCGTGACCGTTCCGCTGATGCTCCCATAGACTGCCTGGGCGATCGCTTGTCTCGTCACCAGTGGGACCGCAATCAGGAGCGCGAGTACCAGCGGCATCAGGAGTCTGCTTCTTTCCATACAACCTCCCTTTCGAAAGAAGATGCTCCACACTGCCAATCCCCGTAACACAGTGTCAAAACACCGGCAGGACGCCCTTCAGCGGGACACCGCCGGGCACACCACGGGGAGCGGCAAACGCTGATTAAGCAGATTCAGGGGCACTTTAGCCCCGCTGAGCCGTAAGGCGGTGGGATTCTTTCTGCAAGTGAGGATCGAGAGATGTACGAACGGAACCGCCAACGAGCCGGCAGTGCCGGCGCGCCGCCATAATCCGGACTCGCAATTGACCTCCACCTCTCCTTGGATGCCTTTAGATCATCAGAGCACCTATTTAACTATGTTGTCAAGGATGGTGATAAACTGAACTTACTTTACCGCGATGTTAATGCGGGCACCGTAGTCACGAAGATGCGAACTCCGTTGATTCTGCCTGTACTTCTCCTGGGTTTTCTCCCTGCTCGAGGCCAGGAAGGTCCCCTGGCCAGGGTCCAGGAACTCCTCCAGGCGGGCCAGGCAAAGCAGGCATTGACGATCGTGGCGACCCTCGATCCGAAC
>Ga0116188_1002443_pt1 | contig 14621 bp, 9 predicted proteins | sample AD_JPNTR2_MetaG_FD_89807 | JGI IMG/M metagenome (GOLD analysis project Ga0116188, IMG submission 89807) | Active sludge microbial communities of municipal wastewater-treating anaerobic digesters from Japan - AD_JPNTR2_MetaG | ecosystem: Engineered > Bioreactor > Anaerobic > Digestate | place...
AAAAGTACCAGTATCCTAAGGGGGTGCTGTTTTTAGATATTCCTCCAGAATTGGTAGATGTTAATGTGCACCCCCGCAAGGAGGAGGTACGTTTAAAAAATGAGGCTGATGTCTTATTGTTTATAGAAAATTCAGTGAGGGGTTTGCTTGAGCAGAATAATTTAACATATTCTTTTTCTAATATATCTGGGTTGTCTGAAAGTTTATATGGTGTGTTAAAAGATTCCTTTTCACCTTGGCAAGTAGATTTAGCACCTGATCCAGATTCCTTAGAGGAAGTTTTACAAGTTGCACAGACTTATCTAGTAGCCTCCTTTAGGGATAGGATTTTACTATTGGATCAGCACGCTGCTCATGAGAAAATTCTTTATGCGCAGATTCTAGATCAACTCAACAACGGAATTGGTATTAAGAATTTGGTTTTAGATTGTTTGGAGACAGAAAATTTCAATTCAGGCGAGATTTTTGCGGAAGAGAATATTGGTATTTTGGGAGAGCATTCAGAGGAGATTTCTCATGTGGCATCTACCTTAGCCTGTAAAAGTGCGGTTAAGGCTGGGGATTTTTTGTCCATGGAATCGCGCATACGCTTAGTCAAAAAGCTCTTAGATACTCATTTGGAGAAATACACTTGTCCTCATGGTCGCCCAACTATGATAGAGTTGTCAAAAGCGGATTTGGATCGGCTTTTTAGGAGGGTTTAACCTCAATTTTTATTATTTATATTATGTCTATTTTGGTGAAGAAAAAAGAAGAAGATTTTACGTTTTCTACAGTTGCTTTGATAGACTCCCATTGTCATCTTCCAACTGTGCAAGAAAAAGATTCCTTAAACCATGTGTTAATGGAGGCTAGGGACTGGGGAGTTATAAAAATGTTAAATATTGGGACATCCATTGCTGAGAACGAAAAAGTACTGGAAATTGCGTGCTTATTTGCGAATGTTTCTGCTGCTGTAGCTATATATCCTCATAAAGATCTGGAAAGAAGTGTTGATGAGTTAAAAACTTACCTTACAGAATTCATTGCAAAAAACCGGGAAGATCTTGTGGCAATAGGTGAGTGTGGTATAGATATAAGTTCTTTGGCAGGCGGTCGTTCCTTGAATGATCAAATAGAGCTTTTTTCTATGCAGGCGGGACTTGCCAAGGATTTTAATCTTCCTTTGATCATCCATAACCGCAAAGGTGACCTACAAGTGCTTGAAGTTCTTCGCAAGATTAGACCTCGCAAAGCGGTTATTCATTGCTTCTCTTCTACCTGGGATTTTGCGCAAGAGGTTTTGAATATGGGATATTTTGTTTCTTTTTCGGGTTTTATTACTTACGACTCAAAATCACATCTTTTGGAAACGGTAAAGAACGTCCCAATGGATAGATTTTTGGTAGAAACGGATTCTCCCTATATATCTCCAAAAGGACATCACGCAGAGAAAAATGAGCCCAAATATGTTAGACTTGTTGCGGAAAAAGTCGCTGTAGTTAAGGGAACTTCTTTAGAGAAAGTGGCTCTACATTCTACTGCGAATGCGCAATCTTTTTTTGGAATATAATTATTAAGCTTTTGCTAGAAAAATATAATGAATTCGTTTATATCTAAGCATGATAAGAAAATTCATAGATTGTTGGAAATAATTCCTGGAGCTCTGACTTGGCTTTTTCTATTATCGCCTATTTGGCTTGGCATTCTATTTCCTCAATTTATTGTTTTTATACTAATAAGTCTAACAGTGTATTGGGCCTATATGGGGTTAAGGCATCCCTTGGGGATGTATAAGGGTTATTTAAGATATAAAGCAGAGCTGGGCGAAGATTGGTGGGAGAATTGCAAATCCTTAGACTTTTCATTACTTCCCGAAAAGGAAACTTTGCCCCCAAGTCTTTCGGATGTTAAACACTTTGTACTTGTTCCTGTTGTAAATGAGCCTTACGAGGTGTTAAAAGAGCCTTTTGAAAAGTATTGCTCCCAAAATTTCCCCCTAAAGCAGATCGTTTTGGTTTACACAATAGAGGAAAAGTATGCTAAGGAAACAATAGAGAATCTAAAAGGAATCATCGGTGATAGGAAGAGAGAATTTGCCGATATTTTGATGTTTACTCATCCGGCGGGTATTCCTGGGGAGGCAATTGGTGCTGGTGCTGCGAATAGAACCTGGGGGGCTAAGCATGCCATTGAGTATTTGCAAGAAAGGGGAGAAAATCTGAGAAATTATATATTTAGCACTTTTGATGCTGATCATGTTCTACATCCCCAATATTTGTCTAGGCTCACACATTTGTATTTAACTTCAGATAAACGAGATAATAAATTTTTCCAATCCGCAGTGGCTTTATTTGATAATAATTATTGGGAGGTGCCTGTTTTTATGAGGATAGAGGCAACTTCTGTCGCGTTAGGTGGTTTAGCAGAATGGTCGGTGAAGGGGAAATTAAAAGACACATTTTCGGCTTATTCCTCTTCTTTGCAAACCCTAATAGATGCTGATTTTTGGGATGTGAGTTTGGGTGTAGACGATCAAATTTTTTACTGGAGAGCTTTTTTTGTGCGAAAAGGTGATTTTTGGGGGGTGCCGCATTATATCCCCTACTACGCTGACGCTGTGGCTGGTTATAACTTTTTTTCTTCCTGTAAAAGTTTATATAAGCAACTTCTTCGTTGGGGGTGGGGTGTTATTGATTTTCCTCTTTCGGTAAAAGAGTTTTTGAAAAACAAAGAAATTCCTTTTTATTTAAAGATAGCTTGGATGTTTAGGCACTTGGAAAAAAGAGTTTTGCTTATAGATAGTGTCTTTCTTATAACATTTGGGTTTGGAATTTTGACTTTTGCCAATCCTGATGTTAAACAAGCCACTTTTGCTTACAGCTTTCCTCAAGCAACTAGCATAATCTTAACGGCAACCTTAGTATTTTTTATCCCCATAACTCTATTAAGATTCAAAATCGTTAGACCCATGCCCGAGGAATGGCCTTATTGGCGAAAGTTTTTAGCGGTAATGGAAGGCCCTATGGTAATCTTTAATATGATGAGTTTTTCGTTCCTTCCTCAAATAGAAGCCCAGACACGGATGCTCTTAGGGAAGAAAATGAAGGACTTGTACCATACACCTAAAATGAGATGACAAAACTACAATCATTTCTAAAAAAGCAGAAAATTTCTTCCCATAACTTTCGTTTAGATTTTTTTTATATCTTATCTAGCCTCTTTTTTATATTTTCCCAGCTGATTTATTTAAATCTCAGATTTTCTCAACTTACAGAAAAAGTCCCCCTTTTTTATACTCAGTTTTGGGGGGAGTCTCAACTCGCTGATAGAGGCTCTTTATTCTTAATTCCCATAATTTCAATTTCCGTTTCCCTATTAGGTTTTGCATTTTTATACTTTTTTAAGACTAAATTCTACAAATATGGATCTCACATAATTTTCGTTGCGGTACAGTTCTGTCATTTTTTTCTTACCTTTTCTCTTTTTAGAATTATTACAAAAAGTCTACTCGTTACAGACCCCCTAGTGTCTTACGAATTTGTCCGTTTATTTGTAGTTTTTATTTTCTCTTTAACTGTATCTTTAATCTTTTCTCCTTATTATGTTTCCATAATGGAGAAGTGGAAGATTGTAACTGATTCCTCTAAGCATTCTCATCCTGGTATGATTCTAAAAAGTCCTTCTGCTAGAGGAGGGGGTTTATTTTTCGCTCTTCTCTTTATTCCTATTTCTATCCTGCTTGTCTCAATAACTCCCCAGATTTTAGGTGTATTAGCTATTTCCTTTATTTTGGCTTTGATTGGGTTTTTGGATGATATTCAAAATACATCCCAAGATTCAAGAATCAAGTTTCTGGAAAATCCCCTAATAAGGCTGGGTTTGCTATTTTTGGTTGTAGGTTCCCTTTATTTTTTTAATATAAAAATTGACTTTTTTACTAATCCATTTAATGGGTTCTTTGACTTGTCTGATTTTACAATTGTTGTAGGACACACCTCTGTGCAACCCCTTTCCCTGTTTTTCACCACCGTTTGGGTGGTATGGTTACTAAATCTTCTGTCGTGGTCCAATGGAGTTGATGGTCAGTATTCTGGAATCGTTGGGTTGGGTTTGATCGTTTTGACTTTATTAAGTTTGCGTTTTTCACCTTTAACCAAGGAATATATGGATTACGCTATTCTTTCCGTGGTAGCTTCTGGAGTAAGTCTGGGGCTTACAAGGGTTACATGGCATCCATCAAAAATCATGTGGGGATTTGGAGCTATGTCTGTTGGTTTAGTGCTTTCTGCCCTATCTATTTTGGTACGGGCAAAAATTATTGCGTCTATCCTAATACTATTGATTCCCTTTATTGATGCTTTAGTAACATTTTTTAGAAGACTTCTGTCGGGTAAACCCCCTTGGAAAGGAGATAAGAAGCATCTGCACCATTTGCTTATGGCTAAAGGTTTTACAGAACATCAAGTTGCTGCTTTTTATTGGTTAGTTACTGCTCTTTTTGGTGGATTGAGTTTATTGACCATAGATTCACCATTAGCTCAGGGAATACTTATTGTGTTAGGTGTAATTTTCTTTGCTTTTATAGTAGTGAGTTTGAGATTATCAATAAAGAAGCAATTACCACCAAACCCTGAGTAAGTATTCCCCATGGAAGGGGTGCCTGAAACTGCAACTTATTTTGTGTACCAGAGATTAGTTTTAGTAGTTTGGGTTCGGTGTGAAAGTAAATATGGGGACCCTCCAAAGCGTCTGGGAGGACCCCACCAACTCCGCAGATAAAAATGTTAAAAGCGACTGTTGGTTCTCCTCTAACCCAAAGCGCATAAAGAGTAACTGCAACGCCCGCTGCTACTCCCAGAGCCATGTCTGCCATAACCGCAAGCGGGCGCCACCCCACTCTTCGCTCTTCGTTTACAGTTCCCGAATAAAAATCCCAGTGTGGTACCAAATCCCCAACAAAGTGCATAACAATAGAGAGGGGAAATCCTATAATTGGGTTTGAAACGGTGGCTCCAATAGCAAGACCCGTCATTGTGTGTGGTGTTAATAGCATATGGGGTCTATTTTATCACAAGGTTATGATATACAATGTTTAATATGAAAAAAGAAAATAATAGGCCCATACTCTCATTTTTTCTTGAGTTGGGGGAGAGCTTGTTTAGTTCTTTAATAGTGCTTTTTTTAATTTACAAATTTGTTGCTATGCCGGAGGTAGTTCATGGCGCAAGCATGTATCCAAATTTTGATACGGGTGAGAGAATTTTAATGGAAAAGGTCACCAAGTTTTTTAAACCATACGAAAGAGGAGAGGTGGTAATATTAAATCCTCCAGGAAACGCAAACATAGATTATTTAAAGAGAATAGTGGCACTTCCGGGAGATATAGTTAAGATTCAGGATTGCAAAGTCTATATTAGTAGATATGGTGAAAAGTTTGAACTTCAGGAAGATTATTTGCCCGATTCTGTTTGCACGGATTCTGGGTCTTTTTTTAGGGAAGGTCATTCCGTTAGATTGTTTGACGATGAATATTTAGTTTTTGGGGATAATAGGGGAAATTCTGTAGACTCTCGTTATTTTGGTGTTATAAAGGCATCAAATATACAAGGGCGAGTGATTTTTAGATTTTGGCCACTTAGCCGTGTTGGGTTTTTATAAATAATGTGATAACATCCTGTTGACAGGTGGGGTTCTTTGTGTTAATTTTCTCCCTGTTCGCAAAAAGCCGTTATCATAAGATTTTGTCAGGTGCGTTTGTATAAAACTAGTTTTAGGGTTTCTAAAATAGATATTTGTTAATGCAAGAATATAGCTTTTCTAAAAGAAAAAATGTCCTGCCTTTACCTGATTTGTCTAAAGTCCAAATTGACTCTTACGATTGGCTTCTAAAAGAAGGGATTCAAGAGGTTTTGGAAGAATTGGGTACAATGGAGGATTTTTCGGGGAGAGGGTGGGTACTGGAGCTGTCAAAATCACGTCTGGATGTTCCCAACTTTTCACTTGAGGAGGCTCTTCGTTTAGGTCGTACTTATGAGGCCCCATGGTATTTGACCGCTACAATAAAGGATCCATTGAATAAGAAAGAAAAAAGTCAAGAAGTTTATATGGGAGATATTCCTCTCATGACGGACAGAGGAACCTTTATTATAAATGGGGTGGAAAGAGTTATTGTAAGCCAACTCATTCGTTCAGAGGGCGTCCTTTTTACAGGAGAAACATCCCCAGTAACGGGGCAGCTCTTTGGTGGCGCAAAAATCCTTCCCCTACACGGTGTATGGCTAGAATTCTCTACATCAAAAAGAGGTTTGATAAGTGTGCGTATAGATAGAAAAAGAAAAATTGCGATTACTACACTTTTAAGAGTTTTTGGGTTAGAAACTGATGAGGAAATACTTGATGCTTTTGCCGAAGCTGAAACCGACCCCGAGATACATTATATTGCAAAGACGTTAGCCAAAGATCCCGCTAGTTCCTATGATGAGGCATGTTTGGAAATCTACAGAAAAGTTAGACCTGGAGAGCCCTTAGTTTTGGAAAATGCAAGGGAATTGGTTAAAGAAATGTTTTTTAATCCTAGCAGGTACAGCTTGGGTTCGGTTGGTCGCTTTAAATTAAATCAAGTCTTAGGTTTAAATATTCCCGATACTCCACAAGGTCGTTTGTTGCAACTGGAGGATTTAGTCAAGATTATTACTAGGGTTATTCAGCTCAACAATGGCATTGGTGAAATTAGTGATATAGATAATCTTGCCAACCGAAGAGTGCGCAGGGTTGGCGAGTTGTTGCAAAGTCGTATACGTGTGGGCTTTTTAAGAATGGCACGAAATGTTAGGAGCAGAATGACTCTAATGCCTAGGGATGAATTACCAACCCCCTCCAAATTGATATCACCTAGAGCAGTCACGGCAAATATACAAAGCTTTTTTGCCACAGGAAGGCTCTCCCAGTTTCAAGACCAACAAAATCCCCTAACTTCGTTGGCGCATATTAGGAGACTTTCCGTTATGGGGCCAGGAGGTTTAACTAAGGAAAGGGCTAGTATGGCAGTTAGAGATGTGCATTACTCTTCCTTTGGACGTATTTGCCCCGTTAGAACACCAGAGGGGCCTAATGTGGGTTTAATAAATTATATGGCCATGTATTCTAGGGTAAATGAGTATGGGTTTTTGGAAACACCTTATTACAGGATTATTAAAGATGATAAGGGTTATAAGGTTACGGATGTGGTGGAGTACCTGGCGGCTTACGATGAGGAAGAAAAAGGGATTACTGATGCTTCAATAAAAACGGATGAGCAAGGATATATTTTGGAGGATCAAGTTCCCATTAGGAGACACGGGGATTTTTATTTGGGCAATGTTTCAGAAGCTGATTATGTTGAAGTAGTTCCACAACAGATTGTGGGTATTTCGGCTGGTCTTATTCCCTTTCTCTCTAACGATGACATTACGAGGGCGTTGGTTGCCGCACAACAACTTTCTCAGGCAGTTCCTTTAATACGCCCTGAGGCACCTTTAGTGGGAACTGGTATAGAAAAGGCGGTGGGGGAAAATTCAGGTGCTGTAGTTAGGGCTTCTGGAAAAGGAGTTGTAGTGTCAGCGGATGCCAATGAAGTGGTTATAAAATACGATGGCGCTAAGAAGAATACCGTTTATAAACCCGCTAAGTTTGTTAAGTCCAATGTTTCTACAAATTACAATCAAAATGTTTTGGTTGACCCAGGACAGTCTGTTAATAAGAATACAATCTTATTTGAAGGCCCCGCATCTCACGATGGTTATACTTCTTTAGGCGCCAATGTAAAGGTGGCCTATATGATTTGGGAAGGTTATGAATACGAGGATGGCATAGTCATTTCTGACAGATTGGTTGAGCAGGATATATTAACCTCAATACACATAAATAATTACGAAACTTCTGTTGTAGAAACAAAGTTGGGTGATGAAGAAATAACTAAAGATATTCCAAATGTCTCAGAACATGCCCTTAGAAACCTTGATGAAAATGGAATTGTGGCTATAGGATCCAATGTTCATTCGGGAGATATTTTAATTGGCAAGGTAGCCCCCAAAGGAGAGGTTGATCTTTCTTCCGAAGAGCGATTATTAAGGGCAATCTTTGGTGAAAAGGCGAAGGAAGTAAGAGACACTTCCTTGAGGATGCCCCATGGTACTCACGGAGTTGTTATAGGAATAAAGAGGGTGAGTAGAGAAGAAAATGACCAATTACCAGTTGGAGTTTTGGAAAATATAACTGTTTATGTGGCAGAAAGAAGAAAAATTAGTGTTGGTGATAAATTGGCGGGTAGGCACGGAAATAAAGGAGTTATTTCAGCTGTTGTACCTGAGGTTGATATGCCCCATTTGGAAGATGGTACCCCAATTGATATTGTTTTTTCCTCAGAGGCTGTATTAAAGAGAATGAATATGGGGCAGATCCTTGAGGCTCCTCTTGGTTTGGCTGGAAGAAAACTTGGGAGACGTTACATAATACCTCCCTTGGAAGCTGTATCTGAAAAGGATATTGCTGGGCAACTTGAAGAGGCGGGGCTTCCTGTATCTGGGAAGTTTAGGTTAATAGATGGTAGAACTGGAGAGTATTTTGATCAGGAGGTGGTTGTTGGGGAAAATTATATCTTGAAATTAGTTCACATGAGTGAGGAAAAGATACATGCCAGGTCTACAGGTCCGTATTCATTAGTTACTCAACAGCCTTTGGGTGGTAAGGCGCAGTTTGGAGGTCAGCGGTTTGGTGAAATGGAGGTTTGGGCGCTAGAAGCTTACGGTGCTGCTCACATTCTTAAAGAAATGCTTACCATTAAGTCCGATGATTTGGTGGGGAGAACTAAGGCATATAGCGCTATGATTCAGGGTACACCCATAGTGGAAAGCACTATTCCCGAAACATTTAAGCTCATGGTTAGGCAATTAAATGGTCTGGGACTTTGTATTAGCCCTGTTTTAGCTCGAGGAGAAACTGAACAGTCGTCAGCGGACTCTGACGATGATATGCCCAATTCCCGTCTTGAAAATTTAGATGGTGACGTAGAAGATAAAATTTCTAGAGAATTAAATTTAAGAAAGGAAGAGGAGGACTATAAATGAAATATTTAAATCAACTAAGAGAATTTGATGCTTTAAGGATACATTTAGCATCTACACAAGAGATATTGGATTGGTCCTTTGGCGAAGTGGTGAAACCCGAGACCATAAACTACAGAACTTTTAGAGCCGTCAGAGGTGGTTTATTTGATGAGAAGATTTTTGGCCCAACCAAAAATTTTGAATGTTACTGCGGAAAATATAAAGGTATTAGATACAAAGGTGTTATTTGTGATAAATGTGGCGTAGAAGTGGCACATTCCCGAGTTAGAAGAGAAAGAATGGGCCATATTATGCTTTCTTCTCCTGTGGTTCATGTTTGGTTTTTTAGAGGCATTCCTTCAAAGTTGGCTATTTTAATCGATGTATCCCCTAGGAAAGTTGCCTCTGTGATATATTTTTCTTCTTTCATAGCTTTAGATGTAAACAAACAAGAAAGAGTAAAGGCTTTAGCTATGGTAGACAAGGATTTGGAAATGGCGGAGCTTCAATACGAGGAAACCCTTTCCAAGAAGATTAGAGAAGCAGAGAATGAATTTGCAGAATTGGCAAAATCCTTCTCAAATGATGAACTTAAATTAAAAGAAAATGGTTATAAACTCCAGCAAAAAATTCAAATAATAAAAAATAAGCTTTCTCAATCTTGGGAGGAGCAATCTCAATTTTATAAGTTAGTTAGAAAAAAGATTGAAGATATAGAGGTGTTTTCGGTAATTTCTGACAATGAGTATATTCAAATGCAAAAATACCTTGATGTTTTTGCCGATATGCAAATAGGTGCAAGCGCTATTAAAAAGATTTTAGATGCGATGAATTTGGATGAGTTATCTAAGGAATTAAGGGATGAGCTTGAAAAGTCAAAGGGTCAGAAAGCTGTAAAAATAATAAGAAGATTAAATGTGGTTGAACAATTTAGGAAAGCGGGAATCCTCCCTTCAAATATGGTTTTAGAAGCCCTTCCTGTTATTCCGTCGGATTTAAGACCTTTGGTTCAGTTAGATGGTGGAAGGTTTGCTTCATCTGATTTAAACGATCTTTATAGAGCAATTATCAACAGAAACAATCGCCTTAGAAAACTTTTAGAAATAGGTGCTCCTGAGGTTATTTTGAGGAATGAGCAAAGGATGCTACAGGAATCTGTAGATGCACTACTTGATGATTCCAAACAAAGAAACCAAACTAGAAGTCGTAGAGGTGTAAAAGAGCTTCGTTCTTTGGCTGATATGGTTAAGGGGAAACAAGGTACATTTAGGCTTAATCTGTTGGGAAAGCGAGTGGACTTTTCTGGGCGTGGCGTTATTGTTAACGGTCCCACTCTAAAACTTGATGAATGTGGTATTCCTAAACACATGGCTTTAGAGCTCTTTAAGCCTTTTGTTATAAAAGGAGTAATGGATAGAGGTTTGGCTCCAAATATAAAGAGTGCTCGTAGAGTTGTTGGAGAAGAAGGTCCAGAGATATGGGAAATATTAGAGCAAGTGGTGGAGGGATACCCAGTTTTATTAAACCGTGCGCCTACACTTTGGAGATTGGGTATTCAGGCTTTTTATCCAAAGTTAGTGGAAGGTGATGCAATTAAGTTGCACTTATGCGTGACTTCTGGGTTTAACGCGGATTTTGATGGAGATCAGATGGCGGTTCATATTCCCTTATCTGAGGCAGCCCAAAAAGAGGCTAGGGAGGTAATGCTATCTACAAAGAATTTACTTAATCCTTCCAATGGGGCTCCGCTTTCTATCCCAAATAAGATAATGCTTTTTGGTACTTACTACATGACTTCTATAGACGCAGATCTTTCTCCTATTGAGAAAGTTTTTGGAACAAAAGAAGAAGCTATATATGCATATTCTGTTTCAAAGATTGTAGGTTTACGTCAAAGCATAAGATTATTATTGAATGGAGAAATTATAGAAACCACTCCAGGAAGGATTCTTTTTAATGAAGTTATTCCCGCAAGTTTTGGCTTTATAAACAAAGACATGACTAAGAAAGATGTTAACGCCCTTTTGGCAAAAGCCTTTGAAACTGAGAGCTCCGAAGTAGTTGTTCGGATGATTGATGATATAAAAGATCTTGGTTTGAAATATGGAACTGTGTCTGGACACTCTGTTTCTCTAACAGATATTGAGGTCCCTGCCGAACGGGAGAAAATTATTGCTGAAGGAAAGGAATCCGTAGCGAAAATAGATAGGAATTATAAGAGAGGCCTTATTACCAAAAAAGAGGCTCAGAGGCTTATAGAGGATATTTGGATTGATATTACTGCACGCATAGATGAGGCCGTCTGGAAGGGTTTAGGTCCTTCCAACCCAGTAAAAGTTTTAGTTAATTCTGGTTCTACAAGAGCCTCTAGGGATCAGGTTAAACAAATCGCCGGTATGCGTGGTTTAATGACTGATCCTACAGGAAAGTTGGTTCCGATGCCTATTTTGGGTAATTACAAAAACGGGTTATCTGGCTTGGAATATTTTGTAGGGGCAAGAGGGGCTAGGAAGGGATTGGTGGATAAGGGTTTAAAAACTGCAGATGCAGGATATTTGACAAGAAGGTTAGTAGATGTTTCCCAGGATCTCATTATTAGGGAAGATGATTGCGGCACAAAGGAAGGTTTACCCGTTAAGGTTGGTGAGGGCACTGTTCTCCAAACCTTTGTAGAGAGGTTTGCGGGTAGGTTTTTGGCATCTCCGGTGAAGTTAGATAAGGGAAAAGAATTACCTGCGGGAACTTTGCTTACAACTGAAAATCTTAAGGAAATTGAGCAATCCAAAGTGGAGGAGATAATCATAAGATCTCCTGTGGCATGTAAGACTAGGAGAGGTTTATGTGCCAAATGCTATGGTAACGACATTATGACTAGAGATATAGTTAAAATTGGTGTTACTGTAGGTGTCCAGGCCGCGCAGTCAATTGGTGAGCCTGGTACACAGCTTACAATGAGGACTTTCCATACAGGCGGAATAGCTGGAAAGGATATTACTCAAGGGTTGCCTAGGGTGGAGGAGTTAGTAGAGGCTAGAACTCCTAAAACATTGGCCATTATGAGTTCAATTGACGGTGAGGTTAAAATCATGACGGCTGGGGATGACAGAAAAATTTATGTTATTCCCTCTGGTGGAAAAAAAGAAGACACAGTTGAATACTCAGTAGATCCCATAGCAGAAATTGTCGTTAAGGATGGCGATAAGGTTTCCAAAGGTGATAAACTAACTTCAGGCCATTTGGATTTGCAAGAGCTATATTCCGTAGTAGGGGCCAGACTTACTCAAAGGTATATTATAGATCAGGTTCAACAGGTTTATGCTTCCCAGGGTGTTTCTATAAATGATAAGCATATAGAAACAGTAGTTAGCAAGATGTTTAATAACATCAAAATTACCGATGTTGGCACCAGTGAGCTTATGTTGGGTGATATTATCACGAGGGATATGTATGAAGAGTTAAACCAAGAGTTAGAAGAACAGGGTGGAGAGAAAGTAAAGGGTAAGCCTGTATTGCTTGGTATAACAAAGGCTTCGCTTAATACAGATAGTTGGTTGGCTGCCGCTTCATTTATTTATACAAGTAGAGTATTGACTGATGCAGCAGCATCTGGTAAGGTCGATAAGCTAATGGGATTGAAAGAAAATGTTATTATTGGTAGATTAATCCCAACAGGCGAAAGAGCCATATTAAAAGAAAAAAAATAATGTATGCCTACAATTAACCAACTTATAAGAGAGAATAAAAGAAAGATACACAAGAAAAAGGTAAAAACACCTGCTCTTAAGAGTGTATATAACTCTATTGAAAGGTTAACAAAGCCTATTGATGCGCCTTTTAGAAGGGGTGTGTGTTTGCAAGTTAAGACGATGACCCCTAGAAAACCAAACTCTGCTTTAAGAAAAGTTGCAAGAGTTCGCCTTTCCAATGGGAATGAAGTAACAGCATATATACCTGGGGAAGGTCACACCTTACAGGAACACTCTGTTGTTATGGTTAGAGGCGGTAGGGTTAAAGATTTGCCTGGTATAAAGTACACTATTGTTAGAGGAGTATACGATTTGGGTGGAGTAGCCAAAAGAAAGTCTTCAAGGTCTATTTATGGTGCCAAGAAACCTAAGGAGGCTACAGCATGAGAGGAAAACAATCCCCACGAAGAGAAGTAAAAATTGACCCTGTCTATAAATCCCCTTTAGTCACTAGATTTATAAACAAAGTAATGCTCAATGGTAAGAGAGATTTAGCCCAGGCAATTGTGTATAACGCAATTTCCCGATTGGGTGAAACAGAAAAAGATGCCATTGCGGTGTTTGAATTAGCACTAAAAAATGTTATGCCTGTTAAGGAGGTAAGATCCCGTAGAATAGGTGGCGCTACCTATCAAGTTCCTTTGCCAGTTAAACAATGGAGATCAGAGGCTCTTGGTATAAGGTGGATTGTGGATGCCGCTAGAGGAAAGAGTGGTAAATCTATGGAAGAATTTCTATATGAAGAACTAAAGGCTGCCAGTGAGAATACTGGTTCCGCTGTTAAAAAGAGAGAAGAGGTACATAAAATGGCTGATGCAAATAGAGCCTTTGCTCACTTTGCAAATTAAGTTAAAATATTCCCCATGGCTCAAGCAGAAAATAAAAAGTATCCTTTGGAGAAAATAAGAAATATAGGAATTATTGCTCATATTGATGCTGGTAAAACCACCACAAGCGAGAGAGTTCTTTACTATACTGGAAAATCCCACAAGATTGGAGAAGTACATGAAGGCGCAGCCACAATGGATTGGCTGGAGCAGGAAAGAGAAAGGGGGATTACTATTCAATCGGCCACAACCACTTGCTTTTGGAAGGATCATAGAATTAACCTTATTGATACTCCAGGACATGTTGATTTTACAGCGGAAGTAGAAAGGTCTTTGCGAGTTTTAGATGGTGGCGTGGTCTTGTTTGATGGTTCCCAAGGTGTTGAGCCTCAGAGCGAAACGGTTTGGAGACAGGCAGAAAAATATCATGTTCCTCTTTTGTGTTTTGTGAATAAGCTTGACAAAATTGGTGGTGATTTTTATATGTCTCTGAACTCAATAAGAGAAAGACTTTCTAAGAACGCTTATCCCGTACAAATTCCTATTGGTATAGAGGGGGATTTTAAATCGGTAATAGACCTTTTGGAAATGAAAGCTTATGAATTCTCGGGAAAAATGGGTGATACCATTACGGAAATTGAGGTCCCCGCTGACTATTTAGAAAAAGCCCAAGAATATAGAGGGCAACTTGTGGAAAAGTTGGCAGAATCCGATGACAGTCTGATAGAGAAATATTTGGGCGGTGAGGAAATATCCTTGGCTGATTTGAAAGTGGCCTTGAGAAAAATGACTATTTCCGCTCAGGTATATCCTGTCTTTGCGGGGGCTTCACTTTCCAATGTAGGTGTACAAAAACTTCTTGATGGTGTTGTAGATTATCTACCTTCCCCCGCAGATGTTGGTTCTATAACTGGTTATAAAGTTGGCACTGGAGAGCAGGTTACATTGCCCCCTACCACTGAAGGACCTTTTGTGGCGCTTGC
>Ga0116188_1002449_pt1 | contig 14601 bp, 16 predicted proteins | sample AD_JPNTR2_MetaG_FD_89807 | JGI IMG/M metagenome (GOLD analysis project Ga0116188, IMG submission 89807) | Active sludge microbial communities of municipal wastewater-treating anaerobic digesters from Japan - AD_JPNTR2_MetaG | ecosystem: Engineered > Bioreactor > Anaerobic > Digestate | place...
CCAAAGCTGCGTAGGAGATCGTCGCCGGGCTTCGGCCCAAAGCAGGTAGGGGAGAGGGGGGAATCGGGATAAACCCCTCTCCAAACCAAACAACTAGAGCGCACGACGGCAGATAGACATCTTTTGTCTATCTGGCGTCTTTTTATTTCCGGCAACTGGGGAACTTCCCCAGTTGATCAAGGGCGGCTGGGTCTGCCTCAGAAGTCAGGCTAGGGGCGCAATGCGCAACGCTGATGGCGGTGATGGGTTCGATTCCTATCACGCCCACTAAATTCGGGTGACGATGGGTATTTTGAGTCGCTTGCTGGGCAATGAGAAGGGTGAGCAGCGGGCCGTGGTCTTTTCAGACGGCTTGCTGGCTTCGCTGCGCGGGGTCGGGGGCGCGGCGGCGCCGGTGACGCCGAACAACGCCATGCAGTTGGCGGCAGTGTACGCGTGCGTGCGCGTGCTTTCGGAGTCGCTGGCGTCGCTGCCCCTCATCTTGTATGCGCGCCAGGCGCGTGGTAAGACGCCGGCCACCGGCCACCCGCTCTTTCCCTTGCTGCGCGACCTGCCGAACCCGGAGATCACCTCGGTCGAGCTGCGCATGTGGCTCCAGGGCCATCTGGCCGGCTGGGGCAATGCCTACGCTCAGATTGTGCGCAGTCGCAGCGGGCAAGTGCTCGAGATCTGGCCGATGCGCCCGGATCGGGTGACCGTTTACCGCCAGGATGATGGCTGGCTCTGGTATTACTACGCGCCCGACCCAATGTTCGACAAGCCAGATGAGCGCAACGCCGAGAACTGGTACCGCTTCGACGAGATCATCCACCTGCGCGGGCTCGGCTTTGACGGCGTGATGGGCTACAACCCGATCCGCCTGATGGCGCAAGCCATGCAATTGGTGAAGGGCGCCGAAGCCTTTAGCACCAAATTCTACGACAACGGGGCGCGCCCGGGCGTGGTGCTCAAGCATCCAGCCAAGCTTTCCCAGCCGGCCTATGACCGGCTGCGCAACAGTTGGGAAGCGCGCCATCAGGGCATTGAGAATGCGCACAAGGTGGCCATCCTCGAAGAGGGCATGGGGATTGAACAAATCGGCATACCTCCGCAGGATGCGCAGTTTATTGAGACCATGAAATTTGGGCGGTCACAGATTGCCTCCATCTTCCGGGTACCACCGCACATGATCGGCGACCTGGACCGGGCGAGCTTTAGCAACATTGAGCAGCAGGGCATCGAGTTCGTCCAATACACCTTGGGCGCCTGGCTGCGCATTTGGGAGCAGGCGATCACCCGCGATTTGCTGGCACCGCGCGAGCGGGCGACGTATTATGCTGAACATAGCCTAGATTGGCTATTGCGCGGCGATACGTTGGCTAGATACCAAGCCTATCAGGCGGCGATCAATGCGGGCTGGATGGCGCCAAATGAGGCGCGTGAGCGTGAGAATTTGAACCCACTACCGGGCGGTGACAATCTGCTGCAGCCGCTCAACATGACGCCGGCCGGCAGCACGCAGGCGGCGAGCAGTCGGGGATTGGTGACCGGCGGGGCCGAGCTGCGCGAGGGCGTGGACGAACACGCTCACCAGGTGCGTGAGAAAAAAGCCAAGCTAATGCAGGCCATGCTGCCGGCGCTGGAGGACATAGCCAAGCGCGTGGTCAAGCGTGAGGTGCAAGATCTCCGCCGGGCGGTCGATAAGCATTTGCGCAAACGCAGTGCGCAGGATTTCACGACGTGGCTGCATGAATTCTACAAGGAATTTCCGAGCGTCGTGCGTGACCAGTTTGACGCCCTGCTAACCAGCTACGGCACGCAGATTACGACGCTGGCCGCTGACGAGTTGGGCAAAGTGGATCCGGGACTGACCGAGGCGCTGCGCCAGTTTATCGGCGAATACCTGGACAATTTGGGCAATGCCCACGCCGCGGCCAGCCGGCGCCAGTTGGAGGCGCTGCTCGCCGACGCCCAAGCGGAACAGACGGACCCGGCGCCACTGATTGAAGAGCGCCTAGACGGCTGGACCGATACGCGCCCTAGCCAGATGGCCAGGAATGAGGCGGTGGGCTTTGGCAACGCGCTGGCGGTGGCGGCCTACGGCGCGCTCGGGGTGCTCTATCTGCGCTGGGTGAGCAGTGGCGAGAGCTGCAGTTTCTGCCAATCGCTGAGCGGGAAGATTGCGGGCATCGGCGGCTTTTTCATTCAGGCCGGCACGATGATCGACGGCGGCGCCGAGGGCCAGATGCTGGTGCGTAGGAATACGCGGCATGGGCCGATTCATGATGGCTGTGATTGCGTGGTGATCGCCGCGTGATGGCGGTTAGGATAGTGAGGACTTATGGAGCGCAGTGTTTTTCAGGCAGAGTTACGGGCGACCAATGGCAGCGCAGACGCGGCGCCCATGATTCAGGGCTATGCGGCGGTCTTTAATCAGCTGAGTGTAGTCCTGTATGGCATGTTTCGCGAGCAGATTGCGCCCGGCGCTTTTGCCGAAACGCTGCAGCGGGATGACATCCGCTCGCTGTGGAATCACAACGATGATTTTCCGCTCGGCCGCAAGGCCAATGGAACCTTGCGCCTCCAGGAAGACCCGCACGGGCTCTACATCGAGAATGATCCACCGGACACGCAGGCCGGGCGCGATGCGCTGGTCAGCATCCGGCGTCAGGATGTCAACCAAATGTCTTTCATGTTTGACACCTTGGTCGATGACTGGAGCGAAGATTCAGGGTCTGGCCAGATTATTCGCACGCTCTACAAGGTCAAACTGTATGAAGTCAGTCCGGTGACCTTTCCGGCCTATCCGGCCACCGTGGTGGGCGTGCGCAATGAGAAGTTGGGTGCTTTACCGAAGGTGCCGGATTGGGTGCAGGCGCGCTTGTCCGGCCACGGCGCTGAGCCGGCGCAGGTGCGCTTGGCATTGAGGCGTCGCCGGTTGGACATAACAAGTAGACAATAGTGAGGATATATGAATAAGCGAGAAAAACGCCTTAAACTGCTCGCCGACGCGCGAGCCATGTTGAATAAGGCAGAGACCGAAGGGCGCGACCTGACCACAGAAGAGAGCACGCAATATGATGCGTTGCTCAATCAGGCTGATACGCTCATGCAGGAGATCGAGCGCGAAGAGCGCTTGGCGCGCATGGAGAGTCAAGAACAGCAGCCCGCCCGCGACGCGGCGCGGCCGACGCCCGTGCCGGCGAATGTTGCCCAGATTGGGATGACTACGCGCGATGTGCAGCGCTATAGTTTGGTGCGTGCCATCCGCGCCGCGATGACGAATGATTGGCGCGACGCCGAGCTGGAGCGCGAGGCGAGCCAAGCGACGGCGCAGCGGCTGGGCCGGGAGCCCAATGGCTCCTTCTTTGTGCCGGCCGACTGGCTCGAAAGCCGGGACTTGACCGTGGGCACCAACAGCGCGGGCGGCTACACCGTATCGACCGACCTGCTGGCCCAAAACTTTATCGATCTGCTGCGCAACCGCATGGCCTTGCGCCAGGCGGGAGCGACGATGTTGACCGGCCTAATCGGCAATGTGGCCATTCCCCGCCAGTCTGGCGGCGCAACGGCCTATTGGGTAGCGGAGAACACTGCGCCCACCGAGAGCGCGCAGACGTTCGACCAGGTGACCATGTCGCCCAAGACTGTCGGCGCTTTTACCGATATTAGCCGGCGCTTGCTTAATCAGTCAAGTATCGACGTCGAGATGCTGGTGCGCACCGACTTGGCCACCGTGTTGGCGCTGGCCATCGACCTGGCGGGCTTGCATGGCACGGGGTCGAGCAATCAGCCGACCGGTTTAGCGGCCACTAGTGGCATCGACAGCGTCGCCGGCGGCACGAATGGGGCCGCGCCAACCTGGGCCAACATCGTGGGTCTCGAAACGGCGGTTGCCGCAGCGAACGCCGACCTCGGACGGATGGCCTATGTGACCAACGCCAAGGTGCGCGGCAAGTTGAAGAGCACCCCCAAGGTGAGCGGCACCAACGACAACATGATCTGGAGCGATGGCGCCAATCCGCTCAACGGCTACGCCGCGGTGACGAGCAACCAAGTCAGCAGCGCGCTAACCAAGGGCAGCAGCTCGGGCGTGTGCTCGGCCATCTTCTTTGGCAACTGGGCTGACTTGCTGATCGGCATGTGGGGTGGCCTTGACATCCTCGTCGATCCATATACCGGATCCACGGCTGGCACAGTACGCGTGGTAGCGCTGCAAGACGTAGATGTGGCGGTGCGTCACGCCGAGAGCTTTGCGGCGATGTTAGACGCATTGACGACCTAGTAGCGGGATTGGGAGGATTTGCCTGATTGGTTTGATTCAGTGCAATCAAGCTAATCAGGCAATCAATGCGGAGAAGGCAAGCTCATGCGCAAGGTCCGGTTAAAAGTGGCGTTGGTCATTTCAGGCAAGCATTGCCCGGCCGGGGCTGAGGTCGAGGTCAAAGACACATTGGCGCGGCGGCTGGTGGCGTTAGGCCAAGCGACGTTTGTAGTGCAGGCGCCAGCAACAGCCGCCGATCCGGCGGTGACATTGGCTGAGACAAGCACCGCTGTCCCGACAAACCGCAGGAAAGCAAAATGATCGCACAGACCGCCAGCTTGCGTTTGGTCACGGCGCCCACGCGCGAGCCACTTGATTTACTCAGCGTCAAAGCCCATCTGCGGGTTGATGGCACGGACGAGGACGATCTGATCTTCGCCCTGCTGCTGGCGGCCACGCAGTATGTCGAGGAGCGCTGCTGGATTGCGCTTATGACGCAGACGTGGCGCCTAGGGCTAGAAACGTGGCCGCCTGAGCCGCTACGTTTGCCCAAAACGCCCCTCCTGACCAGTCCGACGATTGCGGCCGTGCGCTATCAGGACAGCAGTGGCAGCCAGCACACACTGGATGCCACCGTCTATACGGTGCAGGCGACCGGCGAATGGGGCTTAGCCTATGGCCAGACGTGGCCGAGCGATGTGCGCCCTTGGAGTATCGAGGTTGAATATACGGTCGGCTATGGGGCAACGCCCGCGGCGCTGCCGGCGCCCTTGGGTGCCGCGCTCAAGCTCCTGATCGGCCATTTGTACGAGAATCGGGAGGCAGTTGTGGCCGGGGCTGGGGTCTCGACGATGATCCTTCCCTTGGCGCTGGATAGTCTCCTTTCGCTTTATGAGGTGCGTTAATGCTGAGTTTGGTGATTCCCTTTACGACTGACGGTGCGGGCGCCTTTAGCGCAACGCTGGGCAAGCCGGCCGATCCGCTGTTGCTTTATTCCGTGCATATCGCCGGCGCCAATTTAGGGAGCGGGGCGACTGTCCTCATCCAGCAGGCGAACACGCTGGCCGGCTTCACGCGCACGATTTTGAATCTGGCGAGCGGCGCCAATGTCAACGCCGTCTATCCGCCGCGTGTGGCGGAAACGAATACGAGCGGGGTGGCAGCCGCCACCACGACGATGATGGTCCTGGATGGCGATGTGGCCGTCACGATTGCGAGCGGTGGCGCCAATAAAACCGGCACAATTGTGCTGCACTTACTGGGGTAATATGCGCGCGGCGCTGAAACAGTTGCTCTTTCGCAAGCCAGCACCCTGGCTACATAACGGATCCTGGACGATTGGCGCCAATGGGCTGGTCAACAATCCGACCCTGGGCAGTGAACTGCTACTTAATGGCGATTTTGAAACGTGGTCGAGCGCGACGAACGCCGGGACGTGGACCGAATCGATCGCCGGCGCCAGCACGGTCAACCGCGAGGGCAGTGTGCTGCACGGCGGCAGCTTTGCCTGTCGGCTCGACATCGATGGCTCCAACAACTCGGCGCTGGTCTTCCAGGCCATCACCAATGTGATCGGCGCCTGGTACCAAATGAGCGTCTGGGCCAAGGCCGACAGTGCGACGCCGGCAATGGCGATGAATGGCGGCGGCAGTGACGTCGTCAAGACGCTTAGCTCAACCTGGGCGCAGTATTTTATAACGCAGCGCGCCACTCTCACCTCGCCCACGATCATCTTGAAGCGTTCTTCGGCGGCGAGCCGCAGCCTCTATTTTGACGACGCGTCGTTTAAGCCGCTCACGCTCAACCAACTGCTGATCCTGCAGCAGGGCAATGCGAACCCGAATGCGGTGGCCGGCGCCGGGACGATTGTGGCCCACACCCATTGCGGCGTGGCGTACGGCTTTGATTCCTATACGACGCCAACCAATGGGCTTTTGGCTATCCATGATGGCGGCACGGGGATCCAGTTCCTGAAACTAGTGGGCGGCGTGTGGACAAGCTTAATTGCGACCACAGCCACCTATGTGGCGGGGCTACTGCCCAAAATTAACTTCCTGGGCAGCAATGTCTATCAACTGGAGTACAACAGCGTGCAGCGCGGCACGAATCAGACGGTTACCGATGCCGGCACGGGGATTTATCATGGCGGGTTTAGCGCCTACAGTGGCAATGTGATCACAGGCGTGACGGTGAACTAAATGGCGTATTTGTTGCAGGATGACTTCACAATCGAGCGCCCTCCCGGCACCGTGCATGGCTCAGCGGTGGATGGCACGGGCACCACGCGCGCGGCGACGGACACTGAGAGTAAGCTCAGTATCACGGGCGGCAAACTGACCTTTGTGGGTGGCAAAGCGACGCCTGGCTGGGGCGATCCCGCCTTTGCCGAGAACAGTAGCATCAGCCGCACGCTGGGCCGCTGTGCGGTCTGGCGGATCTCGGTCACCGACGCCAATAAGAATTTTGCCCTCGGTCTGCGCGCAGCCACGGGCGAATACTGGGGCTTTAAATTTGCGGCCGCCAACGCGCTCTATGTTCTCGACGGAGTCACGCCAACCGCGGGCGGTAAACAGGTCTACGCCTACGATTATACGACCGAGTATATGGTCTGCGTGGCCCTCCGCTCCAGTGGCGCCTGGTATTTTATCAAGGGCGGCTCGGATGCGGCCTGGCGCCTGCTCTACGTGGGCCGGGTGGGCACGACGGCCACGCTGTATGCGTCCATTGAAAGCTACAATGCGCCCATCGCTGCTGATTTTGTGCACGTGGACGCGGCCACCTATGCGCCGGCCTGTCTGGCGTCTGATTCGTTCAATCGCACGAACGGCGCCATTGGCACGGCGGACGGGGCGGCCGACGCCGATGTGAGCGCGGCCACCCAGGCCTGGACCGCAGCGGTCGGCACCTGGACGATCACGAGCAACAAGGCGACGCCGGCAACCGTCAGCGGGGGCGCGGCGATTGCGACGCTCGATGTCGGGGTGCAGGACTACTGGCTGCGCTCGGAAATCGAGACCACGGGCAGCTTGGTGGGGTTTGCGCTGCGTTATGTGGACGCCAGCAACTATGCGCTGCTTTGGGTGTCTAATACTCAGATCGCCCTACGGGCGGTGATTGGCGGCGTCAATCAGACCTATGCCATTTTCCCGGTCACGATTCCCTACAGTGCGGGCGGGGAGCTGGCGGTGGGGGTTAAGGGCAACCAGTTCACGGTGCTCTATAGCGGCGCCTTGATTGCGACCGGCACCATCGCCGACAGCGTGCTACAAACGAGCACAAAGATCGGGATCTATTCGAGCGGGGCCGGCTCTGTCCTGCGCCACGATAATTTTGTGTGTTGGCCGCTCACGCACAGCGGCTTGGACGCCCTGGCGCCCGACGATTTGAGCAGCAGCTATTTCGTGGCCGTTTACCGGGTCGATGCCAACAATTTGGAAATGACCGTCCCGATCACCGGGGCCGCGACCACAGTGCGCGCCAAGTACCAGTTTCGCAAGATCACAAAAGTGCTAGCGGGCTGGGCGTGGGCCAGCAATGCCTGGTATTTAGGGGGGATCAAGGTGGTCAACGGCGGCGGCGCCGGGCTTGACATCAATTTGACTGACCTAGGGCCGGATTTCACGACGATCAATTCGGCCTTTGAGTGGGCGTACAAGATCGGCATCGCCGGCGACCCAACGGGCAATTTTGACTTTTATGGCTCGCTGCACCAGGCGTTTAAAAGCAAGGCCTTTGCGATGGCCATTGACGGCATTGACATCACCCAAATGGGTGTAGGTGGGCGCGCCTACGGCAGCCAGTTGGTGCTCACTCAGGCGGGCGATATTTATCTGCCCGCTGATAAGACGACGGTGGTCGGTGCGGTGACGTTTACCCATACGCTAGACAGTGGTGGCCTGCGGGTGCACCATAGTCACACCTATAACGCCGGCTACGAGGTCTTTCAGGCGTATTCGGCCATGCTGCCCAGTGACATTGGTGGCAGCAACCAGTATCAGGTGGGCAGCAATGCCATCACCCTGCGCCTAGAGAACGACAGCGCCAATTTCCTAAACACGCAGGCGATCTTTGGGCGAGCGCTGGACAACCGCCATAGCTACCAGATTTTGCTCTGGTTACCGACCGGTGGCCCGAACGACAGCGGCGACTGGTCAAAGTCGGGCAATTTCAAGCTGTGGTATCAGGACCGGGCGCCCGTTGCTGGCTATTCGACCGGTAAGTTCTACGCCAACTGGGTATCCAGCGATTACGCGGACCGCAAGCCGGCCGTAGCCAGTGCCCACACGACGCTCTATCAGGTTGTGCTCGCGCCAACTTACACCAAGGTGGTCAGCGGCGCCGTGTCTCCTAGCGGGACCATACTGCGCCGGGCGCAGCGGCTGCTCGCCGGGAGCGTGGCGCCGGCGGGCGCGCTACTGCGCAAGCCACTAAAAAGCTTTGCTGGGCTACTCGATTTGGCCGGGGCGATGGTGGGCCAAGCCTATGTCAAAATTTTCCGCACGCTGGCCTTTACGACCCTAGATCGCACGAAGATCGCACCCACCGAGAGCGAGATCGTCACCCAGCTGGAGCGTAATTTCTACATGTACGCCGGGGACGCGCTGCATATCGACGCCCGGGCGCTTAAGGCCGATGGCCTGGGCCAGGATTTGTTGGGCGCAAGCGTGATCTGGACGGTCAGCGACAAGGATGAGAACGTTGTCCTGACCAAAAATCTGAGTAGTGGCATCAGCGTGACCGACCGGGTCACTGGCCTGCTGCGCATCACGGTGCTGGCGAGCGAGACAAGCGAATGGTATGCAACCCGTTATACGCACCGCGCAGTCCTGACCGACTACGTCGGCAACGCGGTGACGCTCATGACGGGTTCGATTTTTGTATTGAGTAGATAGGAGGCTTATGTTTTCGAGTTTAGCGCCCAGAGGGCACGTGACGCTGCGCAGAGTGGCGCCCAACGGGCCGGGGCTGAGGTATCACTTGCGGAATCGGCTGCGCCCGGCGTTTTGGCTGGGCTGGCTGGCGGTGCAGCTCGCCCGGCTCCTGACCTGGGCGACCGGCATCCCGACGATCACAAGCCAACTGGCGACGCGCGTGGTGCGCACTGACGGCACTGTGCTCGATTACGGTGTGGTTGCCTATCGGGTGGTCACGACTGCCGGGGTGGCGGCGCTTGTAAACGACTGGTATGACGGCAGCAAAGAGATCAGCAATTTTAAATATCACGGTGTGGGGACAAACAATGCTGCCGAAAGTGCCTCGGACACCATCCTGGTCGCCGAATGCACCACCGTTTTAAACCCAGATAGCACGCGGGCCACGGGCACGCAGACCAAGCCCAGTGCGACCCAGCTAATGAGCACGGCCACGCTGGTCTTTGACGGCGGGGCGGCACTGGTCGAGCATGGGCTGCTTGACACGCCGACCGCCGGCACCGGCGTGCTCTGGGACCGCAGCGTCTTTTTGACGCAGAACGTGGCTCCTGGGGAGTCGTGGCAGGCGCAATACACCTGCACGATTAACGCAGGCGGCTAACCATGCAGGGCGGGCAATTGCGGCAGCGCATCACCATTCTTAGGCCAGTCGTCACGCGTGACACAGTTGGCGCCGAGCAGACGACCTACGAACCATTGGCGGCCGTCTGGGCCGAGGTTAAGCTGGCGCCCAGCCGCGGCGACGAGCAATTCCTGGCGGCGATTGATCAGCGGCAGAGCGTCACGCTGTATCGGGTGCGGCTGCGCTATCGGGCTGACGTGAGTGTCCTCTATCGGGTGCGTTATGCCGGCCAGGAGCTGAAGATCCACAGTGTGGGCGACCCTGAGGGGCGCAGCCGCCTGCTGCAACTGGTGGCGAGTGCGGTGCAGGAGTAATGATGGCCGACGTTAAGATCCGGGTGGACGGCATTGACGATGTAAAACGGGCGCTGGATGGCCAGCGGGACGCCTTGCGCCAAGCACTCTTGGCGATTGTGTTGGCTGGCGCCGAGGTGATTCGCTCGGCCGCCGAGAGCATGGCGCCGGGGCGAATCGCCGGCGACATGCTCAAAGAGCCAGCCGAGCGGTCCGGCACCAAGGTGCTGGTCAACATTGGGCCGCATAAGCGGCGCTGGTATGCCCAGATCGTGGAAAAGGGCGCAGTTGCCCACCCGGTTGCACCCCGCAGGAAAAAGGCGCTCAGACTGGCGGACAATACCCTGCGGCGCAGCGCACAGCATCCGGGCACGCGCGCCCGGCCATTTCTTCGCCCAGCCTTTGATGGCAATCAGGACAATGCCCAAACCGCGATGGGTGACCAGGTAAAGGTAACGCTAGGGCTATGACGATTGAAGAGGCGCTGACGGCAAACCTATTGGCCAACAAGCCACTAAATACGCTGATTGACAAGCGGCTCTATCCGCAACTCTTGCCGCAAAATGGTGAGCTGCCAGCGGTGATGTATCAGCGCATTTCAACCGTGGCCATTGAAGACCGCGACAGCGCGCAACCAGACAGCCAGGCCTTAAGCCAGGCACGGTTCCAGTTTGACGTGGTCGCCGCCGACGCCAAGGCGATGTGGGCGGTGGCCAAGGTGCTGCGCCAGGCGCTCTATGGGCTGATTGGCACGGCCGATCCCCGGATTGGCGCCGTGTTTATCGACAATCAGTATGATTTCTACGAGGATACCAGCCGCTTTAGCCGGGTCAGCGTGGATGCAATTTTGCAATATGTAGAAGAGCCATAGGAGGCAGAGATGGCCAACAAGTTACTCGGGTATCCGTGCATTATGTCTGTTGAGTCCGCCACACCGGGCACCTACACGCCGATCGCGGCGGTGCGCGATGTGGGCGGGCCGAATATCCAGACGGATGCGGTCGATTTTACCAGCCGCGATACTAGCTGGTGGAAAGAGTTTATCGCGGGCCTAATTGACGGCGGAGAGGTTGAATTTGATGTACTGTACGATCCGGACGCGGCGACGCACGGCACAACGGGGATCGGGTTGATGGCGCTGGCGCTAGCGCGCACCACCAAGAATTGGCGCATTACGCTCAGCGATGCGACGCCAACGACCTGGACGTTTTCGGGATTTATCAAAAACTTTAAACCCAAAGCCCCCATGAAAGACGCGTTCACCGCAGCCATCACGGTTAAGGTTTCCGGCGCGATTACGGTGGCGTAGCTTCATCTGGGGTTTTCCTTGATTTTTAAACAGATTTCCGAGGGCTAAACATGGAATTATTGACGAGAGAGGCGATTCTTGCCGCGCAGGATATTACAACGGAAGATGTCGCCTGCCCAGAGTGGGGCGGGACGGTGCGGATTAAGGCGCCGACCGGCGCAGAGCGCGACGAATTCGAGCAGAAAATCAGCCGACGCACGGGTAAAAAGGTGGTGGCTGATTTAAAGAACATTCGGGCGCGCACGGTGGCCAAATTTGCGGTAAACGATACCGGCGCACGGTTGTTTACGGACGCCGATGTGATTGGACTCGGCCAGAAAAGCGGCGCAGCTTTGGACCGCTGTTTTACCGCCTGGATGAAGCTGGCCGGCATGACCGAGGAAGAAATGGACGAGGTAACGGAAAATTTAGACGGCGGCCAGAGCGACGGCGCTACTTCCGTTTAGCGCTGGCCCACGGAAAAACCGTTAGTGAGTTTCTTTCCTCCGTCTCTTCCGCGGAGCTGACTGAGTGGCTGGCTTATTTTGCACTAGAGCCACCGGAAGAAGAACGGGCCGACGTGCGCTGGGCGATTTGGATGGCCATGTATGCCAACGCGCACCGCGCCGAGGGCGCAGGGGAATATGAACCGGCTGAGTTCCTGCAGCAATTGCCTTGGCACCGTCCCGTTGAAGTCGCACCAGACGAGATTGACACCGAGGGATTGCGACGCAAATTAGAAGAGCTGCGGGCAGCGTTTGCGCCTAAGATGGGATAGTCATGCTACTGGGTAAAATGATGGTGGCGCTCGGCCTAGATTCGGCCGATTTTGATGATGGCACGGCGAGCGCCAAGGCCAAATTGGATAATTTCGGCGGCGAGATGACCAAGGTGGGCGGCGTGCTCACCGCCGGCATTTCCGCGCCCTTGATCGGGATTGGAGCTGCAGCGCTCGATGCGTCAACGAAACTAAATGAGGGCATGGCCAATGTCCAGAGCTTAGGGCTAACCCAACAGCGCGTCGAGCAGCTCAAGACGGGGGTGCAGGATTTGGCGATTGAGGTTGCCAAGGGCACCGACGATATGACGCAAGGGCTCTACCAGGTTGAAAGCGCGTTCGGCGACAACGCCGAGACGATGAAAGATTTGGAGATCAACGCCAAGGCCGCAGCGGCAGGACTAGCCACGACCAAGGAGGCTATTAATCTAACCTCGGCGGTCACCAAGGGCTATGGCGACACGACAGCGGTCGCCATTCAGCATGTGAGCGATTTGGCCTTGAAGACGGTGCAGCTTGGTCAAACGACTTTCCCTGAGTTGGCGGCATCTATCGGCAAAGTCGCTAACGCATCCTACAATCTAAAGATTTCCCAAGAGGAATTATTCGCGGTGATGGCAACGGCCACCGGGGTCACTGGCGGCGCTGCCGAAATAGCCACGCAGATGCAGGGCACGCTCCAGGCCCTAAATGCTCCCACTAAAGATTTAACCGACCTAATGCACAAGCTGGGATACGAAAATGGCGAGGCGATGGTAAAGGCATTGGGGTATCAGGGGGCAATGAAGGCAATCGTGCAGGCTGCCACTGAAGCCCATGCACCATTGCAGCAATACATCAGCAGTGCTGAAGGGCAACGGCTGGCCACGCTGCTGGCCACTAGCCAAGCGCAGACCTATGCCGACAAGCTAGGTCAACTAAAAAACGCCGCGGGCGCGACCGATGCGGCCTTTGAGGCACAAACACAGGGCATCAACCGCAACGGCTTCGCTATGGCCCAAGCGAAGGAGAAGATGGAGGTGATGCTCCAGCGGTTGGGTGATGGGTTGGGGCCGGCCTTGCTCGCGGCCTCTAACGCCGGGGCGCCGCTCGTCGATAAATTGTTGAGCCTAGCTACGCAGTTTGCCAACTTGGATCCAAAAACCCAAGCAACAATTGTGACGATTGCCGCACTCGCGGCCGGCGTGCCGATCTTGACGGTCGCCTTGGGCGCCTTGGTGACCGCGGTCGGCGCCCTAATGTCGCCGGTCACCTTGGTGGTGATCGCCATTGTCGCCTTGGGCGCGGCCTGGTCCACCAACTTTTTGGGCATCCGTGACTACACAACGGCGGCGATTGCGGCGATTGGTCCTTGGTTCACGTCGCTCAAGGGCTGGGTAACCGATGCGACCAGCTACGTGTCTGGCCTAGTGACATGGTTTAAGCAATTAGCCGCGGGCGATGTTTCGCTCAACTTCACTCCACCCGCCTGGATTACGAGTTTAATGGCGTGGGTCTGGCCAAGCCTGCCGACCGTCGAATGGGTGGCCAAGCTGCTGGTCTGGACCTTCCCCGTGATTGCGCCCGTGCTGTGGATTGTGGCCCTGACCAACTGGATTTGGCCGACGCCACCCGGGCAGCCGAGTTGGATCGAGCGACTGGTGCGCTGGGTCTGGCCGGATTTCAATATGCCGGCCTGGCTAGATCGGCTGTTTAGCTGGACTTGGCCGAGCTTGCCCCATTTGCCCACTTGGTTAGGCGGCAGTGGCGACAGTGGAGGCGATAATACCCCGCCCGTCACAGATTCCGGCTATGCCCGGCGCATCCCAGCGTGGCAAACCGCGCCGGCGACGAGCGCGGCGACGGCAGGCGGGCCCATCATCAACATTGGGCCAGTGACGATCAATAACGGCATGGATGTCGAGGAATTGGCGTGGCGCGTGGCGCGGGTGCTGAATAGAAAATGACCATGTATTTACGCGTAACCGATGGTACGAACACGATTGAACTATCCCAAACCAGCCCCGTGACGGGCTGCACCTATTTTCCAACGGCAGCCAAACGCGGCGATTTGAGCATTGAGGAAACGGCAACGGTCAATTTGGCCGGGACGCCGGCAGCGATTCGAGCGCTGATCAGTAGCCTCGAGCAGCTCTTTGAAGCGGCCGCCCGGCGCGCCGAAGCAGGCGTCGGCACGCGCGTCCATGTAGAGTATCAGGCGGTGGCCGCGGACGCGCTTTACCGCAGCGAGTTGCTCGACGGTATGGTGCTAGGCGCAGATGAGCCGATTTTGCGCCGCTACGACACGCCAACTGGGCTGGCGGCAATTCGGCTTGGCGTCATCCTCAAGCGGCGTGTCTGGGCCGATGGGTGCAGCTGGGAGGCTTCGACAGAGACCGAGCTGGCCATTTCCTCAAAAGCCAATGGGACGCCGACGGCTGGGGGCGTCACCATCGCCAACCGGACG
>Ga0116188_1002452_pt1 | contig 14570 bp, 16 predicted proteins | sample AD_JPNTR2_MetaG_FD_89807 | JGI IMG/M metagenome (GOLD analysis project Ga0116188, IMG submission 89807) | Active sludge microbial communities of municipal wastewater-treating anaerobic digesters from Japan - AD_JPNTR2_MetaG | ecosystem: Engineered > Bioreactor > Anaerobic > Digestate | place...
AATCATAGAACAAGGATCAAAGGGTACAAAAGAGTAAGAAAAAGGGCCTTAAGTGAGCTTTTTACGAGGTACGAGCTTATAGCTCTCTCTTCGATGGGTCATGAGAGCTTCTATGGTTAAGCTATTCGTCTTTAGATGAGGCTAGGTAAAATGAACTGCTCAAGAATCTTGATTGCAGCAAGGCAGATTACTCCACACATAAGCTCAAAACTCACCTTCTTACTCCCATGCACCAGTAGCTTCTCCGGTAAGAGCCAATCCTTAAGATGCGAATTCGCCCGCTCTACAACTGAGCGCTTCTTATAGTGTTCCTTGGTCGCTTCATCAAAAGCCTCTCGTGAAGGCTTTCTTCTTGGATTATGATCGATAATCGGAATCCGGCCTCTGTCGAGAACAAACTGAAAGATACTCTTAGCATCATAGGCACTGTCCATAATAAATTGTGTTGACTGGTTTTTCTCTGGCACTGATTGCTGTCGAATCCCTAGCAACATTGTTTACTAGTTGCCCTTCATAGTAGTCCTTCACCATCTTCCTTAGGCTCTCTTCAAGAGAAGCATTGTCTGCTAAATAGCTCATATACCTAGAGAAACTTGCTGCACTAGGAATATTCTTAAATCCACAGATCTGACGTAGATTCGTATCACTTAAGAGTCGTAGCCGTAGATCACTTGTGGCACCTATCTTGAAATACCGCTTCGCAAGCGCGGCATGGAGAAAAGGCAGCACACTATAGGAAGGCCTTCCAATGTGCTGATTATCTTCAGGGAAGCTTTCCACAACATGGTTCAATCACCCGCAATAGAGAAAGAAAGCCCTTGTGTTCTGTAGTAAGATAGCTCTCAAACACCTCTTGAAGATCAAAATCTAAGGGTAGCAGCAGTTGTAACGAGCCAAGGACTTCTGTTATACTTTTCATTGCGGGGACTCCTTCCTTCTATCTTTGGTTTCCTCATTGATTCCATTATACAAGGTTCGTCCCCGCTTTGCAGTAGAAAATTACTCCATTGATAGAGTTTTGAAAGAGCCTTACATATTCAAATTTTTCTTGACAGATCATAAAAGCGGATTTATTATTGCTCATCATGTAATGAGTAGTGCTTTTCGAAGGAGGCGCTTATGAAAAAGAGCTGGGGAATACTCGCTTTTGGAGTATTTTTTGTTGCAATTTCTGGCATATGTTTTGCGCAGGTCGGTCCAGCAACGATGAAAGCAGGAACATATACCTGGGTTGCAGGCGGTATGGGCGGTGGTTGGTATACAGTCGCAGGAGGATTTGCAAGGCTTGTCAATCAAAAAGAGCCTAGAATCAATATTAAAGTGATTCCTGGTGGTGGTGTTTCAAATCCCATTCAGCTCTCTCAGGGAGAGGCAGATATTGCATGGGGCGTTGGATATGTCGATAAAGCAGCTTATAATGGTTTAGGACCGATCTATGATAAGCCGTATAAAAACATTGCATCCATAGCAGGAACGCTTGCTGTCGATTATTATCATTTTCTAGCAGCAAAAGATCAGGGGATTACCACGCTTGATCAGTTTGTAGCAAAGGTAAAAAGAGGCGAAAAGATTAGAATTGCAGCTCCAATGACTGGTACATCTGAATATGTTATGACTTCTTTTGTATTGCAATATTATGGCATCTCATATGACAAGATTAAGCAGAATGGAGGAACAGTTATTCAAGCAATTTATGGTGATATGCCTTCTCTCTTTGAAGATCGGCATGTCGATTATGCATTTACCTGTGTCGGATTGCCCGCTGCGATTGTTACTGAAATGTCAATAGCTAGGTCTGCAATTCTTCTCGAACTGTCTGATGAAATCATCAACTATTGCGCAAAGACCTATGGAACTGTAGAGCTATCTTCGGGTCTTTGCAAGGTTCCTGGAGGTACATATGCAGGGATGCCGAACGATATCCAAACCCTATGTCATTCCACTGAGATTCTGGTTAGTCCTAAGATGCCTGATGATGTCGTATATGTTATAACCAAGATTCTCTGTGAAAATAAGGATTTCCTAGTTCAGCTTGGCGCTGGTTACAAAGTCTTTGATCCTAAGAAAGCAGGTTTGACAGTTCAGGTTCCCTTACATCCAGGAGCACTCAAGTATTATAAAGAGGTGGGATATATAAAATAAATTGAATATAGCTAAACATCAATTAGTTTAGAATGGAAAAATGGAGCTGTCGATTTAAAAACGGCAGCTCTAAATCTATTATTATCTTATTAACTGATTGCTTTATCAAGTAAAATATTGAAGGAAAACCATGCGTACTTTAAAAGGTCCTTTAAAAATAATAGTAGGAACATGGGCGGTTACTATTTCTATATTCTATCTTTATACTGCCGTAACGGGGATAATGCAACCGAGAATTCAGAGAGGGATACATATGCTCTTTCTTCTTCCACTCGCCTTTATTCTTTATCCCGCAACAAAGAAATCACCTAAAGAACGTCCTTCTATTCTTGATTTTATATTGGCATTTCTGTCTATTTTGCCTGCTCTATATATCGTCATCTATAATGAACCGCTCAATATGAGGATGCAGATGGTATCACCCGTGTCCACAATTCAGATAGCCTTGGGTGTTCTGAATATTATTCTACTTATAGAAGCTATACGCAGAGTTGTCGTTCCAGCAATGGCGATACTTGTAGCAATTTTCATTGTTTATACTTATATTGCTCCGCATCTTCCTGGAATATTTTATTCAAGGAAACTATCTTTTGCTCGCCTAGTTGAGATGAATTATCTCCTTACCGATACCGGTATTTATGGTTCGATTACTGGAGTTACGGCGACTTTTGTTGCAATTTTTGTCATCTTTGGTTCATTCATGGAATTTACCAAGACAGGAGAATTTTTTACTAATCTTGCGGCAAAGATAGCTGGGCAAGGCCCTGGAGGTCCAGCAAAAATCGCAGTTGTCGGATCAGGGCTTTTTGGTATGGTCTCCGGTGTCGCCTCATCGAATGTCTACGCTACTGGGACTTTTACCATTCCCCTTATGAAAAAACTGGGATATGAACCTCAGTTTGCAGGGGCAGTAGAGGCTGCGGCCTCAACTGGTGGCCTCATAATGCCACCTATAATGGGAGCTGGTGCTTTTGTAATGTCAGAGATTACCAATATCCCTTATATTCGCATAGCAGCAGCAGCAGCACTGCCCGCAGTTCTATATTATGTAAGCATTGGCCTTAGGGTACATTTCGTAGCCCTGAAGGACAATCTCAAGTCTCTAGATCCAAGTGAAATAATTTCATGGAAACAAGTCCTTAAAGATTCTTATTTATTGATCCCGCTCATAATACTCGTTGCTTTTCTAGTTGCAGGCTATTCACCCTACGGAGCTTGTACTTATAGTATTTTAGCCTCATTTCTTTTGAGCTTCCTACGCAAGGATACCATTCCTACTCCTAAGAGGCTCTTTCAGATATTAGAAAAATCTGGATACAACTGTATAATGCTTGCAGTTACTTGTGCAGGTGCTGGTATTATTGTAAGTTCAGTAACATATACTGGTTTCGCGCTTAGTCTTGCAACGGTAATAGCCGGTTTTTCTGAAGGTGTTCTTCTTCCTGCACTAATTCTAGTCATGATTACTTGCCTTATAATGGGAATGGGCATGCCGTGCACCCCAGCGTATATAATTGCAAGTATAATAGGTGTGCCAGCGATGCTTGCACTCGGTATAAACACGCTTCCTGCACATCTTTTTGTTTTCTATTTTGCTATTTTGGCAGAAGTCACACCTCCAGTATGTATTGCTTCATTTTGCGGTGCAGCTATTGCAGGGTCGAATCCGCTTGCTACAGGCGTAGAAGGATCGAAGCTGGCAATAATGGGCTATCTCATTCCCTTTATATTCGTCTATAATGATGCTATACTTTTAAATGGGCCTATTCTGGAGATTATTTCTTCATTTTTGTTGTTGCTCATTATTTCTGGTCTCTGGGCATCTATATTCTCTGGATATTTATTCAGGAAGATAAATATACCCATAAGAATCATAATGGGGGCTATTAATGTTGCTCTCATAATTCTTGCAGCCAATAAGACCTTAATGAGCCAGCTAGTTCCTCAAATTATTATCATCATTTCTTCTATAATCATTATTCTCGCTTTCTTTATTCTGAATAAGAAGACAAAAGAGGCATTAGCAGCATCATGATCGTAAAAGGTGGCCATGCAACATATGGTCAAGACATTGGAATTTTGATGCTCGATACTAAGTTTCCCCGTTTAGTGGGGGATATTGGTAATGCTCATACATTTCCTTTTCCTGTTCGTTATAAAGTGGTAAAAGGAGCTTCTCCAAGAAGAGTCGTTGAATATGGTGATATCACCCTCTTAAAGCCATTCATTGAAGCTGCGCGACAGTTCGAAGCAGAGGGCGTAAAGGCGATAACAACTAGTTGCGGTTTTCTTGCTCTATTTCAACAGGAGTTATCGGCTTCTGTAAATATTCCAGTTTTTAGCTCAAGTTTATTGCTACTTCCTTTCTTATATAGGATTTTTGGAGAAAAGGGTATTGCAGGGGTATTAACTGCACGAGCAGCTTCATTATCTGAGAGGCATTTTGCTGCCTGCGGAGCTCGGCAAGTTCCATATGCAATTGGGGGGATGGATGATTGCCAAGGCTTTTCAAATATTTTTTTGGAAAAAGGAGACCCATTCAAATGTCCCGAATTAGATCCATCAATAATCGAAGAAGAGATATGCTCTGTGGCACAAGATTTGGTAGAAGATAATCCAGGAATAAGATTCATAGTTCTAGAATGCACAAATATGCCTCCTTTTAGAGAGGCAATTGCAAATCAGATTGGAAAACCCATTTTTGATATTGTGACTCTTACAAAATTTGTCTATTCAGGTTTAATCACAGATTGGAGAATCTAATGACGAATATGCGATGCGACGCAGCAGTGATAGGTGCAGGTGTAATAGGCATGTCAACTGCGTACGAGCTCTGTAAAAGGAATAAGAAGGTTCTTTTGATCGATAAATCGGTAATTGGCGCAGGAGCTTCTGGTGCATGCGACGATATGATTCTCCTTCAATCAAAAAAACCAGGGATTCTTCTTGAGATGGCTTTTAGAAGTCTGGAATTGTTTAAGGCATTGAATGACGAATTGCCATGCGACATCGAACTTGAAAGCAGGGGCGGAACTATCCTTATAGAAAATCAAGCTCAGCTTTCTGAAATGGAAGAATTCGTAGCAAGCCAAAATAAATATGGGCTTAAGGTTGAGATCATTGATGCAAAAGAGCTAAGGAAGCTTCAACCTTTTGTTTCTCCTCATATCATTGCTTCGACTTATAGCAAACAAGATTCGCAGGCGAATCCCATGGCTCTTATGAAGGCTTTCTATTTGGCCTCTAGGAAACAAGGCCTTGAATATAGGAGCAAGACTAAACCTGTCGATATTTCTTACCAGCGAGGGCATTGGATAATAAAGCTAGATAAGGGCGATGAAGTCGAAACAGATACTATAGTCAATGCAACAGGCGCTTGGGCAAACGAGATTAATTCTCTCATAGGTATAGATTTGCCAATGACGCCTCGAAAAGGTCAGGTCATTGTCACAGAGGCAATTCCAAATATTGGGGAAACCAATGTATGGAGTGCCCAATATATTGTTTCTAAACTAAAATCGGATCATTCAAGAGAAGGCAAGACTCTCGCAGAAAAATATGGCTTGGGCTTTGCATTTACAGGGACTAAAAATGGCAATTATCTAATAGGAAGCACTCGAGAGAATGCAGGATTCGATAGAACAACAGATCCAATAGCTCTCGCTCTTCTTGCCAATCAAGTGAGTCATTTCTTTCCTATAATGAAGAAGATCAATTTTATACGCTCATTTGCGGGTCTTCGTCCTTCTACTCCTGATGGAATGCCTTTTATTGGAGAATTTCCTGATGCTCCAGGCTTTTTTATTGCTGCAGGACATGAAGGCGACGGCATTGCATTGTCTCCAGTAACTGGCGTGCTGGTAGCAGACCTTATAGAAGGCAAGAATCCTGAGTTTCCAATAAAGGAATTCAATCCTTGCAGATTTTCTAATATTGGCTATGGACAAAAATCTTGAAAGCAAATTTGGATGAAAGAGAACTGATCATTCTTGAATCAATTCGTGAGCAGGGCAGCCCAGTCGGATCATGGAGTCTCGTCGAGCAGCTGGAAAAAAGAGGCTATAAAATAAGTTCTGCTTCTATGAGTCGCATACTCTATAAGCTCGAATCATGTGGATATGTAGGAAGCCAAGCTAACAAGGGAAGAATTATCACTCCCAAAGGTGTAAAGGCAATTGAAGAAACCAAGATTATCAATTCGATCGACCGGCATAGGAAAGATCTAGAAGAGTTGATCAATAGCAATGTTCTTGACGAATTCATAATGGTCTTGCAAGCAAGGAAAGCTATTGAACGAGAGACCGCTCGGCTCGCTGCCCAAAATATAACAGAGCAGGAATTGGGAAAATTGAGATCGATACTCAAAGAACAAGAAGAAAAAGCCTCGAAAGGAGAGAGTATTGCAGAAGTCGATATAGCTTTTCATAGAACCATAGCGGAGGCATCCCGGAATTCAGCTTTGGTCGCCCTATATGGGCTCCTCGCTATGATGGGGCAGCAGTCCGAGCTCTTTGAATATGTTAGAAGCAGACTAAAGAATCCATACCAGAAAGCCCATAGAAATATTCTAAATGCTCTCGAAAAGCATGATCAGGATGAAGCTGAGCGAAGCATAGTATTCCATTTGGATTCGCTCATCGAAGATGTGCGTAAATACTGGGATCTTCATAATACCTTATTCAATATATCCTTATAGCAAAAGAGGTAGTCAATAATATGGAAAAAGCGGGAGATGCGAGTGAACGACGTTTTGTCTGCCGATGCGAAGAAGTGACAGAAAAGGAAATTCGCGAAGCAATCCATGAAGGTGCAAGGACTGTAGTTGAAATAAAACGTTGGACAAGAGCCGGGATGGGCATTTGTCAGGGTAGATCATGTAGAAGGCTTGTAGAACGAATTCTTTCAGAGGAACTAAACCTAAAGCCAGAGGATATTGAGATATCTTCTTTTAGGCAACCAGTTAGGCCAGTATCGATTCAATCGATGGAAGGGTTATCGATTCAGAGCGAAGAAAACAATACTTGAACATGGAGGTATTTAATTATGGAATTTGGAAGGCTGATAGTCGCAATGGCAACCCCATTGCAAGAGAATCTTGAAGTAGATTTTAAGAAAGCGGCTTCTTTGGCTGTACATCTTGTCGATCAAGGTGTGGAAAGTATTGTCGTAAGCGGTACAACCGGAGAATCCCCGACTATTTCTAGGGAAGAGAAGATTGAGCTCATAAAGGCGGTGAAAGCAGCGATAAAAGCACCGGTAATTGCCAATGCTGGAACAAATGATACACGCATATCTATTCAGAATGCACAAGATGCTGAAGAGGCGGGTGCGGACGGAATATTGCTTGTAGCTCCTTATTATAACAAACCAGATCAAAGTATGCTTTATGATCATTTTGCTGCTATAGCGAAATCTGTAAGCATTCCATCTATGCTGTACAATGTGCCAGCCAGAACCGCAATAACTATAAAACCGGATACAGTAATTCGCCTTTCTCATGATGTCCCGAATATTACGATGCTAAAGGACGCTGCTGGAAATCTGGATGATACGACTATGGTTATTCAGAATGCAGCGAAAGGTTTCAGGGTATATACAGGGGAAGATTCACTCACTCTTCCAACACTAGCCATTGGAGGATATGGAGTTGTTTCGGTTACAGCTCATGTGGCAGCGCCACAGATGAAGTGCATGATTGAGGCTTATTTGAAAGGCGATATTTCAACAGCTGCTCAGATTCATCTTTCTCTTTGTGCCATCAATCGAGCTCTATTCCTTCAGCCAAATCCGGTTCCCGTAAAAAAAGCACTTCAATTGATCGGATTCGATATTGGGCCTCTAAGGCCTCCTCTTAAAGGAGCATCGGAAGAGGTGACTAGAGCATTGAAAACAGCTCTTGAGGAATTGGGAGTGCTATAGTATGGCAGAATCAGCACAAAATAGTATCAGAATAGAAAAACATCCTATTCTTGGTGACCTTCAATCTACTGGGGAGGTGACAATCTATTTTGAGGGGAAAGCTCTTAAGGCCCGAGCAGGAGAGCCAATCATGTCAGCTCTGGTGGCAGCAGGTGTCAGCATTTTTCGATATACAAAGAAAGGTCTGCCTAGAAGAATGTTTTGCGGAATTGGAAGATGTACCGATTGCATTATGAATGTCGATGGAGTCCCAGGCGTTCGAACATGCGTTACCGAAGTTAGAGAGGGAATGAAAATCGAAAAGCAAATAGGCAATGGTATTTGGCAAATACAGAAAGAAGAGGAGGCAGGAAATGAAGCCCAATAGCAAGCCTGCAGTTGTTATAGGGGCGGGCCCTGCCGGACTCTGCGCGGCAATTGAGCTAAAAAAAGCCGGTGCGCCTGTTATTTTGATGGATGAGAACGCGAAGCCTGGAGGCCAACTCTTCAAACAGATCCACAAATTCTTTGGATCAAAGGAGCATAAAGCTGGAGTAAGAGGCTTCGATATCGGAAATGAATTGCTTGCTGAATCGCTTCAGCTAGGTATAGATGTGAGACTCAACACTGAGGTTGTTGGTATAGAGAAGGATCAGAAAGTATGGGCAGTGGAAAATCGAACTAGGTCCTATGTTATAGATGCAGACAGAATAATTATTGCCACAGGTGCAACAGAAAATGCATTAAGTTTTGAGGGATGGACACTTCCTGGAGTAATGACAGCAGGTTGTGCTCAGACATTGATAAATGTCCACCGAGTATTGCCTGGGCACTGTGTTCTCATGGTTGGTTCTGGTAATGTTGGTGTCATTGTTGCATATCAGCTTTTGCAAGCGGGGGCCGAAGTGGCTGCAGTAATAGAAGCAGCGCCCAATCTTGGTGGTTATGGCGTACATACTGCGAAAGTCAGGCGAGCGGGAGTTCCTTTTTTTACTTCGACGACAGTTATCAAAGCAGAAGGCAAAGAAAGCGTGGAACGCGCGGTCATCGCCAATGTTGATAGCAAATTCATTCCAATTGCTGGCACAGAAAAAATTCTGGATGTCGATACAATTTGCATTGCGGTGGGGCTTACTCCCTCTATTGAATTAGCGAGCCTTGCAGGTTGTGGTATGATGTATGTTCCTGAACTTGGCGGCAATATGCCAATTCATAATGAATATATGCAGACAACTATTGAAACAGTTTATATAGCTGGAGACATTGCTGGTGTTGAAGAAGCAAGTACCGCGATGGAAGAAGGCAGGCTTGCTGGTATTCATGCTGCATGGGCGATGGGATATATGACAGAGCAAGAAATGCAAAGCAAGACTGAGAAGACGAGAGAAAGGCTTGCCGCACTCCGTCAGGGGATTTTTGGCCTAAAACGCCTTATTGCGAAGGAAAGAGTAATACAGAGAGGAATAGCTCAATGAGTGAAAAAATATCGCTCAAAATCGATGGTGCTCCTTCTCTCGAAGAGCTTCAAGCAGCAGGTATGCTTCCTTCCGTCGAAGAGCTTGAGAGAAAAGCATGTGTTTGTATTGAATGTATAGAAGAGATTCCATGCAATCCTTGTGAGACAAGCTGCTCACAAAATGCTATAAGTGTGGGGCTTCCTATTACTAACCTTCCAGTCATTGACAGAGAGAAATGTACAGCATGTGGATTATGTATCCCTGCATGTCCTGGCCTCGCTATTACAATAAAGAGCATTCAAGGTGATAAGGCACGTATTCGCTTTCCATGGGAATACTTGCCTATGCCCAATCGAGGAGAGAGGGTGGCGATGGTGGATAGAATGGGAGAAGTTCGTTGCGAAGGCCTGATAATTTCGACACAAAATATTGCTCGGAATAATAGAACCGCGGTTGTAACGGCTGAATTTTCTAAGGAATTTGTGCAAGAAATAGTGAGCATGAGGAGGTTACATGAAGAACTTTAGAGTGGCAGTAGTAGGTGCGTTGGGGGCGGTAGGTACAGAGATGATCAAGACTCTAGAACGGCGAATGTTTCCGATATCTGCAATGATTCCTATAGATATACCGGAGTTTGCAGGGCAAAAGATTATGGCAGGGAGTCGAGAAGTGGTAGTGCGTGGAGCAAGCAAGGGTGCATTTAAGGATGTGGACATCGCATTGTTCTCTGCAGGTGCAGAGGCAAGTCTTGAGCTAGCACCGATTGCTGTATCTGAAGGTGCAGTGGTGATTGACAATTCGAGTGCATGGCGAATGGATCCTGATGTGCCGTTGGTGGTGCCTGAGGTAAATCCAGAGGCTTTGGATGGGCATAAAGGATTAATTGCGAATCCCAACTGTTCAACGATTCAAATGGTAGTGGCTTTGAAGCCTATTCATGATGCCTATCGTATAAAAAGGGTAGTGGTATCAACCTATCAAGCGGTATCGGGAGGAGGGACGAGTGCAATCAATGAGCTTAGAGAACAGGTGGCGCAGTTTGTGAGAGGAGAGCCAATAACGGTGAAGGTGTTTCCACGACAGATTTTGTTTAATGCGATTCCGCACATCGATGTGTTTATGGAGAATGGGTATACGAAAGAAGAAATGAAGATGGTCAATGAGACGCATAAGATATTAGATCCGAACATAGAAGTGAGTCCTACAGCAGTGCGGGTTGCGGTATTTAGAGGACATTCGGAATCAGTGAACATAGAGACAGAGAAAGCATTTTCTCTTTCTGAGGCGAGAGCGATGCTAGAAACTGCACCTGGGATAAAGGTTATGGATGATACCACTGAACTAATGTATCCCACAGCGCTCGATGCAGATGGGCAAGATGCGGTGTATGTAGGGCGTCTTCGGAAGGATCCGACAGTTGCGCATGGTTTGAATATGTGGGTCGTATCAGACAATCTCTTGAAGGGTGCAGCGTTGAATGCGGTACAAATTGCTGAGACTCTCCTTAAGAGAGGATTCAAGGGAAGAACCTAAAGAATGCCACTGATAATTCAAAAGTATGGCGGGACTTCGCTAATAGAAGCTTCTTCTAGAGAGATCGTAGCGAAAAAAGTAACCGCAGCTCGAGCTCAGGGAGAGAAAGTTGTATTGGTTATTTCTGCAATAGGGCGTCGGGGATATCCCTATGCAACTGATACCTTGCTCGACCTGCTTACACAATACGAGGGCGGAGCAGATCCGCTTACCTCTGATCTGATTGCTTCATGCGGAGAGATCATCTCATGCTGTGTTATTTCTTCCCTATTGAATTCAAAGGGGATAATGGCTATTCCCATGTCTGCATATAGCGCTGGTATTGAAGTTGAAGGACCTTTTGGTGATGCAACACCTGTGCGAATTGACTCTTCGCGTATCAATAGGATATTAGATGATGGCATTGTTCCGGTTATAGCAGGCTTTCAAGGGATTGATAATTATGGTCGTATCTATACTCTCGGGCGTGGGGGCAGCGACACCACCGCAGTCGCTCTTGGAATCGCGCTCCATGCTGATTATGTAGATATCTACAAAGATGTACCTGGTGTCGCAAAAGCAGATCCACATGTTATCCCAAATGCCCAATTTATGTCTTTTCTTGATTATGATTCAATGTTTCGATTGGCAAATCATGGAGCGCGCGTGCTTCATGACAAGTCTGCTATTTTGGCCAAAGATTCTGGCATCAAGATTCGAATACGTTCTACTTTTGACGATTCGAAAGGGACTCTTATAGCGGAGCCAGAGGATGGCTATAAGGTACCACATTTTATAGGATTGACAACAAATACAATGTCCGATGGAAGGCTCAAGGTTACCGCTGTAATGGCGAGAGGAGAGAGTAGAGAGGAAGAGGCCAAAATAGCTTGGTTGATCGAAACGAGCGGATTCTCTGCAGTCTCCATCGATTGTGATGATCAAGACGCATTTGCTTTTGCGTGCGATCCTTCAGATGGAAAGAGATTTGCGATAGCTCTCTATTCGCTTTTGTCATGATGTGAAAGATTGCAGGAAGAGCTCAATAATTTCTGGAATTCTTTATAGAACCTATTGCATTGTTTTATGCTTCTATGATAGAGTCCCATTCACCGATGGAGGAGCGATTCCCATCAGTACGGACTGGAGGCGGAGAGAGCCAATGAAAGTTTCGGAAAGGGGAGAATCGCCGAAGGAACAGTTACCATCTCTCGGTGCTGTTCTTGGACGTCTGGGTTAATACCCGGCGGCTGTCGCGCGGAAGCACCTTCCCGCGGAGCGCCTGACGTGAGCCTTCTGCTATTTGATTGTAAAAAGATAGGTATTGCAGTACCTCGGTCGTCTTTTGCAATCATTTTTCAGCAAATAATAAAGGCTAGCGTGGACCTCCTTCGGCGAGGAGGTTACATGGCTAGCAGCCTACAAGATTCAACCCCCTCGCAGAAGAGAATTCCTGTTACGATCTTGGGAGCAACAGGTGTTGTCGGTCAGCGTTTTCTTAGGAGAATTGCCAACCACCCCTGGTTCTACCCAGCATATCTGACAGGAAGCGAGCGATCGGTAGGCAAAAGATATTCTGACGCCTGCCAATGGCATCTTTTCAGCGAGGCCTATGCCGGACTCGGAGACATTATTGTTGTCCCGTCAGATCCTGAACATGCATTAGCGCCAATTGTCTTTTCCGCCCTAGATGCAAAAGCGGCACGCGAGATCGAGCCGCGCTTTGCAGCTGCGGGAGCCTATGTTTTTTCAAATGCCAGTGCATTTAGAATGGAAGATGATGTGCCTCTCATCATTCCAGAGATAAACCCAGAGCATATAGGGTTGCTTCAAGATCAGAAGAATCGGAGAAAATGGAAAGGCGCCATTATCACAAATCCGAACTGCACGACCGTAATGCTTGCCTCATCGCTTGCTCCACTCCATACAGTTTTTGGAATCGATGCCGTAATCATGACAAGCATGCAAGCGATCAGCGGTGCCGGATATCCTGGCGTACCTGCCCTAGATATTATGGGCAATGTCATTCCATACATCTCCAATGAAGAATCAAAGGTAGAATGCGAATCAAGAAAAATTCTTGGCAAATTATTTTCGACCCCAGCAGGAAAAACAGTTGTTGACAGCACTTTTTCGGTTTCTGCCACTTGCACAAGAGTTCCTATCATAGATGGCCATACGCTTGCCATATCGGTAAAGCTTAGAAATACAGCAACGCTCCAGGATATTCAGAACGTCTTTTCTGTTTTCGTCCCCAAAACACAAGGATATGCTCTTCCAAGCGCTCCTCGGCGCTTTATTCGGCTTTCAACCAAAATTGACAGACCTCAGCCGCTTCTGGATGTGAATATAGATGAAGGAATGAGCATCTTTATAGGGCGTTTGCGTGAATGTCCAATCCTCGATTTAAAATTCGTAGCTATGGGAAACAATGTTGAGCGAGGGGCAGCTGGCGCATCGGTATTGAATGCAGAGATCGCTTTAGCATTGGGAGCAATTCAAGTTCCGTCTTCTCTTCAGGAAGAAGGGAGAAAAATAAGAGAAGGTCTCTTAGCGGGAAAAGAAACGGGAGGAGCGGCATGAGTATCAATATTGGAATTTTTGGTGCAGGAAGATTCGCAAGTGCCATTGCCGCAGAAGCTATGTCGATGGCGAATCTGGATAGGCATGTTATAGATGATGAGCAATTTGTGATATCTTGGATGCTCCATAGAGGTGAAGCGGTTCCTCCAAAACCAGTAGACGTGGTAATAGATGCAAGCAATGGTTCCGCTGTTAGGGAACATTTGGATTGGGCGCTTGAGACCGAGACTCAGCTTGTGATTGGCGCGACCGGTTGGAATATACCAGATATAGAAGAGAAGATCGGCGAAAAAATCGGCGTTCTCATAAGTCCTAATTTTTCCTTTGCAGTTGCAATGATGCAGCGTTTTGCGGTAGATATGGCAAAATTTTCTGATTGGTATGGTGAGGGAGATTTGATTGTTTTCGAGCATCACCATTCGGGCAAGAAAGACGCACCCAGCGGAACGGCAAGATCGATTGCCAGCACTATAATAGGTGCTTCAAGAAGATATCATGCATGGTCTTTATCGGGATCTGATCCAAATATTCTGCCAATAACATCTCTTAGAGCAGGCAGCGAAGTAGGCATTCACGAATTGGTATTCGATGCGCCGCACGAGCGCTTCTCCATAATACATCAAGCAAGAGATAGGAGTCTCTTTGCTTATGGTGCCTTGAAGGGAGTTAGATGGATTTTGCATCGAAAGGGAACCTACTATATGAACGATATGCTAGATGATTTGATAAACAGAGAAGGTGAGAGGGACCATAATCATGACAAAAGAGATCGACAGTTTAAGCGTTGCCATTGCAATGCCGTATGAAGATGCAAGAGCTCGAACACTCGAAGATGTTTTTTCCGAGCGAGCTGGATTCGATAAGGAACAGTGGGCTCTATTTCTCGAATTATTGGAAAATGGCAGCATAAGAGTTGTGGACAGGCTTTTGGATGGCTCTTGGAAAGTAAATACTTGGGTTAAGGAAGCCATCCTCTCC
>Ga0116188_1002453_pt1 | contig 14558 bp, 10 predicted proteins | sample AD_JPNTR2_MetaG_FD_89807 | JGI IMG/M metagenome (GOLD analysis project Ga0116188, IMG submission 89807) | Active sludge microbial communities of municipal wastewater-treating anaerobic digesters from Japan - AD_JPNTR2_MetaG | ecosystem: Engineered > Bioreactor > Anaerobic > Digestate | place...
ACGTATCTTCACGATCGGTTTCCTTTCTGCACCTGATGAGTGCGTTTGAGATAGGTGTTTAAATCAACGCCCAAAGGAAACCGATCCTCTTTTGCCTTCTCATCCTATCTGTGGAAAAATCGGCGGCAAAAGTTCCACACTGTGGAAAATCCCGCCGATGCGGGATGAATAATTTTCCACAGCGTGGAAAAGTGCGGCGCTCGGCAACGCGCCAACCGCAAAATATTAAATTATCGGGCCACCCCCTATTGGGGGGTGAGGGCGGAGGCGAGGGACAGCAGGACGTAGGAGGTGACGAGGTTGGGCTCGGCTTCCCACCAGCGGTTGTTGTCGTTGACCCAGTGGCCGTCGGGTTTTTGCAGGGCCACCAGTTTGCGCGCGACTTCTTCGCGCCAGACCACGGTGCGGCCGTCGGGGAGCGTGAGGGTGGCATCGCCGGCGGCCTTCAGGCTCTTGGTCAGCACGTTGAAGAAGTAATAGAGGCCCTCCTGACCCATGCCGGGATTTTCGTCGAGCGACCAATGGCGCTCGGCCCAGTCCTTGGCGGCTTGCACGCGCACGTCGGTTTCATCCACTTGGGCGTAGATCAGCGCGAGCAGGCCGGCGTAGGTCATGCTGCCATAGGAGCGCAGCGTGACTTTGCCTTCAGCGTTGGTGTTCGCGGCGCCCGCGCCCGGGGTGTAGGCGAAGCCGCCGCGCGAGTCGGCGTCGTCGCTGACGTAGGAATTGGTATTCACGCCGGGCAGGTTTTGCACCTGCGCCAGAAATTCCTGAACCGCGCCCCAATCCAAATCGGCCTTGGGATCGCCCGCGGCGCGCAGGTCTTCGACGTCCTGCGTCAGGCGCATGGCTTCGTAGGCCATGTAGGAGTTGGAGAGGTCGGCATACGCGCGGCCGGTCTCGGCATCGTAGCCCATGCCGCCACGGTAGATGCCGTCATCGAGATACTGCATTTTGGCGAGGTAGGTGCGCGCCTTTTGGATCACGGGAACCAGTTCCGGGCGGCCCAACGCATGGAGCGCGGACATGCAGACCGCGGTGTTGTAGTTGGCCAGCCCGCCGCCGCGCCGTTCCATGGAGGGCGCGCGCCAAATGGAGCCGTCTTCGTGGACGCTGGTCAACACATACACCATGGCCCGCGCGATGGCGTCTTGATATTCCACCGGGTTGGCGCGGTGCAGCGCCCACATGGCCAGCGCTGTCAAGGCGGGTGTTTCGGGGCTGCCCCAGTGGCCATCTGCCTGTTGTTGCGCGGCCAGCCATGCCGCGCCACGGGCGAGGGCTGCCTGGCCATCCGCGGCCAGGTCCGCCGGCATCTCGGCACGGACTTCGCCCACCATCAACCCCAGCATCAGCAAAACACAAATCCAAATTTTCATCCGTTTGTCCTTTCCATCATCCTGTATAAACGCCGCAGCGCCCGCGCGGGTTCGCCACATAGAAAATCAGTGTACGCTATTTTTGGGAAAGCGTCACGCGGGAGAGCCGGCGCGCGCCGCATGGATCAGGCCGAGCAGCACGGTGCAGGCGGTATCGGTGCGCAGCGGGCGCGGCCCCCACGAGACGGCCGCAAAGCCGCGCGCGGCCAGCCATTCCAGTTCGTAGGGCACCCAGCCGCCTTCGGGACCCACGGCCAACACGATGCGGCTGGCGGCCGGGAGCGCGGCCAAAGCGACGTGGGGGAATGCGGCGGGGCCGGGATGAGCCACCAGTTGCGCGGCATAGGGGCCACCAGCCGTCAAAGCCGTGACCGCTTTTTTGAATTGGCGATAAACGCTGACTTCCGGCAGCCGGGTATCTCCCGCCTGCTGCAAACCGGCGATCAGTTGGGCGCGGACAAAATCGGCGGCGAGGACGTGGGTGTCGAAATAGTTGCGTTCGGTTTTCCACGCGTTGGTGATGAGAATGCGCCCGACGCCCAGCGCGGCCAGCACGGGCCACAGGCGTTTCATCACTTTGGGGCGCGGCATGGCCAAGAGGAGATCCACCGACGGGCGCGGCGGCGTGGCGCCGTCCAGGTGGCATTCCAACTGCACCGCCGGGGCCAGCCCTACTATCTTGGCGCGGCCGAGCGGGCCATCTACCACCCCAATGCGCAGGGAGGCGCCAGGCGTGGCGTGCAGCACTTCGCGGATGTGGCGCGCGCGGTCATCGGATAAAAACGCCGTGCCGTCCGCTTGAATCTCGCCGGGCTCAAGCAAAATCAGGTTCATGGGGAACCGCCCGGAGAGCAAGGCCCGCGCGGCGGCGGGCTACACCATTTGGACGTCGTGCTTGGCCTCGAAGGCCGTGATGTCGGCTTCGTGAGTCAACGTGAGGCCGATGGCATCCAGCCCGCTGAGCAATTTTTCTTTCACGTCGGGCGTGATCTCGAACGGGAAAACGCGGTCGGGATCGGCGTGAACGATGACGGTTTGCGCCGCGAGGTCCACAGTGGCTTCCAGCTTGCGTCCTTTGGCGGCGCTGAAAATCCAATCCACGTCGGCGCTGGCGAGTTCAATCACGAGGAGGCCGTTGCCGTAGCTGTTGTTTTTGAAGATGTCGGCAAAGCCGGGGATGCGTTTGTCGCCCTCGCCGCGCCACGGGGCAATGACGGCTTTGAAGCCGTATTGCTGCACGGCCCAGACGGCGTGTTCCCGGCTGGAGCCGCAGCCAAAGTTGTTGCCCGTCACCAGCAGGGAGGCGCCGGCGCGTTCCGGTGCGTTGAGTTCAAAAGCAGGATCGGGTTGGCCGTCGGGCAGGTAGCGCCAGTCGAAGAACAACGCCGGGCCAAAGCCGGTACGCTCGATGGACTTCAAAAACTGCTTGGGAATGATTTGATCCGTATCCACGTTGGCGCGTTCCAACGTGGCAACCACGCCGCGAAAAGTTTTGAATGCATCCATGTTAGTTGCCTCCTTCGAGCCAAGTGCGTACATCCACAAAGTGGCCGGCCACTGCGGCCGCGGCAGCCATGACGGGGCTGACCAGATGCGTCCGCCCGCCCTGCCCCTGACGGCCTTCAAAGTTGCGGTTCGAGGTGGATGCGGCGCGCTGGCCGGGTTTGAGTCGGTCGGGGTTCATGGCCAGGCACATGCTGCAGCCGGGGTTGCGCCACTCCGCGCCGGCAGCAAGGAAGATTTGGTCCAGCCCTTCGGCTTCGGCCTGCGCCTTGACGCGCGCCGAGCCGGGCACCACGAGCGTTTGTACCTTGGGCGCCACCCGGCGGCCTTTGAGCACGCCCGCGGCTTCACGCAAATCTTCAATCCGTCCGTTGGTGCAACTGCCAATGAACACCACATCCACCGGGATGGAGGTCAGCGGCGTGCCGGGCTTGAGGTCCATATAGGCCAGCGCTTTTTCGACATCGCTGGGCTGGACGGTGGGCACGTCGTGCGGGCCGGGCACCACGCCATCAATATCCACCACCATGCCCGGGCTGGTGCCCCAACTGATTTGCGGCACGAGCGTGCTGGTATCAATGGTGATTTCGCGGTCGAAAGTAGCGTCGTCATCGCTGCGCAACGTTTTCCAAAACGCGATGGATTTGTCCAGCGCCGCGCCGCGCGGGGCGTAGGGTTTGTCGCCGCTGGCGATGTATTCGAACGTGGTGTCGTCCGGCGCGATCAGGCCGGCGCGCGCGCCGGCTTCGATGGACATGTTGCAGATGGTCATGCGCCCGGACATGTTCAGCGCGCGGATGGCCTCGCCGGCATATTCCAACACACAGCCGGTGCCGCCCGCGGTGCCGATTTCGCGAATCAGGCGCAGAATGAAATCCTTGGCGGTGACCCATTTGCCGGGGCGCCCGGTGAAGGTGGCCCGCATGGAGCGGCTGCGCCGCTGCCAGAGGGTTTGCGTGGCCAGTACGTGTTCCACCTCGCTGGTGCCGATGCCGAACGCCAGCGCGCCAAACGCGCCGTGGGTGGCAGTGTGCGAATCGCCGCAGACAATCGTCAACCCCGGCAGGGTCAGCCCCAGCTCCGGCGCCATGATGTGGACAATGCCCGTGGAGGGGTCGCCGATGCCGTAGAGCTTCAGGCCGAACTCGGCGCAGTTTTTCTTGAGCGTGTCAATCTGGGCCTTGGCAATCCGGTCCATGATGTTGAGCGGGTCCACGGTGGGCACGTTGTGGTCAATGGTGGCCACGTTCAGCCGGGGCTGGCGCACCTTGCGGCCGGTGAGGCGCAGACCGTCAAACGCCTGCGGGCTGGTGACTTCGTGGACCAACTGCCGATCAATGTATAGCAGGGTGGATCCGTTGGTTTCCTCGCGCACGACGTGGCGCGACCAGACTTTGTCATAGAGAGTTGTGCTCATACGTAACGCCGGACTATACGGCCCTCCCCCCAACGGCGCAAGCTTCGGACACGTTTTGTCACCAACCCAGATTAGCCTTCAAAATGATGTTTTTTTGTGCTAGGATGGTACATGGCAAGGTGGGAAAGGCTCATTGATATGCAACTGAATATCGCGTGGGGCAGCAGCTTGGAGCGGATGGCGGATGATCTCTTTCGCCGTTTGGGCGAGTGCCGCGTTGGGACGGCGGAAATCTTCGCCAAACGCGATTGTATTGTTGTCCCCAACCGTATTCAGCAGGCGTGGCTCCAACACCACTTTCTCTTCGACATGCCCCGGGGCGCCACGCCGCACGTGCTGGCCAACTGCGACTTCCCCCCTTTCAACCTCTTCATCAACGACTGGCTCAACCGCATCTCCCCCGCCGAGCAGCCCGGCCGCCCCGATCCCGAAAAGCACCCCTTCTCCGTCAAAAGCACCCGCTGGCGCATTTTTAATTTCCTGCTCAACGGCGACCTCTCCGGCGACTTCGCCCCCCTCTTGCAATATGTCCAGTCCCGCGGCTCCGGTTCCCGCGACTCCCGTAAATGCTTCAAGCTGGCCGGGCGTCTCGCCGCGCTCTTCGATCAGTACGTCACCTACCGCCCCGCCATGATGCTCGAATGGAGCAAGTCCACCCCCGCTTCTCTCCCACCTGAACTCCACTGGGAACCTGCGCTATGGCGGCAAATCACTTCCGGCGCCCAAAATTATACTTACCTCGATCTCTATCAACGCATGATTGAGCACCTCGGCGAATGCGGCATCGAAAACCAATACCGCCGCATCTTCGTCTTCAACCCCTCCCTCATGCCCCCCGTCCATCTGGCCTTCTTCAAACTCCTTGGCGATATCCTCCCCGTTCACCTCTACCTCTTCAACCCCGCTCCTGCACACGACTGGTTCGACCGCGAATCCCTCCGCCAGCGAATCCAAGACGCAGCCCGCACCGACGCTCTCTTCGACCTGCCCGGAGACCCCGACGATCTCCTCAACCTCAAACACCCCCTCCTTGATGCCTACGGCCGCGGCGCACGCGACATGGCGGGCATCACTCTCGATTTCGGCGATGGACAAATCGTTGAAACTGCCACTCCCGCCTACTCCAACTCTCTCCTGCATACCCTCCAGCAATCCATCATCGAGTGCGATGCCTCCATGGACGCGCCCCCTCTCCCCCCCGACGGTTCCATCCAAATCCACAAGTGCCACGGCAAAATGCGTGAAGTCGAAATCCTGCGCGATCAACTTCTCGACTGCTTCAACAACGATCCTACGCTGCAACCCCGCCACATCCAGGTGCAAGTCCCCGACCTCAACGATTACGCGCCTTACATCGAAGCCGTCTTCTCTACTCCCAACCGCGATGCTCGCGACACCATCCCCTTCGTCATCGCCGACAGCGTTTCCACCGGCGAAAGCCAGGCCGCCGAGGCCTTCCGCCAGCTCCTTGCTCTCAGCGATAGCCGCTTCACCGCTCCCGAAATCCTCGACCTCCTCCGCTACCCCGGCATCGCCCGCCGTTTCCACTTCTCCCCCGGCGACGTGGATAACGCCGCCGCGTGGATTCAAAAAGCCGGCATCCGCTGGGGCCGCAACCGGCATCACCGGCGTGAAGTCGTGGCGGATTTCACCGAAGATACCACTTGGCAAGTCGGCTTCGATCGCCTCTTCCTCGGGTACGCTCTCGGCTCCAAGGACGACCATTTCCCCGAATTCCAAATTTCTCCCAGTGACACCGTCGAAGGCGGCGACGCCATCCTCCTCGGCCATCTCGTCCGCTTCTACAATGCCCTGACCGACTTCGCCAAATTCTCCACCTCCGAACACTCTCTCGCCGAATGGGCGGACCGCCTCGACATCACTCTCAACGATTTCTTCCTCAGCGACAACGAAACCTATCTCCACATCGCCGTCCTCAGAAAAGCCGTCGGCCTCCTGCGCACCACCGCCGCCGCCTCCGGTTTCTCCGGCAAAGTCCCCATCGCCATCATCCGCGATTTCCTCGCCGGCCACTTCAACGAGACCGAAGGCGGCTCCGAGCTGCACCGCAATGCCGTCGTCTTCAGTTCCCTCCGCCCCGGCAGCACCGCCCCCCGCCGCGTGCAGGCCCTGCTCGGCATGGGCGATTCCCTCTTCCCACGCGTCAACGACCGACCTGCCTACGACCTCCTCCGCGACACCCGCAAAATGGGCGATCGCTCATCCACCATTGAAGACCGTCAGGCGTTCCTCGAAGTCATCCTCAACGCCCGCGAAAAACTCCTCATCTTCTATCCCGCTTTCTCCGAGGAAGACAACACCGCCTCCATCGAATCCGTCGCCGTCCGCGAGCTGGCGGAATACATCAACCGCCGCTTTCAGTCCAAAGAAGGCCCATCACCCCTCCAAACCTTCACTCACCGCCTGCAAGCCCACAACCCGGACTATTTCACGGCCAACTCCCCGATCTTTTCCTACTCCTCCATCGCCTGCAAAACCGCCAAGGCCCTGCTCCACCCCACCGACACAGCAACCGCTCCCGCCGCCGCACCTGCACAATCCCCACCCGTTTTCCATGTCGCTCTCGACGACCTTATCAGCTTCTTCGAAAACCCCGCCAAATATTACTTCACCAAAATCCTCAATGCCCGCCTCGACTCCGACGGCGAGACCATGCTCGCGGACACCGAACCCTTTGCGTCCGACACCCTGCAAGACTGGAAGGTTCGCAAGCAGCTCATCGACTCATTCGTCGCTAACGAAGACGACACCACCCGCCAGCGTATCCTCGCCGAGCTCACCGCCAACGGCATCGCTCCTTTCGGCCCGGCCGGGCAAAAGTGGTTTGAAAAACTCACCAGTGAGGCCGAAACCCTCATCACCCAATCGCCTGCCGAAAATCTGCCCCCCCTCAAAGATATTCTCCTTGCCGAAAAATCGTTCGTGCCAACCGAATTTCGCGCCACCATCCCCGTACGCAACATCCAGGTGGAACTCTCCGGCTTCGACCGCCTGTATCCCGACCACGGCATCGTCCACTTCCAGCCCTCATCCGCCCACACCCACAAACACATCAAAACCTGGCTCACCCATCTGCTCGTCAACGCCGCCCACGCCTCCGCCCTCCCCCTGCCATCATCCTACAGCGTGCTAAGGGATAAAGATAAACTGAACCCGCGCCATTTCGCCCCCTTCAACAAACCTTCCGACGCTAAAGACACCCTTGCCGTTTACCTCGATATTTTCCTTTTCCAATCCACCCCGCCCCCCCGCTACACCCCAAATTCCGCGTGGGATTTTGTTGATCAATTTCACGGCAAAAACAAACCAATAGATGCCTCTCTGGCGGAAGCCCGCAAAGCATGGGAAAACCCCTACGGCGGGTCATCCTTCGAAGGTGCGGCCAACTCATACTACTCCAAACTCTATGGCCCTACCGGCCCCTTTGACCCTCTCAACGACTTCATATCCGCCGCCGAAACAATCATCCTCCCTATGTGGAAGCATCTCAATCCGTAGGACCCGACATGAGCGACTTTTCCAATCTCGTCTTTTCCCCCGCCCACTCCTTCAACGCCCCCCAGCTCGTTGAAGCCAGCGCTGGTACCGGCAAAACCTACAACATCCAAAACGTCTTTCTCCGCCTCATCCTCGAGAAAAACCTCACCGTCCGCGAAATCCTCGTGGTCACCTTCACCAACGCCGCCACCCGCGAACTGCGCGAACGCCTCCGCAACGTCCTCCTCGAATGCCGTTATTATCTGGAAGCCCCTCCCGCCGGCGCACTCACCCCGGAACAGCAGCGCATCCGCGACGCCCTCCAACTCGTCCCTCATAACACTGCTGAGGAAATCCACCGGCTCAAGCAGCGCGTCCAGCTCGCTATCATGGACTTCGACAGCGCCGCCATCTTCACCATCCACGGCTTCTGCCAGCGTGTTCTCAAACACTATGCCTTCGAATGCGGCCACGACCCCGACGCCGAACTCATGCCTGAAGCCTCCCACATCATCCGCGAGGCCTGCCAGGACTGGTGGCGCAAAAACGCCTACACCCCCTCCCCCGACTCACCCAACCCGTTTGAGAAGATCGGCCAACTTATCCAGCTCGTAACCGAACTCTACAAACACCCCACCGCCACCATCAGAGCCGCCGCGCTGCCCGATACACCTGCCTTCCAAGATGCCACCTCCGCCTGCAAGACCGTTTTTACTGGCTTCAAAAACATGCGCGGTAATTTCAATTGGAAATCCAAGGCAATAATCACCCGGGTAGATGACACTGTTGATGCTTCTCCCGTCTTCGACTCCATCAAGCAGAACCCGGCTGAATGGGATGCTTGGGCGGCTGCACAAAGGGAATTGCCCGCCCCGCGTCATGAACTCGGCGAGTCTTTTTTAACCATCGTGAATACAGCGTCAGCTCCGCCAACCACCGGCAATGCCAAACCTTTTGTGCTGGCCCTGCAATGTATCGCCCAAACTGCTGCCCAGAACTTGTTATTGGCTCCACAAGCCAAAATAGCTCAAGAAATCCGCGCCGACATTACCACCCGCATCCGCGACCGTGCCGCGCTCACCTACGACGCCATGCTTACCAATGTCCGCGATGTCCTCCGCACCCTTCAAACCGGCGACCGCCTCCGCGCTGTCCTCCGCAAGGAATTCCGCGCCGCTCTCATTGACGAATTTCAAGACACCGACCCCGTCCAGTACGATATTTTCTGGAATCTCTTTTCCGAAGGCAGCATCCCGCTGGTTTTCGTCGGCGACCCCAAACAAGCCATCTACGGCTTCCGCGGCGGCGACATCTTCACGTATTACGGCGCGAAGGAAGCAATTGCCGCCAGCCATCAGCACTCCCTCGAAACCAACTTCCGCTCCGAAGCCAATCTGGTGGCCGCCATCAACGAATTCTTTGCCGACCCAGTCAACGGCCGCACCTTCCAGAATGAACACATCGCCTACTCCGGCCAACTCAAGGCAAATGATGTCCCCGCCGCAAAGGCGCTGCTGGTTGATGGCGCCCGCGATGACCAACCCTTCCACATCTGGACCTTGGACGACCCGCAGCAGAAAGACTGGTCCAGCCCCGTCGCCCGCGAAATCGTCCGCCTGCTGAGCGACCCCAAAACCACCATCGGCGGCTCTCCCGTCCGCCCCAACCAAATCGCCGTTCTCGTCAACACGCACAAAGAGGCGGCGGCTGTGGAGTCCGCCATCAAAGGGATGAGCGTCAACGCCGTCCGGCAGGCCACGGACAACATTTTCAACAGCCCCGAAGCCGCCAATCTTTCACTCCTCATGGCGGCCGTGCTCGAACCCGGCAAAGGGCGCGCCATCCGCAACGCCCTCGCCTCCGGCCTCCTGCCCTGCACCCACGACGACCTCCGCCACTATAACGCCGCCAGCGACAACCTCTCTCCGGGCATCCAGCCGCCGGCCGCCGCTTCGCGACCGTTTGAAGAATGGAGCGAGTTCTTCCACGGCGCCGGCGAGCGCTGGAACCAGTATTCCTTCATGGAAGCCATCCAATATCTCTTCTCCCAACTGGAAGTGCTGCCCCATCTTGCCGCCTCCCCCGACGGCACCGAACGCATCGCCGATCTCCGCCACCTCATCGAGATCATCCATCAGGCGGCACGCTCCAAAAAACTCGGCCCCATCGCCCTCACCCGCTGGTTCAACCGGCAACGCAAATCGGAATTCCGCGATAAGGACGGCGACGACGACGCCACCGCGCGCGTCTCTGACGACAGCGACGCCGTGCAGATCATGACCCACTTCAAAAGCAAGGGCCTCCAGTTCCCCATCGTCTTTGCGCCCACGCTGTGGAAACTCCAAACCCGCTCGGTCAGGGCAGACGATGCCACCTGCAAATACCACGAAAACAATCAGCTCATCCTGGACTTGGACACCGCCTCCGCCGCGGGCAAGGAAAAAGCCAAAACGGAGGCCCATCAGGAAAACATCCGCAAAATCTATGTCGCGCTCACCCGCGCCATCAACCGGGTCTATCTTTTTGCCGCAGATGGCAATCCCAAGCCCGAACAATATGCCTTGTCATGGCTGCTGGAACACGTTTCCGGCACTACGCCCCACATTCTCCGCAGTCCCGTCCCTACCGACCTGCCCACCGCTCCGTGGCAGGATCCTACCCCGCCGCCTGCTCCGGAGTCCCTGCAACCGCGCGCCTTGAACAACCCCGTGGACAAGTCGCATGGCCACGCCAGCTTCTCCTCCCTCATGCCGCATCCCGCCGCCGCCGCCGTCATAACAACCTCGGCTGCCGAAGCCGCCGCCGATGCACCTGTGCGCGATATTGATCAGGCCACCGAGGCCATTCCGCCCACCGCAGAAATCGTCATTGATCCCGGCTCGATCCTCGCCATTCCCGGCGGCGCCAAAGTCGGAAACTGCTGGCACGATATTTTTGAACACATTGACTTCACTCACGCCGACTCAAATCCCGATGCCATCAACGAGATTATTGAAATCACCCTCAACCGCTACCGCCTCCTCCCCAAACCACCGGCCAACGCCTCTGCGGAATTACGCGACCTGATGACCAAACGCCGCGCCGCGGTTCGCACCATGGTGTTCAACACGCTGCATACCCCCTTGCAGCCCCTCGGCGACGCTCCCACCTTCGCTCTGAAAGACATCCCCATTGCCAACCGCCGCTCCGAGATGGAGTTCAATTTCTCGCTTCAGGATGACAACCAACACCGACTCAACGGTATCGGCGAAATCCTGGATAAACAGTGGAATTCGACCGCGCGCAATGAAGAATTCATCGCCCGCCTCCTGCGCAGCGAGGCCGCGATCCCGCGCGGCTTCATGACCGGCTTCATGGACCTCGTCTTCCATCACAATAACCGCTTCTACATCGTTGACTGGAAATCCAACCGCCTCGACGGCAAAATCGAAAGCTTCGGCCCCGCCGGCCTCGCCGCCGAAATGTCCCGCAACGCCTACTACCTCCAATATCTCATCTACTCTGTCGCGCTGCACGGATTCCTCGCCGCCCGCCTCAAAAACTATTCCTTCGACGACCACTACGGCGGCGCCTTCTACCTCTTTGTCCGCGGCATGGATGGCAAAACAGATTCGGGCGTCTTCCACGACAAACCCTCGCGCGAACTGATTGAATCCCTCGCCAAGTTTCTCGGAGGCACGCCATGAACCAGCCCCGCACCTGCACGCCGCAGCAGCTCCGCGACGCCAACCTCATCCGTGATCTTGATCTGTTCTTAATCGAATCTCTCATCCGCACGGCCGCCGCTCACCCCGGCTTCATCGAGCCCGATCCTATCGTCCAGTGCATCCTCACCCTAGCCAGCCGCGTCACCGGCGACGGCCACGTCTGCCTCGACCTCGGCCAGGACGCCTGGTGGCAGTTACAAGGCAACGTTCCCGCCGAACCCGCCGAAGATTCCGCCGGACCGGGCGATGACACGACACTCGCCAACCAAACACTCAACAGCCTCCCGTCTCCGGCCATCGTTCTCCCCCTGCTCGAAAACCTCCCCGGTCTCGTCAGCGACGGCTCCACCCCCACCCCCTTCGTCCTTGAAGAAACTCGGCTCTATCTCCGCCGATTCTGGAACTACGAAAGACTCGTCGCTGAAAAACTCCGCGTCTTCGCCCAACTCGACCCCGTCGCCGTCCCGGAAGAAATCCAAAACGCCATCCGCACCTACAAACTCCAACCCTCCGGTTCCCCCTTGGCGAAAGGTCAGCAGGATGCCGTCCTTGCCGCTCTTGAACGACAATTTACCATCATCACCGGCGGCCCCGGCACCGGCAAAACCACCATCGCCGCCGTGCTCCTTGAGCAGATCGCCAAACTCGCGCCCGAACACCTCCGGCTCCGCGTCCGCCTCCTCGCCCCCACCGGCAAAGCCGCCGCGCGCCTCGATGAAAGCCTGCGCAGCGGCCTCCCGGAGGCAGCCCGCGACCGAATGGAAATTCCCGCCGCCGCTACCATTGACCGCGCCCTCGGCTATCTCCCCAACTCCCCCTACTTCCGCCATAACCGCGACAATCCTATCAGCGCCGATGCTTTCATCGTGGACGAAGCCAGCATGATTGACCTACCCAAAATGGCGAAGCTCCTCGATGCCATCCCCCTTTCCGCCCGGCTCATTCTGCTTGGCGACAAAAACCAACTTGCCTCCGTGGACCCCGGCAGCGTCATGGCGGAACTCTGCGACTCAACCCTGCTGCAGCAAAAATCTGTCGTCGAGCTCACCGAAAGCAAACGGTTCGACGCCACCTCCGCCGTCACCCCCCTCAGCCAAGCCGTCCGCCAACAAAACGCCAACCTCGCCTGGCAAATCGCCTCCGACCCCACCCTTGGCGCCCCCGGCAAAAAAATCGCCCTGCACGACGCCACCCAAATCCGCTACGGCGACCTCCCGAGAGAGTTCACCAACCTCGTCAAAGAACGCTTCGCCGACTTCAAAAATGCCGCCACCCCCGCCAATGCCTTTGCGACCCTGGCCAAATTCCGCGTTTTGTGCGCTCTGCGCCGCGGCCCCGCCGGCGTCAACAACATCAACCGCGCCATCGAAGACATCCTCTTCCCCAACCGCCGCGGCGAATTCTACGACCACCGCGTCATCCTCATTACCACCAATGACTACGAAACCAACCTCTTCAACGGCGATGTCGGCATCATCCTCCCCGACCCCGACCGCAACAACCAGCCCGCCGCCTTCTTCGAGGGCCGCCCCCACCCAGTTCCCTGCCACCTTTTGCCTGAACACGAAACCGCCTTCGCCATGACTGTCCACAAAGCGCAGGGCTCCGGCTTCAACCATGTCGCCGTCATCTTCCCCGGCCGTGCTACACCCCTCCTCACTCGCGAGCTGATTTATACCGCCATCACCCGCACCGAAACCGGCGTTGACCTCTGGACCACCAAAGAGACCTTCCAATCCGCTGTCCAAACCGCCACCACCCGCGCCATGGGCCTCGCCCAAAAATTGGACCACCCCTCCGCGCCAGTTGCCTAGCTACTGGCAAGTATTATCGCGGCCAAGTCAGTGCGCCGGCATGGATGGTTTTCGCCGACAATGCGGTGGGCTGCAGATAGTCAAAAGCCGGAATATTGCGCAGAACGCCGAATGCCAGAATGACGCTCAGCCAAACCCATAATAAAAATGGGCGAATTCGAGTCAGAGATAAGCGCTTTGTGTGTACTACTTCTGACAGTACCCCTACCAAGATGATGGGGATACAACACAGCAGAATCGGATTATAGTGCCAAGCCTGCAGGACATCGCCGGATAACAAACTGCGAATGGCACGTAGGCTGCCGCAACCTGAACAATATAGTCCGGTGGTCGTGTGAACCGGGCACGGGGGGAAGCAACCCACATTAGGCGGCAACACCGCCAGCAGCACCAGCCCCGCCAACAGGAGGCCAGCCATCCACCGCCCCGGCGTCATAACGCCTAACCAAAAATGAGTGCCAAGCCAAACACCATGAAATAAAGAAAACCACCCATTAGCCCGGCCACCAAAGCGATAATGCACCACATTTTTGCAGTATTGGATGCCTGCCACGCGGCCTGCTGATTCCCCTGCATCAGGGCATTGTTCACCTTGCTGGCGTAGATGATGGCGGGGATTCCCAATGGCAAGCAGCAAAGAACCGTCACCACGATGGATTGCCAGAGATAGTTGGGAATATTTTGCGGGTTCAGGTTCGGTGTGTCACCCATGAGCCGGCCTCCTCTTGGCCTCGCATCCGAGGCAGACTTGTGTGTGTGTGAATGCCCCGACTAGAACCAGGGCTTTTTATTTTGCACGTATGTGGCCGTGAATTCTTCGTCGGACTTGGTCAAATACAGAATCCCTTCCACGAGCCCGATGATGCCGATTACGCTGCTGGCCATGCCGCAGGTGAAGATGCCGCCGACAATGGAAACCAGCAACATAATGAGGCCGGCTTGGGTATAGCCCAGATAAAACTTATGAACTCCAAGCGCGCCCAACAAAATACCCAGAACGCCAGCGGCGACTTTGCTTTTCTCACCGGCCCCCGAAGGAGGATTGGATGAAGGAATTGGTGTCACGTTGTTTGTTGCATCATTCATGGTTGTGGGTGCACGACATAAAAGTCGGTTATTAAGCCGCGCGATCATCCCAGAAGCGGTCGAATAGATTGGAGAGGAAGCCACAGCGTAGTTGTAGTATGGCGTGGGCACCCCGCACCGACCAAAACATCCCGGGCTGTTTGAGCCGCTGCGC
>Ga0116188_1002454_pt1 | contig 14558 bp, 4 predicted proteins | sample AD_JPNTR2_MetaG_FD_89807 | JGI IMG/M metagenome (GOLD analysis project Ga0116188, IMG submission 89807) | Active sludge microbial communities of municipal wastewater-treating anaerobic digesters from Japan - AD_JPNTR2_MetaG | ecosystem: Engineered > Bioreactor > Anaerobic > Digestate | place...
AAGGAGTTCACGGATGAGGAGCTCGAAGTGCTGGTCATGAAGGATGACCTGATCGATGTCGAATCCCAGGCCGTGCTGGCAAGGCGTTACGACCCGATCACCCCGGCGCTGCTCGAACAGATCGGGAAGGCGGGTTTCAGCAAAATCGAGGTGGTCGATGTCTCGTTCGACGGCGGCGTGCTGATCAAGACGTTGCGCGAGGATGCCAAGGCGAACATCTATTCCGAAGAGGACGCCCTCAAGGACATCTACAAGCGGCTGCGCCCCGGCGATCCGGCCACGGCGTCCAACGCCAAAGCCCTGCTCAAGCGCCTCTTTTTCGAGCCCCGCCGGTATGACCTCGGCAAGGTCGGGCGGCACAAGATCAACCAGCGCCTCGGGCTGTCCGGCAAGGTTCCCGACACCTTGCGCACACTGGATGAGAGCGGCGTGGACGTGGTTGAGGCGGTCCGGCTCCTGCTGAAGATCTACACCGGGGAAGAAACGGTGGATGATATCGACCATCTGGGCAGCCGCCGCGTCCGTACGGCCGGCGAGTTGCTGGAGAACCAGTGCCGCGTGGGTCTGGCCCGCACAGAGCGGCTGATCCGCGAGCGCATGACGCTCTTCGATCCCGCCAGCGGGGTGCTGGCGCCGGCCCGTCTGGTGAACAGCAAATCGCTCTCGGCCGTGGTTCAGGATTTCTTCGGACGCAGCCAGTTGAGCCAGTTCATGGACCAGACCAATCCGTTGAGCGGCCTGGCCCACAAGCGCCGCCTCTCGGCCCTCGGCCCGGGGGGTCTCAGCCGCGAGCGCGCCGGGTTCGATGTCCGCGACGTGCACGCGTCCCACTATGGGCGCATCTGCCCGATCGAGACGCCGGAAGGGCCGAACATCGGTCTGATCTCTTCGCTGTGCATCTACTCGAAGATCAACGAGTACGGGTTTATCGAGAGCCCTTATCGCGTGGTCCGTAACGGCAAGGTCACGAAGGAGGTGCAGTACCTCTCCGCGGACAAGGAAGAGGAGTTCGTTATCGCGCAGGCCAATTCGGAGTTGAAGTCCGATGGCTCGTTTGTGTCGCAGCGTGTGACGTGCCGCTACAAGACGGAGTTTGTGGTGGTGGACCGCTCCAGCGTGCAGTACATGGATGTGTCGCCCATGCAGGTGATTTCGATCGCCGCGGGCCTGATTCCCTTTCTGGAGCATGATGACGCGAACCGTGCGCTGATGGGTGCCAACATGATGCGTCAGGCCGTGCCGCTGTTGCAGTCGGAAAGCCCCTTTGTGGCCACCGGCCTCGAGGCGCGCGCGGCTTCGGATTCGTGCGTGACGGTGTTGGCAACGGAAGACGGTGTGGTGGCATACGCCTCGGCCACGGAGATCATCGTGACGCCGGACGGCAAGATGCCGCCCAAAACCAAGAAGGGCGAAGCCATCAAAGAGGCGGGCCGTTATTCGCTGCAAAAGTTCCGCCGCTGCAACGCCGGAACCTGCTTCAACCAGAAGCCGGTCGTCGAGGTCGGGCAGAAAATCCGGAAAGGCGATGTCTTGGCCGATGGTCCCGCGACGTATGGCGGCGAACTGGCCTTGGGCAAGAATCTTCTGGTGGCCTTCATGCCGTGGACCGGTTACAACTTTGAAGACGCCATCTTGGTGAGCGAGCGGATCGTCCGCGAGGATATCTTCACCTCGATCCATATCCAGGAGTTCGAGGTGGGCGCGCGCGATACCAAACTCGGCCCTGAGGAGATCACCCGCGACATCCCGAATGTGGGGGAGGAGGCGCTCAAGAACCTCGGTCCCGATGGGGTGGTGCGAATCGGTGCGGAGGTGCGGCCCGGGGATATCCTCGTCGGCAAAATCACGCCCAAGAGCGAAACCGAGCTGGCGCCGGAAGAGCGCCTGCTGCGCGCGATTTTCGGCGAAAAGGCGGCGGATGTGCGTGACACGTCCCTGACCGTCCCGAGCGGGGTCTACGGCATCGTGATGGATGTCAAGGTCACCTCGCAGCAGGATGCGCACCGCCCCTTCCTCTCGTTGACGGCGTCGTCGGAAGAGAAGAGGGAGGTCCGCGATATCGAGGAAGAGCGCAAAAAGAAGCAGGCCGCGCTGGAGGAGGAGCTGACCACCGCGCTGAGCAACATCCTGTTGGGCGAGAAAATCCCGCTGGACGTGCTGGATGTCGAGAACGGCGAGATCATCATTCCCGCCAACCGCAAAATCACCAAAACCCTGCTCGCGCGGCTCGCCAAGGCGCATGACCATATCCAGATCGAGAACAGCCCGGTCCAGCAGAAGATCGAAGAGATCATCAACGGGTTCCGCCCGAAATTCGCGGATCTGGCCGAACAGAGCAGCAACGATTTCGGGGCTGAACTGGACGGCATCATCGATGAGGGCGGGGTGATCAAGCAGGTGCGCGTGTACATCGCCGAGAAAAAGAACCTCTCGGTGGGTGACAAGCTCGCCGGCCGCCACGGGAACAAAGGCGTTGTCGCCAAGATCTTGCCGGATTGCGACATGCCCTTCCTGCCGGACGGCACACCGGTCGATATCGTGCTCAATCCGCTCGGCGTGCCTTCGCGCATGAACCTCGGCCAGTTGTTCGAGACCTATCTCGGCGTGGCCTGCAAAGTTCTGGGCTTCCATGCATCGAGCCCGGTTTTTGACGGCGTGAGCGAAGAGGAGATCGATGCGTTGCTGCGCCAGGCCCGCAAGGTGCAGGAGAGCGAGATCGGCGGATCGGCCTGGATCTGCGAGGATGGCAAGACGGTCCTGTATGACGGCCGCACGGGCGAGCCGTTCGATCAGCGCGTGGTGGTGGGGCATATCTACATGCTGAAACTGCACCATCTGGTTACCGACAAGATCCACGCGCGCGCCACCGGGCCGTACTCGCTGGTGACGCAGCAGCCGTTGGGCGGCAAAGCCCAGTACGGCGGTCAGCGTATGGGCGAAATGGAGGTCTGGGCGCTCGAGGCCTACGGCGTGGCGTACGCGTTGCAGGAACTGTTGACCGTCAAATCCGACGACGTCAGCGGGCGCACACGCATTTACGAGGCGATCGTGAAAGGACAGAACACGCTGGATGCCGGAATGCCGGAGTCGTTCTCGGTGCTGATGCACGAGTTGCGTGGACTGTGCCTCGACATGAAACTGTTGGGCAGTGATACCGCTGGCCCGACCCCCGAACTTTCGAGAATCTAAGGCGAGACGAGGAGACGCACAATGAATCCTTATGCATCACGAGAAATGATTGGCGGGACCTACGATGCGAATGCGCACTATGATGCCGTAAGCATCACGCTGGCGTCACCGGAAACGATCCGGTCGTGGAGTCACGGCGAAGTCCGCAACCCGGAAACCATCAACTACCGGACCTACCGGCCGGAGCGTGACGGTCTGTTCTGCGAGCGGATTTTCGGACCCACCCGCGACTGGGAGTGCAATTGCGGCAAATACAAGCGCATCAAGCACAAGGGCGTGGTTTGCGACCGATGCGGTGTGGAAGTCACGGTGTCGCGCGTGCGCCGTCAGCGCATGGGCCACATCGAGCTGGCCGTGCCGGTGTCGCACATCTGGTTCTTCAAATGCAGCCCCAGCCGGATCGGCCTGATTCTGGACAAAACCGCCAACGAGTTGGAACGGGTCCTGTATTACGAAGATTACATGGTCATCGATCCGGGCGAGAAGAGCGGTCTGGAGAAGGCGCAGTTAATCACGGAGTCCGAGTATCACGACTACGTGGAAAAATACGGCGAGAGCTTCACCGCGATGATGGGCGCGGAGGCGGTGCGGCGTGTGCTCAACGATGTGGACCTCGACCTGCTGATGCAGACGTTGGAGGAGCAGATCGAGAACACCCGCAGCAAGCAGACGCGCAAAAAGATCACCAAGCGCATGAAGATTGTGGAAGGCTTCCGCACCAGCGGCGCGCGGCCGGAATGGATGATCCTCGACTGTCTGCCGGTCATCCCGCCGGAGTTGCGTCCGCTCGTGCCGCTGGAGGGTGGACGCTTCGCGACATCGGACCTCAATGATCTGTACCGCCGTGTGATCAACCGGAATAACCGCCTGAAAAACCTGCTGTCGCTCAAGACGCCGGATGTGATCATCCGTAACGAGAAGCGCATGCTGCAGGAGGCGGTGGACGCGGTGTTCGATAACGGCCGTCACGGCCGCGCGGTTGCGGGCGCGGGGAACCGTCCGCTCAAATCCCTCAGCGACATGCTGAAGGGCAAGACCGGCCGGTTCCGTCAAAACCTGCTCGGCAAGCGCGTGGACTATTCCGGCCGCTCGGTGATCGTCGTCGGCCCCGAACTGAAGATCACTCAGTGCGGGTTGCCCAAAAAGATGGCGTTGACCCTGTTCGAGCCGTTCATCATCCGCCGCCTCAAGGAGAAGGGCATCTGCCACACCGTGCGCACGGCGCGCAAGATGATCGAGCGCCATGACGAGCAGGTCTGGGATATCCTGGAGGAGGTGACCAAAGGCAAGACGGTGATGCTCAACCGTGCGCCCACACTGCACCGCCTCTCCATTCAGAGTTTCGAGCCCGTGCTCATCGAAGGCGAGGCGATCCGCATCCATCCCATGGTCTGCACGGCGTTCAACGCGGACTTTGACGGCGACCAGATGGCCGTTCACGTGCCGCTGTCGGTCGAGGCGCAGCTGGAGAGCCGCCTGCTGATGCTGACGTCAAACTCGATCTTCTCGCCCGCTTCCGGCAAGTCGATCATGACGCCCACACAGGACATCGCCCTGGGGATCTACTACTTGACGATTCCCAGCCAGAGCGACAAGCTCGCGAACAAAATCGCCGGCAAAGTGCCGGCCGGGGCAGAGCGGTTGCCGCTCTTCAACACTACGGCAGAAGTCGATTCCGCATTGGCGGAGGGGGCGATCACGTATCATTCCCGCATCCGGTTGCGCAATCCCGATTTCGGAACGCAGGATCGTCGCTTCGGTAATCCCGAGCCGAGCGTGATCGAAACCACGGCCGGCCGCGTGATTTTCAACGAGGTCTGGCCGGACGAACTCGGTTTCGTGAACGATAAGGTCGATAAGAACAAACTGGGGGACCTGATTCTCCACTGTCATCAGGTTGCGGGGCACGCCCGCACGGTCAAAGCGCTGGATGAACTCAAGACCCTCGGGTTCAAGCACGCCTGTCTGGCCGGTGTCTCCATGGGGCTGAAAGATATGATCCGTCCGAAGAATAAGGATGAGATCATCGCCCAAGCCCACAGCGAGGTCGAAAAGGTGGAGGCGCAATTCCAGACCGGTGTCATCACCGACGGGGAACGCCACAACAAGATCATCGACATCTGGACCGCCGCCACCGAAAAGATTTCGGACGAGCTGTACAAGGCGATCGACCGCAACGTGACCGAAAGCGTGTCCGAGCCGAACGAGACCAACCCCGTGTTCATGATGGTGGACTCCAAGGCCCGCGGCTCCAAACTGCAAATCCGCCAGCTCGCGGGCATGCGCGGCTTGATGGCCAACCCGTCCGGCGAGATCATCGAACGCCCCATCACGGCTTCGTTCCGTGAAGGGCTGAGTGTGTTGGAGTACTTCATCTCCACGCACGGCGCGCGGAAAGGGTTGGCCGACACCGCGCTCAAGACGGCTGACGCCGGGTATCTGACCCGCAAGCTGGTCGATGTGTCGCAGGATGTGATCATCACGATTCAGGATTGCAACACGGTGAACGGCATCGAGGTCGAAGCGGTGGAGGAGGGGGACGAGATGCTGATTCCGCTGCGGACCCGCGTGCTCGGGCGCACGGCGTTGTACGATATCCGCCATCCGGCCACCATGGAACTGCTGGTTGCGGCGAACGCCGAAATCGACGAGGCCGCCTGCAAGGCTCTGGAGGATGCCGGCATCGAACGCGTGTGGATCCGCAGCGGGCTGACGTGCGACGCGCCCCACGGGATGTGCGCGAAATGCTACGGCCGCGATCTCTCCTCCGGTAAACTCGTGGAGATCGGCACTGCGGTGGGCATCATCGCGGCCCAGTCGATCGGTGAGCCCGGAACGCAGCTTACGATGCGGACCTTCCACATCGGCGGCACGGCCTCGACGGTTTCCAAGATTCCGGAAATCGTGCTGAAGAACGCCGGGTTCATCAAGTATGTGGATCTGCGCATCGTACAGAACGACGAGGGCAACACCGTCGTGCTGAACAAAAACGGAACGATCGAGATCGTGGACGCGAACGGCAACGAGATCGACACCTACAATCTGCAGATGGGCACGGTGTTGTTGGCCGCCGACGGCGCGGCGGTCAAGGCCGGCCAGCGTGTGGCCGTGTGGGATCCCCATTCGGTGCCGATCCTGGCGGATAAGCACGGCGTGGTGTCGTTCCAGGATTTCGTGGACGATGTGTCGGTCCGCAGCGATCAGGATGCCGAAACCGGCGCCACGACACTGTTGGTGCTCGACACCAAGGAAGATTTGCACCCGCAGATCATTATCACCGATGCCAAAACCGGCGAGATTCTGGGTTTCTACCACATTCCGGTCGGTGCTGTCGTGATGGTGAAAGAGGGCACGAAAGTCTCGCCCGGCATGCTGCTCGCGAAAACGCCGCGTAAGGAGGCGAAAACGCGCGACATCACCGGCGGTCTGCCGCGTGTGGCCGAACTGTTCGAGGCCCGCCAGCCCAAGGATGCGGCCGAGATCTCCCGGATCGAGGGCGTGGTCGATTTCGGCGAGCACCAGCGCGGCAAACGCTGCCTGATCGTGCGCGACGAGGGCGGCCACGACCAGGAACACCTGATCCCGATGGGCAAACAGGTTGTCGTGTTCAAGGGCGACCGGGTCAAGAAGGGCCAGCAGCTTACCGAGGGTCCGGTGGTGCCGCAGGAGATTCTGGATGTCTGCGGCCCGCAGGAACTGCAACGGTATCTGGTCAACGAGGTGCAGCAGGTCTACCGCCTGCAGGGCGTGGAAATCAACGACAAGCACATCGAGATCATCGTGCGGCAGATGCTGCGTAAGGTCCGCATCACCAATCCGGGCGACACGGACTTCCTCTGGGGCGAGCAGGTTTCGCGTCAGAAGTTCCTTGAGGTCAACGAGCAGGTGTTGGCTTCCGGTAAGCGCGCGGCAGAGGCGCAGCCCGCCCTGCTGGGCATCACCAAGGCTTCGCTCGAGACGGACAGCTTCATTTCGGCGGCCTCGTTCCAGGATACGACGCGTGTGCTGACCGATGCGGCCACCATGGGCCGTGTCGATGAGTTGCGCGGGTTCAAGGAAAATGTGATCCTTGGGCACCTGATTCCGGGAGGGACCGGCTTCCCGCTGTACCGCCACATCAAGCTCGTGCCGCTGGCCGATCCGATCAGCGAGGAAGAGATGGCCGCGCTGCAGGCGGACGCGCAGGCGCAGTTCGACGAAGTGTTCAACTGACCGCTGCGGTCAGACCGGATGGCGGGCGGGACGCGGCGCGTCCCGCCCGTCGTTTGTTTTTCCGGTTTACGGGACGATTGCGGACGCCGCGTCCTGAAAGGCGCGACGGATTTCGGAGGCGTCGGCGTTGGGGAAGTCGGCGCGTTGCACCATCAGGATGTAGGCGGCCCCGCGGACCGGATCAATCCATGCCTGGGTGCCGTACGCGCCGCCGTGTCCGAAGGTGCCGGGGGAGAGTTTCGCCGTCACGCCCTGCGGCTGGCGCACAAGACCGCAGCCGAGGCTCCACCCCATGCCGTCGGTGAAACCGGTTTTCAACTCGCCGCTTTGCAGCGAGGAGAAGGCGGCAACCGCTTCGGTTGACAGGATCCGCCGGTCTCCGGCGGTGCCGCGCTTGAGCAGCATCCGGCAGAAACGCCCGTAATCGGCGGCCGTCGAGTAGAGGCCGCCATTGGCCGCAGGGTAGCGGTCCGGGCCGCGCCGGAAGTCATACAGTGCCCGCATATCGGCTTCCTCCAGCCGCCCGTCGACCTGCCGGTACGCTTTCGCAATGCGTGCGCACTGGGCGGCATCCGGATAAAAGGTGGTGTCGCGCATGCCGAGCGGGTCGAAGAGACGGGCCTTCAGAAAAGCGGGCAGGCTTTGTTGCGAGACGACCTCCACAATGCGGCCGAGCGCGTTGATGCCCGACTGGCTGTACTGCCATTTCGTGCCCGGCTCGAAGCGCAGAGGTTTGGAGACGATATGCGGCATCAGTTCCGCCAGCGTGCGCGCCGCAAACGCTTCCGCTTGGGTGGGTTCGGACAGGCCCGAAGTGTGCGTGAGCAGGTGTTTCACGGTCGGCGAGAAACCCCTGCCGTCCGCGGTTTTCAGGTTGGCCAGTTCAGGCAGGTGGGTCGCGGCCGGCGCGTCGATCGAAAGCTTGCCCTCGTCCTGCAACATCAGGATCGCGCTGGCGATCACCGGTTTGGTCATGGAGGCGATCCAGAAAATCGCATCCGGGGTCATCGGTTTTTTCGCGGCCAGATCAGCGTGGCCGCAGGCATCGAAGTGAAGAGTCCGGTCTGCCGTCAAAACGAGCGACACCGCGCCCGCCACCTCATGACTGTCGAGACTGCCGCGTAGCGCCTCCCTAATGGCGGGGCACACGGGTTGCTCTGCCACCGGCGTCAGCCGCACCGCGTGACCTCCGTTTTCGGCCATATCCGCCGTGAGCGTGTCGGCGGAGGTCACGATCCGTGTGGCGCAGGCCACGCGTGTACGGTCCGAACCGTCCGGTGCGGCGTCGCTGTATACGTGCGCGGTGTAGCGCACGTTGGGGGAGAGGAACGAAAGCGGGAGGTCCAGGCTGCGCCGCTCAAGCGCATTGATCGAGCCGATGAACCAAGTCTCGCCGCTGCGGCGGGCGATGGAGGCGTAGGCGCCGATCCGGGCATGAAGCACGCGGGTGTCGTCCCACACGGTGGGGATCTGACGCCAAAAATCGAGTTCGGGTTCGGCCTGATACATCGAAGGCCTGTCATACCAGAAGAGGAACTGCCAGGGGCTGAAGGTGACCGCCGCGAGCGCGAGTTGGTGGGCGCGGGTGTTTTTCACGCGGTTGTTGTACCAGCAGGGCGTGTAGTCGCCGGGACCGCACAGGTAGCGCGTGAAGGGCAGGGCACAGTTGTGCGCCGCGTCCGGCATCTCCTCGTTGCCCCGGATGCCTTCGACCGTCATGACGTTCGGCCAGGTGCGCTGGTTGCCGGTGAGGCGGTATTCGTCGTGGATGTCGATCATGATGCGGGCCTCGCCCGCCTTGCGGATGGCCTCGTGCAGCCAGGTCGTCCAGGTCTGGCTGCCAACCTGGACGAACCCGTATTTCATCCCGACGACCCCCCAAGAGGCGTAAAGCGGCAGCAGCTCGTCGAGGCGGCGCTCGAGTTCGCGGCGGTTGACATATAGGATGACACCCACGTCGCGGGCCTTGGCATAACGGATGACTTCGGGCAGATCCAGCGGGCCCTTGGAACGTTTGGGGTCGAGGTTGACGCCGCGCGCGTCCGCAGCGTCATCGTACTCGTGACCGTACCAGCCCGCGTCGAACTCAACGAACTGGAGGTTCATCGTTTTGCAGAAATCGACGCAGGCTTTCCCGCCTGCGGTGGTGAGCGAGGTCTCGCGGATCACCTTGCCCGGCCGGATCCAGGAAAGGTCGGCGATGCGGGAGGGTTCGTTCAGGTTCAGCAGCAGGTCGTTTTGTTCCAGCAGGCGCGCGGCATTCTCCGCCACCATGATGAAGCGCCAGGGCGTCGCGCCGGGCAGCGGCAACGACGCCTGCCCGTCAAGCCGCGCGGTGAGCGCATGCGGCGTGCCGGCCAGCGGCGCGAACTTCATGCGCGCGAAGGTGAGGAGGCCCGCCTCACCGATCGCGGCCACGGGACCTTCAGCCGTCTCCACGGTCAGCGGCCGCTCGCACCCGTTCCGGATTTCGCTCAGGCGCGCGGGCTTGTACGCCGCCTGGGCAGAGTAAACCGGCCAAGCGCGATGATCCCCGGTAAAAATGAATTCGGTGTTTTCCTTTGCGAAAAGGAGTTGTGTGAGTGACTGTTGCGGAAACACATAGCGGAAGGCCAGCCCGGCGTCATAGGCGCGGCACTCGAGATGCAGAGTCAGGTCGTTCGCAGCGCGGTTTCGGAGAATGAGCGTCAGCGCGTTATAGGCGTCGGTTACCTGTGCGCGCTCGCCGAAGGGGTTTTTCCAAGTCTGGTGTATGGTGGCGCGCTTCGCTGAAACCAAGGCATACCCGAGAGTGAGGTCCGTGCGGTCAACAGTGGTGAAGCCCAGCTTGGAAGGCAGAATCACCGGGACGCCGCCGAAGGTCACGCGATACGTGAGAGTTCCCTCCGGGGAGAGCGCGAACACGGCTTGCAGCTTTTGTCCGGGCGACTCCAGAGCGAGTCCCTCGGCCCGCACAAGCGCGGCAGTGAAAACAACGGCGGAGAGCGCGATGACGGCGCGAAGATATCGGATCATTTCCTTCCTCTCTTTCCAAACGGTTTGGCAGCAGAATAATGGATTCAGGAGCCAAAGGGAATAAGCAATAAAAAACGGTTGCAAAGTTCCCGCAAAAAGGAGTATGTTTATCCCGATGATTGGCTGGATTGATTGATTGAACCGACAAGGACAACGCATGAGGAAAAGACCGGACCCCACAGACTGATTTGATTTTTGCGCTTTCGCGCAAAACGCTCCCTACGAAAAGCCGTCAAATCTTTGGGAGGAGCGGGATGCACGGGGACGCGCCCGATCGGGCGCGGCCTCGTCGCCGGGCTTCTCCCAAGGTGCTTGACGGTACCTCGTAGGTGGCACGGAACGGGGTCCGCGCCTTTTCCCTGCCGGGAAACCGGGGGAGGAAACGGAAAATGAAACGGAAACGCGCCGCATACGCATACGCGACGATCGCCTCGGCGGCAGCGCTGGCGGCATCCGCCGCCACGCTGGACGTGCCGCGCCTGCCGGAGCCCGCGTTCGCCGACCGCGAGGCGTCGGCGGCGCACGCCCTGCCCGCGGGCCGGAAGGACGGTCTCCGCACGTTCCGGCTCGAGCTGTCCTTCGGGGCCACGCCCTCCAACAACGTGCAGGCGGCGTTCGGGCGGGACGGCGTCCCGGCCGACGGCGCGCTCGACGCGGGGGAGACGGACCTCATCATCGGGTGGGACCGGGGGGAGTGGTTCATCGCGCCGCGCGGGCTGAGGGGGCGGCACGCCGCGCCCGCCGCCACGTCCAACGGCCTCCAGAGGCTCACCGCCCTCATCCGCGTCACCGGCGCGGGCGTCTGCCTGCCCCCGTCCTTCGCCGACCGCGACGGCGCGGTCGTCTTCGCGGGCCTCCCCGCCGACCCCTTTCCGGAATGGCTGCGTCCCGACGCGTGGGACACCCTGCGCGTGACCGCGCGCGGCGCGGACGCGCCGCTCGAATCCGTAAGGGCCGTGTTCGCCGCGGACGGCGCGCTCCTGAAACTCAGATGAAGAGGGAGGCGCGGCAATGGCACCCGAAACACTTTTCATTTTCCTCGGCACCGCTTCCGCGCTCTGGCTCGCGGCCAGAGCGCACGAGGCCCGCAAGGGCAACGGCCGCGGCAGTCTCTTCCGCGCCCTGCCCGGCGTCGACCGGGCGGTTTTCCTGATTCTCGCCGCGGCCCTCTGCCTCCGCGCCGTCCCGAAACCCGTCCCGCCCTCCGGCGCGCCCGCGCCCGCCGCCCAACGCCGGGGGCCCCCGGCGGGGAGCCCGCCGCCCCCGGCGGCGTCCCCCTCCGGCGGCGCCGCCCCCGGCGCCCTCACCCCCGCCCAGTACGCCGCGGGCTTCGCGCTGACGCGCGTGTCCACCAACCCCGCCGCGTGGCTGGCGGCCCCCTCCAACGCGGTCGTCCACGCGCCGTGGGCCGTGTACGGCGTGGCCGAGGACACCTTCTGGCTGCCGGCAAACGGCTGGTCCTTCACCCTCGGCACCAACATGATCGACGGCCTGCACGTCTCCAGCTCGGGGCTGGCGTCGTTCCGGAACCCGTTGTCCACGCCCTCCCCCTCCTCCGTGCCGGAGGACGCCAGCCTACTGGCCCCGCTGCACGGCAGCCTCGGCCTCGCGCCGCCGGAAGGGCGGTTCTGGCACGCCGTGACCGCCTCGAACAGCCTGCTGCTGACCTGGGAGAACCTCTACGCCGGGCGCGAGACCAACTCGCCCGTCTCCTTCCAGTCCGAACTCTTCAAAAACGGCGACTTCGTTTACCGGTACGCCTTCACCGACGCGCCGGCGCTGACCAACTTCTTCATCGGCGCGCGGCACAACCACGGCGGCGAAACCTTCGCCCCCGGCGACCCCTCCGCGCCCGCCGGCGGCCTCGAGCTGCGCTGGCGGGCCTTCGGCATGCTCGACCCGTCCGTCAGCGACCATGACGGGGACGGCATCCCGACATACGACGAGCTTTTCATACACGGCACCGACCCGTCCATGGCGGACACGGACCTCGACGGGCTCTCCGACGGCGCCGAGATCGCGCTCGGCTCCTGCCCGCTCACGCGCGACACGGACGGCGACGGCATCCCCGACGGCGCCGACCCGGACCCGCTCAACGCGACCCCCGCCGACGACCTCGACGGCGACGGCCTGCCCGACGCCTGGGAGAACCACTGGTTCGGCTCGACCAACGCGACGGACGGCGCGGGCGCGGACACCGACGGCGACGGCTTCAGCGACCGCGCGGGCCTGCTCACGGGCACGGACCCCGCCTTCGCCGCGTGCGCGGCCTCCTCCTCGCACGGCGCGCACGCCTTCGCGTGGACGGCCCTCCCGGGCGCGACCAATTACGCGGTCTGCGTCTCCCGGGGCGGGGCGGCGGTCTGGTCGTGCGCGACCAACGCCAACGCCCTCTCCGCCTCCGGCGACTTCTCCTCCGCCGTCCACACGCTCACGGTCACGGCGCACCGGGACGGCGCGGGGCCCCGCGCCGCGTCCGTCTCCTTCCGGCAGCCCTCGCGCCCGAACCTGACGGTCTGGAAGATCGCCGACCCCTTCGCGCTCGAGGCCCCTCCGGGCCTCACGAACGTCCTCTGCCGGACCTTCCCGGCGGCCCGCGACGGCGGCTGGCAGCAGTACTTCGTTTCGTCCGGGCACGACTCGGCGGGCGCGTGGTCCCTCGAGGGGCTGCGGCTCGAGTGGTCCGACAGCTGCGGCGCGTCCGGGTCGGCGTCGGCCTCGCCGCCCGGCGACAGCCTGCGCCTCGCGCTCTCCCCGGACGGCCCCGGGACCCTGACCGTTCGGATCGTCCCGGACGGCTCGGGCGGGGCCGCGCGCTCCCCGAAACCCCTCTACCTGCTCCGCTGGTCGCCCGCGGTCGCCTTCTCCCCGACGGGGACCGTGTCCGCCGTGACGGGGGACGGGGCCGTGGCGGCGGCGGTGTCCGACCGGGGCGGGGGGCCGGGCCCGGCGTCGTTCACGGTCGACCGGTCCGGGCGTCCGCACAACGCGCCCCCCGGCCCGGACGAGCTCGCCCGGCAGTCGAGCCCCTTCGCGCCGGGCTCCGGCGCGTCGTTCGAGGGCGCCCACGGCGCGGACGGCGCCCTGTCCGGCGGCACGGTCCTGTCCGGCGCGCCCGGCCTCTTCGGCCTTCCCGGCGGCGGGCTCCCCCCCGGCCGGCCCTTCCCCGGCTCCGGCGGCGCCCTCCAGCCCCCGCCCCCGGCCGCGCCCTCCGCCCCCGCCGCGCTGCTCCTCCTCTCCCCCGTCGTGGCGGTCGACGCCGACAGGGGCCGCTGCTCCTGCTCCGGGGCGGGGGGGGAGCGGGCCCTCCGGGAATGGCCGCTCGGCTCCGGGTGCCTGCGGGAGATGTGGCGGAGCGGCGGCGGGTGCGGGGAGTACCTCTCCGAGACCGGCGGCTTCACGGTGACGGCGGGGTCGGACGAGGTCGACGCCCTCGTCACGTTCCTCGTCAACGGCGAGGAGTGCCCGTCCCGCTCGCGCGCGTGGCAGGGGGGCGAGACCTCCGCCGAGGTCTCCGTCACCTACGGCGGCGCGACCCTCTGGTCGGCCTCCGCCGCGAGGGAGCCCGCCTCGTTCGACGGCTGCGGGGAGGGGACGGGGTGGGAGGGGGAGGACGCCGGCGGCGGGGAGTGCGGCTGCGGCTGCGCGGACGGCGGCTGCGACTCCCTCGAGGGCGACGAGATCGGGTCGGTGCGCTTCAGGGTGCCGCTCGGGGAGACGGGGCGCGGGCGGCTCGCGGGCTTCGTCTGGTTCGAGATCACGGAGCCGCGGGCCGTGACGCCCGCGCTCTTCGAGGTCGCGGGCGGCGCCTCCGTGCTCTGCGCCAGCAACAACCCCGGCGGCGCGCTCAGCGACGTCTCCTGCCCGGAGCCGGGCGGACGCCGGGTCGCGGTCGCCCCCGCCCCCGGCGGGGCGGCCCTCGCGGTCTACGCCGGACACGGCGACGCGGACCCCTCGCACTCCTGGGAGATCACCAACCCGTCCGGCGCCGGCACCGTCCGGGTCGTCCGGAGGGACGGGGGCCGGGAACATCACGCGCGACGCGCTCTACACGCACGCCGACCACGGGTGGGGGGCCTCCTGGACGCGGGAGGACCTCCTCACCGGGCTGACGGAAAGCGTCCTTTACCATGACCCGCCCG
>Ga0116188_1002456_pt1 | contig 14551 bp, 10 predicted proteins | sample AD_JPNTR2_MetaG_FD_89807 | JGI IMG/M metagenome (GOLD analysis project Ga0116188, IMG submission 89807) | Active sludge microbial communities of municipal wastewater-treating anaerobic digesters from Japan - AD_JPNTR2_MetaG | ecosystem: Engineered > Bioreactor > Anaerobic > Digestate | place...
TAACCGTCGCTACGCACCTGAGGAAGCCGGGCTGTTGCATGGTGCCCCCTGACACGGCGAGCCCTTCCGGGGGCAGGGCAACCGTCTTCGTCAGCGTGGGTTTGACCATCTCGGGGCCGATCGCGTATTCGACCACCGCATCCGGAAGTGGATGTCCATCCATGACGGCCGAAATATGAAAGGTGACCTGTTCGCCGACTGAATAGGTCCAGTCAGCCCGGTCGGGCGTTACTCGGACGAAAACCCGGCCAGTGCGCTCCTGCGCAAGAGTTAGAGTCACAAGAAGCGAAGACAACAACAGGACGAGTAAACCACGGTTCTTCATTCATTCCCTCCTCTCGAGCGCCAGGGGTGCCAAGGACGCGAATCATCAGCTTTTGTCCTGGACGACCAAGCGCCGAGCCTAGTATGTCTCCTAACGTGGAATACCGACAAGAGCACCCTTCTGGCGCGGTTTGACCACCGCCACAATTTACGCGCCCTGCGGAAATACGGACAACGGAGGGGACCCGTATGCAAGGCTCTTGGTAGTTGGTGGAGATGATGGGACTCGAACCCACGACCTCCTGAGTGCGATTCAGGCGCTCTTCCAGACTGAGCTACATCCCCACCGTTGGAATACAGCATTGTACCTGAAAAGGATGGCGAAAAGGAATGAGGATTTCAGTCGGATCAGTAGTCGCCTTACCATCCGTGTAATCCGTGTTATCCGTCCTATCCGCGGGTATGAAAGCCCGCGGATAGGACGGATAACACGGATTACACGGATGATTTCAGTTCGCAACAATTCAAGGCGCAATGTATCCTGTAATTGGGGTGTTACAATAGCTTTTCCGGCAAGCAGAGAGGGTGATCGCTGTCCGGGGAGACGGTCCGCCGGCTTTGGCTGGCGGAATCGAGGAACCGGAGGGAGGAAAGTCCGAACACCGCAGGGCAGCGTGCTTCCTAACAGGAAGGAGGGGCAACCCTACGGAAAGTGCCACAGAAAAGATACCGCCGCGGGGCAGAATGCCTCGAGGTAAGGGTGAAAAGGTGAGGTAAGAGCTCACCGCTTCGGCGGCGACGTCGAAGGCAGGGTAAACCCCACGTGGTGCAAGACCAAATAGGCTCCGCTCGAGCGTGCCCGGCTCTTTCGTCCGCAAGGACGAAGGCGGAGCGGGTAGGTCGCTTGAGAACCGGGGTGACCCGGTTCCTAGAGGAATGATCACCGCCTTGAAAAAGGTACAGAATTCGGCTTATATCTCTGCTTGCCGGAAGAAATGCGCCAGCCGCTCGCAGATTGCCGCCAGCTGACTGTCGGCGTGAGCACTCCGATGAGCGAAAAGCCAACCGGCACTCTGACCGACATTCCGGGGATCAAAGTCGGGCACTTTACCGACAACCGCCGGCCGACTGGCTGTACGGTGGTTCTTGTCGAGGATGGTGCTGTAGCCGGTGTTGACGTCCGGGGATCGGCCCCCGGAACCCGCGAAACCGATCTCCTCCATCCCGTGAACGTCGTCCAGAAGATCCATGCCATCGTCCTTTCGGGCGGGAGCGCCTTTGGTCTAGATACCGCCTGCGGGGTAGTCAGGTACCTGGAAGAGAAGGGAATTGGCTATCCCACCCGAGTCCTTCGTGTCCCGATTGTACCCGCCGCCATTCTGTATGATCTCGCCCTCGGAGATCCTTCTATCCGGCCGGACTGCCAGGCTGGTTATCAGGCATGCCTGAATGCCAGTCGCGATCCCGTGGTGGAGGGAAGCGTGGGATGCGGCGCCGGGGCAACCGTCGGGAAGCTTCTGGGACCCGACCGGGCCATGAAAGGTGGAATCGGATCGGCCGCTATTCGACGTGGAAGTTTGATTGTCGCGGTTCTGGTCGCCGTAAACAGCCTGGGTAACGTTATTGACCCGGATACAGGGAAAATCCTCGCAGGCGCTCGATCGGAGGATGGCCGGAGCCTGGTTCCGCTTGAGGCTTTCTTAGAATCCCCCTGGCATTCACTTGGAGTCTCGGCGGGGGAAACCACCACACTGGCGGTGGTGGCGACCAACGCCCGACTTGACAAGCCAGCCATCACCAAAGTGGCCCAGATGAGCCACGACGGGTTTTCGCGAGCTATCAATCCGGTTCACCTCCCCTTTGACGGTGATGTCGTTTTTGCCTTAGCGACGGGCCAGTTGGAAGGCGTGGACGTGAGCCAGGTGGGAGTCTTGGCCGCACAGGCGACGGCCCAGGCTATTGTAAGAGGTGTCCGGGCGGCGATTGGCGTGCCCGGGTATCCGTCCTGGCGTGAATTGTTCGCGCCATGAATCCGTGCTCGACCGTTTCTGATCGAGCTGGGAGCTATGCTGGGATATAATCCCGCGCAATGCGCTTCTTCCGAAGGAGAAGTAACAAGCCCAAAAAAGCGCTCCACACCCGGATCTTAATCGGCCTTCTTGCCGGCGGCTCCGTTGGGACGAGTCTGAACCTGTTAGTTGCTGATTGGCCGGAGGTTCAGCGTCGATTTGAATTCGTTCTCGGGACCTTTGTGGAGCCCCTGGGACAAGTTTTCCTTCGGATGCTCTTCATGATTGTCGTCCCGCTGGTATTCACCTCGCTGGCGCTCGGGGTAGCCAGTCTCGGGGACCTCAGCCGGCTCGGTCGAATAGGGGCGAGGACTCTGCTGTGTTTCTTGTTCTTCACCTGCTGTGCGACGACTCTTGGTCTTGTCCTGGTCGATGTTGCCAAACCGGGCGTCAGGCTTGATCCGTCAGTTCGAGAGGAGCTGATCGCCACCTACGGGAAGGAGGTGGCAGCAGTGTCGGGGCCCGCTTTCGGAGTCGAGAACCTGGTCCAGATCATTCCCCGCAATCCTATTGAGGCGGCATCCCGAGGTGACATGCTGGCCGTCATATTCGTCGCCTTAATCTGTGGTGTCGCCCTGACCCGTCTCTCCATCGAAGACGCCAGACCTGTGACGGCGGTCCTGCGAGGCATTGGACGAATTACCGAAGTGGTCATTGATTTCGCCATGAGGCTGGCGCCTTACGGTGTTTTTGCCCTCATTTTGAATGTTACCGGTCGTTTCGGCTGGGGGATCCTGAAACAGCTTCTCTTTTACGTGATTGTCGCCCTGGTCGGCATGATCCTCTTCCAGTTCGGTTTTTACGCGGTGATCGTGAAGTTCCTCTCGGGAATCAGCCCCCGCGATTTCTTCCGGAAAATCAGATCGGTCATGATTACCGCCTTTTCCACCAGTTCCAGTAGCGCGACTTTGCCGACCAGCATGCGAGTTGCCGAAACCGAATTGAACGTGCCGGAAGAAATTTCGGGTTTTGTCCTGCCGCTTGGCGCCACCATGAACATGAACGGGACGGCGCTTTTCGAGGGCGTAACCGTAATGTTCCTGGCGCAGGTGTGGGGAATTCATCTGGGCGTGTTGGAACAGATACTCGTGATGTTCCTTGCCGTTCTCACGGCTATCGGTACTGCCGGGGTGCCGGGGGGGTCGATACCGCTCATAGTGATGATTCTGCAGACATTCGGGATACCGGCGGAGGGGATCGGGCTTATCCTCGGCGTCGATCGGATCCTGGACATGTCACGCACAGTCTTGAATGTCACAGGAGACATTACGACGGCGACAATCATCACGAGGTTGGAGCCGATAAACAGTAAGAACTCGCCAGGCGAGGCGGTGGATCTCCGGGACGACAGGGCAGACACGCTTGCCGGCTGAATCCAATCGCGTAGGGACCTCTCCGGTCAGTAATCCACTTTGCGCAGTCCCAGTCCTTCCTTGGCTCCAATGATATCGTAAAGGTCCGGAGATGTGAGTTCGCCTCGGACCGTTGACGTGTACACGGAATCGATGAAGTAGCAGTAGGGCCAAGGCGCTTCTCCTTGCCGAGCCCGAAGCCAGACCCGGTCCGTTCCTTTTCCAATCACCTCGTCCGTCAGCGGGTGCTCCAGGTAGTCTTGCTCCCTGCAGAACACCCCTCGGAGCCGAGTAAGCTTCAGGGACCGGTTAAAGCCCAAGGGACGCATGAATGACTTCCAGCGAATCACGTCCGCCCTGAGTTCCCAGAAGTCTCCGAACATATCAAGCGCGCGGCTCCCGCGTTCCTGACCGTTCGCCAGAGCGGTATAGGTCAGCTTGAATTCGCCATATTTCCCAGGCGTTCCTGGCTGGATTCGAGCAAGAACTTCCCACTCGGTCAGTTTTCGATAACTCCCGAATTGAAACAGCAAAACGGCCGAGGTTACGATCAGCACCAGGGCCACGGGGATCGAGGGGAACACCAGAAAGAGGCGGGCTGAGCGGCGGCCTGGTTTCCGTCGGGCCGCGAGAAGCGAAATCACGCAGAATATCAACAGGCCCAAAGAAAGAAGGCCAATCAGGAGGATGGGCCACCAGTCATCAATCCAAAAGCTCTTTGCCGGCATACGTTCCAAGATGCTGACACTACATGCCTGCCAATGCTGGTCCTTTTTCAGGCATCCGAACAAAAAAGCAAAGGCCGGCAGGTCCTATCGGGAGGGAAAGGCCTGCCGGGTCCCGGTGCTACTTTACGATCGGCCGGAGAACAATGTTGCGGTAAGAAACCGGTCCGTGATCACCCTGGAGGTAGATCGGTCCAGGTGAGAACTCGTCGGCTGTCAGTGCGCCTCCGGTAACGCCCAGCACCGGCTGGTTGTCGATGATTTTCTTCCCGTTGAGGACGACCGTGATATGCCGGTCCACCAGTGTCATGTCCAGGGATTGCCATTCGCCAGCCGGCTTTTCCGCCGCAACCGTTGGTGTTATGCGGCTGTAAACGGCGCCCATGTTGTGAGAATCGAGCGGGCGGCCGTAACTGTCAGCGACTTGGATCTCGTAGATGCCACGCAGATAGACCCCGCTGTTGCTCCCCTTCGGGACATTCACCTCGAGTTTTAAATTGAAATCTTCGAATGTTCTCTCGGTCCTCAGGTTGCCGAAGCTGACGCGAGGTTTACCTTCCTGCTGCACGGGATTATTGACCAGCACACCGTCTTTCGCGGCCCATCCATTGGCCTGCTGGGGATTGGTCAGCTTCCAGCCGGAAAGATCCTTGCCATTGAAAAGCGTGATAGGCTCGCCGAATTTCAGCTTGGATAGATCCGGACGCGCTGGAAGCGGAGGAATACGCTTGCCGGTGAACTCGGTCACGGTGACTCCGTCGCCGCTTCTCTTCGGTTCAAAAGCTTTTCCGGTCATCTGATCTCCCTGGACCCGAAGCTCGAGCCGGGTGGTAATGATCTGCGTTCGACCGGGCTTGCCTGCTTCCTCCTTACGGCGGACGACCGGGCGGTTGCGGGTGACGATCAGCTGTTCTTTGTCCAAGTACACATTATCGACCGGTACGACGCTACCTCCGTACCAGAGGATGTCAGCATCCAGATAGCCCTCTTCCTGGCGCACTTCCAGCCATCCGGCGCCATTGGGGAGAAAAAGCGCCCATCTTCCGAGGTAAGGTTGCGGGTCAGCGGCCAGACTGCCTGCCAGAGCGAAAACGACCAAGCCGAAAACGATAGTGTTTTGTTTCTTCGAGCTCACGTTTAACCCCCTGTTGTTCTGTGGAGTTTGGCAAAAACGACAGGCAAACGTCAATCTGGTGCTTACTCCCTGGTTTATGTCACGATATCTGGCATGAAACGACCGACCGTGTACGTGATAGATCAGTCCGAACGGAACATTGACGGTTTGAAACGAGTCCTTAAAGCGCATCCCGAGATCCGCTTTGTTTCGCTGACCGCTGTTGATCTCGGCGGAAACGACACCGACGAGAAGATACCGACGCCGCATTTCCTCGATCACATCCATGAGTACCTGGAAGGGGGAGTTCAGACGGACGGGTCAAGTGTGGTTCTGCCCGGGATCGCGACTTTGAATGATGGTAAGGTCGACCTTGTCGCTGATTTCGAGGCGAACTGGATCGTCGATTACAACCCGGAACTTTTGGATCTTGAGACTGATCTGCCGGTCGGTACGCTTCGGATTCCGTCCTTCCTCAGGCACCGCGAACGTTTTGTAGACTCAAGATCGGTCCTCAAAAGGACGGTCGAGAGTGTCCAACGCCGCGTGATACGACTACTGGAAGAGAATCCGGCAATGGCGGATGAAATGGGCTTCAAGGGCAGGCGCCCCCGGGCGATCAAGCTCTTCGCCGCTACCGAGCTGGAATTCTGGGTGCGCACCCCGGGCGTTCACATCGAGACTGAAAAGCTGGCGGTTTCGCAATCACTTCAGGAATCCTACTGGAAACGGACAAAAGGACCGGTTCGCAACGCCCTAGAGCACGCCCTGCTTGTTTTGGAGGCGTACGGGCTATCTCCGGAGATGGGTCATAAGGAAGTGGGCGGCGTCAAGGCGACACTGGCCGGACAGGGGAAGTTCGGCGACATCATGGAGCAGCTGGAGGTCGACTGGCAATACGCGCCGGCTTTGCGAGCCGCGGATAATGAATTGCTGGCACGAATCCTTATCAAGGAAGTGTTTCGTCAATACGGGCTGGAGGTCACCTTTCTGGCCAAGCCCATCGATGGGATTGCGGGCAGCGGAGAACACACTCACGTAAGTCTTGTGGCCGAGCTGGAAGACGGCGCCGTGATCAACCTTTTCACTGCCTCTGATCCTCAATCGGATTTCATGAGCCCGCTAGGCTGGGGAGCCCTGATGGGGCTCTTGAAGAATTACGAGGTGGTAGGGGCTTTTGTTACCGCCAGCAACGACGGCTTTAATCGACTGAAGCCCGGCTTTGAAGCGCCCGTTTGCATTGTTGCCTCCATCGGTCATGACGTGGCGCAGCCGTCTCGCAACCGCACGGTGCTGGTCGGGCTGGTTCGAGACCAGGCAAATCCGCTGGCTACGCGTTTTGAGGTCCGGTCGCCGAGTCCGCACACCAACACCTTCCTGGCTTTGGCCGCCTTCTATCAGGCAATGGTTGACGGGATGACATATGCCGCGGGATCGGGGAAGTCAGCAAAACAGCTGGAGGCCGAGTTCAGCAAGCGTCCCGGCGAGCCTCATCCCTATCTCGAGACGCACCGGGCCTACCGAAGTGAAGATGATGTTTTTGAGCATTTCAGCGCGCAACAACGGCAAGAACTTTTCGGGTGCCCTCCCGCCACCGTCTGGGAGGCGTTGGAGCACCTGACCCGTTATCCCGAGAAGACGGCCGTGCTTACCTGCGATGGCGTCTTCGCCCCGGAGATCATCGAGGCTTATCGAAGGGCATGCCTGACTCGCTGGGCGTTGGAGATTTACAACCGGATCATACCTTCGAATGCCGAGTTTGTTCGCTCCTGCGTGCAGCTGCACGAAGACGGGAACGAACTGGACGAGGAGCGCTGGAATGAAATCCAGAAGCTGAGGACCAGGCTTCTCAGGGACGAGAGTCACCAGAAAGCTGTCTTTACCCAGATTCGGGAAGCGATCGACCGGAAAGACTACGAAACCACATCACATCTTCAACAGGAAATGGCCCGCCTGATGGAGGAATTGCGAGTCCGGTATCAGCAGTATCGCCGGAATATCTTGCCGGTGAGGGGGCGGTGACGAGGCGTGGAAAACCCTCGCACGCTGCCAAGGTGCGGGTCCACTTGCTTCCGCATTCCCGGGGGTATCGCTGAAACACGCTCCACCCCCGACTACTTTCCTCGCACGCCTGCGGCCTGCGGCGTGCGGTAGTTCTCGCACTGGTAGTGGCGCCTATTTCGCGCTTATGGGGCTACGCTCTTGGCTCACTGGCCTTTGGCCCCAATGACTCCTATGCCCCTATGGCGCATCCGAGGGCTACAGTCCCGAAGCCAGCGACTCCATGGCCGCTGCGACGACCTCCTCGGGAGGGATGTCGAGGCATTCGTGGTCGAAGGGGCAACTGAACCGGTAGCAGGGAGTGCAATCGGTTCGGCGAAGGAGCAGCTTGTGCGGGGCTGAGCGCGGCGCCCACTGAGACTCCAGCTCGGTTCCTGAATAGGGCACGACGACCGGAACGAGGGTGGCGTCGGCCAGGTGAAGCGCCGATGTATTACCCGTGAGCACAACTCTGGCTCGCGCCACGAGAGCCGCGAATTGACACACATCAGTGCGGCCCACCAGGTCAACGGCGCGGGTGCCAAGGATCTGGAGAATCTCCGGGCTTTTTTGGCGCTCTTTTGGCGCGCCGGAAAGTGCTACCCGCATTCCCGTGATCTCAGAAAGAGCCCGGGCGGCTTGGGCGAACCTCACTGATGGATAGGTTCGCGAATCGCAACTCGTCCAGGGATTGAGCACGATGTAATCTTGAGAGATCTCCAGGCCCGCGTTTCGTGCCAGTAGACCGAGAGAGTCCTCCGCAGCTTTTGGGATTCGGATGTCTAGGTTTCGATCTTTGACTGTCAGCCCCAGTGACTCGATCAGGTAGAGGTTTCGCTCGGCTTGGTTCTCCTCCACCGGGAAGGCTGGAAGGGTTGACCATCCGGACTCCTGTGACTGCCCGTAAAACCGTGGAATACCGGCCATTCTGCAGACGAAAGCGGCAGGATGCGGACTCTGACTAAAACTGGTAAAAGCGAGAGCAAGGTCGAAGCCCCGCAGCCGCAGAGCCTCGATCAGCTCAAACTCTTTGTCCGGCCTGAGTTGGGGCTTCCCGATATCCTGCCAAAGCGCTCGCCAGCCAATCAGATCATCGATCCAAGGTAACAGCGGAGCGGCTTGGGCGCCGGCCGGACTGACCATCATTACCAATTCTGCTTCGGGCAGATTCTCTTTGATTGCTTTCAGCGCCGGCCCCATCATGATTACGTCGCCGATGTTATCCAGACGCATCACAAGTAACCGGCGAACATGGTCCCAGATTCTTGATTTTCGCTCGCCGCTCACTGCTTTACCTTGTCGGTCCCGGTTCGCTCGAATAAGGTGACAGCGATTGTTCTATGGTCGTCAGTTCCTCGCAGACTTCGGTTGCTGTCGCCGGTCTGTCTTCAGGAGCAGTTGACAAGAGGCGACCCACAAACTGATCGAGAGCGGGATGGGCGGCCAGCCGCGGTTCGATTTCTGCAGGGCACGGCCCAGGTTGGCCGCGTTCCCGATAGAACTGACCAGCAGGCTGGGTGGATGCCTGATCCAGGGTGTAGGGCGGTCGACCGGTCAACAGGAAAAAAAGCAGGGCGCCAAGCTGCCACAAGTCGGCTGCTGCAGTAACTTGAGCATCAGGGGAAAACTGTTCGGGGGCCATGAAAGCGGGTGTACCAACCAATCCGGCGGTCCAGGAAGCGTCTGCTTCAATAAACTTCGCTATGCCGAAATCAAGCAGTTTTACGGTCTCCGCCCCTGTCCCATCGTCGAGGACCATGACATTAGCTGGTTTCAGATCACGGTGGAGAATATTCTTGGCGTGCGCCGCTGCTAGACCGGAGGCAACCTGCCTGGCGATCCGGACGGCCCTTAGCGGTTCCAGACCCCGCCCTTCCCCGGAACTGGCAAAGAGGGCCGAAAGCGGGATGCCGTCAATCAGCTCAAAAAGCAGATACAAATCCCCTTGCTCACCGAGAGTGCCTGCGGCGAAGCAGCGGGCAACGTTGGGATGATTGATTTTCTCGAGGGCCACCGCTTCGTTAATGAAGCGTCCTCGAACCGAATTGTCCTGAGCCCAGTCCTCTTTCAGGACCTTCAGGGCGCGCCGCAAGCCCCCGATGACCGTCTCGATCTCATAGACAACTCCAAAGCCTCCAGATCCCAATCGCCGAATCACCCGATACTGGCCGCCGGCGACTATCTTTCCTAAGAGATTGTCCCGAGGCCATCCTCGAGTCGGCCTTCTGTGGCCACATTCAGGGCAGAAATCCAGACTGTTGGAGACAAGGGTGTTTTGGCACCGGAGACAGTAGGGCTTCGCCTCGCTGGAATGGTTCTCGTTGGAAGAGCCCATCGGTTCGGTATTCAAATCCCAGTCGATGTAGAGAGGCTGGTCGAGGAACGGCCGTTCGGCTGCGGCTAGAAGTGAGCGTATCCGCTGTTCCAATTCGGGCCTGTCGCGGCATGCTTCGCGCAGATAGGGTGACCGTTGTGAAGCAGGAAGCTCCAGACAGGCATGAAAGATTTGGCGTTCAATGTCGTGGTCGTTCATGGGCCGTCCTCCGTGAAGTAAGCCAAATGGAGGCAAGCCGGCTTAAGAAGTGGCTTTGAATAGATTATAGTGGAAAACAAAGGCCGCTCATGTCCGATCAGGAAATCACCCTCTTATTGCAGGCTGCGAACCGGGGCGAGGAGGAGGCTCGGGAGCGACTTGTGCACCGCGTTTACGGGGAGCTTCGCCGGCTGGCCGGTTCCATAATGCGTTCCGAGAGATCCGGCCATACCCTTCAACCCACGGCGCTTGTGCATGAGGCTTACCTGCGGCTGCTGGTCGGGGAAGTAAACTGGCAGAACCGTTCCCATTTTTTCGGCGCCGCGGCGCAGGCGATGCGCAGAATACTGGTCGAGCATGCGCGTCGGAAAAGGGCTCTGAAGCGCGGCGCCGAGTACGAACATGCGGAGCTCGATGATCAGCAAGCATGCGCGCGAGGCGACCAGCTCGACATCTTAATCCTGGACGAAGCCTTGACTGCTCTGTCCGGGGTGGATCCAAGACTCACGCAAGTGGTGGAGCTTCGTTATTTTGCCGGTCTTGAGGTGGAGGAGACGGCGGAGGTTCTGGCGGTTTCCCCGGCCACAGTGAAACGCGACTGGAGCTACGCCAAGGCCTGGCTCTGCGATCACATAAGCAGTCGAGCCGCCAAATACAACGCGCTGCGTCATTCCCCGCGCCAGTAGATCGTTTTTTCAGTTACACTCACTGCCTATTTTCCCCTTTAGCGGTCCTATAATAGCGGCCATGAGCAGGGAAAAGACGACCCGCCGTTCTTTCTTAAAAACCACACCTCTGGTTGCAGGATTTCCAATGATAGTCAGTCCGGCAGCGCTTGGCTTAGCCGGTAGCGTGCCTCCCAGCGACCGGATTGTGATGGGCATGATCGGAGTAGGGGGCATGGGCAGCGGCCATGTCCGCGCTTTCCTGACGCATGATGATGTACGCGTGGTTGCCATTTGCGACGTCCGGGAGGAGTTTCGACTCAGGGCCAAAGAAAGGGTGGACGCGAAATACCAGGACAAGGCATGCGCCACTTACAACGATTTCCGAGAACTGCTGGCCCGCCGCGACATTGATGCCGTTCTCATTGCGGTTCCCGATCATTGGCACGCTCTCATTGGAATCGAGGCGGCGCAGGCCGGCAAGGACATGTACTATGAAAAGCCTATGGCCCGGACCGTGGCGGAGAGCAAGGCTGTCCGGACTGCAGTAAAGCGGCACCAGGTCGTCTTCCAATTCGGCACTCAGCAGCGGTCGAGCTACAACTACCGGTTTGCGGCAGAACTTGTTGCAAACGGCCGTATAGGGGAACTAAAAACGATCATGATCGGCTCTGCGACATCGCAGTACATACCGAATCAGCCCGAACAGCCTGTCCCGCCCGGGTTTGACTATGACATGTGGCTGGGACCAGCCCCCTGGGCGCCCTACACCTTCGAGCGCTGCACTTCTAAATGGACGCTGATCTACGACTATTCTCTCGGCTGTGTTGGCGGAGCCTGGGGTGTGCACGATGTCGATATCGCTCAGTGGGTGCTAGGGGATAACACCGCGCCGACGGAAATCGAAGGATGGGGAGTTTTCCCGAAAGACGGACTCTACGATACAGTCACGGCCTGGGAGATCGAGCACACTTATCCAAACGGAGTGAAACTCGTCCACATGGATATGCGGACTGCGTTAAAGAAGGCGAAACAGTTTTCACTCCACTGGATGGGAATGCTGTTTGAGGGCACCGAGGGATGGATTTACGTGAGCCGCGACGGCATCCACACCCACCCTGCTTCGCTTTTGAAAACAGTAATTGGACCTAACGAGATCCAGTTTCCGCGGAGCACCGATCACCGGAGGAATTTCCTGGATTGTGTCCGAACCCGCCGCCAGCCCTTATCGCCGATCGAAGCGGCTGTCAGGTCGGACACTATTTGCCACCAGGCGGATATTGCCATGCGGTTGAAGCGTCGATTGCAGTGGGACCCGCATCTCGAGCTTTTTGTGGGAGATGAGCAAGCGAACCGAATGCTCTCACGGACAATGCGGAGCCCATGGCATTTGTGAAACGAACAATTGACGATCGAGGAATCCACCGATTGCCTTAAAGGAGCACACAATGACAGCACTGCCCGGCATTCTCGCTCTCTTGCTCACCTGGTTTTCTTTTCAGACGCCGGATCTTGCCGACGAAGTCACGGCCGAGCAACGACGAATGATAGAAGAGGCTCTGCCTTCGAAAGCCCCAGCGATTCCTTCCCGACCGCGCCGGTTGCTGATCATGACCTTGAACGTACGGGACGGCCAGCCCCGGAGAGGGCACGCTTCGCTACCGGTCGGCAATTGGGCGCTCCGCCGGATGGGCGAGAAGACCGGCGCCTACCAGGCGACGTTCACAAATGATATCAACGTCCTGAGACCCGAGAGACTGGCGGAATTCGACGCCATCTGCTTCAACAACACGGTGGGTGTCTTAACCGAAGATCCGGACCTCCGTAAATCGCTTCTCGAGTTCGTCGCGCAAGGCAAAGGGTTCGTCGGCATCCATGCAGCCGCGGCCACTTTTGTGCAGTGGCCTCGCTACGACCAGTTCCCGGAATTCGGAGAAATGTTGGGCGGTTATGAGAACGGCGGACATCCGTGGAAGCCAAACGAGACGATAGTATTGCAGGTGGAGGACCAACAACATCCGGTGAACTCTGGTTTTCCGAAGGAACGTTTCGAAGTCCAGGATGAGGTTTTCCAGTTTCAAGCTCCATACTCGCGTGACAAGTTGCGGGTTCTATTGAGTATTGACACCCAGCGGACTGACATGAACCCGGCCCGACGGTTCTTGCCCGAACGTTTCGCGGATCGTGACTTCGCGATAAGTTGGATAAAGAACTACGGGAAGGGACGGGTGTTTTACTCGTCTCTCGGGCACAACCCGCACATCTTCTGGAACGGACCCATCCTCGCCCACTTTCTGGCCGGAATTCAGTTTGCGCTTGGCGATCTTCAAGCCGACACAACACCAGTTCCGGCGCCTCGCGGAGGTCGCTGATGAAAGCTCGATGGTTCACGCTCCCCGTAGTGACATGGGGTTTGGTTGTTTCGCTTTGCTTGAGCGCGCAACTGCAAGCCAAGAACCGGCAGGCGGAAGCCGACAGGCTACCGGCACTGCTCGCGAAAGTAGCTGTGTACGAATACGGTTCCAGTCGCGAAGCCCTCGAGGAGTTGTCCGGCTATGTCGGTGATCGCCTCTCGGACAGAAAGCAGATGGCGAGCATTGAAAAGGCTTTCGTCCAATTCCTCGATTCCCGCGCCAGCCTGGCCGGTAAGGACTTCATCTGCCGGCAGTTGGCCGTTTTTGCGACGGAGACATCGACGCCGGTCTTGGAACGACTGATTCGGGATCCGCAAACTTGCGAGATGGCTCGGTCAGTCTTGGAGAAGATACCCGGAAAACGGGCAGATGAGGCGTTAAGAAATGCCCTGAGAACGGCCGGCACACCGCATGTCGTTGGGATCATCAATAGCATTGGGATGCGACGCGACCGAAAAGCTACGCGCCTGCTGATTCCGTTTCTATCCTCTGAAGAAACGTTCGAGGCTGCAGCCAATGCCTTGGCTCGCATTGGCGATCAGGAGGCGATCAGTGCTCTTTTAAGCGCCAAGACCACGGCCGATTCCAGGAAAAGAAGCACCGTACAGGAAGCCCTGATGAACTGGGCCGACTTGTGTGTCAGAGAGGGGAGAATACGGGCTGCATACATCATTTATCGAGACATGATATTCGCGAGCGAACCGGCGCAGATTCGGATTGCCGGGCTTCATGGGTTGTGGCGGGCTATGGGAAATGGCGCCATTCCCACGCTCCTGTCCGCGCTAAAAGAGGGCGACGAAGAAGTGGGGACGGCGGCCCTCAGGCTCCTTGTCGAGTCTCCGCTTCCGGATGTGACACGTCAGCTGATGAGAATTTACCCGACGCTCGCGCCGATAATGAAAGTTCGAATGTTAGCGGCGCTGGCTGATCGCCGGGACCGCGCAGCTGCCGCGTTTGTGAAAGAGGTGGCTGCGAGCGGTCCGGATCAGGTCCGCGCGGCCGCATTGGAGGCCCTCGCCCGACTGGGGGATGCTTCGTGTGTCACTCTGCTTTCCACCGCTGCTGCCGACTCGAGCGGCGTGATCCAGCAAGCGGCTAGAAACACTCTTTACCGAATTCCGGGACAGGATGTCGATCAATCCATCCTGAATGCCATCCCCACTGCCTCCGGGCCAGTGAAGGTGGAACTCCTGCGCGCTGTTGCAGAACGTGGAATTCGAGAAGCGTCGCCGGTGCTCGTTGAGGCAATTCGGGATACAGCGCCGGAAGTCAGGCGTGAGGCGCTAAGAGCCTGGCGGGAGATCGGCCGTGAGAAAGATGTTGCACCGCTGCTGGCATTCCTGACGACGACTCCGGATCGCGGCGAACGTGAGGA
>Ga0116188_1002459_pt1 | contig 14538 bp, 12 predicted proteins | sample AD_JPNTR2_MetaG_FD_89807 | JGI IMG/M metagenome (GOLD analysis project Ga0116188, IMG submission 89807) | Active sludge microbial communities of municipal wastewater-treating anaerobic digesters from Japan - AD_JPNTR2_MetaG | ecosystem: Engineered > Bioreactor > Anaerobic > Digestate | place...
ACTGCAGCAGAGACAAGCGGATCAAGCGCTGGTTTCCCACTGCAACGATCAGGCGCAACACTACCTCCGAGAGACAGGTGTGCGTCTCGAGACCGCTGAGAACTTTGTCAGTCGAGCCTTCCTGTTGACCGAGGTTTTCCACGACCTCCTGGCTGAATACCAGACGGACGCCATTACCATCAATGCATGTATGGGAACAATCATGCAAGTCTCGGGCACCACTGCCTGCTTGCCCCTTTCCCTGCTCAACGACTCGGGATACATGGCGTTTTGCGAATCGGATTTTGTCGTTATTCCTTCGGGGATCCTCCTTCATTATCTGTCCGGAAAGCCGGTGTTTCTGAACGATCCGACTTACGCCCATGACGGGATCGTAACCTTGGCGCATTGCACCGCACCGCGGCGCATGGACGGGCAAGAGCTCGCCCCGGTGCGCGTCATGACTCATTTCGAGTCCGACTGGGGAGCCGCTCCGAAAGTGGAAATGAAGCTGGGTCAACAGATCACCGTGGTCGATCCGGACTTCAAGTTCGAACGGTGGATGGGCTTCCTGGGAGAAATCGTGGCGAATCCTTTCTTGGACATTTGCCGGTCCCAGATCGACGTGGAGTTTACCTGCGATACAGAGCGCCTCAATGCGGAAACACGGGGTTTCCACTGGATGGCGGCCTACGGCGATTACCTCAAGGAAGCGGGATACGCACTCGAGAAGATCGGAATCGACTGGCTCCGGTTGACCTAAGCATGAACTAGACGCACACACACCGGGTATCGACTGCCGCGAACCGGGTTCTGCGACGAGAAGGCGGTTTCCAGTACGAACCCCGGGCCGCACAAACCGGAAGGGCACTTCACAGTGTGGTACGCGGCATCTTCTCCGACACTGAAGAACCCCGAAATCTACTGTGAGAGGTCTCGCCGCAACGTCAGGCCGCCGTCCACCAACAGCACTTGTCCGGTCACGTAATTGTCCGGCTCCACGAAAAAGCGGACGGCCCTCGCTACATCTTCGGCCCGGCCGAACCGCGGGATCACACCGGATCGAACAAATCGATCGTATTTGCCCGAGTTGATGGAAGCCAGCGCCATACCGGCCCGGTTCACTCCGGGGGCCACCACGTTGACTCGGATTCCGGAGGGCCCTCCCCACTCACGCGCCAAAATGCGTGCCGCCTGAATCAGGGCCGACTTCGGGACGGCGTACGCCAGACTACCCGAAAAGGGAGCCAGCGCTTGCATGGTAGACAGAAAAACCACGGCACCCTCGCGTTTGTTCTCCCTCAGCTCGGAACCGAACCGACGCGCCATCAATAAAGGCGCCAGACAGTTCACCTCCCAAGCCTCCTGAAGTGCCGTCGTCTCCCCGGTCTCGAACGGTACCCTGGCCGGATCTCCCACCATGCACACCAAGCCGTATAACTCTCCGGGCAAATCGCGGGCCGCCTCCATATAGCGCTCACGTACTTGCGGATCGCGCACGTCACCCTCGACCAAAGCGACGTGGGCGTGAAACTCCTCCTCCAGCTTGCGCACAAGAGCCTGGGCGCGGGAGCGTTGACGGCGGCAACCCAAAACAAGAGAGGCACCGTCACGGGCCAAGAGGACGGCGGTAGCGGCCCCCAATCCTCCACAGCCTCCCGGTACCAGAAGCACCTTGTCCGCAAGACCCGGCTCGTTGAACTCGAAGGTCAGGTCTTCCGGGGATCCGGTCACGACACCACTCCGTTTTCCTGCAGATATCGATGGCAGTCGAGAGCCGCCCGGCAGCCGGATCCCGCGGCGGTGACCGCCTGACGATAGACGGAATCGGCCACGTCACCCGCCGCAAAGACTCCCTCCACCGACGTACGGGTACCGTTCTTCACGGCGATGTAACCTGATTCCAGCAGCTCCAGCTGTCCACGAAAAATCGCCGTGTTGGGCTGATGCCCGATGGCGATGAAGACACCGTCGGCGGGAACGAGCTTCTCCTCTTGAGTCTTCACGTTCCGAACCTTCACCGCCTCGACCGCCTTCTTGGCGGGATCCAATATGTCAACGACTACGCTGTCCCAAATGAAGCGAATCTTTTGATGTTCCATGGCCCGCCGGGCTAAAAGCGGGCTGGCGCGCAGTTGATCCCGTCGGTGAATCACCGTGACGCTCTCCGCCAGTTGTGCCAGGTAGAGAGCCTCTTCCATCGCGGTGTCGCCGCCACCCACGACAACCACCTTCTGGTTGCGAAAGAAAAACCCATCGCACGTGGCGCAAGTGGACACACCGTGACCGATCAACTGTCTCTCCGATTCAAGGCCTAAAAATCTGGCCGAGGCGCCCGTCGCAATGATCAAGGAGTGGGTCTCATAGCGTTCGGAATCTCCTTGCACGACAAACGGCGTCCGCTTCAAGTCGGCCGCGGTAGCACGCTCCATGCGATATTCCGCCCCGAACTTCTGTGCCTGCCGCTTCATCCTCTCGACCAGCTCGGGACCCTGAACGCCGTCCGGGAAACCGGGGAAATTCTCCACCAAGGTTGTTAGGCTCAGCTGTCCTCCCGGCTCATGCCCCTCCAGCACAACCGGATTCAGCCCGGCCCGAGCGGCGTAAACCGCCGCTGTCGAACCCGCACAGCCCGATCCCAAAATGATGGTGTTGTACACCATGGCATTCTCCTTTCATCACCCCGACGTTCCGCCGGCCGGTCACCCAGCCTACCTCAGAACCCAGCGGGACCACGCTTTCAAGCAACTCAATCGAGGCTGAGAACCGCCGCGTCGCGATCGGACAACCAGCTCCCGTCCGACCGCCTGCGAACCGTTTCATCCCGTTTCCACGATCGCTCGCAACGCGGCTGATCCCGGAGGTCGAGCACCTCGATCCGCTCCTCAGATCCGGGCTCCAAATACAAACGGCTGACTCCGCACAGATCCACCAGATCGCCCTTGAAGGGCTGCAGAGCATCAAACAACCCGGGGGAAACCCGAGCGCGGATCCCGGCGTCCAAAGGATTCTTCAGACCCAACTCGCCGGTTCGCGCCGCCTCCAGCTGTTTCAGCACCCGATCCCGAAAACTCATGACCTCCGACCATCGGGAATCGCAATGGTACTCGAACGGCTCCGGCAACAACTCCAAGTGCACCGAGAGGTCGGAGTCCTCGAATTCCTCCCGCTGCAAAGCCAACCAGGCCTCTTCCGCCGTGTGCACCAGGATCGGTGCAACCGATCGGATCAAGGCGGAGGCGATTCGATGCATCACCGTTTGGGTACGTCGGCGACGAGGGCTCTCCGCCGCGTCACAATACAGGCGATCCTTGACCGCCGCCAGGTATACGGCACTGAGGTCCTCGTTGCAAAAGTTGAATACGGCGTCGGCGACACGCTTGAACTGAAACTCGTGGTAGCCTTCCCGAACGGAAAGCAGAAAGCCGCTTAACCGATCGAGAGCCCAACCGTCCAGCGTATCCGGAGCCACCTCCATCCCGTCCTGCGAGGAAGCGTCAAAGTCGTTCAAGTTACCCAACAAGAATCGAATCGTATTCCGGACCTTACGGTACTCCTCCGCCGCCACCTCGAAGAATCCCCAATCGACCTTGATATCGTTCGTGTAGTTGAGGGAACTGACCCACCAACGGCAGACGTCGGTTCCATGCTTGGCCAACACCTCGTCCACCTCGATCGTGTTCCCCAAGGATTTGCTCATCTTCCGTCCCTGGCCGTCCACCATGAATCCGTGGGTCAGCAATACGCGAAACGGGGCCCGACCCGTCACGCCCAGAGCCGGCAGAAGAGACAGCTGGAACCATCCTCGATGTTGGTCCGAGCCCTCCAAGTACAAGTCGGCGGGGTATCCTATGTTTCTTTCCCGGAGGACTGCGTTCCAAGAGGAACCTGATTCAAACCACACGTCGAAGATGTCTTCTCCCTTGTTAAGCTCCTCCAATCCTGCGCTGCCGGCCGCCCGGATTCGGTCTGGAGCCTCGGGATCCTCGGTCGGATCGTAATCTCCCAACAAATCGCGAGGGCTGCCGACAAACCAATGATCGGAACCCCTTGCCCGAATCACGCGGGCCACGGCACGAACCGAACGCTCTGTCAGCAACACCTTCCCCGACGCGTCAAAGAACGCCGGGATGGGGAGTCCCCAGGCCCGCTGCCGGCTGATGCACCAGTCCGGCCGAGCCTCCAACATTCCCAGCAACCTACTGCGTCCCCAGTCGGGCACGAAACCGATCTCACTTTGGGCGGCCTCGAGCGCTCGTTCACGCAACGACTTTCGTTCCGGACCGAATGGACGGTCCACTGCGATAAACCATTGTTCCGTGGCTCGAAAGATCGTGGGGGTCTTGCTTCGCCAGTCGTGAGGATAACTGTGCAAATACTCATGGGCGTGATACAAAACCCCCAACTCCTTCAGGCGATTCATGATCAGTTCGTTCGCCGTCCACACGTCCTTGCCTTGGAGCCAATCGGGAACGGTTTCGTCGAAGGTCCCGTCGGCACGTACCGGGCAATAGACCGGCAAACCGAACTCCAGCCCGGTGTAGTAGTCCTCGGCCCCGTGTCCGGGGGCGGTATGAACCAGGCCCGTGCCTTCTTCCAAACTGACGTAGTCGGCCTGGGTCAACACTCCTACTCGGTCGATAAACGGATGCAGATAGCGAACGCCCGACTCCACTAAAGACTTTCCCTTCGTGGTCCCCAGCATTTCGAAGACGGCACCCTCGGCCAGAGGCAATACTCTCGCCGCAAGGGCCTCCGCCACAATGATGAACCGCTCGCGCCCTCCACTTCTGACGCGGTACAGTGCATAGTCTGCCTCCGGAGCCACCGTAACCGCCAGGTTGGCGGGCAAGGTCCACGGCGTCGTCGTCCAGATCATCAAGTACACGTCACGGCCTTCGGCGGGTGCATTCAACTCGGGAGGTAGGCGCTTGGTATCCTCGATGGGAAACAGCACGAAAATGCTGGTATCCGTGCGATCGTAGTATTCCAGTTCGGCCTCCGCCAACGCCGTCTGATTCGCAATGGACCAATGAACGGGCTTCACATCCCGATAGACCAAGCCCCGTCCCACCAAAGCCGCGAAAACCTCCAGCACGGCACCCTCGTAAGGGGGATCCATCGTCAGGTACGGATGTTCGTAGTCCGCCAAAGTCCCAAGGCGCTGCATTTGCTGGGACTGCAAGCACACATACCGGGCTGCATATTCATGACAGCGGCGCCGGATCTCAAGGGTGTCCAGCTCCCTCGCCGTCACACCCATCTCTTTGAGCACCTTGTGCTCGATGGGCAATCCGTGACAATCCCAACCCGGCACGTAATGCACGTGACGGCCGCTCATGATCCTCGACCGAACCACGAGGTCCTTCAGGATCTTGTTGAGGAGATGTCCCATATGAATAGGGCCATTGGCATAAGGAGGACCGTCATGAAAAACATACGGCCCCTGTGGCGCTTCTTTCTCAAGGATTCGGCGGTATAGGTCCATTCGGGCCCAGCGCTCCTGGTGCCGCGGCTCATTCTGCAGCAGATTGGCCCGCATGGAAAAACTGGTTTTAGGCAGTTGCAGCGTATCGCTGTAGTCCTTGGTCGTTTTCCGGCTCATAGCGTCTATCCTTGTGACATGACGGATCCGAGAAACGTGAAGTCTACCGCAAAAAGCTTACGGGGAACGAGGATACGCCGCGGAGACGGGTACCACGACCTCCTCCCATCCCATCCCGTCAGACTCCGGCACTCACGGCTGATCTTGTAACCGAACGATGTGACCGGCGTAACTCCACGTCAAGCCCTGGTCGGTGACCTCGAAGGCCGTCATCCGGGTGAGTGGGACCTCCGGCGGAAGCAGGAAAGACTCCGCTGCCTGCAAACTTTGCGGAGGCAAGTCAACCTCGTACACGTTCTGCACCGTCGCGTCCAAAAGCAGCACTTTCGGCAACTTTTCCGAAACTATCAAAAACTGGAGCGTCAACTCGCACTCCAAGACCTGCGCCGTGCCGTCCACCAAATTGTCAATCTCCACACGAAACTGCTGCGTCGGCACAAAGACGGGACCACCCTGCGCCGAAGGCGTCGTAGCCTCGGGCCGAAAATCGGGCCGGCCGATCCCCACGGCGCCCCAAATCACCACTACGGCGGTTCCCACCGCAATGAGACCGCTCTTCCAGGCCGGCGGTTTCAATCGACGGGCCGACGGGTCAAGGTACGCCAGTACTAGAGCAGGAATGAGCAGCAACAGATCCTGCCAGAAGGCTTCCGTGGCCGTCCGCTGCATGAAAACTCCGAAGCAGCCGCAATCATACCCGCTGTCGCGCACGCCCGTCAGGACCCAGTAGTAGTTACGTCCCGTCAAGAAAACGAAGAAGGCCACCAGGAGAGTCGAGAGCACCAGTACATACCTGTGACGGACCCCCAGCAGGAGCGCGATGCCCAGAGCGGTTTCCAGTGCCAAGGCAATCAGCGCCACCGTCTCCGCAGAGAACAAAATCTCGAGCCCTTCGTGGCGGATCTGCTCAACGAACAACACCGGTTGCAGGACTTTTCCTATTGACGCCACAACCAGAACAGCACCCAAAAAGGCCGCCCCCACCACGGAAAGATGCCTCCGTAAAGAAGAAACGGCGGGTTCGGATTGCTTAGGATGTTTCCGCTTCGGCATGGCAGCAAATGCTAGCCTTAATATAGCCGGATTGCTACCCAGACGGACGGTGGTCGGTCTGCGGCTTCCGACGGACGGCCTGAAACCCTGCAGTTCCCACCGGTGTGCTGCAAAACAATCTACAGTGCGTCTGAACTCGTATGACCGAATGCTGTTGACTGCGCTTCAGCCTCCGTCACGAAGGATATGTCGTAGTATCGCAGCAGTGCGGGCAGCATACGACTTTCTTCGACAGCCTTCGCCGCTTCGACGGCGGAGCGGATCGCCGGGCGGCGAGGCACCAACCCTAAAACCGGCACGCCGCACAGCTCCTCAATCATTCCGGGATTGGTCCGCTGAGCTATATCCGGGCGGTTGGGAAAGCGGCAGATCACCACGCCGAGAACCCTGAGTCCGCATCGACGAGCGTAGTCTATCGTGAGAAAGGTATGATTCAGTGTCCCCAGATCGGGCCGCGCCACAACGAGTAGGGGGAGCTTCCAGTGCCTCGCCAACCCGGCATAGTCCAGCCCCGGAGCAAGCGGTACGGACAGGCCGCCGGCCGTCTCCACGAGCCCCCAGTCGCAGTGTTGCAACCGCCTCCAAGCCGCGTCGATTCGCTGGAGATCCACCGGCCGCCCGGCTCGGCGCGCCGCGACCATCGGAGCCAGAGGTTCCGGGTATACGTAGGGTGCCACCTGTTCCGGAGGGTCGTCGACGCGTGCGGCTTCGGCCAACAGCCGGGCGTCCGGCGAAAAGCGGCCCGGAGCGCCCCTCCACCCGGTCTCTACCGGCTTCATGACCCCAACGCGGTAGCCGGAGTCCGTCAGAAGTCTAGCCAAACCCGCCGCCACCACCGTTTTGCCGACGCCGGTGTCGGTACCGGTAATCATCAGCCCCTTCATGCTTTTCCCTCTCGGGCCAGCCGTTCCATTTCGGGCAGGGCCGCCTCAGAAGCCGCTTCAAGAATCACGACCATCTCCTCCAACTCGCCCTCGGTTACCGCAACGGGCGGCATGAAGATGAGCACCGATCCCACCGGGCGGATCAGTAGGCCGCGCCGGCGGGCTTCCCGAGCAACAACAAAGCCCACTTGAGCAGAATAGGGAAACAGTCGTTTCGTCTCTCGGTCCGCCACCAGCTCAATTCCGACCATAAAGCCGGCTTGCCGTACCTCGCCCACGTACGGGTGCCCGGCCAAAGGCTGCAGAACTCTACGTAGCTTCTCCACTCTCGCGGGAAGAAGGGGTAGCAGTGGAAGCAGATTGTCAAGGCAGGCCAAAGCTACGGCGCAACCCAACGGATTACCTGTGTAAGAATGGCCGTGGAAAAAGGTCTTCCCTTCGTCAACGTCGCCTAAGAAGGCTTCAAAGATCCGCTCGGTCGCCAAGGTCGCCGCCAACGGCAGGTAACCTCCCGAGATTCCCTTCCCCAGGCAGAGAAGATCGGGAACCACATCCTCCGCCTCGCAGGCGAACAGGCGGCCGGTTCTCCCGAACCCGGTAGCAACTTCGTCCACGATCAGCAGCACGTCATATCGTTCGCACAGCCTGCGGAGTTCACGAAGAAACCCTGGAGGAGCGGGGATGATTCCGCCGGAACCTTGCACCGGCTCGATGATCACGGCCGCCAATTCGGCGGCCCGCTCCTGCAGAACTTTCTCGACCTGCTTCAAGCTTTCCCGCTTGCATTGCTCCGAGTCTCCGCTCTCGTTTCGATAGGGATACGGGTACGGCACGCGGGGATGTCGAGGGAGTAACTCCAGGAAGGGCCAATGAAACAACGGGTCGGGAGCCACTCCCACCGCTCCCATGGTGTCGCCGTGGTAGTTATTGACAAAGCCCAGGATAAAGCGCTTTTCCCGGCGGCCCTGATTCGCCCAGAACTGGACGGCCAGTTTCAGAGCGATCTCCACGGCGGCTGCGCCGCAGTCGGAGTAGAACACCCGATTCAGCCCCTTCGGAACTACTTCCACGAGTCGCCGGGCGAGTACGATCGAGGGCACATTCGCCTGTCCCAGTAGGGTGGAGTGGGCGACTTCCCGCAATTGAGCCTCAATCGCAGCGTTCAGCTCGGGGACGTTGTGCCCGTGAACGTTAAGCCAGATCGACGAAGTGCCGTCGTAATACCAGTTACCCTGAACGTCTTGCAGCTTCGTCCCGAGCCCACGCCGGACAATCAGAGGCTGCTCGGCAAGGTATTGCCGCATGTGGGTGAACGGATGCCAGACGTGGGCCTTGTCCCAGGCCGCCAACTCCGCCGGATCCGGAATCCTCCCTTCACTTCGCTGTGCGCACATAGGTTCTCGTCCTTCCCGCAGTCATTTGAATCCACGTCACTTTCAAGCCCACAACTCATTCCGGCGGCGGTTTCACTCGTACGTTGCCTGCAACCGGCCTTCCGAAAGAGGCCGGCTCTTCGAATTACCAGCGAATGACGGCCGCCGCCGTCAGTAGTCCGGCCCCAACCGACGTCAGGAGTACGAGATCGCCGGTTTGAAACCGATCAGATACCAGGCCCAAGGCCAGCGGAATGGTGGCGGCGGAGCTGTTGCCGATTCGGTCGACAACCTGTATCGTCTTTTCGGCGGGCACAGCAAGACGGCGGCGCGCTTCCTCGACCACCCGACTGTTCGCCTGGTGTGGTACCCACCAAGAGACCTCCGCCACCGAGACTCCAGCTTGAGCGAGAACATTTCGTCCGGCTCCGACCATGCCCAAGACCGCCCGGCGAAAGAGCGCCTTTCCGTCCCGCAGATACATCCAGTGCTCACCGTTCCCGACTCTTTCCGGTGTTAGAGGACGTCGGCTCCCTCCGGAAGGAATGAAAAGGTCGTCCCAGCAGGACCCGTCCGACCCAACCCACCAGGCCACAAGCTTTCGGCTCCGCCCCGTCCTTCCAACCACGGTCGCTCCCGCGCCGTCGGCGAATAGAGCCGACGTCTTGGCATCCCCGGGATTGATGCGGCGACTCAGCACGTTCGCCGCGACCACCAGCGCAGGTCCTTCGCGGACCCTAAGGTAGCCGTCCGCCAGCGCCAACCCATAAAGAAATCCAGAACAAGCCCCCGCGAGATCAAGCGCGCCGGCCCCCCGCAATCCGAGGCGGTGGGCTACCACCGGAGCCGTGGGAGGGAGCAAGTGATCAGGCGTGCTAGTCGCCAAAAGGAGTAGTTCCACCTCACCAGGATCCACTCCGGCGTCGGCCAAGGCCGCCTCGCCGGCCTTCACGGCCAGGTCGCTGGTCGCTTCTTCGGGACCCGCCAGAGGTCGGCGCTGGATTCCCGTGCGCTCACGAATCCAGCCGGCTGGGAGACCAAGCCGGTGTTCCGTCTCCTCGGCCTGCTCGCCCCCTTGAGGAAGGAAGTGTCCCAAACCCAACAACGAGGTCTGCGATCGAGATCCCGGCCGGGTTTGTCTTCGCTCTGCCGAAGGGGCAAATCCGCGTCCCGTCATTGCGCCTTCCTTTCCCGTCGTCTGTTGTCCGCCGGAGGAAAGACAGCCAAGGCGGAATCGATGTCATCGAAGCTCTGGGTCGCCATGGGTGACAACCTGATGCGACTCGTCCCGGGCGGCACCGTGGGAGGGCGAATCGCCGGGGCGACAACTCCTCCTTCCTCCAGGGCACGTGAAAGACGGAGTGCCTCGCCGGGCGATCCCAGAAGCACGGCCAACATAGGTGCCGGCTCTTCGTGGCGCACCGCATACCCTAGGCTTGCAAGACCGATCTTCAAGCGTTCCACCAGGTCCTGTTGGTGCCGCCTTCGCTCTTCCCCCTCCGGGGCCGCCACCAGCCGGAGAGCTTCGATCGCAGCGGAAGCCACCGGAGGAGCCAAACCCGTGCTGTAGACAAATGACCGTGCCCGGTGAACCAGGAACTCCACGAGTGAGGATGCACCAACTGCGGCGCCTCCCTGGGTCCCGAGAGCCTTGGACAAGGTGACCAGCTGCAAGGGGACACGATCCGCCAGTCCCAGGTAATGCAGCGTTCCCCGGCCCTCCGGGCCAATGATCCCCGTTCCGTGAGCATCGTCGACAACGAGAAACAGCCTGTATTCTTCCGCGAGATCGACCAGCTCCGCCAAAGGAGCCAACGTCCCGTCCATACTGAACACAGCGTCGGTCACGAGGAACCGGCGACCTTTACGATCCGCGTACCGATTTATGAGTGTTTCCAGGTGAGCCGGGTCCCGATGTCGGTACCGTCGCAGCCGCGCGTGGCTCAAGCGTGCTCCATCGTACAGGCTCGCATGACACAACGCGTCCAAGAAAACCTGATCTCCGGGAGCGGTCAGGGCGGAAAGCGCACCTACGCATGCCGCATAGCCGCTGGAGAAGACCAGCGCGGCCTCCGTCCCCTTGGCGGCGGCAAGTGTTTCTTCCAACTTTGCGTGAACCGGTCGATCTCCTGCGATCAACCTGGAGGCACCCGCTCCAATTCCCCACTCCTCCAGAGCTTGACGGGCCGCCTCGAGTAGCCGCCGATCCGTGCTCAGGCCCAGGTAATCGTTGGAGGACAGGTTCAGCAACCGTCGTCCGTCTCTTACCAGGTAAGGACCCTCGGGTGAGCCGGGTGACAAGCGACGCCGAAGGTCTTCAGCCTCAAACCACTGGATTGCCTGCTCCCACCACATTGTCTTTCCGGTCGCGTTAAAGAACTTCGGGGACCAAACCGAGGTCTCGGACCATCTCCCAGTCGGCCTCGGCCGCCTGGCCCTCCTCCGTCAGGTAATCACCCAGGAAGAAGCTGTTCGCCACCAGTAGAGCGAGCGGTTGCAGGCTCCGCAAATGCAGCTCACGCCCTGCGGAGACCCGCAATTCGGCTTTGGGAGCGACGAAGCGAAACAAGGCCAGGTAGCGCAAGCACGCCCAAGGCGTCAGGCGTTCAACCGTGCGGCCGTCCCCCAAGGGGGTCCCCTTCACCGGTATTAGGAAGTTAACGGGGATAGAGGCGGCCCCAACCTCCCGGAGTGCATACGCCGTCTCCAAAATGTCGTCTTCACTTTCACCCACTCCCAAAATCACTCCCGAGCAAGGGGACAGGCCGGCCCTCAGAGCCGCCTGGACCGTCTTCAATCGATCCGCATAGGTATGTGTCGTACAGATGCGGTCATAGTGGGAAGAACTCGTATTCAGGTTATGGTTATATGCGTCCACACCTGCTTCTCGAAGCAGCCGAGCCTTCTGCTCGTCCAGCAGCCCCAAAGAGGTACAGATCTCAAGATCGAGCTCCTCCTTGATTCGCCTTGCAGCCTCCAGCACCGTGTCGAGTTCGAGCCGCCGCGGGCCGCGTCCCGAAGTCACAATGCAAAAACGCTGCGCCCCCGCGGCCTGGGCTTGGCGGGCCCGCTGGACGATCTCGTCCGCCGACAACATTCCGTAGCGGGGGATAGGCGCATCCGATACTCGAGACTGCGAGCAATAACTACAGTCCTCCGAGCATAGCCCGCTTTGCGCGTTCATCAGCACGTTGACTTTGACCCGACGGCCGAAGAAATGCCGGCGGACCCGCCACGCCTTTTCCACCAGTGCAAGAGTCTCCTCGTCGGGTAACCGGAGGAGTTTTTGCGCCGTTTCCCTTTCCGGCGGTTGATCTTCCAGCGCCCGCAAAACCAGCCGCTCCCAGTCGATCTCATTGCATGCTTGCATAGACCTACTTCGCCTCGTCTTCGACTTCTTGCCGTGTTTCCGTTCCCCGTCGCGACAGCTACCGTTAACGTTCTTACGGGGATTCAGCTCAAGCCGGGCGACTTTCGCGACCGGTACCCTGGAATCCCAAGCTAACCTCTCCGGCTCCAAGCCGATGGATCCGCCCCTCCGCATCGCGCAGCCTTAAGCGGCCGTCTTCCTCCACGTCTTCCGCCACTCCTTCCAACATTTGAGCGGGAGTGACTACGCAGACGGTCCTACCCAGCATGCAGCTTCTCCGTCTCCAGGCTTCGCAGACGGCGGCGGCGTCCGCCACCTTCGGGCACCAGAACTCCAGTCGATCCAAAAGTTGCACCAATACGTCGACCCGCCGGCGGCCGGCGGAAAACTCCTCGAGATAAGCCGCCTCGGGAGGAAGTGCAGAGGCGTGAACGTTGATGCCGACGCCGAGATACACGGCCTCGGACTCCTCTCCCCGAAACTGCGCCTCGACCAAAACTCCCGCCAGCTTGCGACCGTCGGGAGCCAAAACGTCGTTGGGCCATTTCAATCCGCCCACCCCGGTAGTCTCGACCACGGCCACGCCGGCCGCCAGCGATAACCGTAAGAGATCCGCCGAAGCAAGTCGGCTTCGTAACAGCAGAGACACGTACAGCCCCGCACCCGGAGGGCTCGTCCACGAGCGACCGCGGCGACCGCGACCCGCCGTCTGCTCTTCCGCCACCACCACGGCTCCTTCAGGAGCACCGGACTCAGCCCAGCGGCGCAGCTCATCCTGGGTGCTGTCGACTCGTCCGAGGTACCGGTAGGCTCGCCCATAGCTTCCTCTCAATCGGCCGGTCAACAAGCCGGGACTTGGAGTTCCCGGAGCCAGACGGTAGCCGCGGCCCCGCCGCACCTCCACGGGGTAGCCCTCCCGACGGAGCTTCATGACTTGCTTGTAGACTGCGACCCGGCTTAACCCGAGCTTCCGCCCAAGGCTCGCCCCGCTCTGAAATGTCTCCCCCAACAGGTCCAGCAAATCTCCACGGGTCATGTTAACCACAACAGATCGGTGATGTTAACATGATCATCTGTTTGGTGCGCTGATGAGCGCACCAAACGAAAAGAATGCCTTCGGCTCCGGGCTGGGAATCTCACCGTTTTGATTTGATCGGGGTTCTTGTTTTCTCCGTTCACGGTTCGCGTGGGAGGAACTCACTCATCGAGGATTGCCTCCAGCTACATCGAACGGAGAAGGTCTCAGTCAGCCCGACAGTTACCGTGGGGGAAACCCACTTTCCTTGAGGGCGGAATTGAGCCAAGATAACTGAAGCATGAACGTCTTCAAGAAGATCGCTGACGGAGAAATCCCGGCGGAGATCGTCTACCAAGATGATCACTGCGTCGCTTTTCGAGACATCAATCCGCAGGCACCCGTCCACATTCTTCTAATACCTCGGCGGGAAATCCCTTCGCTGGCACGGGTTGAGGCCTCGGACCACCCGCTTCTGGGGCACCTTCTCCTCAAAGCCGCCGAGGTGGCGAAACAGGAAGGTTTGTCCGAAACGGGTTACCGCGTGGTGATCAATTGCGGCCCGGACGCAGGCCAGGAGGTTCCTCACCTCCACCTGCACATCCTTGGAGGAAGAAGGCTGGGTTGGCCGCCCGGATAACGTCGAACGGAACCGCCGCGTTAGCAACCTTGGGTGGACCCGCGGAGCCGCAAGCCGTCTCGGCGGTCACCGGCGGGGATAAGAACGGCGCGAGGGGAATGGTTCCGAGAGTGCGCGAGTACGTTGGACACGGACGGACGCCGGGAGAAAAGGAAAACCCGAAGGGCTTTTCGTTCCGCGAGAGTGTGGCAAAATCGACGGCGGAGGAACCCATAAAGTATGACGGAGACCGAGAAGTCGCCCATCAACCCTGAATTGCTCGAGATCCTCCGCTGCCCTGTGGCGGTTCATTACAAGGACCGAGGTGACGACCCGGGCCGGCTGAGACTGGTGCATGGATGCTGGCTGGTCTGTGACGACAGCGGGTATAAGTATCCCATTCGGGACGGCATCCCCATCATGCTGGTGGAGGAGGGAGAGAAGTGGAAGGACGTGCCCGAGGATCAGCTCCCTGTTCCGCCGCCGGAATGAGACGTGAGTCGCCCGCGTCGGCCTCGGTGGAGGAACACCGTTGTCACGCGACTCGAGAAGGATCCCTGCGAAGCGGGGTCGTCACGGTCAGTGACCGGCGTACGGAGTCGGACGACGCAAGCGGCCGATACCTCATGGAACGGCTTCG
>Ga0116188_1002461_pt1 | contig 14523 bp, 20 predicted proteins | sample AD_JPNTR2_MetaG_FD_89807 | JGI IMG/M metagenome (GOLD analysis project Ga0116188, IMG submission 89807) | Active sludge microbial communities of municipal wastewater-treating anaerobic digesters from Japan - AD_JPNTR2_MetaG | ecosystem: Engineered > Bioreactor > Anaerobic > Digestate | place...
GGCGTCATAGATTCCAGTGGTTGATTTCAAGTCATCGGCTGACATCATCGCGGCTTGAGTGATTGCTTGCACTGCTGGCTCAAATGAATTTCTTTGAGGCGGCGGCACTGGGACACCTGCAATCGTCGTGGGCTTGTAGGGCAAATACGCATGATTTTTCTTATTCGCCGTTTTCCACATGTATTCATATTGGGATGGGATTTGGCCCTCAGCCACGATGAAAGGAATGCGTGGAGCTAGTGCAATGGTTTCGGTCTCTGTACTTTTCCAATAATTAAACATTCTTTGCGGATCTTTGGCATGTCTGACAATGCCTTCGACAATGCGACGCCCGTCCAGGTCCAGTTCATCACCGTAAACTGGAATGATTGGGATATATTTTCCAGGCCAATCTGATTTTTCTAGAATCTCCATTCCATTTAATTTGCAATATTTTATCTCTGGAATTTTTGTCATGCGCTTGGTGACGATCTTAATATTCTCAGGCAAGCCCTCGGGATACAATTCATCCAGTTCACTGACTTCTATTGTCTCGCCGTTTTCCAGCAAGGCAATTTCAGCAGTTCGAAATTCCTTATACCAATAGAGTGCAATTCTGCACTGATCTTCAGTGATCCAATCGTCTTGATGATCAGTGCCAAGAGAGGACCAATCACTCAAGCGGCAAAGATCTGAATCAGAATATTCGTCATCAAAGTCAGATTTTAAAACATTCTCAAAGATCATTCCCCAATTGGCGTCACTTCCATCCGGCTCTTTATGAGCTGGATCTAAGACCACATTAAAATGATTTTTGATCATCTTGACTAGAATTTCTTGATCAAAAGACGTGGCACTAACCCAATCGGTCGTTATATAGAAATAACCGAAACTTTTGCAAGCTGCACCTTCAAAAGCCCAATCATAAGCGGTGTCAGCATTCGAGTTGACTTCTATATGCTTGATCAAGCCTTGATATATTTTGGCAGTCTCAATGTCTGCTTTCTCATCTACTGGATAAACTTTAATTGCAGGTCTATTTTGCCTTTGATCATTTGTGACTTGCCTTAAAAATTGTGGAATACGATTGATTGTTAAACAAGGTCTGCCGTCTAACTCTCTTTCTCTTCTGACCTCTTCCGGCCATTGTTCGCCCAATCGAAAGACAAGATCATCATAGGCATCGGCTCGCATTTCCGATTCTGCTTCCATAGCAGAAAGCCATCTCTTTTTTGCCGTTGCGATGATATCATCATCTGACTCATTGTCCTTTGACTCCACATCTTTAACAGTGGTTTTCTTCAGCTTCACATCATCGGACTTTGATTTATTTTTTTCTTCTTTGTATTCCACAAATTGGATTTTGAACTGATAAATTGTTTAAGCAAATTAAACAGTTAACACGAAACTTTATCCCATCCATCCCGAAGGTCCTGTCATAAATGGAACAACTTCACTAGGCTTTTGAACCAATGGAAACTTAGCGCCGAGTTTTTGGTCCACAATTCTTGCCATGCAGTCAAGCATGTCATCATGCACAGACACGGGGAAAACTTCAAACTCGTCATCGATGAAAGTCTTGACGAAATCTATCTGCTGGCTTTGGAAATCTTTAAAATAAAGCTGTTCGGGCAAATAAAACCGACCTGCCTCGAAGATCGGTGTTAATTTTTTGATTCGATCAATCTTGCTTTCATTTCCACCTAATGGTTCAATTTCAAAGCGATAGTTTTCTTCTTCCATCACATATTGAATGTGCTCAATGTCGGATTGAATGCCATATTTCTCATAACCAATTTTCAATGGGTTCCATTTCCGATGCAGGTCGAAAAGCCTGTTCGTTTTTTCACTTAGATTCAATCGATCTCTGATACCGTCTAGCAAATAATAGTTATTGTCAGATGATAGACCTATGACTAGCATTACTGTGTAGTCACTAGACCTTTTCTTCTCATTCGCAGGATCAACCAAAATATATTTATTGAAATTTTCAGTTTGTTTCAATTTCTTGTAAAACCTAAGCCATTCTTTTTTAAATCCCATTAAATTATCCGCCAGAGGGTTTTGAAGCATTTGACACGAAAACGTGAAGCTGCCTTGATCGCGCATTTTATCTGCTAGACCTTTTTTCGACATTAGTACAGGCTCGCCGTCCATTCGTCCATTGTCCGTTGCAGGATAAATGCGCTTGATTGCAGTGCCTCGATTCATGATCTCTCGATAGGTGTCCTTCGAGTGATATCGAGTGCCAATGAAACGCTTGATGCCATTCTCAACGCCTAAGTTGAGAGACAACTCCCAAGCTTCAGTCACTTTTTTAATTTGATCAGGAGTTGAAACTGATTCTTTCGTCACCACATCGTCATAGACCAAAATTTTAAAATGCTTTGACGTGGGTTGACCATCGACTAATCCCCAGGCCTCGACTGTCGCCTCTTTGGGATTTGATTCGCGTTTGACAATGATGCCGCGATCCACAGACCATCGATCGGATTCGCTTTCAGGCTTATCGAATAAAATGTCTTTGAATAGGCCTTTCAAATAGACATTATTTTGAAGCTCTAATTTTATTTGAGACAAAAATGCCTTTGCAATCGATTTCGTGTGGCTGAAAATCCCAATCGTGACCTCAGGATCGTTCAAAATATCTTTGATTGAAAGCCCGAAGGTGATGACGCTCGTTTTAAAGTGTTCACGCGCCCAGAGGTCCAAATATCCATTCGGTGCCGCCTCGACTTCTCGACATCGATCATAGACCCAGTCTCGATTCATGTCCGAGCGATTGCAAGCAATTGACAGGAGAAAAAATAAATCATTCTGACATAACAGTCTTTGAATCTTAATGTCTTTTTCATTGAGGACGTCGAGATAAAGACTATTTGATTGCTCTCTAGTGAGACCTTGCGAAATCATTTTTTCTTTTTGAGTTCTTCGATTCTCTTTTCGAGTTCCTCTTTGGCCACTGTGAAGTCAATTATGCCTGTGACGTTTTGATTGACGTCAGACTCGACTTTCGTATTCCGGCTCCATTTGCACATGTTTTGAAGCGCAAAAATATGCATCTTAGTATCGGTTTCAGCCTTTCGCACAGCACTTCGAATAAGTTCATAGCGCGTGTAGACTAAATTTTGAGACTTAAATTCCGTAAAACCGAGTCCAGTGGCGCGTTTGATGGCTTTTTCAATCGTATCGACCGAGCACTTAAAAAACGCAGCACAGTCCTCAGTGCTAGGATCAAGGCGACAAAATGCACCTAGTTGAACGATATCAATATCGATGCGAGGCCTACCGCCTAAATTTACTTTGGCCTTGTCCTTTGTTTTGGTCTCGTCTTTGGTCTCGTCTTTGGTTTTGGTTTTGTCTTTGATTTCTTTTTTTTGTTTAATTGGTTTTGGCTTTTTCACTGCAATCACCATTTTCTATTTTTGTCTTTCGAATTATACTCATTGTTTCTTCCCTTTAATGGGATTCAAGATCTACTTCAATCATTGGTTAATTCCGCTTTCTTGCCGGTGTATTTTTCCCACCTGGCCACTATGACGTCGCAGTATTTTTGATCGAGCTCCATTATTAAGCATTTTCTATTTGTCTTTTCGGCGGCAATTAATGTGGTCCCAGAACCACCGAATGGCTCATATATAAAATCACCAGAATCTGTCATCGCGAGAATATGACTCTCAGGAAATTCAACTGGAAACATCGCAGGGTGATCAATTCCGTGATTTCTAGCTTTCTGAGGTGTCTGATGAACAACGGTTGCCATTTGAGAGAAATCACGAATTTTTTTGTTCTTTGGTCCATTATACGCTGTTATTGATCCGTCTTTTTGTCGTATAGAGCCATGTTGTTTACTATTTGCACTTTTGTTCTTAATTGTAAGATTCAAATCAAAAGACTTTTCACCGAAAATAAATATCCATTCATGCTGAATCGCAAACATTGCTGTCAGATTTCCAATTGAACACCCTTCCCCTTTATCCCAAATATTCCAAGACAGAAATTTCAAACCACAAGATCTAGCTTCTTTTATATAATCATCCCAATATGGATTGACTTCGCCATTCTTTCGGGAATATCCAAGATTTACTGCATAATAAGACACATACCCAACTGATGTAGAAATAAATTTTGATAAGTATTCTGTGCTTAATTCTTTCCCACCATTATATTCTCGCTGATCCGCATATGGTGGCGATGTGAAGCATAAATCTGCGTGGTCATTTTTAAAAAGCTTATCTAATGCATCAATTGAAGTTGAATCACCACACATAAGCCTATGATTTCCAAGTTTATAAATATCCCCTAGCTTTGTTTTAGGCTCAACATGCTCAGGGATAGAATCCTCATCACATCCTGGCTCTAATTTCTCAGTTTCAATCAATTTAAAATCTGGAATTCCTAGCATGTCGAGATCAAAATCAGGACCAAAATCTAAAACGTCCGTGTTTAGCATTGCGAGATCAAGTTCTGCCATCTCTTGAATGGTATTATCGGACACCATGAATTGATACTCTTCGGCCTCGCTATCAAAGTCTTGATAATCGACTGGCACTTGATTCTGGCCCATTTTGATTGCAGCTAGCAGACGGCCATGACCTGCACAGACAAAACCTGATCGATTGCTTACAATGATCGGATGACGCCAACCTTGGTGCCTGATCAATCTTTGAAGCAGATCAATTTGCTTGTCGCTGTGCTTGTTCGGGTTCTTAGGATTCGGAACAAGCTTTATAATATCGACTAATTCTTTGAATTCGCATTTTATATCCATTTAAATGAGGGTACGCGCCCGAAATGTTTATTCAATTTAAACAATTGCAGACTATTTAAAACCTTGACCAAAGCCTTTATTTCGAAAAACAATCAAAGGATGCTTGAAACAAAAATGCATGCAATAATTGAAGAAGCAGGGGTTGATTTAATTATTCCAAAGGCTCCTGAGCCACGAATTCCTATCACTGTCTGGGTATCTCGCAAAGACAAGGACCGATATGATTTGATTCAATACAAAACGCGCAAGAGTTTTTCAAAGGTTTTGAGAAAGGTCATCATAAAGGCAATTGAGTCTTATGATGAAAAATTGAATCCTAACACCTAGATCCAGGTGCCGACGACGCATTCGTCATCCGTTTCCGATCTCTGAAGAAATGCCTTTGTATTTTTGAAATGATTATTGACGTACTCGATTGCCTTGAATCGAGTTTCAGCTTCGAATTTCAACAAAATTTCTTCGCATGGTCGAGGATTTTCAAATTTGAATATCTGCCATTTTCTCAAGACAAAACTCCCAGGATGATCGAGAGGACTGTCACAGAGCACGAACATTTCAAGATACATATCAAACCCACCGTCATCATTGAATTCCACATCAATTTCGGACAATGTTTCTCGTTTCACTTGATCACGGATTTTTTCAATTTCTTGAACAATAAGTGTGGCCAAATTTGTGGTCCACAAGAAGAAATCATCTCGTCCAACACCGATTTGATCACAAAGATTGATGGCGTCTAAAACCATTTTTCTATCGTTTTCTTGTTTCGTCATCGATATCCGGCCCAGCCGTTCGTTTTTGGAATTTCCAATTCTGCCACGAAGAAATTCAACATCAATGTGATCAACATCAAAGGAATCAAAATGATTCCCAGGATCAGAGCAAGTGCAATCACGCAAAGCAAAGTCGTTATTTTTTTCACCATTTCCATGCTCATTTTCGATCCAAGATTGTTGCGGGCACGTTTAGCGCATCCATGATCCAACAAAAGCAATAGGCCGCCGCGAACAAAGGCATGAAGAAAACAAAAAACACGGCCAAAATAGGCAAAGCTATAGTCCACGCAAAAATATGTTTCAGCATTGGATTTTTCGCTCCTCAATCAAGCTTTGAGTTTACACTTTTCAAATGATGATGGCATCTAGTTTCAGCGACGAAATCAAAATATATTTTCTCGAATTCTAACAACTTTTCTTTTCTCTCTCTTATTTCATCATCATAGTGTTTCGAGTGAACTTTGATGAGCCATTCAGTTCCACTATAAATTTCATATTTGAATCCCAATTCTTGAGACCTTTCGATTGATAAACGCGTGGCCAGAATATCGAGATAGTGCTCCCAAAACGTCAGAATGCGAAATTGATAATGGTTCAAGTTTTGCGTGTGCATCCAAGCTGATTTGAATTTCCCTTCAGTTTTGTTCAATTCTGCTCTCACTTGATGAGCTATGTCGTTCTCAGGCAATGATTGAAATGAAGTGCCGTGACTTTTTGCAAGGAATGCCTTGATCGTCGGCAAATGTTCGGGATAACCAAACTCTGTGAGTTTTTCTCTTTCCCATATTTTCGGATCATCATGGATTCGCAAATAGTTGAGCAAGTGTCTTTCTAAAACGAACCATTCAGATTTTGGCACAACACTTGAAAACAATTGTTTTTGTTTCAAGAATATTTCGCCAATTTCGACAACTTCATATTTGTGTCGATATGTCGATTCTAATGATTTCGCCAGTGCAATGCCTGAACGATACGACGTTTGCGCATTGCTTGAAACATTCATCAACGCAAGACATACCAATGCACCTATGATTTTCACAATCGACACTTCCTAATTTTCTTCGTTTGATTTATTTTTGATCCGTTCCTTCTACGTTTCTCGATTCTCTGTCTAATTTTCTACTGTTTAACCAAATTGACTCACTCCCCATGGCCAAAGCCAGGGGCTTTACGTCACGCGTGGTAAAGGAAATCGAATTCACATCATGACGAACATAAATGAAATTGTTTGGTCTGATATCTTTTTCAAACCATTTGTAATCCATCGCTCCCGACTCATTGAACTTTTCAGGATTTTTTTCTCTCAATTTGTCCATTTCAATGACTGCGAATTGTCCAATTTTTTCGATATTTTTCAAAGTGTTCAATGCCATTCTAATTCTCCAAAATGTAGTTGATTTGATTTCTTTGTTTTGCAGTGAGGTTTTTCTGCTCACCTGTTTTGAATTTGAATTCTATAGAATAACCATTATAGTTTTTAACAAAGCTCATCTTCCCTTTTTTTATTGATTTTTGTCCCTTGATTTTTTACAGCGAATCAACCATCGCCATCGCCATAGCCAAAGCCAGAGCCAAAGCCATAGCCAAAGCCAGAGCCAAAGCCATCGCCATCGCCAGAGCCAAAGCCATCGCCATCGCCAAAGCCAGAGCCATCGCCATAGCCATCGCCAAAGCCAGAGCCATCGCCATAGCCATCGCCAAAGCCAAAGCCAGAGCCAGAGCCAGAGCCTAAATTCATACTGTCCATGGTTCTATTGCCTTAATTGCTTTCATCGCTTTTTCTGAGCAATATAAAATTTCAAAACCTTGAGGGCTGACAATATCGGTTCTAAAAACTGGCATCCCAAACTTATTAATTCCGTTCGCTGGCCCAGTGGTTGCAACTTGCGATAAACTTGCGCCCGACCATTGCCATAATCTTATAGAATCTTTCAAAGTAATTGTGTCGCCTACTCGCTTTTTCAAAAATCCTGCATGAACTCCTGCCGTGTGGGATCTGACAATCACATAGGGAATTTCTGCCTTGTCTTCTAATTTGCCATCCATTTAATTCTCCAAAATGCTAAGAATTTGTTTTCTTTGTTTTTCGCTCAATGTTTTTTGCTCGCCCATTTTGAACTTAAACTCTAGGTCCTCCGCAAGCTGAATATGGAAATCAGAATACTTTTCTGGATCTGACATAACCTCGAGCCAAGCGTCATGCACTAAATCTTGATCAGAGTCAGACTCGATCACTTCATTTTCCCATTGTTGGAAACCCAAGCGTTGATCTCACTTCGGTCAAACTTGATCAATTTCCCAACTTTATAAAATGGAATTTGTTTTCGTTTTATCATTCGATACAAAGTATCTTTTGAAATTCCCAAATAGTCGGCAATTTCTTTGCTTGAATACAAAGTTTTTTGAACATCACTGTCAGCTTTGATCATGCTGACAAAATAAACTCGCTAAACATCAAAGACAACCAATAATTAATATTGACTAAACTTTTCGATCCGTGACGTCAACCCAAAACCAATATAAATTGGCGTCGTCTATGAGTTCTGAAACTTTCGGCATGAACTGAATTGCTTCCACTTCTGGCCCTAATACTTCTTTCTTGATTCGAAACAAATCAGACCAAGAGTAGATTGGTTTTGAGTCGGATCTCCTGACCATAACCTTGTCATATGTTCTTCCATTTCGAGTGAAATTGACAAACACTTGCACAATGTATCGATTGTTTTGGAAAACAAAGTCAGGCCTAAAAGTCGAGTTTGGGTTTAAAGCCAAGTGTTTTGCCACGGCATCTTGCGTGACATTCTCAAATCTATTCCACTCAAGTTTTTGTTTTCGTCTGCCCTCGGCCTCGCTAAATCGTCTTTGCTTTCTGTTCATCGCCATTTAAGGAATTCTCCATTTCTCAATAATATTGTCCAAAGAATTTTCTTGTGATCCTGTTAGTTCCCCGCGACCCAATAATGTGTCCATTTTGTAAACAAAATTCGCATTAAATTCCGGATTATTTCCCGTTTCAACCCAATCAAGAATTCGATTAATTTTTTCTTCTTGAATATTTTTGCGAGATTTTCTTTCAAAGTCATAGGCAATGATTTCTTTCATTGGTCCATTCGAAATGCATGTCAAAAATTGCGGGCGCAGACCAACATTATTTTTGAGCGAGTCAAGCGTTGCAGCACTAGCCATAAAACAAAGATCCTTATTTACAATTTTCAAAATGTTTTTTGCTATTCTCGTCCCATTTCTATTTGTGAAAAAAAATCTTTCTTGCAATATGTCTCCGTCTATCAATCTCGATTGGACTTCAACTTCTTCGCCTTTATAAAATTCTTTTTTCGAAACAATGCTTGAGCTATTGTCTTTCATTTCAACCTGCCTTTTATTTCCCCTCTCAAATCAGTCATAAATGCTTTTGCAAAAGAAACCAATTCAAAGTCTCGATTGCGAATTCTCTTCTCTGTGAATTTGATAATTTTCAAAACGCATTCGTTTCCGGTCTAAATTCTTGACGCTTCAAAACTGATTTGATCCAATTTTTTCAGCATATATATTGATAATGCGACTTCATTCTCACCTCATCGTTTAAAACGCGCTAGATTAAATCAAAACTCAGACCTCTCATGGATACATAGACCTATCCATTTAAATTCAATCGCGGCGCGTTCTTTCGTCAATTTTAACGTATCCAAGAAAAATCTCAATCAACTCCTCCCTTGTTTTTTCTCAAAACTCTTTTGCGTCTCTGCGTCAAGTTTGAATAATCGGATTATTGTGCATTCGGTCAAGCCGATCACTTTCTTCGCATTGAATTCGATTATGAGCCTGTCGTTTTCGAGCACTCGAAGCTTTTGCAATAAATCTTGAGGCCCTTCCACGCAATTTGACGTGTCAGCTTCGTTTTGAAAATTCTTGAAATGAAATTCAAACTCAGCTCTGCAATAAACTTTTATTGGCAAATATTGCCTGAACGCTGGCATTGCTCGCAAAACGTCTATCGATGAATTTCTCTCCCAGGCCATGAAAAGCGCCGAAGGAATGTTCTTTCCTTTGCCGATATGCCTCCTGCCGTTTTTCTTGATCCTCACTCGTCCAGGAATCTTGACTTGAAAAATCATCGTGCTCATTTGCTGCTTCCCCCTTGTTGAAATAAAAAATTGAGTTTCGATTGTTTCATTCTTCTCCATCCCAAACTTTCTTCGAGTGTTTCATGTGCTTTTTAAAAATAGCAGCGACTTCATTGATCGTCATTTTGTCTTTGAGTTCTTTCATCGAGTAAGGAAAATCAATCATGCAAAAATCAGCCGTGTATTTTGGGAGCTCCCAAAAGTTTAACTTCGATTGAGCACAATCGCAGGTGCATTGCATGGCCAAGCTTTTTGAACCTTCCTTGATTGTCTTGACGAACACCACGCCGATGTCACCGCATAGCTTGCAGTTTTCATGATTTTGAAAAACTTCCCTTTGGCCAAATTTTGAATGCCTTTTGATTTCGTTTACCTTGAAAGCAAAATCATTCACTCCTGGCTTTTGCTCTTTCATGCAAAATTCTTGGACAATTTTTTCAAACTGAGAATCATCCAAAGGTTGAATAATTTCAAAAATCATTTTCAATCGCTGCGTATTGAAAAACGCTTGGCCAAAAAAACCCTGCAATTGATCAATGCATTTTTGTCTGCAAATATCAGAAATCATCTAAACAACTTGGGAAGTAAATCACCTGCTGCAGTCAAACTACCGTTAGTTTTTTTGGTTTTAGCAAATTGTATTTCCTCTGCACGCCAACCTTCCACTTTCGGCTGGCTTTCGGTTGTTTTATACTTGGCTTCAAGGTCGCGTATTTCTTTGAGTGTTTTTTCGCTCTGGCTCATTTGTTGAATCGGCTCAAGATGCTCAACACAATGCCATTTTCCCTTTGTGCCAATGAAGGTTTCAAAACTTCTTTTGAACGGCGAATAAGTTGGAGTGATCTGTGGAATTATGTAATTCGCATAATTGTCGATCATGGTTAAAACTTGCTCTGAAGTTATGCCAGAGCCTAAAAGCTGAAAGTATCGAGATTGCGCCTTGGCACCTATCGTCACGCCGTACGTTCCGAATTTCTCTTTAAATTTATAACATGCATTGTCAAAGTGCGAGGCGCTTGTCGCCGAAGCTTCCTTCGTATTGCTTTGCGTTGATTTTGAATGTTCCATGTCGTCTAAACCGTTTTCGTTTAGGCGGCGTTTTTGGTTTTTCTTTTTTTTATTTATTTTTTTTCTCCCTTTTAAAAAAGGGCTTCGAGCAAGAGGAGTAGGAGTAGGAGTAGGAGTAAGAGTAAGAGGCTTGCTTTTGCTTGAATTTGCTTTAGCGTTGCTTGAATTTGCTTTAGCGTTGCTTGAGTTTGCTACAGTTTTGCTATGATTTCGGCTCTGATATTCGTTGTCAGTTTCATCAAATGTGGATAACTCTTGATCTTGATATATCGCGTCATCTTGAAATGTGGATATCTTTTCGTCTTGTTCATCTGGCCATGGAACGTCATCAACCGCAAAATTCGACTCTTTTTCACCTTCGATATCGTCACGTTTTCTTAGGTTGGCTTGTCTTTTCAGACCGCCTTTTCGCCCTGACTCTCTGCGTGAAATCAGCCATTCGAATTGCTCTTCACTGCCATATATATAGATGCCAGATTCTCTTTTTTCGGCGAATCCGCAGTCAATCATGTCTTGATGATACGGGATAAGGGCCCAGACTTTTTCAGGGATTAAAGTCCTATTGTCGATCCAATAGTCTTGCGCAAGCCTCCAAATTGTGTGGAGTCGTCCTTTCGCTAATTCTTGAAATTCGTCTAGGTCACAATGAGCATATTTCTTTGCAATCGAAACAATCAATTTATTCCATTGCGGTGTCGTGAAAACGCTATCTTCAAAATTAATTCGCGCCATTCTGATTCCCTTTTTTGTTTAATTCTTAATTGTAGTTCCAGAACGACCATCGTCTGAAACGCAATAACCGCAAAGCTTTGCAAGGTTTTCACTTTGCAATATTTTAATTGAATTTTAATGGTGGGGATTTATAAGTTGGTTAAGCCAATTTATAGACTCTTTTGTTTATGAGTTTGTTAATTTATAGACTTTTTTGTTTATGAGTTGGTTAAGCCATAAATACCTCCTTAGATATCTCCTTTCTTCTTCTCTGGTTTTGTTTGTGGTTGGTTATAAGAGGCTTCTTGATCTGAGATCCCATCTCACTCAATGAAGCCTTTTTCTTTTTTAAAACTATGTGAAATTCTAGATTTGATTCGATACATGACATAATAGAAGTTTCTCTGCGCTGTTTAGTCATCAATGATTGAATCTTAACTTTACTAAATTTTGCAGAATTATTTACCCGCTGTATTCGTTTTGCAAATATTTTTAAACATCTTGAGAAATTTTCAACGCATTCAATGAAACTCGCTTATTAGTTGATCTTTTTTAATAAAATGTTTAATTTCAAATCTCAAACTGATAGGCGGCTTTTGTTGACGCTATCCTTTCTGTTTTGTGCAATCTCATGTCTGCGCATGCGATTACTAAATTTTACTGCGAAGGCTGAGAGTGATCTCGGCCTTTTCGGTTTTAAGACCAAAGATTTTTTGGGCTTTTTTATTTTGTTTGAAAAATTATTCGGCTGTAAACGTGTGTCGGTCGGATAATCAAAAGACCTTGAGAAATCGAGGTCTTTTTTTGGCCAAAACCGACAACCACTAGTCCAGTTTTTATTTCAAAATAAACAAATTTGTTGCAATTTTTAAAGACCAAAATAGCATTCTTGAATCTTCGAAATAATCTCGCCCGTGGCTCTTTCTAAGGTGTCTTCTTCTTGGAGGTCTTGGAGTCATAGCCCAAGGCCTTTTTTTTAGCAAAGAGATCCATAATCAGGCGTGTTTTCAAATTTATAGTTTAGTGTACATTTTTACAAACAATTGCAAATTCAAGCATATATGCTCCGAAATGATATATAATTACTGCCATGATTTGCGTCTACAAATTTAGAGTCAAAAATAATATTAAAATCCTCAACAAATGGGCTAAGGTCTCTAACTTTGTATGGAATTATTGCAACGAGACTCAAAAAATAGCTGTAAAAAGAGATAGAAAGTTTTTTACAGGATTTGATTTGAACAAACTCACTGCTGGATCGTCTAAAGAACTTGGAATTTCTTCTGAAACTATAAATTCCATCTGCGAACAATATGCGAAAAGCAGAAAGCAACACAAGAAACCGTGGCTTAGATTTAGAGGTAAAAACAATCTCGGATGGGTGCCTCTTAAGGGTAGAGCTATCAAATTTGAAAAAGATTGTTTTGTATTTTATGGGAATACATTTAAAGTTTTTCTTTCTAGAGATATACCTGTTGGAACTAAATTTAAAGATGGGACTAACTTCTCGCAAGATGCAAAAGGTAATTGGTATTTGAATTTGTGTCTTGAAATCCTTGAAAACAAAAGAGTTGAAACTAAAAAAGCTATCGGCATTGACCTTGGTCTTAAAGATTTTGCAGCATTTTCTAATGGAGAAAAAATTGAAGCTCCACGAATATTCAGAAAGTCTGAAGAAAAAATTGCCAAAGCTCAAAGGGCTAATAAAAAAAGACTCGTTATTAGCCTGCATACAAAAATTAAAAATCAAAGAAAAGACTTCCAGCATAAGCTCTCCAATAGAATAGTTAGAGAATTTGACCATATAGCAATCGGCGACGTTAGTTCTTCCAGGCTTGTAAAAACAAACATGGCAAAATCTGTCTATGATGCTGGATGGTCCCAATTTCGACAAATGTTGGCTTACAAATCCGTTAGAGAAGGAGCCAATTATATCGAAGTTTCTGAATATTTTACTACGCAAACTTGTGCAGTATGCGGATGCATAGCTGGACCGAAAGGCCAAGCAGGTTTGAATAAGAGAGAATGGGTTTGCGAATGTGGTTCGGTCAATGATCGTGATCAAAATTCTGCATTACTTATTTTACTCCGTTCGGGACATCGAACGCCTGTTCAGGGAATCCCCTTCCTTTAGGAAGGGGAGGATGTCAAACTCCAAGACATTTTTTTCAACAGAGTGATTTATAGCCAGGCGTGTTTTCAAAAATATCGGTGATCAATTTCTCTCTCTTTTTATCTGGCATATTCGCCATTTGGTCTGCTCTAAAGATTTGAGTCCGAACAATCGCAATGTGACCACATTGAGTGCATTTCTTGCTCAATGTCAGGCAAGCAATGTCGCCGCCTAAGTCTATATCGGGATTCCAAATCAATTCCTTCAATTGAAAAAACGGATATCGATGAAATCCAAGCAGACAAAATACGTTTTGCAAAATTGAACTTTTCATAAGACCCCCCCCCTCAAACAAAATTATCTTTCACTTTTGATCATGATAGCGCAATAAAAATGCATCTACTAAATCTAACTTAACTCTATCGGAAAGCAATGAAGAGACATTGACACAAATCTTATTACGACCTTCGAACGCAATCGGTAGATTTATTTCAACTGATTCAAGAGTCACCTCATCGCATCCTCTCACATGCTCAAAACTCGCCTTTACTTTTGCGTCGTAAATGCCAATATCACCGAGATCGATTTCAAACATCATTTAGCACCTCCGTGTTTTGAGAAATTCTCTGCCATTGTTCACCGAATACGAAGCCAGCCTTGTTGAGCATTTGATCCATGTCATGAATGAATTCTGGAACTAATTCGTCAAAGATTTCCCATTTCTTTTCGTCTCGATAGACAGTTAAAACCTTCATCGGGTTTTTCTTCATGCTTGGATGATATTGCACGAAGTCCCAACTTTCGGCATTCATGACCCAAAGACTAAATTGGTACTGCCAAACGTATTCAGGCTTGATCTTGTCATCTACTAGAAATTGAATGAAATTCGTTGCATTATAAGGGCACTTGATTTCAACTCCCCTCGATTCACTCACGATGCCGTCAGGACTGCAACCGACGCGGAAACTTTCGTCTTTAAAA
>Ga0116188_1002464_pt1 | contig 14519 bp, 10 predicted proteins | sample AD_JPNTR2_MetaG_FD_89807 | JGI IMG/M metagenome (GOLD analysis project Ga0116188, IMG submission 89807) | Active sludge microbial communities of municipal wastewater-treating anaerobic digesters from Japan - AD_JPNTR2_MetaG | ecosystem: Engineered > Bioreactor > Anaerobic > Digestate | place...
GGCCAGAGGTCGTTGACGCCTATGTGGCGCCGCTACAGTTTCCGGGCCTGATGCAGAAGTCGCCGCACAGGCAGGAATCCGGATCGCCCGGCACGGGATCACCAAACCGGGGGCTGAATGTCCGCCACTTCTGTGTAGAATGGTCGCAAAATGGCCGCCAGCGGCTTCGTTGTCTGGCCGCAGAAAGTCGGCGGTTGGGGCCAAGGACAGGTCAATCTTCGGGCAAGCCGCAGGGCAGGGCGAGCGTGCTGCGTGGCTGCCCCCAATGCCAGACGCAAGAGGACCCGAGATCGGAGATCATTGCTCTGCCCCCTCACTTGTCGGGGCCGCTCCTTGGCCAGTGCCTACCTGCTGGCACCGACAGCTACATCAGAGCCGGCGCAAATGCACAGCGGTATGCTGTGCCGCCGTTGCCGCCACGCACGCCCGGCGGCAAAAAGCTCTGCGGAAGTGCGGGGGCCTCCGCGTGCCACTACGATTCGGGGCATGCCGCCGGAGATGTGCGCGAAGCAAGGTCGTACTGGTTTCACTGGGCCGAGAGCATAGGCGGCAGCGCCATTTACAATGGCGCGTGCTTTTGGAGCCGCCCCGGTGGCCGGTATGCCGCAAGAATCCCGTCTTCCGCCGGCTTCCGGCGCTATAATCTAATGGCGGGCCGCCGACACAGCCGCAAGTACAGCAACGTCAATGGCTTACGATTCTGAAAAACTGCGTGGAATTCTTGCTTGCGGGTACTGGTACTCGGCGGCGAGAACAGTATACTAGCGGGCCATTGTGTGTGGCCGAGAGAACTACCGGGGAGAGGAACAACTAATGGTTAGATCAACGAAGAAATTGCAGTGTGCTCAATGCGGGCGTATGTTTGGAATGCCGGCTCACCTGGGGCGGCACATGAACGCCGTGCATGGAATCGGCAAGCCGGCCCGTGCCGGACGCAAGCCGGCCCGCGGCCGCGGGCGGCCGGCAGGCCCAACGACCCCAGACGGCTTTGGGCAGGCTGAGTCGCACCTGCAACGCGCCCGGGAATCGCTGCTGCAGCAGCGCGCCACGATCGACTCGCAAATCGAGAAGATCGGGCAAGTGCTGGAAGCCCTTTCCTGATACCGTTAACGGGCACGTCTGCCGGCGGTGCGCGGTCCGCTGTAGGTGCATCCCAGCGGCCAAGGGGCCTGCATCGCCCAACCCAGACCAGATGACGCAAATGCGAAGCCGGCCGCCAGATCAGGCGGCCGGTCCGCATACTTTGCGCCAATTCCTGGCGGCGCCGAGGGGCCTCCTGGTACCGAATGGCCCCGCGTCATTCAGGCGGGGCCATTTGGCGGCCCATCTCAACTCTGCGTCAGCAGCGCCACGAACGGGTCAATATCAAACGCGTTCACGCTTCCGTCGCCGTTGCAGTCGGCCAGGAGATAGCTGCACGCCGGATAGGCTGCGGCGTAGCCGGCCGGGTCGGTGATGGCCAGCACGAAGGCGTCGATGTCAAAGGCGTTGACCGCTCCATCACAATTCAGGTCGCCCGTCTCCGCGGTCAAATCACACGAGATATCGTACAGTCGTACGGCATCGACGGCGGCTTCGGTGATCGAATTGACCGGAGTGTCCATGACCGAGAAGCGGACCTGGACCTCCGACGTCAGGCTGATGTAATCATTGACGCGGAATTCGCGCTGTACCCATCCGCCGCCGCTGGTCACGTGTTCGACGAGAACCCAGGTGGCCCCGCCATCGTTGCTCAATGCGACGTCAAGGAAATCCTGTGCTGGGGAGCCGACGTCATCGCACGCGATCCAGCGCGCATATCGCAGGAATACCGCTCCGCCGTCCGCGAGGTCAAATACGGGTGAGAGCAGCATAGTGGGCCCCAAATCCACGTCACGCGACCAGAAAGCCTCGGTCAGGAAGCACTTGCCGGAGCCGTCGAAATCGGCCTTAGGCGCCTGCGGCCGGTCATCGGCGCGCGGCAGTGCGCGCTCCCACTCCCCCTCCTGCAGGCTGGGATCGTTGACCACCGTCCAGCCCTGGTCTTCTTCGCAGTTGTCCTCGAGCAAGACCGTCAGGATTCCCACGCCGGCTTGGAAGGGACCGTCCGGGCCGCCCTCGGGCAACGTCACATTGGCGCCCCCGTCGCCGGCGGCGCTGAAATAGAACTCAGGCAAAGCGCCACAGGCAAATGCCGGCAGCGTGACTTCGAACATTTCGCCGCTGACGTGCGTGAGCGGAATGGACTCGAACGGCCCGCTCTGGCTGCGGTAATGCAGTAATGCCGAATCGGGCACGTAGAACTGCCGGCCGTCCTCTATTCGCACCGGCACCAATGTCGGCTGCCCCGGCGCAAGCAGCGTCGGCGCACCGCTGGGTAGCGAGATCTGGATAGGGAAGCAAGGCCCCAAGGTCGTCAAGTCCGATTCGAAGTAGTCCGCCGGAACGCCGGCGCCGCGGGACAGGCCGGCCAAAGAACCGACCGCGCTCACGTCGAGGTAGCTGATCCGGATGCGTCCGTCGAAGAACAGCTCGATTTGGAAGGTGTTCTGACTGGCCGTGCCGGACTCGGGGACATTCAGCCAGGTGACCGCCACGCGGTCGCCGGCCAGCTTCCAGCTAACGCTGGCGGCCTCACCCGAGGGATTGAGATTGTCGAACAGACCCGAGATGCGCGGCCGGTTGAAGTGCGTCGCGATGGACGGGCTGGAAGCGGAGTCGCCGGCGCCAAACGTGATGTACCCGTTACTGCCGACGTAGAAGTCGTTGTACGACACGCCGTATAGGCTTACCTGCGCTCCGGGGGCGACCCGAACAAACGTGTCATCTCCAAGTTGGAGTTCCTCTCCGCCCGTGGGATCGGTCGGCAGAACGTCGATCGGGCCCACGCAACCGAAGTAGAAATCGGTCGAACCGTTTGGCTCGAATGTCACGCTGCGATATTGCAAGTCAAAGGGGGAGGTATCAAAGTGCTCGGTGAACGGGTCCGGCACCTCCGGCGTGGTAAACGTATAGCACGCGCCGCCGTTGTCGTCATAGACCCAATTGCCCGCCGCGTCCGTCGCCTGAACGGCATAATAGTATGTCCGGTTGTCCTGCAGGGCGGTCAGGGCGATCACCGGCGTGAACACCAGCGCCGGATTGCCGGCCTGCTGCGTCAGCGCCGTCGGGCTGTAGCCGTAGAAAACCGTGCCGCTCACCAATTCGTTGGCCTCGAAGCTGATGTTGGCGGAACGCGGCTGGATGTCGTGCGCGCCGATATCGAAGATTTCGGGCGACAGGCAGTCGATCGTGGCGCTGTCCGTGACCACCACGTCGTAGTGGCCCTGACCGTCATCGGCATCGATGTACGTCGCAGTCACTACATTGCCATCGCCCACCCACAGCACGCCCGGCGCATCGACGTCGCTCAACGGAATAAGCCCAATGAAGGCCGCCGTGGCCGCGCCGGTTTCCGTCAGCACGACCGGTTCGCCGGCCGGCTCGAGGTCGGACGCGACGGTCACGGTTATCGTCTCGACCGCCAGCGGATCCGTGTTTAGGTCGCAGTCCAGAACTCGCAATTCAGCCGCGACTTGGCACGAGTAAATGGTCCGGTTGAACCGGATGTTGCCGGCCGAACTGCACGGCAGCACGCCGCTGACAACCAGGGCGTAGTCAGCGTCCAGCTCAGGCGTCTCCACGTGGCCATCGCCGTTGATCTCAGACGCGATCACTTCGACAGTCCAGATGCCGCCCGCCGGGTTTAGGACGAAAACGTTCTCGACCGTGTCGACCGTGTTGGCCGAACCGCCGGCGGTGGAGTAATTGCCGCCCAGCAAGCCGTTGTTGCCCCAGTAAATCGTGCCGTCCGGGGCCGTAACCTTGAGGGTTAGGTCGTTGATCCGCGCCAGTGAGGCCGAGGGCGAGCCGGGCGGGTCGGCGTAAACCAGCGTAGCCTTGAATTCCGGCGTGCCGGAATCGACCGCCAGCGTGTAGACCATGCTGTCGAGGGCGCCCAGCACGACTTCTTCGTTAACGATGAACATTCGCTCGCGCAGGTCGTAGATGTTCTGCGCGCTCGGAAATCCCCAGCCCTGGTGTACGCGCGTCAGGTCGTGGCCGGTGCCGCTGAACGGGTACTGCCGGGCGGTGTTGATCATTACCGCCTTGGCGGTCGTCATGTGCGGACGGTTGTCAAACACAGTGCCGGCCGGATCGACTTCATTGCCGAATATGCCGTCGGCCCACATCTGGAAGAACAGGCCGCAATGCCCGGCGATGATCGGCGTCGCGCCGCTGGTGCCGCCGAAGCCGGTCGTGTAGGCCGTAGTGCCGCCCGTGGTGGTCGTCAGAATGTCATCGTAATAGGCGCACAGGTCGGGCTTGATGCGATTATCAGCCGCCGGGCCGATGCTGGCGCCCGAGCACCAACAATCATCAGTTGTACCGAGCGTGTCGTAATGATAGACGCCGCCGCCGGAGAGGATGTTCTTCGCCCAGGCCTGCGGCCGTGACATCTGCGTGCCGGCGTTGCTCTGCGACTGGCAGTGCAGAATGTCGAAATCGAACAGGGCTGCGTCGGTTTCGGCCGAAATCGACGTGTACGTCGTCACGCGGTCGCTGCCCACGCTGGCCGTCTCGAAGACGCAGTAGTAGGGGGCCTGCACCTGTTCGGCAATGTGTTGGTAGCGGTTCGGACCGGTCAGGCCGATGGTGTTGTAGTCACCCACGATGCCTTGCCCGGCCGGCAGCATGCCGCGCGCCAGCGGATTGCCGGCGCCGTCACCGAAAACGATGCCCGAGGTCGCCGCCCCGTGTGAGTCACTGCCCACGCTGCCGTGCGCAATCAGCGGGCGCGAGGCGAAGTCGCCGTGCGTCATATTGAAGCCCGCGTCGAAGACCTCGCCGCGCACGCCGGCGCCGTCGTAGCCCGCCACGGTTTCGACATAATCCGCGCCGCCGTATTGGCGGGCATTGTTCATATCTTTTTCGAACGGGCTCCAGCGGTCGACGAAGTGCACTTCATCCCAGGTGATCACCTGCCAGAGCTGCGCAGGGGTGAGCGTGGCTTCCAGCGTGTACTTGCCGGCATCCGGCAGGTTCACGATGCCGCCGAGGGCCTTAATGCGCTGCCCTACGGCGTGTTTTTGCTTCAGGCCGGGCTCGAAAACCATGATAATGTAGCGTTGCCAGGGGAAGTGCTCCTCCAGGTTGGCGCGGTTGTCGCGCAGCACCTCTTCGATCCGGTAGCCCGGCTGATAGAGGCCGATCCAGCGCACGTACGGCAGCGCCGCCACTGCGGCGCGCGTCGCGGCGTCCATGCGCACAACGTAGGAATAGTTCGGCAGGAAGTGGTAGACGCGGCCGCCGAGTTGTTCGATCTGCACGCTGAACTCAGGCAGTATCTGCGTTACAAACTGAACGATGAAGACGTTTCCGCCGGTGCCCAAGTCCGCGGCCACCGCCGGCACGGACTTGCCGGGGTCGAACGTCGCCGCCCGCAGCATGATGTCGTAGTTTGCCTCGCGCACGCAATCTACCTGTCGCCCGTCGAGGCTGATGGCGTAGAACGGAACGTTGCCGAGCGCGGTCTGCTCGTTCCACAGGACCAGGACGCTCGCGGAATCCGGCACGGGGATGGTGCGCGCACCGCTGACGTGGTTGGCAGTCTCGTGAAAGGCCGTACCTCCGTCCAATGCCAACTGATAGCTGGACCCGCTCAACCGTACTTCAACGCCGGCCCAGGCGACCGAGCCCACGGCTACGGCCGCCAGGGCACCAACACGGAGAACATTCCAGGCCTTCATTTGTGCTCCTTCGCCCTTTCGGGCACGCCTTCGCGCAACGCGTTTTGTCAAACTCGAATGTGCGCGGCGAAAAAAAGGTGTTGCCAGTGCGCAGAGCCGCGCCGGGCGTGGCAGAAAGGCCACTCCTTTCCCTTCCACACGGCCGCCGGTCCGCGCTTGTCACCAGCCAGTCACCTCGGTCCATCTTAACCAGTGGGTGGCGCTGGTGAAACGCAATCTTCCGGCCAAGCCAAATCCGCGTGATCGCGACGTGTGCTGCAAAACCTGTCGCCTCGGGTTGTCCGCTTTCCGTTGCGCGGGTACTTGCGGGCTGCCGGGCCGGCCAAGTTCCAGCGCATGAGGGGTTCAGTTCCTGGGGTGATGGCGGTGGACGTAAATATTTGGCGCTGCTGGGTTTACGAGCTCGCCGGCACTTATAACGTGCGGGCGAGTTGCTGAACCGGCGACGTTCCCTCAACACTGCGCCAGACGGGATTCGAACCCGTACTGTGGGGATTTTAAATCCCCTGCCTCTGCCTATTGGGCTACTGGCGCCTGGGCCTCATTGTACCGGACCTGGTCCCGGCCTGCCGCGCTCTCATAAACGCTTTTAGCGCGGGAAATCGGCTCCCGCAATTATACAACCGCGCGATCCGGGACGATCAATACGGCGGAACTGAGAGCGTGCCGCTGCCGCGAGGCCGCGCGCTGGATGTAAACACCGTCGCCAGAGCCGTCGGGAGACCTGCGCGAGGTGACCGTTTCTTACGAGGAAGGAACATGACTTTACGAACCAAACTGCTCACGTCCAAATTGTGCTTGGCGATCATTCCGGTGACATTCGTGGGGGCGGTTTCGTTTTGGCAGGTCACGCGCGCCTTCGACCACTTCGCCACGCAGACCAACGCCGCCCTGCGCGATAATACGGACGCGGCCCGGACCGCGCTAATCAAATCCCAGGAAATCGACCTGGAGCACGTGGCCCAACAGATTTGGAACGCGTGCCTGGTGCAGCAGAGCTTTTTGGAGCAGAAGTTGGGGGCCGACTTGAATATCGCCCGTGACCTCCTGCGCCGCGCCGGCGCGGTCTCCTTGGCCGAGGACCGGATCGAATGGCAGGCCACGAATCAGTTTACCAAGGCCACCCAGACTGTGTCGCTGCCGAAGATGGTCCTGGGCGGCAAACCGATCGAGCGGATCACCGAGCCCACCAGGAGGGCTCCGCTGGTGGACGACGTTTCGGACCTTGTCGGCAGCACGTGCACGATCTTCCAACGCATGAACCCCGCCGGCGACATGTTGCGGGTGTGCACCAACGTGCAGACTCTGGAGGGCAGCCGCGCCGTCGGAACCTTTATCCCGGCCATCGGCCCGGACGGCAAACCTAACCCGGTAGTCGCGAAGTTGCTCAAGAACGAGCCCTATCGCGGCCGGGCCTACGTCGTCAACGCCTGGTACATCACCGCCTACGACCCGATTGTGAACGAGGCGGGCGAAGTGACCGGCGCGCTGTATGTAGGCATCAAAGAACAGAGTATGGACGGGCTGCGCAACGCCATCATGGCCACCAAAGTCGGAAAGACCGGCTACGTCTACGTTATGAATGCGACCGGCGATCATCGCGGCCACTACGTAATCTCGGAGAGGGGCGAACGAGACGGCGAGGACATCTGGAATTCCAGGGACGCCAACGGCGACCTTTTCATCCAGAACGTCTGCAACATGGCTGTGAACCTCAAGCCCGGCGAGGTCGGCCACTCCCGCTATCCCTGGAAGAACGCCGAAGACACCGTGGCGCGCGACAAGGTCGTCAAGGTGTCTTACTTCGCTCCCTGGGACTGGGTGATCAGCGTTGGCGCCTACGAAGACGAGTTCTATGAAGCCGTCAATGCAATGGAGCAGCGCACCCAGGAAGCCGAGGTCGCTACAGCACAGACACGCCAGGCCGCGCTCGGCTCCGTGATCGGCTGGACCGCCGGCATTGGCGGCATCACGCTCTTCGCGACCATCATCGTGGCGCTCATCATCATCCGCAGCATCACGCACCCGCTCAATCGCGCTATCGCCGGTTTGAACGAGGGCTCCGAACAGGTCTCCGAAGCCGCCGCCCAGGTCGCCGCCGCTTCGCAGCATCTGGCCAGCGGCGCCAGCGAGCAGGCCTCCTCGCTTGAGGAAACCTCCAGCGCTCTTGAACAGATGGCCGCCATGACGCGGCAAAGCGCCGAGAACGCTCGCCAGGCCAGCGTGCTGGCCGGTGAGGCCCGCGCCTCGGCCCAGACCGGCGACAGCACCACGCAACGCCTGACACAGGCCATGTCGGCCATCAACGAGTCCGCCGGCCAGATCAACAAGATCGTCAAGGTCATCGAGGAGATCGCCTTCCAGACTAACCTGCTGGCGCTGAACGCGGCCGTCGAGGCGGCAAGGGCCGGCGAGCACGGCAAAGGCTTCGCGGTCGTGGCCGAGGAGGTCCGTAACTTGGCGCAGCGCTCCGCGCAAGCGGCCCGCGAAACCACCGGTTTGATCGAAGACTCCGTCAAACGCGCCCGCGAGGGATCGCAAGTCACGATGGAAGTCGGTGAATCGCTCAGCTCGATCGTCCAGTCGGTCGCCAAGGTGACCGACCTGGTCGGTGGCATCGCCACCGGCGCGGACGAGCAAGCCCAGGGCGTTGAGCAGATCAACAGCGCCGTCTCGCAGATGGACAAGATCACGCAAATGAACGCCGCCTCGGCCGAGCAGTGCGCCTCGGCGGCCGAGGAACTCAGCGCTCAGGCCCAAACCGTCAAGAACATGGTGGCCGGCCTGGTGAAGGTGATCGGCGGAGCGGCAGTGCGCCATACCAGCAGCCGCAAGCAGGCCCCGCCCGTGGTCCAGGCGCCGCAGCCCGTGAGGGCTGCAGAGCCGGAACAGCCCGTCGCCAAACCGCAGCAGCGCCCTGCCAAAACGCAGGATTGGCGGCCGGCGCGCCAGGAAGCCCCCGTCGCGAGTGCTTCGCGGGCGGGCTCGACGGATTCCAAATTCGAACTGGACAACAGCGCCGGCTTCTAAGCAGCGCCCGCCGTGCGGCGGGCAACCAGCCTCTTAGAGACGCGCAAGAACGTAGTGCCGGTCGCCACGGCCAGTAGCCGTGGCGACCGGCTGCGCTTATACAATAGATCCGATGTCTAAAGCATTGAAACGGGGCCTTGCACTGCGGGCCAATCCACTCTATCCCAGCCGCTGCCCGTACGAGAACTCGATCATGTTCCCGTCCGGATCGTGCAGCCCGCAGAAATAGCCCACAATCGGCCCAGCGTCCTGTGGCGGCCAGATGACCTCCAGACCGTCGCCACTCGCCCGGGCCGCGATCTCATCCACCTCCGCCCGGCTGTCGACCGCCATCCCGATGTGCTGGTATTCGGGCGGACGGTTCTCTTCGTAGTCTTTGCCCAACAGTACAAGCGCGAAACGCGGCGGATCTTCCCCCCAACCAAGCCAGACCACGCGGAAGGCGTTTTTACGCTCGTGGATGACGCGCATGCCGCAATACCGTTCATAAAACGCGATCGTCCGGTCGATGTCGCGGACCTGCAAGGCTATGTGCGTGCATTTCATCGGCGAACCTCAGCCACGCCGCACCATCATGGGCTACCTGGCATCGCTCAATGGCTATTTCGCCCGGCCACGCAAACCCGCGCCCAGTATCACTTCATTCATGCTGCCCGACCGAAAGCCGCGCAGGTCCAGCGTCACGTATTGAAAACCCAGCTCCCGCAGCCGCTCGTCCACCCGGCCGCGCAGCTCCGCGTCCGCAAAGCGACTCAATTCGCCTGGCGGAACCTCAATCCGCGCCAAGTGCTCGTGGTGTCGCACGCGACACTCGCGAAAGCCCAACGCGCGCAAGAACTGCTCGGCCGCGTCCACCCGTGCCAGCTTCTCCGGGGTTATCGTCTGGCCATACTGAACCCGCGAGGCCAAACAGGGCGAAGCCGGCTTGTCGTAGATCGAAAGCCCCAGCTCAGCCGCAATCTCGCGCAGTTCACGCTTGCTGATGCCGGCCTCGGCCAGGGGCGAAATCACGTGCCGCTCAGCGGCCGCCTGCAAGCCCGGGCGGTAATCGAACGCGTCGTCCGCATTGGCGCCACTGATCACGGCTCGAAATCCGCGCTCCGCCGCCAGCGGCCAGAGTCGCTCGAACAGTTCCGTCTTGCAGTAATAGCAGCGGTTAGTCGGGTTGCTGGTGTAATTCGGGTCCTCGAATTCGCGCGTGTCGATGAACTCGTGTGGCGCCCCGCATTCGGCCGCCAGCGCTTGAACCGTCTGCAGTTCCTCGGTTGGCACACTCGGGCTGCGCCCCGTGACCGCCAGCACGTGGCGCGGGCCCAGCGTCCGCACCGCCACCTGCAGCAACAACGCGCTGTCCACGCCTCCCGAGAAGGCTACCACGACGGAGCCCAGTTCCCGCAAGCGGGCCTGCAACGCTTCGTATTTCTCGGCGACTGTGGATTGCATCAGCTCTCGACCGTCGGTCCAGGGGCAGGCGCTGCCTGGTGACGACCCCAGCGGCGCCTGGCGTTGTAAATCAACCCGCTGAGCACGTAGCCAAACGCCAGCACCACCAGCAGCAACGCCAACGAATACCACGCCAATCCGAGAATCGCGATCACCCACACCAGGCGCGTCGGCGGATAGCGGCGCCGCGCATACACATTGAAAACGTGTACGTAATCCAGCCGGCTGACCATCAGCAGACCGACCACGAAGGCGGTCACCGCAATGGCCCAGCGCGACACGTCGGCCCAGTCCACGCCCAAGCCGTAATAGTTGACATCGCGCAGGTGCTCGTGAAGAGCCAGCAGTGACACGACCGCCGCCGCAGCCCCAGGACTGGGCAGACCGCTGAACTTCTTCATCGCGGCCTCCGTGCGGACGTTTTCGGCGTTGTAGCGCGCCAGGCGAATGGCCGCACACGTGACGTAGACCAGCGCGCACGCCATCCCCACCTGCAGTTGGAGCGGCGACACCTCCGGCGGCACTGAGCCGCTCGCCGGACGCAACAGCAGCGTGATGAACAGCATCATCGGGGCGACCCCGAAGCTTACGATGTCCGCAATCGAATCGAGTTGGGCGCCAAACTCGCTGGTGCGCCGCGTGATCCGCGCCAGCCGCCCGTCCAGGGCGTCGAACACCATCGCCAGCAGGATCAGGTACGCCCCGGCCGCGATGTGCGTCGGAAAGAGCTGTTCCAGACCCGGGTGGAAGACCCGCGGCTGAATCGCATACTGCCCCAGGTGCGCCGAATACTCCGCCCGCACCGAAAGCAGGCAGGCGAAAATCGCCAGAAACCCGCACAGCAGATTGCCCAGCGTGGCTGCCGCCGGCAGCAGACTGATGCCGATCAAGCGGTGCCGCGGCCGGTCCGCCTCGGATTCCAGATGTTCGCGCGAACGCAAATCCATATCCGATTCTACGTGCGGCGAACCTCCACGCTGCTGATCCGAAAACGGGCTCATGGCACCTGCGCCTCTACCGGTCGCCCCGCCTCCGAAACTGCCGGAACGGCCGTTCGCAGCCGCAGCAAGACCGTTTTGCCCGCCGCTACGCGTTGTCCGACCCGCACCAGCACGTCCCAATCGTCGCTTTCCGGCAGGCGTAGCTCTGTTCGTGAGCCGAGCTTGATCATGCCGATCCGCTCGCCGGCCGCCACGTTCTGGCCCTCTTTGAGCGTACAGACGATCCGGCGGGCCAGGGCGCCCGCAATTTGCCGCACGTACACCGGGCCGGGCAACGGGGCAGCCGGTGTAAGCGTGACCGTGTTGCACTCATTACACGCGTCGGCTTCATCGCGCAGCGCGTTAAGGAATTTGCCTGGCTTGTACTCCACGCCGCGGACGCGACCGGCGCATGGACTGCGATTCACGTGGACGTTGTAAACCGCAAGAAAGGTCATTATCCGTAGCCAGCGTCCCTGGCCATCCGGTCCTGGCAGATTGCGCTCTATGGCCACAATGCGTCCATCGGCCGGCGCCAGCACCAATCCCCGGCCCTCAGGTATGCGGCGCACCGGATCGCGGTAAAACAACAAAAGGGCTAGCGCAATCACGGCCGGCAGGATCGCCCACCAGCCGAAGAACCAGCCAATTACTACCGTTACTGCCAAGCCGACCAACAGCGTCAGCGCGATTTCCTTGCCGGCGTAAGACGTGGTCAGCATTCAGATCTCCGGGTCCCGTCGAGCAGCCGCTCTATCAGTTCCGCCACGCCGCACGAGTCGTTGTCCCCGACTACCAGCCGGGCGGCTTGCCGCACGGCCGGATGGGCGTTAGCCATCGCCACGCCCAGCCCCGCCTGTTGCACCATCGCCAGATCATTAATGTCATCGCCGATCGCGACCGTGCGGCTGGCGTCCAGCCCCCAGCGCTGGCACAGCCGCTGGATTCCATACCACTTGTTCGCCTGCGGCGCGAACGCTTCGATGATAGTCAGCGAATAGGCCGGCGCACGCAACAGGTTGTACGCGATCTGCCCGTCGAATTCGCGGTGCACCTCCGGGTTCAGTTCTTCGAGCACGTCCGGGTCGTCTATGATCGAGATTCTCAGCGGCGGGCAGGCGACGTCGCTGACGTCCGGCACGCACAGCACGCGGCAGGGGGTGTTTTGAACCCAGCGATCAACGGCCGGGTGTCGCCGCGGGCCGTCAATGACGTAGCCGTCGACGCCGGCTTCCTCGGCGTCGTTCAACCAGAGCACGGCGTAGCCGCGGCGGCGGAACCAGTTAGTCAGGCGGTGCGCCAGGTCCAGATCGAATGCCACGCGCTCCAGCGTTCGGCCGGTGCGGACGTCGGTCAATACCGCGCCGAAGACGGTCACGGTGGCGTCCAGGTCGAGGCCGATCTCGTCAAGGACAGGGCGCGTTTCGGGGAAGCTGCGCCCGGTGCAGAGGACGATGCGGATTCCGGCGGCGTGCGCGGCGTGCAAGGCGGCGCGGTTTTCCGGCGGCACGCGGTGCGATGAATCCAGCAGCGTGCCGTCCAGATCGATGGCCAACAGTTCACAGTGTCCAGGGGTGCACACGGCATCCTCAGCGCTTGTCAAAGCCGCGATTGTCGCATGGCGGAGGCGGGGTGAAAAGGTCCGCGCGTTATTGAGAGGGATCGAGGGATCAAGAAGAGCAGAGCCGGGGCGTGTCGCAAAGCAGAGCCGGGGCGCCGCCCCGGAATCCGCCAAGAATCTCCCACCCGCGTAGTCCGGCGGGCGCGGCGGGCGACGAATTTCGCGGAATTCCCCTGAGGTGCGAAAGTCGGGTAAGCATGCGCGGAAGCCGCTTGCGGGTCCGGGGGACCTTCAGCGGCTTCCGCTTCCGACTTCTGAGAGTCGCCTGTCGGCAACAACCTGGTGAGCCGGCACGCCGGCCCGAACCGTCTCTTAGCGACGGCGCAACGCGAACGCGCCGATGGCCAACAGCGCCAGCGCGGCGGGCTCCGGAATGTACGCGCCGCTGAAGGTTGCGGTCGCGAACCCAAAGCCCGGCAGGGCGAGACCTTCAGTCAGGTCACCAGGGGTGACGCCCAGATCGACCCAGCCCCCTGCAGGATCGCCGTCATACGTCAGCGTGCCAAGCAGCACATGCTCGCCGTAGACCGCTCCCGACAGCACCAGACCAGCGATGCCATCGCCGTCCGGAGTTGACGCGGGTTGGGCGAATAGCGGCCCGGCTGTGAAGCTGGTCAATGTCATCGCTGGGTTTTGGCTGGGCGCGTCGAGGCCGAAAGCGACGATCGCATCCTGAATCGGAATGTCGGCATAGATCAAGCCGGTCAATCCGCCCCCAGGCTCCAGCGTCACGGCGATGTCAGCCAAAGCCGGACTGACCACCAACCCCAAGACGGTGACGGAGTAAACGAGTCTTCGGATCATTCCTCTACCCTCCTGTCGGTACTGAGTTTCTTGACCGCTCGATTCTAGCCCAGGCGAATCCAAGAAAGTCAAACTTTGGGCTGCGCCGCGTTTTAGGCGGCCGCGCTGGGGAGAAAGGTGCTCTGGTGGTTGGGAAACGCCAACAGTATCGGTCCCGCCAAAACGCGCTACGAAGCAGGCCCGATTAACGTTGGCGAAGCAGGGGAAGCACCCAATAATGTCTTCGCGCTATAGGACCGGACGACCCGTGCCGGCGTGGTAGAATCTCGGCCTCCGTGACCGCAGGCAACGCCGTCGGCGGCCGCGTATACTCCTTACGTATGCGAACCTATGCCTGCGTAATCTGCAAGCGAACGGTGCAGTTCGAAGGAAAACTGCCGCCGGAGTACCCCTTCTGCAGTGAGCGCTGCCGCATGGTCGACCTCGGCCTGTGGTTCCGCGAGGCCTACTCGATCGACCGCGACCTGAGGCCCGAGGACCTCTCCGACAGCGCCCGGCTCGCGGGGGACCAAGGCGAGCCGCGCAGCTCGGGCTAATCGAACAGCCGCCCTTGCCGCGGGTCTTCCGCCCGGCTGCGAAACTCGCCGTCGGACACGCGGGTAATCAATCGCACCCCTTCGCGAATCTGGTCGATGCTGCGGATGATTTCGTGCGTCCTCGCGTCGCGCGTAATGCTGTAACCGCGGTTCAATACGTTCTGCGGGCTGTACGCGGTCAGCGCCTCCAGCCGCCTCTCGAGTCGCTCGCGCCGCGCGTGCAGAATGCCGCGCATCCCCAGGTGCAGCCGCTGCATTTCCTGCTGCAGATGCTCGTTGGCGGCCGCGAGCCGGCGCTCCGGCGAAACGCGTTGCAGGCGGGCCAGGCGATTCGCCA
>Ga0116188_1002467_pt1 | contig 14504 bp, 9 predicted proteins | sample AD_JPNTR2_MetaG_FD_89807 | JGI IMG/M metagenome (GOLD analysis project Ga0116188, IMG submission 89807) | Active sludge microbial communities of municipal wastewater-treating anaerobic digesters from Japan - AD_JPNTR2_MetaG | ecosystem: Engineered > Bioreactor > Anaerobic > Digestate | place...
AACCGGGAAACTTCAACTGGGGTCACCGGTACATGGTGCGCGTCGATGCCTCGCAGATCAGCTCGCTGATCCCGATTATCGAAAAAGAGCTTCTGGCAGCGAACAACGGGCGCAACGTCCAGGTACAGCCTCTGGCCGAGATCAAAGCGCGTACTTACCAAGTCAATACAGCAATACGCAAAATGCTCGCCGCCGTTATCGTACTTCTCCTGTTCGTGACCGCCCTCGGAATCGTTGGGATCACATCTTTCTCAGTCACGGAGAGAACCCATCACATCGGCACCAGGCGTGCCTTGGGAGCGCGCCGGCTGGACATCCTGCGCTACTTCCTGACCGAAAACTGGGCGATTACCACAATCGGGTTGCTTGTCGGACTGGGAATCACCTACGGACTGAACTACGCCCTCGTCCAGTTCCTGGACGGCGTAAAGCTTGACACAAGGCTCGTTGTAATGTCCGTGGTTGGAATGTGGCTGATCGGCCAGGCAGCGACCTTCCTGCCCGCGTGGAAAGGCGCCCGCATCTCGCCGTCAACCGCCACAAGGAACGTGTGATGGGGCGGTGAGCGGAGCACCTTCAGCCGCCTGTTATCCGCGTAATCCGTGGGATCCGTTCTATCCGCGGGCCTCCATCCCCGCGGATTACGCGGATGAAATCACTCAGCTGTTCCCTGTTCTTCGTCGAGTTCAATGAACGGGGCACGGAACGTATCAGGGTCGTTGTTCAGCCCGGCCTTGTAGTTAATCACTTCGAGCCTTTGCGGGACAACCTTGATGAGAACCAGGTTCTTTAGCCCGGGAAACGCCTGATCCCAATAGGCGCGCTTGCGCTTGAGGATTTCCTGCATGTCGTCGACCAGCACCGCCTTCCCGCTCAGGGCGACGTAGCCGATTGCCTTAGAGTGGTCCGCATAATAAAGACAGACTCGAGGATCCTTCCTGATTTCCCGTACCTTGCGGCTGTTAATATTGGTCGCAATCCAGACCGTCATGTCCTCTTCCGGCGGAAAGGGGTTCATAGTTCGGACTTGTGGCCGACCTGTTTCATCCAGAGTCGCCAAAGCGCAGTAAGTCTGGGCCCCCATGATCTCCCGTGCTGCGGCGATCATGCCTGCCCGATCGATGGGCGGCTGGTCCTGGCCCCGAACGGGGAAGACTAGTGCAAATCCCCAGACCAGTGCGAAGAGAAGGAAGGTCGTGCGTCGGCGCTTGTTCATGTTGAGCTGCTCCTTTAGTTAAGAGGGGTCGTCCGAATGGAACCGCCTCCCGGAATGACTCATGTAGCTCCTGAGACTTTTCTTACCTCTGCTCTCGTGCGCTTTATCATAGCCCTGCAGCGTGATTTCTCAATATTTGACGAGTCTCACCCCGAAGTCTATGATGATCGGTTAGTCCTCCGAAATTTCCTCGGCGTACCCGTTATTTATGTAAATCCTCTGCAGCAGGCATACGCCCTGCGGCCAGATGCCGGCCAAATTCCACGTCCCCTACAGGTTTTATATGAGTCGAATGATCAAGGCTTCCCCCACCCGTGTTGTGATTGCAACGACTGCCATGCTCTCGTTTATCAGCTTCTGGCGGGCTGCCGCAATTGTCCTGGCGGATCTGGGATCGTCGGCATACTACGCGGGGGGTATTGCGGAAAGAGCGATTGGGGCCTCGGCTCCATGGCTGATCCTGGCGGTGATGCTCTTCTCCATTTGTGTCCGGACGGTTTACATCGAAAGCTCTTCGATGTTTGTGAGGGGCGGCGTCTATCGGGTGGTGAAGGAGGCGATGGGCGGGACGCTGGCCAAACTCTCAGTTTCGGCTCTCATTTTCGATTTCATCCTTACCGCGCCCATCAGCGGCGTTTCCGCAGGTCAGTACCTGGTCGGATTCATCAATGAAACCCTGAGCCTTCTGGGTTACGCAGCGCGCGTTCCGCGCGGCTACGGTTCGGTCGTTATAGCTGTTGCAATTGTCCTTTATTTCTGGCGCAAGAACCTGGTAGGCATCGAAGAATCAAGCGGCAAGGCGATGACGATCATGAAGGTCGCGACGTTCATGGTTGTCACGATGATTGGCTGGAGCCTGGTTACTATTCTAATCCGAGGCAGTCGGGGTCTGCCGCCGGCGCCCACCCCGGAACACTTCAAGTTCAGCCGGGATGCGCTTGGTTGGCTGCAGGCAACCGAAGTTTCCACAATCCCGCTCTTTATCCTGATCATCGGATTCGGCCATTCCATCCTGGCTCTAAGCGGCGAGGAGACTCTGGCTCAGGTCTACCGCGAAATCGCGCATCCCAAGCTGCAGAACTTGAAAAAAGCGGCCATCACGATCTTCGTTTTTAGCGCGATTTTCACTTCAGCGGTTTCGTTTCTCGCTTACGCCCTAATCGACGACACGCACCGCCCGGCATACCAGGACAACCTGATAAGCGGGATCGCCATGCAGTTGCTGGGGCCCTACGAACTCCGCCTGCTTTTCCAGGGGTTCGTGGTGCTGGTTGGGACCCTCATGCTGGCGGGCGCCTGCAACACAGCAATCATCGGCTCAAATGGCGTTCTCAATCGCTTGTCTGAGGATGGCGTTCTCCCCGACTGGTTTCGGCAACCCCATCGGAAATACGGCACCACGTACCGTCTGCTGAATGTCATTGTTCTCCTGCAGATTTTCGCCATCATGGTCAGCCGCGGCGATGTTTTTCTGCTCGGCGAGGCATACGCGTTTGGCGTCATATGGAGCTTTTCGATGAACGCCGTATCGACGCTCATCCTCAGGTTCAAGCGTCCAGACGACCGCGAATGGAAGGTCCCACTCAACTTCAGGGTCGGGCGTCGGGAGATTCCCGTAGGACTGTCCCTAATCGCCCTGGTCCTGGTCTCGACGGCGATCGCAAACCTGTTCACCAAGCAGGTCGCCACCCTTTCGGGTCTTGCTTTCACGACCGTTCTTTACTTGTCTTGCGTGGTTTCAGAGCGTATCACGCGCAGCAGAAAGCTCAGCAGCAGAGAGCTGGAGCTTTTTATTCTCGAGAACCGCACCACCATCTCGGCAGCTGATGTCAATATCCGGCCGGGCGGCGTACTTGTGGCTGTTCGAGATTACCGGTCTCTTCATCCCTTCCGAAAAGTCCTGGAGAAGACCAACGTTAAACGTCAGGACATCGTCGCCCTGACAGTGAGGCGGGTAATTGCCGTCAATCCCAGTCAGCACGGCTTGGCCACAGATCAGCTGTTTACCGACTACGAACGACTTCTCTTCACAAAAGTCGTTGAAACGGCCGAGCGTGCCGGAAAGAAAGTCGAGCTGCTGGTGGTCCCAGGGAACCACCCGTTCACTGTCATGGTGGATACTGCCCTGCGTCTGAAGGTCGCCAAAATCGTCGCCGGCGTGTCGCACAAGATGAGCATCGACGAGTGCGCCCGGCGCATGGGCGAAGCCTGGGAGAGCGCCGGGCCGCCCGGGCGGGGCCTGACCCTCGAACTGGTCGCGCGTGATGGCCGCTCTTTCTTCTTTGACATCGGACCTCATCCGCCCCGGCTGTGGCCAGAAGACATCGACCGCGTTCACCGGCTGTGGCTGAAGCTCACCCGGGAGAAGTACGGGGCCCGCCTCCACCATCGGGACGTTGTCGGTGTCGCTTTAAAGCGCCTGGAGAAGGATCTTGAATCGACGCGCAAGAAAGAGGTTCTCAGTGACTTTGAAAGCGAGGTCAACGCGCCGACACCACCCAATCGTCCTGTGAAACTGATCGACACGAAAGAGCCGACCGTGAAGCCGGAACGGGCAGAATGAGGAGCTCAACCGAGCCGGGCAAAATCCGCGCCCCGGAAAAAAGAGGACATTCGTGAAGAGTAAGGTTAGGGCTTCACAGAGCAGGCTTTTCAAAGAGAGGGATGAAGCTCCACAAATTCCACCTCGACCGTGAAGATCTTTCCCGGCTCAACCCGGCACTGAACAGCCTTGCCACCAGCGACAAACAGGTCTTTCCCCGGTTCCTCGTTCAGTGTGACCTCTCTCGCTCGCCCTACCTGGTGGTGGAAGATCAGGCGACCATTGACGGGTTGAGCAGTCGGATTGAACAGGCGCACAATACACGTGGCCCTATCTTCAGCTCGCTTCAGTGCGCTCAAAACCAGCGCTTCGGGCTCCAAATTGAAGAAGGAAGCTTCCTCCGGCAGATCTCCGGCGTGGGCCGCCGTCTGCACGATCTGCAGCGGGACACTGAAGCGGCGCGCTACTTGGTAGACTTGACCGCTCCTCCAGTCTCCTAGGTGAAAATAGACGCCGTACTTGAATTCGTGCTCGCCGGGACTCTGCCCGCCTTTCTGTTCGGGAAACGAACCCGAGACTCGAAACTCGGTGCAAATCTCATTTCGGACCGCACGGAGGAGAGTCACCGCCAGCGTCCGCCGGGAATCCTGGAGAACCTCGTACTCGACCAGCCCGTCATTGACGAGTGCAAAACCTGATTCCCCGTCCGTCAGATCGACGAAAGACTGCTGCGGGTGAGTCCACATTTCCGGCCACAGACCGTTGATCGGATGCAAGGTTGGATCAACGGGCCGGCGATCAACGGTAAAGTGTCCCTCAGCGTCCGAAAACTGAGACTCGAGGTCGGTCGGAAACAGGACCCGAAGGCGATGGTCCTCGGCCGTGTTCGTGAAGGTGGTATGGAAAGACAGGAAAGGCCCCTGCCGATCCAGAGTGACAGCCGAACGAATTGTGAGATCTGTCTCCTCCCCGCTCCGCCGGTCGGCGTCCTTTTCCGCTCGCTTGGGCAGCCGCAGTTTGATTTCGGTCACGATCGTCGCTCGCAAAGAACCGACCTTCTCGGTCCAGACCCGGGCAGGCAGCCCTCGTGTCGAAAAGACCCGATCATGACCGGGCTTTCTCCTCACCCAGTAGTCACCCGTGTCGCCGCCGTCTTCGAAGTAGTGAAGTCCTCGGTGAAGCCGGCCGGTCATCTTGTTAAGTATGTTTAGAGTACCGTCCGACTGGACCTCAACGCGCAGGTGTTCGTTTTCAAGCTGATTGGCGGCGACCATGACACTTCTTGTCGAAGTCTCCTCGGGGACCGGCCAATAAACAACGTGCGCCGGCTGCGTCCGCCGCGGCGAAACTCGAAACACCCTGTAGCCGCACGACGGCACCTCGACTGGGCCCAAGTAAATCTCATGTCGGTCTACATGGAACGGCCAGGGGCGACTGTTGGGCTGGTGCACTGGAACTACCCGTCTCTCGCGCGATATCTTCTGCAGGGGCAGGATGGCCCCGTGCGGGTCCACCACGTCAAAATCGACAACCTCCCACTCGGTCGGAATATCCACCCAGGCGTGCAGGATTTCCGTGCGCGCGAAGGGAAGCGCGTTGAATGCGAGAAGCAGCACGTCACGCGGGTCGAAGCGGCTAAGATCCGCACGGCGGGTGATCTCCTGCAGAGCCGCGTCAGCGACCATCTCGCCAATCTCGACCACCTGGTTTAAACGCCAGACTTCGTCGTCGGCCGTTCGGTCCTGGGTCACTCCGTTGATGGAATCGTGCGCCTGGGCCTGGAGCAGGTATCGCCACGCCTGGTCGAGAAAAGCTTTGGGATAGGGAACTCCGGCCAGCCAGGCCACGACCGCCCATGGCTCGCTGATCCGAATGAGCATGTCTTGGGCACGTCGGTTCAGCCGCTTGATGCGCGGCCGTACCGCCAAGGCATTGGCGGAAGTCGCCTCGGGAGGACCGTCCCGCAGTTCCCCGCAGATTGTGCGCAGGCTGCTGGTGTCCAGTTTTTCACGCAGAGCTTGGACATACAGCGGAAGAGAACTGTGTTTGAGCCGTCGCTTGCCCGACCTGGTGTTCGCTTCTTCAATGATGCGCAGGACCAAAGGCTCCGGCACAGTCAGGTCGGAACCATCACCTAAGAACCGTTCGGATGGAACCAGTGTCTGGCGGGTCGAGTGCCATGCCGCGTCAACTCCGGGACCGACTCTTGCCGGACTGTAACCCGTGGAGGCCTCGAGTCGCCGATAATCGTGCCAGCGACCAGCCTTGTCGGCGCGATGAAAAGGTACCCCTCCGTTCTCCCACTCGAAGCGCCAGTCGTTCAAGTAGTCACGGTCAAAAAGGACCGGCAGCGTGACGTTGAAGAAGAAATTGGCCCGACCGTAGTCGCCGAAACGGGAGGCCAGAAGGGTGGTCCCGTCCGGCGATCTCCACCAGAACTCGCTCTCCGGAATCCGATCCGGATTGACGCCCTTGCCTATAAGAAGCGTGTCAATTCCGAACCCGGCGTAGATCTGGGGCAACTGCGCTGTCTGTCCCCACCCGAAGTTGGTAAGCCCGATACGCATGCATCGGCCGAAAATCTCCGCCAACCGCACTCCCTTGAGGAGGTTTCGAACCAGGCACTCGCCGTCAACCGGGAACTCGTCCGGCAGGGTGTACCAAGGACCAATATCGATCCGTCCCCCCGCGATCAGGCGCTGCAAACGCTCTCGATTCTCGGGGCGTATCTCCAGGTAGTCTTCGACCACGACGGTCTGTCCGTCCAGCAAGTAACCGGCGTAACCCGGTTCCCGCTCCAGAAGGTCGAGCAGCCCGTCCATCATTTGGACAAGCAAGTGGCGGTACGTCCAGAGCGGGTAGCGCCATTCCCGGTCCCAGTGGGTCAGCGAGATCACGTGACCCGTTTCGATCTGATCATCGTCTTTCATGATCACCCCCGCCCAGCGCCGGCTCGTCACAGGGCCCGTGCCACATCTTCGCCTCGTCCTGCCACCATCCCGAACTGGCAGGCTCCAGGGGGTTCTTTTCCCAGCCGGCTCGGACTCGCTCAATGGTCTCTTCCCATGACTTCAGCCCGGACAGTGCGTCAGGTGCTGTCACGTTGAAGGCACCGACCGCGCAGGCGTATCTGAGGCAGGATTCCAGCTTGTGGCCCCGAAGGAAGGCACTCAGGAAACCGGCAATTGCGGAATCGCCCGACCCGGTAGCCCCGGCGTAGTTCATCACGTGAAAGCTCGGCTCCCAGACTTCGCGATTGGCCCATCTGCCCAAGTCCCCTCCCGGCCTCGCCCTTCCTATTGACTGGAGAGTAGTTCGGCCGGCCGTCCTCAGATAGAATCCCCGCTCTCCACACTTGAGACCCACGATCCGGCCCCCCATGTTCAGCAGAATACTGCTCAGTCGCGAGAGGTCATCGCCGGTGACAAGGCTGAGCATGTCGTGCGAACAAGATGAGTGGTAGGCATCGTAACGATCCCGCTCCAGCATGAAAAGTGTTTCCTCCACGCTCGGCAAAAAGATATCCACGTAAGGGAGGACATCGGACAAGACTCGTCTCCAGTTCACGGTACCCGAACTGGAATCAGGATCCGGCATGGACATGTCCAGGGAAGTCGTAGTTCCGGTTGCCTTAACCCGCCGGAAGATCTCGACCAGTTCCCGGCCGTCTTCCGCAAAGATGGCGGACATCAGGGGTGGGTAGCCGAAATGGAAAAGATCAGCCTTGGCCACGACATCGTAAGGAATGTCAGAGGCGCGAAATGTGTTGTTGGCACCGGGGCAGTGCAGGAACATCCGATCCAGACCCGGCGGGCTCAGGGCGACGGTATAAGAGGAAGCTTCGCCGGGGACCGCCAGCATGCCCTCGCCGGCGCCGCGCCTTTGGAGCAGTGAAACGATCAGATCCCCGAAGCAATCGTCTCCCACTTTGCCCATGAGGCTAGCTGGGACGCCGAGGGTTACCAGGGCGAGCCCGGTGTTGGAGACGGGGCCGCCCGTAGAGAGGACCGCGGATCCCACCTGCATCAGCTTGCCGGGCCGCAAAAAATCTGCGGCGGAGGTGATCACTCCTCCAAGGTCGGGAATGATATCGAGGCAGATGTGGCCGGCGACCACGACTCGACGTTCAGCAATCTCCTGGAACTGGGTCATCAGGTTCGACTCCCCCTCAATGCCAAGGCTGTCTTTGATTGTGATCACATTGTATCTCTGATGTCGACGCAAAGTGTACCGAACGGTTTGGCCAAGAGTCAATCTGATTGTGTCCGAGGTGTCTACCCGAGCAGGTTCATGCGACGCCTGGAACGGATAAATCCAGCATGCGCGGTTCTGGTCTCCGTTCTGATGTTTGTGCTCCTGAGCAGCGTTCGGACATAAGGCATGATCAAAGGCTCAGGGATGGTCGCCCGCCTACAGGTCGCCGTAATCGATGGCGACGGGGGCATTGGTTGCGGCCGATCGTTCCACCGCCGAGATGATCAAATCGACGGTGCAACCGTCGACGACGTCAGGATGTCCCTGTTCGCGTGTTTGGAGCCAGCCGTCAATCTGCTGGACCTGCACGTGGAAAGGGTTCACGGGCTGGAATCGGTATTCGATCGCGCGGCAAGTGGAGTTCTCATAATGGACGAGCAGGGCGGGATTGGTGTCCGGCTTGTTCCAGGTGACGGTGTGGATCCGCAGTCGGCCTTCCGTTCCCGTGATTTCAATGAACTCATCAAGCCCGGTTTTCTCGTAGCCCAGGCCGGGTAGATTGTGAGCGACGGCCTCGAACACCACCGTAAGGGAACCGGAGACCGGGAGCAAGCACGTGACTTTGCGGTCAAGTTGAGAACCCGGGAGACAGTCCAGGCTGGCCCACGCGCCGCTGGGCCTCCCGAGCAGGAAACAGACAAGGTCCAGCATGTGACTTCCGCCGCATTTCAAAATCCCCCCGCCGTAGTTGTCCAAAATCCACTGGTATTGCGAAAGATCGCCTGGAGCGAAAAAGTTCGTTCCCCACGGCTGAAAAGTCCGGACGTGGGCGCTGAAAAGGGTCCCGAGGGAAGGCATTAGTTCCTTGGCCTTCTGGACTGCCGGGAAAAAGCGCTTCATATAAGCTGTGAAGAAAAGGCTGTTTCCTCCTCTGACCGCGCGGACGATCTCCATCGCTTCAACGCCGCTATTGGCAAGCGTCTTTTCGCAAACGACATCCTTGCCGGCGGCAATAGCTTCCAGGCAAATCTCCTTGTGAAACCGTGTAGGCGTAAGGACTTCCACAACCGAGACTTCAGGATCAGCGATCAAGTCGCGATAGTCGGTACTGACACGGCAGCCAAACGGTGCGGCCGCAGCCCGGGCCCTTTCCAGATCGACATCCACGACATGGGCAACGCGTGCCTGTATCTTCCTGAGGCCCTCCAGGTGAAAGCGGGAGATGCTCCCGCAACCAACGATTCCGTAAACCGGCTTCATAGGCGAATTCTGCTCCTGCGCCAGCCCTGCCGTCCAGCCTTCTCTGTTGAAGCTGTCGGCGATCAGCTGATGGCTGATGCCTTGACTCAATTAAACACAAAGTACAAAACAAACATAGCAAAGGCGATTGCCCCCCACAGCCACCAAATGCGCCGAGGAGGGCGTGATTTGGCGTAAACGTAACCAAGTGCTGGCAGGCCATTGGGCTCCTGCGCGCCCTTGTTAAACAGCGACAAGGTGACCATCAGGGCGACTAAGCTGACAAAAATGTAAAACGAAAGCAACAGGTAATGGGGCCAGAAGTGAGGGCTTGGCCAGCTCAGAAACTGACACGTGCCAATCAGTAAACAGACTGCGGTCCCGATATACAGGGTCCAGATTGCGGCTCGGGAAGTAGCCTTTCGGTAGATGATGCCAACCACAAAAACCACCGCCAAGGGAGGCGCAAGGAAGGAGATCAGGGCCTGCATCAGGTTGAACAGATCCCTGCCCAACGTGCTCAGTGCGAGCGCCCATAACGACGCCAAAAGGGCCACTGCAACAGTGCTGATCCGCCCCACCCGGACGATCTGCTCCTGGGTGGCGTCGGGGTGCCACTTGTTTTGATACAGGTCCAGCGTGAATACCGTCGCGACAGAATTAAGAGCTGAATCAACCGTGCTGACCAGCGCCGCGCAGAGTACGGCTATCAGCGCTCCTCGCAGGCCAGACGGCAGCAGGTCGGAAGCCAGGGTCATGTAAGCCCGGTCAGGGTCGGCAAGGCCGGGATGAAGATCGAAACAGATGATGCCGGGAACAAAGAAGATAAGCGGCGTGAAAATCTTCAGGCAGGCGGCGAACAGCGCCCCCTGTTGGCCCTGCACGATGTCCCTGGCACCCAGCACCCGCTGCACGATCGTCTGGTCAGTGCACCAGAACCAAATGCCGATCACGGGATAGCCGAGCACAATGGCAGGCCAGGGGAAAACCGTGTCATCCGCCGGACGCAGCAGCACCCAGTAGTCGGGTGGAGTCGCGGCGATCAAGCCTTCTATTCCGCCTACCTTTTGCAGGCCGAGAATGGTTAACAGGGTTGAGAAAGCAATAATCAGAATCGCCTGAAACGAGTCGGTGACCACAACTGCCTTCAAACCACCAGCCACGGTGAAACTGGTCGCGATGACGACAAGGACCACAAGGCCCAGCCACAGAGGCCAGCCGACGATCTGGGAAAGTAGCACACCACCGGTGTAAAGTGTGCCTCCCAGCCACATCAAGACGGTGCCAAACAGTGTGTACCAGGACAGAAAACTGCGGCACGAAGCCCCAAAACGGCGCTCAACAAATTCGGGCATCGTGGAGATCCGGGTGGCCAGATAGTAGGGCGTGAAGACCATGGCGAGCAGAGCCAGAAAGATCCATGCCAGCCACTCCAGGTTCGCCGCGGCCATCCCCGATGCGTACGCGATCCCGCAGGCGCCGATCATCATGCTGGGGCTGACATTGGTGCCGAATAGGGAAAGCCCGATGTTGAACCAGCCCAGATCTCGCCCAGCGAGAAAAAGGTCGTTACCCGGGCTGCCGCGATAACTTACCCAGAACCCAAGGGTCAGGAGCAACACCACGTAGAGCGCAATGACCACGAAGTCCAAAGCAACCAGAGCATTCCCGCCCATTCAACTCCCCGCAAGGCTGAACCGCGTTACCGCCTACTTGTTTTGTACACATACAGGATACAGGAGGTCGTCTGATTGTCAAGCCTGTTCCAGACTCCGGGTCATCATCTAGCGCCTCGCCAAGCAATTGAAAAAGCTTGCCCACAGATCACCGTTTGTGTATCTTCTCCGTATGCGGATCGGGTACCAAATCGACCCGAGGGAAACGGACCATGAAAACATCGTCAGTAGTCACCGACCTCTACAAAAAACTGCTCCGGGATATCATGGTCGGCAGGATAAGGCCCGGGGAAGTGTTGTCTGAGGAGACTCTCGCGACCCGGTTCAAGGTGAGCCGGACGCCGGTGCGCGAGGTCCTTCTGCACCTGCAGAATGATGGTCTCTTGAACAAGGGACCGTGGCGTGGTTACGCCGTCACGGAAATCTCCGTAGAAGCGCTCCGGGAGATCTATCATATCCGTCTGCTGCTCGAGCCGGAGGCCGCCCGCCTTGCAGCTCAAAACCCGCTCGCATTTCAGTACCTTGCTCAAGCCGAGAAGGCCCATGCCGAGGAAAAGGAATGCCGCACGCAAGAGTTGACGGCCGATGTCTTGTTCCGGGTCGGCGAGCTCGACTCGGCTTTCCATATCGCGATAGCGCAGGCCAGCGGAAACAAGAGCCTGGCGCGGATCATCGAAATGCTACGCAAACAGACCCAGCGTTTCTGGGTGATGGCCGCCCAGATGCATTCCGCACGCGACGTGACAGTTGATGAGCACGAAGAGGTCCTTCAGGCTATTAAGGCCAGAGACCCCAAACTCGCGGAACAGTTGATGCGGGAACACGTGCTGAAAACCATTGACCGAGCGCTTCAGCTCGACCAGCTAGGCTCCGCCATCGCCATCGCCAAGCAATCGGTCAGACCCGAAGAACCATGACGGCAAAGCTGTCGTAGGAGCATTTTCCGCAGGCGCCGCCCGGGGGAGCTGCAGGCAGCCTGTTCTGGTCAGGTACATCTGTGTGCATTTGGATCTGCCCGGGGCAATCAGTTGACGTCATCACCCATCCTTCTGCTGCCCACCCAATTTGAAAAGCCGCGTACGAGCGGGAGTACGAAAACGAAGGGCAGTCGAGGACCTTACCCCCGTCGTCAACAAACCCCTTGACGACTCCGCATGGCGCTAGTACTCTCTTTGTGTACGAACTGTAGCCGATACATTCGACCCGGCCAATTTTTCGCCTGCTAATGCGGTCAGGACTTTCGGGCGAGCCGCACGAGAGGAAAATGGACGAACGAAATCTCGAAATGGGGGACGAACTGAAGACTGCGCCAGATCTGGGCCCGTTCCCGCTGTGGGCAGTTGGACAGCGTGTGCTGATCGACTTGATGAACCGGGCAGCTCGTCAGTTCGTCGACCGCTACACGCGGGCAGATGGTACGCTCATTTGGCGGCGCGAGTGGCTTGGAATCGACGGGTCCGACGATGCGTACGAAGGTTTTCTCGCTTTTCCCCTGCTCTATATCCTCGGCGGCGAAGAGGAGGTACACCGTCTAGCCCGGCGACAGTGGGAAGCGATCACGCGTCAGTTCACAGAGTACGGCCAGATTCACCGGGACTTCGATGCTTGTTACGATTGGATGCATCACGGCGAAGCTTCCACCTACATCTACTATCTCGGTCTGGCCGACCCCGGACACGCGCTTGATCGCGGACGCGCCCTTGCTTTCGCGTCCATGTACATCGGGGAAGATCCGGAGGCGCCCAACTGGGATCCCGAGCGGAAGATGATTCGGTCTCCTCTGAACGGTAGCAGGGGCCCGTGCTTTCACACCACCGCTCAGGATTGGATCACCCATCGTCCGATACTCGCGCATTACCTCTCACCCTTCGAAGACCTGCCAGGCTTCCCGAGTCATGATTTATTCGCGGCAGCGGATTGGAACGATGACGAGGTGTTTGCGACGATTCTGAAGTTCGTCAACGAGAGGATGATACCGGGTGATGTTCCACTGAACCTGAATGCCACGAGCCTGGTGACCAATGCCTTTCTCTATACCGGCGAAGAAAAATACCGCCGCTGGGTGCTTGATTACGTGCATGCATGGCGGCGAAGGACCCGGGAGAACAACGGCGTGATCCCCGATAACATCGGTCCTTCAGGCAAAATCGGTGAGCGCATGCAGGGCAAGTGGTGGGGAGGCTATTACGGCTGGCGCTGGCCCCACGGTGCCCGCACCATTCTGGAATCAACGCTGATTGCCGCCTGCAACGCCATGCTTCTGAGCAGCGATCCTGGCTGGCTGGATCTCCACCGGTCTCAGCTTGATCTGCTCTGGTCTTTGCGCAAAGAGATCGGAGGCAGGAACTGTGTGCCTTGCCGCTACGGCAGCAACGGATGGTTCGATTACCAACCGCCAGCGCCGATTTATTACATACATCTTTACTTCATGAGCCAGAACGAGGCTGACCTCGGCCGGATCAACGAACGGTTTCCGGCATGGACGAACTGGCAAGTGCGGCCGGACTTCAGCAAAGCCGGTGCCCACCCACCTGATGGTTGGTTCGCCTACGTTAACGGTCACAACTCGGAGTTTCCGGTCCAAGCGGTCGAGGCCACGGCGCACGCCATCAATCAACGGCGAAAGAAAATGCAGATTGATGACAGTACCCCCGAACACCGGGATATTCATCATTGGCAGGACTATAACCCGGTTCTTCCCGAAGCACTGATTCAGATGTCCCTGGGAACCCCCGGTGCCGTTTACCACGGCGGTTTGCTTCACACCAGTGTTCGCTATTTCGACCCCGCCGGCCGCCGTCCCGGACTTCCGCCTGGCGTGGCGGGCCTCGTCGAGAGAATCGGCAGCCGCGAAATCATTCTCACCCTAGCCAATACAGAAGCAATCGAAACCCGAGACGTGCTGATCCAGGCAGGGGCGTTTGGCGAGCATGCCTTCAGTTCGGCGCAGATCATCCGCGGATGGGCTGACTTGCCCACCCCCTCCGGCGGAAGACACCTGGCCATTCGCCTCAAGCCGGCCTCCTGCCTCACTCTGCAACTCGGCATCGACCGGTTCGTCCACACTCCCACATACGACTTTCCCGCGTTTTCCGCACCGACTGTCCCCTCGCTGATGAATAAGTTGCCAGCGAACATACCCGCAGAGTCGAAGGAGCGTTGAAGGTGACGCAAAGGCCCGCATTTCACCTGACGACCAGCCGAAGGGAGTTTCTGGCCTTGGGCGCCCTGCTGCCCTGGGCCTCGCCTTTCTCCAGAGTCAAAGACAATCCCGGTAACCAGCCCGGATCGAGAAAACTCTTTCTGTTTGTTGACTGGTACCATGTGAAGAAGGGCGAGCAGAACCCCGTCCTTGACCCCGCCCGGGTTTCCGCCCAAGGTAAGGAACTGCGCGAGAAGTTCGCCCGCGAATTCAACCGGGTGTTCGACTACGGGGAGCATGGCTTCAGGCCTGTCGACATACCTTGGGGAGTTCGAATAGCCGTGGAGCCGGCGCTTACCTCGGAGCCTTGGCTGATCCCTGATCGGCCCTGGGAGGACGTAATCTACTGGACGGCGGTCATTCCGGAGGAAGGGCGTTACCGGTGCTGGTACGACTTCAAGCTCAAAGGCAAAAACCTGGACCTCACCTTCCACG
>Ga0116188_1002468_pt1 | contig 14498 bp, 20 predicted proteins | sample AD_JPNTR2_MetaG_FD_89807 | JGI IMG/M metagenome (GOLD analysis project Ga0116188, IMG submission 89807) | Active sludge microbial communities of municipal wastewater-treating anaerobic digesters from Japan - AD_JPNTR2_MetaG | ecosystem: Engineered > Bioreactor > Anaerobic > Digestate | place...
ACATCGGGCGGCGGCTCTTGGTATTTGCCGGGGTGGAAATCAATCTCGCCCAGCGCCTTGCGAACAACCCACGCAGCCCCGAAGCCGTCTGCACAGTTGCCGTGGTAGATGCACATGCTCATTAGTTTTCCTTATCTGTAGAGTTGCTTGCGGATTTCCTCGCGGATGGCCGCGCGGTCAGGCTCGTAGCGCGGCGGGGTAGTCGGAAGCCCTTTCAGGTCCGCCGTTGGGACGACATCATGCTTGCGACAGTGCTCGCGCATTCCAGCCCGACCCGAAACCACAGTGCCGTCGATAGGCGACACGAAATCAGGAAGGTCCCCCATGACTGTTGGGCCTTTGCGCGATTCCTCCGGGATGACATCGACACCCCGTTCGTAGAGGCGGCCATTGAGTTGAATCCAGCTACGCCTTGCCATGCTTCGTCACCTTCTTGACGGGAGCAGTCGGTTTGGCACTTTGCACAAGTTCTTCTTCCTGCTCGATGGTCATGTCGAAGTCCTTGGGCAGCGGCATCTCGACGTGCTCATCGACGGGCACGCCTTCCAGCGTGATGATGCCAGTCTCCGGATCCAGCATCATGCGGCCGCCCCTGAGATCGGCAGTTCTGTAGCGGTACGAAACGTCAATCATTGTCTGCTTCCTCCTTGGTCGTTTTGGTCATTTCCAGCATGGCCTTGGCGCTGTCGGCAGCCACCTGCGCGTCGAACTTCTCGCGCTGCTGCGCCAACTGTTGTTGGTTCTTCATGGCGTCGTGCTGGAGCGACATCTGGTGCTCCTGCTGCTTGAAGGCGAGTTCCTGCTGCTTCACCTGCATGTCCATCGCCGCTTTCTCGCGGGCGATCTGCATGTCCTGCTGCTTGGCCTGTGACTCAAGCTGGAAGCGTTGTTGCTCCATCTGCATCTCGGCCTGCGCCTTCTGCACGGCGGGGTCGGGCGGGGGAGGCGGCGGGTTCTGAATCTTCTGCATGATGGTGTCGAGGTTCTGGTCGATCACCCCTTCGAGTTCCTGCGCACCCTTGAACCCGGATATGACGTACTTGAGCGTGTTGAACAAGACCGGGGCGGTGTCCGGGAACGCCTTCATGGTCGTTGCCGCCGACTGGAGGAACGTGGCGACGGCGTTGGTGAACTCAACCTTGTCCTTCTTGGCCTGTTCGGTGTCCTCCATCGCCAGACTGTCAGCCTGCACATTGACACGCCACTCGAAGCGTTCATGGTCGCCCTTGAGCAGCGCCACAGCCTCATGGACCAGCGGCGCGTTCTGACTGTCAAGGTAATACTTGAAGTTGGACAGTTCGAGAATCTGTTCGGGGACGAAGTGCCGGCAGATAATCTCGCCCTTGATGCGAAGGATGTCCTGCGCGAACCGGCTGACCTCATCCTGGAGCTTCTGGATGCGGACGTTGGCGAACTTGGCCTTCAACTGTTGCGCCCCAAGCGTCTCGCTCGCCTTGGTGTTGCCACGCACGATGTCGCTGATCCCCGTCAGTTCGTAAATCTGCCCCTTGATATCGTCACGGGCCTGACGCAGCCGCTCCAGCGCGGCGATGACGGCCTCCAGCGGCAGCCAGTCGACAGCGCCCTTGACCCCACCCTTCTCGGCGAACATGGCCCAGTTATCCACAGGCACCATCGTGTTCTCGCTGCCCTGCTGGAGCATGCGCTGGACGCCCGTGGCGTGGGCATCATAGACGCCGACCACCTTGCACGCCTGGACCAGCAGGGAGATGCGGTTGTTGACCAGATCGAGTTCGTTGTACTGGTCCTGCGTCATCACGAAGTCGTTGGTGGGGACACAGTTGGAGGTCGTCATCAAAGCGAACAGCGGCTTGGGACACGGCTCGAAGTCTTCAAGCTGCAACGGGTCATCCACTTCGTCCAGCAGGCCCGGATACGCCTTGGACAGCCACAGCACCTTGCGTGTCTGACGGTCCCAGATCTCGTAGATGATGGCCTTCTGGAGCACGTCGTTCTTGGGGTCGTTGGAGTGGTCACTGCCGATACGCGGGTTGTAGTCCAGCGGTATCTCCTTGCCCTTCTGCTCCCCGAACCGCTTCACCAGCGCGTCCTGGTCCATGTAGGCACGACGGGCGACCCAACGGCGCTCGCGCCACGTCCGGCAGGGAGACCACAGCAGGTCTTCCCAATAGATGTGCTCGATCTCGATCTCTTGCCGGGCGACAACCTCGTAGGACGCCGCTTCCTGCGTAACCTCGCCGGTCAGCGGGTCGGTGATCTCGTCAAGGGTCTTCTCTTCCGTCTCGGTCTCCAGCCGCAGCCACGCACAGCCAAGGCCGGGCACGAGGCGGTCCTGCACCGATTCACGCATGACCTGCCCGAAGTCGCACTCCGGCTCGTCGATGTCCTGCATGATGGTGTTCTGGAGCATGAGCGCCGCCACGCGGGCCGGGTCGTCCATCGCCTGCCCGAAGCGGCGGGTAACAGTCACCTTCGGGATGTTGGAGTACAGCACCGACTCCATGATGCCGACGTTGGCCGAGAAGATGTTGAACTTGCGGTCTGCCTGGTCGGCAGCATCGCGCTCGTCACGGAACCTGCGGTCGGTGTTGCGCCCCTGCCGATGGAACTTGTCCAGTTCCTTCTCGGCCATCGTGATCTCCGCTTTCCACCTGTCATAGCGACTGGCGGGGGTCTCCTCGGTGCGGGAGATCGACTTGATGCGTTCGGCGGTATGGTAGGAGTCGGACATCGTACCTCTAGTTTAACACGCCCGGAGTCTTTTGTCAAGTATCTGAAGCATCAAACACATTACCGCTTCCTCAGCGCTTTCGCGGTCGCATGGGCCTTGGCAGCGTCCGCTGCGTTGAATTCCTTGGCCACTTTCACAGGAACATGGATGCCGGACGATGCCGGGGGTTTCCATCCATGAGCAACAGCAGCCATCAAACGAGCTTGGGAGGGAGATTTACTCGGCATCGCGAAGTATCCTTGAAAGTTGATGAAAACGGCTGTCGGCGGGAACAGCCAACGACATGTTGTAAGCTTTCCTTAGTTCGGGGTCATTGATGATGTCGCGAATTTTGAGGTCCATCGGCATATCAAAAACGTTTTCGTCCACCATTCCTTCGCCGGAGTTGATGTAAAATTCATACGGTTTTGCCGGGTCCAACCTCCTTTTTGGCCCGAATTGCTGGAACCACGGGTCATATTCCACGAACCTTGCTTGGTCTTCCGGAATACTGGACACGTCTTGCAGGCGTAGCTGCGAGGTTTTCATATTCCGCAGCCTATCCGCCACCGGAAGTTTGTCCCCTGTTGGCGCAAGGTGCGACAGACCAGCTATTTGTAGCGCTTGTTCTCCACCAGAGGCATCGTAATGAACAACGTTTGGGTTAAAAGTGGGACGAGCAGTTTCGTACCGCAACGCGTTGTTACCCAAAACCGGATACGCGCCCCCTTCTTCCATCGGCTGATATCCTCTCAACGCTCTCTCGGGACTTTGCCCGGACAATATCTTTCTTGCCCGCGAGCTTTCTGGCCCCAATAGTTGCCTGAGAAGATCCACATTTCTGATTGACCCAACGACACCGTGCCCCGGATCGAGGGCGTCTGTTGTTTGCGTGACCCTTTCTTCCATCGTCAGGGGCCGGTTGGTGAGTTCCCCGCCAGCAGCGACAGGGGCGACCCCGGCGTTTTGATTCCGCAGGTGGCCCACGACCTTTTCAGCATATGCAGTTGGGTCCGCGTAAAGGTCGCTGATATTCCGACCAACCGTCCGTTTGGCGCTGTCGATTCCGGCAAGAAGTTGTTCCAGTGCGCCCATGTTAGATCCTTGAGTTAGCGATGTTTGGCATGTCCTCGAACAGTTGATCGAGGGTCATTTCCTGAATCGTCGGATTGCGCCGGATCGGCACAACGTTCGACGGTAGAGCTAGCGAAAGCAGTCTGCGTCCCATGAGGCCCAAAGCGTCCACTCCGTCGTCCACCCCTTGCCCCATGGCGTTCGGGAACATCAGAAGCTCGGGCACGAGCCATTTTGTAAACGGCGCGTTGGCCGGCATGTACACTTTGCGGCGTTTGAATTGCCCGCGCAGGGGCGCAGCACGTGTTTCCTTGTCTTGTCCGCGCATCGGCATGCGTTTCCAGGGCACGGGGACCCCTCTTTCCCTCGCCCGTGTTGCTACCAGCGGCCCAAAGACCTTGGACGCGTTGTCGTCGTCAATCAACCATTCAACGGGGGAATACGTTTCGCAGAACGACACAATGTCGTTGGAGGAACAATCAACGTCAACGCGCTTCCGCGAAGCATCAATGATATCCCAGTCTCCGTTTGAATCAACTGCCACAATGAAGTGAACTGTGTAGTCCCCTGTATTGACCGACAGAGCCAAGTCTGACATTCCATAGCATACAGTCTCCGGGGAAATGATGGGGGTCGGGCGAAACTGGATTTCCTCGGTGGAAACCCATGACCCTTCGTCGGCGGGCGGTTCTTGCTGGTAGAGCGTCTTCCACTTGAATTCGTCGCGTTTTGCGTCCTCCACCATCCGTTCTGTGAACCATTCCGGCCACAGGCGATCGCCCGGCGAGCGCCCCAGGGCATCTTCCGTGTCCGCTTCCATTCTCAGACGAAGAATTTTCTGTCTCCGGGTCTGTTGAACAGCGTTCCTATCAATCAGATATCCGGCCAGATCGTTCCTCGCCAGCCGTTGGCAGATCAAGATTACTTTGGCGTTCGGTTTCAGGCGCGTCACGAAGTCCGTTTCGTACCATTCGTGGACCTTTTTCAGCTGCGTCAGGCTTTGTGCTTGCTCGAAACCGGAAATCGGGTCGTCGATCAGCCCGACATCGGCCCGGAATCCGAGGATGCCGGACCCGACGCCAGCGGCGTACAGTTCATCGCCCCTTGTGGTTGCCCATCGCGCAGCGGCGGCGGATTCTTTTGATAGTTCGATGTGCGGGAACAGCGTCTGTATTTCTTCTTGCTGCAGCATGCCCCGGATTTTCCGGCTCCAGCGCTCCGCCAGTTCTGACGAATATGAACAGGTAAGCAGACTGATGGGCGTCTTACTAGTGCCGATCGCGAACGGCGGCAGCGCCACAGACGTGTAGTAGCTTTTCGCGCTTCCCGGTGGCGCAAGGATGATCAGTTCATCCCATTCATCGTCGTGTATCAACGCCTGAATATGTTCGCAGATGACCCGGTGGTGCAGCGCCGCTTTCACTTTCAGAGCGTATTCGGCGAACCCGTCCAGCGTCGCCCGTGCGCGTTTTCGGGCCAGTAGTTCCGCAGCCGCTTGGGCGGAGGAAATATTACTCATTAGAGGTTCTTGGCTTTGGGGGCGGAATCTTGCCGAACGGTATGTATTGATTCAGCCATCGGATCAGCAGGGCGTGGGCGATTACGTAGCTTTGCCGCCATTATTTCTGCGTAGTTCATCTAAAATCTTCCGGGAGAATCAGCTCTTTGCCCGATATGGACATGTTCCTTGGGAACAACAATTCGGATTGTTTGAACATTTTATCAATGTCTGGGTCTACCAACGGGGTTCCTTTGGGGGCGACCAGAGAGAGCGACACCCCGAGTGGATTTCCCAGGGCGTCTTCGTAGTTCCAATTTTCGTCGCTGACATCTCGGGCGTATTTCCTGCCCCAATATGGGGAAGTGGATACCGACATGAATGCCGGATCGGGACGGTCGTTGACCATCGCTTTTGGCATCCCCCTATACACCTTAAACGGAGTATCCGACCTAGGGGCTTCCCGCAACACTTTAGTGATCAGGTCTACCCGCTGTTGTTGGTTGGGATTTAAAGGAATCCCTTGTCTGATTCTCTCATGCAACAAGGATGAATGAAAGGGAGTATCAGGATCAACAAAACCCCTCAGAGCATGCCGTTCAAACACCCCCAACGAATTGGCGTACCTTCTAGCTTCTTGCAGCGCCTCTTTAGAAGTCATGGCAGCGATGCCAGCGCCGCCTTTTGCTAGCGCTGCGGCGATAGATTTAGGATTCGGAACAAAATCTTCCGGAGACACCTGTTCCAGCCCCGGTTCTGTTTGCGAAGGAAGTCCGATATAGGGTTCTGGCTCCGGGGGCTGCAGCATGACCGAGCCTCGCATGTTCTTTGACGGGGGCCGGGGTCTCCGCAGCGCGGCGGTGATTATTTCGTTAAAGTTCATTGTTCGCTAACTACCGTTCCAGCGATTCCAGCGGCAGCGATTCTTTCCAGCTGTTCGTCCGACAGCCGCCCGATGTTGTTGATGTTGACGTTGACAGCAGGCGTTTTCTGTGCTTTCGGTGCCACGTATTCCACGATCCGCATCGCCACTTCGGGGTTGAATTTGCAGACTTCCATTTCTTCCCCTGCCTGTGTTACTACCGGCACCGGTTCGTCTCCCATCACCATTGGGAACAGCCGCAGCAGCTGCGCCTTCACCCATTTCTCGTTCAGGAAGTCTATCCCGTCCAGTTCCGCTTGCACTTCCGATATCGCACGTTTTATCTCCGTGCGTTGCAGCAACCGCTTCCCCTCGCTCGTATTCTTACCGATCGCCCCACATGCCAGGGGCAGCGAGTAGCTGTTCTCTATGTAAGCAGCAACGAACGCCTGTTCATCCTGACGCAGCACGGGCCAGTAGGTAAGTGTTTGTTGCACTACTAGCGCTGTCGAATCCATTCAGAGTCCTTTCAAGCATCCGTTCCCTGTCAACAGGCATCGCGGCCACACGTAATTGCAAATCCAGCAGCCAGCGGCGTAAATACAGCGCGCTCTCCGAGTACCCGTTCGGCAGAGCAGTGTTTGCTAGCTGTTGCAGTATGGCAGGGACAGGGGCATCCATGGCTCTAGTTTACCACAGCCGGGCCGTTTTGTCAAGTATGCAGGGCGTGGAACAGCCCGCGCCGGGGCGCGCCGGGGATGGGGATGGGAGTCCTTTATCGCGGATGGGAGGAAGAGGTTCGCGGACGGAAACCTTTGGCCTCAAGCAAAGGCAGGGGCACTTGCCTCGAACCCAGGGGGTATGGAACAAGGACAGGGAACAAAGAACAAGGAACAAGGAACAAAGGAACGCGAGCAAATAGCAAATAGCGAGCGCTCACTGTCCTCGGTCCGTGTTCCCCGTGCTTGCACCCCCTGCCGGCAGCAAACGCCCCCTGCCGGCGTGCTTACTGTATCGGGACCAGCGACAGGGGCCGGGGGCCGCCCGACCGCCCATCGGCGGAAGTGTGTTACACAGACCGCGACCCCGGCCGGGGGTCGATGCCCACCGACCGCGCCGAGGCCGACCGGCGGCCACCGGGATACCGCCGCGGGCGACCGGCGACCGGCGACCGGCGACCGGCGACCGGGGCCAGCGGACCAGCAGCGCCCGACCCAACAGCCGGCGACCAGCGGACCAGCGGCCAGCAGCACCCAACCCAGCAGCAGCAGGCGATGAGGCCCCATCAGAAACGGGTGGGATCCGGTCTCAGAAGTATATTTCGATTCGGGGCGGTCCGGAAGAGAGAGAGATTCTCCTAGGGGAGGTTGAGTCCTCACCACCTCTCCTCTCTCTCCGTCCCCCCGGCGGACCGCGCCCCACCCGAGCCGGGGTGCCTGTACCTCCTTTCCCCTATCGCCCCCCGAGGCCCGCCGGTCGGGGCCTGCGCCTTCTGTCGCCCCCCGCTTCATACCTGATCGCTGGCCCCTTGTTTATTGGGGTCGGGAGGAACACCCGAACGAGAGAAGAGGTCGTGGGGATCGGCCCACGTGCATCTCTTATCGCTGCTGTCTGTGCCGATCGGGATGAGGACCCCCGAGCGCCCATCCGGCGATACGGGGAGGTACCACCCTACCCGTTCGTACTCGCCCCACTACCGTTCGTCGCCTGGCGTCTGTTACCGGCACGGAGATACTTGACACGGGCGGGCGTCTCTGGTATACTAGAGGTCTGGTGGCGCTGGGCCTGCCACCGGACCCCTTCCCCCGGCCCACCTGCAGAGCGCGAAGCGATCTGGAGGAATTAAAGGAGATTTTGAGATGACCAAGACCACCACCACCACCACCACTTTCGCCATCGGCGATCGCGTCGAGGCTGACCTGCCTACCGGCACGGCCACCGGCACCCTGACGGCCATCAGCAAGGGCTGGTACGTCGTCGAGCTGGACGAGGAAAGCGCCGAGGAACACGAACGCGAAAAGGCGTCTGTCCGGGCTGCCTCCCTGCGCCCTGCCCCCGCTGACGACACCGACGACGACGACGAGATCGATGGCGAGCACCACGACGACCTGGGCGAGAACGGGAACCCGATCCCGATGGACGACGACGACGACGACGAGATCGACGAGGCCCTGGAAGAAGCCGAAAAGCACGCCAGCCAGATGGCCGAGGCCCTGCGCAAGGCACGGGTCCGCTATCAGAAAACACGCCGCCCGGCAGGCGCTGCCAGCGCTGACTGCGCCGATCTGATCGCCAAGGAGCTGCGCGATTACGAGCCGCTGGAGGTCGCTGCCATCGCCGACCGCTGTTTTGACCTGCCGAAAGGAACGCACGCCGCCAAGTATGCCCACCTGAACAACGGCCAGATCCGCATGAACTGCGGCAACAAGATCCGGGCTGCGTGGAAGAAAGGCGATGAGGAGGTCTGCAAGCGAATCGCCTACGTCCTGGGCCTGGACCATGACGAACTGGCTTCCATCGAGGACCGTGGGCCGGAGGGTCTGGAGGACCTGCAGCCGACCGAGAAGTAACAGGTTCGATGCGCCCCATGGGAGCGATCCTCCCGTGGGGTGGCATTGACGAGTCCAGCCAACCAAGGAAACCGAGATGAGAATCAACACCAACACTCCTGCCGACATGCTCTGCGCCACCGGCAATCGCCCACTTTACTTCGAAGTCCAGCCCTGGCTCGAACACGAAACGGTGGCCGATGGCCTGCCGTCCCACCCGCTGGACGCTCCTGCGTTCGCCCATGCTGGCGCAGCTTGCAAATACGACGACGGCACGCCCATGCCCCGGATCGTCATCCTTGATGGGAGGATGGTATGAGCACCGATTACACCCTGAAGGGCAACCCCACCCGCAAGCGCCTGGAAAAAGTCCTGACCGAGGAGGAGCTGTGAGAACCATCGCTGCTTTGCTGGCCCTGCTCGACGTGGCGGCCACCGGCCTGCTGGCCATCGTTGGTCCGATCATTGGGATCGCCCTGCTGGCCCTGGTCCTGACAGCCGACCGCTGGCTGATCTACGCCATCGGGGGTCCGCTGATCCTCTGGGTTCTGTGGATGGTCCGCCCGACGAAAAACCCGTAGTTTGACCTTGACACGGGCATGGACCCGTGATAGACTAGAGGTCTGGTGCCGCCGGGGGCACCGGATTTCCCCTTTCTCACCCGGTAGGAGATTTTGAGATGAACAAGATTAACGCCAAGCCCGCCAATCCCCCGATGTCGAAGGTTTCCTTCGGTAACTACGGGTCTGCCTCGATCCTCGTTCCCGCTGCAAAGCTCGGCGAACTCATCAACCTGCTGGCCCACTGTAAGATCGTCACGACCGAATGGGTCGACGGCTGCGACTATGCTGATGTGCTGATGGAACGCAAGGTCGAGATCGATCTGCAAGCGCAAGCTCCGATCAGCCGCGATGAATACGACGCCATCCGCGAAGCGATCAAGGCCGAGAAGGAAGCCGCCGAGAAGGAAGCCGCCGAGAAGGAAGCCATCTAGGCTGCCAGCCAGGACCCCTGCCAAAACGGGGGTCCGAACGGGCAATCTGGCTCGCAACAAGGAGAAACGAAATGCGCGAAATGCACGAAGCAACCGTCAAGGATCAGGTGGTTACGATCACCTGGAACAGGCGCGAAAAGACCGTCACGATTACCGGCCTGTACGGGACCCGCGCCGTGCGCGAGAACAACCCGGTGGAGATCGGCATGGTGGTTCTGGAGCTGATGACCGGTGAGTTTATCGGCCCCCCGGAAGCCTACCGGACCTGCGAAGAGGAAGGCGAAAAATGAACGAGGAACACAAGATCAGGTCGCTGCGGGCGTCAGTAGTCACGATGCTAGTGACGCTCAAGACCGCTGAGGACGAGTCAAAGGACAACGCCCAATCGTATCGGGAAGCGATCGAAGAGACCCTCGACGAATACCTGTACGACATCAAGCCGGATCCGACTGCTTGGCCCAGCCTGAAAACCAAGCTGTTCTACGATGTCTACCTGCTCCAGCGCAAGGAAGAAGGAACGCTGACGCCGGGCGATCTGGTCCGGACCGGCCTGACGATCGGCCAGTTTTCTGACAGCGTATCCTATCACCAGCATTGCATCCGGGTCAGCGAGAATCGCAGGGCCGATTTCAACGAGGCGCAAACCAAAGTCTGCACGTCTTGTGGAGAAGAGAAGTCTGCCAGCAAGTTCAAGAGAAGGGGCGGGGCCAAGTGCAACGCCTGCCGTAGCAAGGAATACCGGGAGCGTCGCCGTGAAGCTTAATGTGGAGTTCAAAGAAGGCACAAACCATGCCTGGCTGATCGGCGACGAAAGCACAGAGCTGTTCGTCCAGCGGCCATTTGACGCTTTAACGGTGACCAACGGTGAGCTTACCTGTTGGATTCCGAGCGACATGGCCGATGAAATTCGCGACGACAACGAAGACGACTACCGGCCCGATTCTGTTTTCGTGTGCTGCGCATCCGACCTGAAAACCGAAGTCTATCAGGTGACGGAGGCTGTCACTTTTGCCGGGGGCAGCATCCTGCTGTTCCTAAAACAAGCTGTAACGATCCACTGATGTTTGACCCATGTTTAACTTGACACAGGCCCTCTCCTGTGTTAGACTAGAGGTTGGGGCCACCCGGCCCTGCCACCTACCCTTCTAAGGAGAACTGAAATGACCGAAGCAACCGCAGCCCCGGCGAAAGCCACCATCCGTCCGAACATCGCCAACATGGTCAAGACCAAGGGCGGAAGCTACCACAAGGACGACTTCATCGGCACGACCCTCGCCGGCCTGACCGTCGATCAGGTCAAGGTCGTCGCCGTCGAGATGGGAATCGACGTCGAGAAGTACGCTCACCTGAACCCTGGCCAGATTCGCATGACCCTGGGCAACAAGCTGCGCGCCATCTGCGCCGACGTTTCCGAGGAAGGTCTGGAAGGTAAGGCGCTCGACGACGCGATCGCCGCCAATGTCGCTTCCGAAGAAGCCCGCGATGCCGTCGAGAACCTGGCTTCCGCGATGAAGAACGATAACGAAGCCGCCAAGATCGCTGCCGACGCCGAAAAGGCCGCTGCCAAGGCCGAAAAGGCCGCTGCCAAAAAAGCCGAGAAGGCCGCGAAGAAGGCCAAGGTTGGCGACGCCGCCGCTGGCGAAGGCGATACCACGGATTAATCCCCGAATCCCTCTCGTTTGCTGGTGTCCGAGCCGAACAACCAGCGCTTTTTCCAATAGCATTGATAGGGATAACGATGCAAGTGGTTCTTGAAGAAGGCGTTATCGTCTTTCGTCTGCCTTACGCCCTCAACTATAAAGCAAAAGCAGCTGGCGCTCGCTGGCACCCGGCCTCCAAGACCTGGAGGACTAAACCTAACAAACTGTCGGCAGCAGCGATCCTTGCCAACTTCCCCAAAGAAAACGTCGACCCGGCCATCGTCCAGATGGTCGAAGTATCGGAGGCCATGCCCGACATGCCTTGCGATCCGGATGCCCTGCTCCGGGGAGTCGCCCTGCGTCCACGACAGCGCCAGGGAATAGAGAAGGCATGGCCCCACGTCGGATTCGCCCTGTTTTGGGTGATGGGTGCCGGCAAGACACTTTCCACGATAGCGCTCGCCAACATGAGGCGAGAGGCCGGGCAGATCGACCGATTACTGATCATCTGCCCAACATCAGTTAAAGGCGTCTGGAAAAAAGAGTTCGACCGATACAGCGCCCTGCCGGCCCAATTGCAAGTAATGGAGGCCGGACAGAAGCTGGCCCCCTGGAGAGACTTTCCCATACTGGTAGTCGGCATCGAGGCTCTGTCGCAGGGGAGCGGCTCGATCATCGCCAAAGGATTCACAGCAGCTGGCAGGACGATGGTGGTCGTCGACGAGTCCAGCAACATCAAGAACTACGACGCCAAAAGAACCGAGGAGAGCTGGGAAATCGGGCAGCACGCTAATTTCCGGCTGATCCTCACCGGCACGAACGTAACGCAGGGGATACAGGACCTGTTCGCCCAGATGTATTTTGTTGATCCGATGATAATCGGCGAACTGTCCTACTACTCGTTCCGCAACAAATACTGCGTGATGGGCGGCTTCGAAAACAGGAAGATAATCGGTTACACGAATGTCGATCACCTGTTCAACCTGATCAGGCCCCGCTGCGACGTAATACGCAAGGGCGACATGAAGCTGCCGCCGAAGCAGTACCAGATCCGGGAGGTCAAGGCCACTGCCGAGCAGGTCAGAGCCTGCAAGGAGCTGGCCCGCGAAATGACGACGCGGCTTGGGGACCGGATAATCAACGTCCAGAATGCCCTCGACGCCCTGCTGCGATTCCAGCAAATATCGGGCGGATTCGATCCAGACGGCAACCCGCTTTCAAAGAACCCGAAGCTGACCGAGCTGGTGGCCCTGCTCGACGAGTTCGATGGGAAAGCGATCATATGGGCGAGATACCTGCCAGAAGTCCACGCCATCACTGCTGAACTGGAGAAGCGTTGGCCCGGCAGCACGTTTACCCTACATGGGGAGGTCCCGCCAGCGCACCGCCAGCCGATGGTGGACAGGTTCCAAACAGAGCCTGACAAGAGATTCTTTGTCGCCAACCAAGCGACCGGGGCCAAGGGACTGACGCTGACGGCAGCAACCCTGTCCGTGTATTACAGCAACACGTTTTCGCTGGAGGATCGGGAGCAGAGCGAAGACCGGAATCACCGGATCGGCCAGGAAAACGCCGTCACGTACGTGGATTTGGTCAGCGATCTTAAGGTCGACCATCACGTGGTAACTGCCCTGCTGAACAAGAAAGATGTGTCCGAGTATGTTAACCGGGGGCTGCGGGTCGTGGACATGCTTTAGGACCGTTTGGACTAGACAGCGGGGGCCGGATGTGGTAGACTAGAGGTCTGGGGGAGAGGTCCCCCGACATAGGAGAATCTAGATGAACGAGTTGAAGACGATGTGCTGGCGGATGCGGATGCTCCAGCGCGAGAAGGAAGAACTGGAAGAAACGCTCAAGGGCATCAACAGGGACCTGGACGAGTTGCGCCTGCGGGCGATCCCCGAGTGGATGGCCGAGAACGACATCCGCACGGCAACATTCGACGGCATCGGGCGGGTCCAGCTGGCAATGGACTGCTATGCCACCATCAAGGACAAGGCCGCTGGCTACCAGTGGCTGCAAGAACACGGCTATGACGGGCTGATCACGGATTACATCCAGCCGTCGACCTTCAAGGCCGCTGTCAAGGACGCTCTCAAGAACGGTCAAACGTTCCCCGAGGAGCTGTTCAACATCACGCCCTTCACCAGGGCATCCATCGTATCAATCAAGAGTTAAGGAGAAGTTCAAATGACTAAGAAACAAGAGAGCACCGCTGTCGCCAACGTTATAGCCGGCGTACAGGAAGAAATGCCCGAGTGGCTCCAGAAGGGCAACGCCGGGTCCGAGGACGTGACCTCCAAGGACATGATACTGCCGCGCGTCGATGTCCTGCAGGCCCTGTCGCCGCAGATCAAGAAGTCCGACCCCAACTACATCGACGGGGCCGAGCAGGGCATGATCTTCAACACCGTCACCGGCGAGATCTACGGCTCCAGCACAACGTTCATTCCGGCCCTGTTCCGTAAGGAATTCACCGTCTGGAAGCTGCGCAAGGCGGGCGGCGGTTTCTGCGGGGCCTACCCGACCAGGGAAGAGGGCGAGGCCACTGTCGCCGCGATGCAGAACCCCGCTGATTACGAGTGCGTCGAGTCCCACCAGCATTTCGGCATCCTGCTGACCGACCACGGCCCGGAAGAGGCGGTCTTCTCAATGACCAAATCCAAGCTCAAGGTCAGCCGTGCCCTCAACACCCTGGTCCAGATCGCGGGCGTTGACCGTTTCGCCAAGGCATACCGGGTCGACGCGATCGAAACGTCCAGCGACAAGGGCGACTTCTGGTCCTTCAAGGTCCATCCGGCAGGCTTCGTGTCCAAGGAACTGTACGAACGCGGCAAGGCCCTGTACGAGATGATCAAGGCCGGTGCTGCCGACGTTGACCGTACTGCTCCCGAGGCTCCGGCCTACCACGGCTCGGCGGAGCTGTAAGATGGCGGGCAACTTCCAACATCGGGAGCTGTCCGGCTCCTTGTTCAAGAACGATCGTAAGGAGCAGCCCAACCACCCCGACTATCGCGGCGACTGCCTGATTGATGGCGTGGCGTATTGGGCGTCCGGCTGGATCAAGACGACGCAACGCGGCGACAAGTTCCTGTCGATGGCGTTCACCCGCAAGGCTGACAAAGACCAGCCGGACGGGGACGGAGGTTTCTCCCAGCCGAGGCCGTCGCCGTCATTGGGCGACGACGA
>Ga0116188_1002477_pt1 | contig 14443 bp, 13 predicted proteins | sample AD_JPNTR2_MetaG_FD_89807 | JGI IMG/M metagenome (GOLD analysis project Ga0116188, IMG submission 89807) | Active sludge microbial communities of municipal wastewater-treating anaerobic digesters from Japan - AD_JPNTR2_MetaG | ecosystem: Engineered > Bioreactor > Anaerobic > Digestate | place...
AGAAGGAGCTCGCCATGGCGCACCTGCTCGTGGACTCCCTCGCCGGCGACTACGACCCGGACGACTACGAGGACGACTACGCCGCCGCCGTCCAGGCCGTCGTGGAGGCCAAGGTCTCCGGCGGCGAGGTCACCGAGGTCCCGACCGCCGGCGACTCCTCAGGCGAGGTCGTCGACCTGCTCGAGGCGCTCCAGCGCAGCGTGGACCGGGCCAAGGCCGCCCGCGGCGAGGCCGCCGCGAGCTGACCCGCACGGACCGTGCCGTGCCGTCCGGGCCGCCGCCCAGCCGGGGCCGGCGTCCTGCCAGCGGATCCGCCCTACGAAGGGATCCGCCCCGCCCGCTGCCCCCTATAGTCGCGCCATGCCCGAAGGCCACCACCTGCACCGGCTCGCCGCCGCGCTCGACGAGGCGTTCGCAGGGACCACCCCCGAGGTGTCGAGCCCGCAGGGCCGGTTCACCGGCGGCGCCGCACTGCTGGACGGGCACCCGGTCGTGGAGGCCTTCGCCGCGGGGAAGCACCTCTTCGTCGAGTTCGCCGGGGCGGCATACCTCCATGTCCACCTCGGGCTCATCGGGCAGTTCGACATCACGCCGCTCGTCGCGCCGGACACGGTGCCCCCGGCCGTGGGTGCGGTGCGGGTCCGGCTGCGCAACGAGGGGTATGTTGCCGACCTGCGTGGGGCGACCCTGTGCGAGACCGCGACCGCTGGGGACGTCGAGCAGGTCCTCGGGCGGCTCGGCCCGGACCCGCTCCGGCCCGGCGTCGACCCGGCGCCGGCCTGGGCGCGGATAGCCAAGAGCCCGCGGACCATCGCCGACCTGCTCATGGACCAGTCCGTCCTCGCAGGCGTCGGCAATGTCTACCGCTCCGAGACGCTTTTCCGGCATCGGGTCGACCCCTTCCGGCCGGGCAGGGAGATCCGTCGGGCGACCTTCGACGCGATCTGGCGCGACCTGCTCCTCCTCATGCCGATCGGGGTCCGGCTCGGCCAGATCGTCACCATGGCCGACCAGGTCGAGGACGTCCTCGGCGAGGGGGTGGACACGTCGTTGGTTCCTCCGCTGGGCGGCACCGTGTCGGCGTGGCGGCGCGGGGTTGTCGGCGGGGCGGTGGAACGTCGCTACTACGTCTACAAGCGTCAGGGCGAGCCCTGCCTGGTCTGCGGCTCGCGGATCCGGACGGCCGTCGTGGCCGGCCGGAACCTGTTCTGGTGCGGCCGCTGCCAGCGACGCCGGTGACCGCTACCAGCCGGCACGAGCGCCGTTGCGGCCGCGTCGTGCTGGCTCGCGCGGTCCGCCTCCCCTTCGCCGGGTAACGTCGGGGTATGACGTCCCCGGCCTTACCTTCCGAGCCCGGCCCGCCCTCGGTCTCACCCGAGGCGGTCGCCGTGGCCGAGGTGGATGCGGCGCCGGACGGCGAGCGGTCCGGGCGTCGAGCCCGGTGGATGCTGCTGGCCAGCCTGCCGTGCTGGCTGGGCCTCGTTGGGACCATGGTGGCCGTCGCCATCCGAGGCGGCACGACCATGCCGATGGCGGCGGAGGTGCTTCAGGCACCCGCGGCCCTGCTCAGTGCACTCGGGCTGCTCTTCGCCGCCGACGGGATCGGTGGTCGGCTCGACCCAGACGGCCGCGGCGCGGACCTGTCATCGGGGCTGGCCAGGCTCCGCATCGTCCTCGACCTCGGTCGCCCGCCCAGGTGGGGGAGCTGGGCGGCATACCTCGTTCCGGGGCTCTTGCTGGCGACCCTGCTCGCAGCGGGGCTAAGCGAGTTCCCTGACCCCGGGCCGCTCGCCAGGCTGGCCGTTCCCATCCTCGCCGTGGCCACCCTCGCCTTCTGGACGGTGCTCGTGGTCGGCGTTCGCCGGGTGATCGCGCCGGTCGAGCCGCAGGTGAGCCAGGCCGCGGCCGCCTCGGACAGTGACGTCGACACCCGTCCTCGGGCAGGGTGGGTGAGCGCCCCCGACCCTGATCTGCCGCGCATCCGGATCGTCCAGCTCGACCCGGCGACTCTCGCCGCGCTCGCCGACGGTGACCTGGCCGCCGCGTCGGCTACCTCGCCGGTGCCCTTGACGCCCTACTGCGTCGCCGAGGACTGGCGCTGGACCTGGCGGTACCGGGCCGGGCAGGTCCTGGAGGACCCGTCGAGCCAGGCGTGGGTCACCGGCCTGGTGTGGGCGGAGGACCTGGGCCAGGTCGTCGGCCGGGCCGGCTTCCACGGCCCGCCGGACGCGGAGGGGATGGTGGAGGTCGGATATGCCGTCGACCCCGATTTCCGACGCCGTGGGTACGCGACTGCCGCGCTCTCGACCCTGCTCGACCGGGCCGCGGCGGATCCGGCGGTCAGCGTCGTGCGCGCCAGCATCAGCCCCGGGAACCTGGCCTCCGAGCGGCTTGCCGCGCGCTACGGGTTCGTCCAGGTGGGGGAGCACTGGGACGAGGAGGACGGGCTCGAGCTCGTCTACGAGCGGGCCGCGCGCCCCATCGGGTAGCCCGTCGCAGTAGGTCAGAGGCGCGCAGCCTCCGGTGTCCGCTCTGAGCGAACCGCATCCGTCGCGCCGAGCAGCGGGAACAGGTCGGCTCACGCCGTCGTTGGCACGGGCAAGGATCGGAGCGCTGCGGTATGCCGTCCACGCCATCGCCGGGCCCTCGGCGAATGGCATGGTTACGATCGAAGGACGCAGCGGTCCCGCGTAGGTAGGAGTGGAAGCAATGTTCGAACGGTTCACGGACCGCGCCCGGCGAGTCGTCGTGCTCGCGCAGGAAGAGGCGCGCATGCTCAACCACAACTACATCGGGACCGAGCACATCCTCCTCGGCCTGATCCACGAGGGTGAGGGCCTGGCCGCCAAAGCCCTGGAGAACCTCGACATCTCGCTGGCCGCCGTGCGCGAGCAGGTCACCGACATCATCGGCAAGGGCCAGAGCGCCCCGACCGGGCACATCCCGTTCACCCCGCGCGCCAAGAAGGTCCTCGAGTACTCGCTGCGCGAGGGCCTCCAGCTTGGGCACACCTATATCGGGACCGAGCACATCCTCCTCGGCCTCATCCGCGAGGGTGAGGGCGTGGCCGCGCAGGTGCTCGTCAAGCTCGGCGCCGACCTCAACAAGGTCCGCCAGCAGGTCATCCAGCTGCTCGCCGGCTACCAGGGCCAGCCGGGCGAGAAGTCCGCGGCGGGCGTCGGCCCCAGTCAGGGCCCGGCAGAGGGGACGCCGGCGGGCTCGCTCGTCCTCGACCAGTTCGGCCGCAATCTCACCCAGGCGGCCCGCGAGGGCAAGCTCGACCCAGTCATCGGGCGCGAAAGAGAGATCGAGCGGGTCATGCAGGTGCTGTCCCGCCGCACCAAGAACAACCCGGTTCTCATCGGGGAGCCCGGCGTCGGCAAGACCGCCGTCGTGGAGGGGTTGGCCCAGGACATCGTCCGCGGGACCGTGCCGGAGACCCTCAAGGACAAGCAGCTGTACACCCTCGACCTCGGCGCCTTGGTGGCCGGGTCGCGCTACCGCGGTGACTTCGAGGAGCGCCTCCGCAAGGTGCTCAAGGAGATCCGGACCCGGGGCGACATCATCATCTTCATCGACGAGATCCACACCCTCGTCGGTGCCGGAGCGGCCGAGGGCGCGATCGACGCCGCCTCCATCCTCAAGCCGATGCTCGCCCGCGGTGAGCTGCAGACCATCGGTGCGACGACCCTCGACGAGTACCGCAAGCACATCGAGAAGGACTCGGCGCTGGAGCGGCGGTTCCAACCCATCCAGGTTGCCGAGCCGACCCTGAAACACACCATCGAGATCCTCAAGGGTCTGCGGGACCGCTACGAGGCACACCACCGGGTCACCATCACCGATGGCGCACTCGTCGCGGCGGCGACGATGGCCGATCGCTATGTCAACGACCGCTTCCTCCCGGACAAGGCCATCGACCTCATCGACGAGGCGGGTGCTCGGCTCCGGATCCGGCGGATGACCGCACCACCGGACCTGCGCGAGTTCGACGAGCGGATCGCCGCCGTGCGCCGGCAGAAGGAGGCCGCCATCGACGGCCAGGACTTCGAGAAGGCCGCCCGGCTGCGGGACGACGAGAAGCAGCTCATGCTCGCCAAGCACGAGCGCGAGGCTGCCTGGAAGTCCGGTGACATGGATGTCGTCGCCGAGGTCGACGAGGAGCTCATCGCCGAGGTGCTCGCAGCGTCCACCGGCATACCGGTGTTCAAGCTGACCGAGGAGGAGTCCTCGCGCCTGCTCAACATGGAGTCCGAGCTGCACAAGCGCATCGTCGGGATGGACGACGCCATCAAGGCGCTCTCCCAGGCCATCCGACGCACCCGTGCTGGTCTGAAGGACCCCCGCCGCCCCGGTGGGTCGTTCATCTTCGCCGGGCCGACCGGCGTCGGGAAGACCGAGCTCGCCAAGACCTTGGCCGAGTTCCTCTTCGGCGACGAGGACGCCCTCATCCAGCTCGACATGTCGGAGTACTCCGAGAAGCACACCGTCTCGCGGTTGTTCGGGTCACCCCCTGGGTATGTCGGCTACGAGGAGGGCGGCCAGCTCACCGAGAAGGTGCGGCGTCGTCCGTTCTCGGTCGTTCTCTTCGACGAGGTCGAGAAGGCGCACCCGGATATCTTCAACTCACTGCTCCAGGTCCTCGAGGACGGCCGGCTCACCGACAGCCAGGGCCGGGTCGTCGACTTCAAGAACACCGTCATCATCATGACAACCAACCTCGGCACCCGGGATATCACCAAGGGCAGCCTGGGCTTCTCTGCAGGCCCGGACAGCCGCTCCGAGTACGACCGGATGAAGAACAAGGTGACCGACGAGCTGAAGAACCACTTCCGCCCGGAGTTCCTCAACCGGGTTGACGACGTCATCGTCTTCCCGCAGCTGACCAAGGACGAGATCGTCGCGATCGTCGACCTGGAGATCGCCAAGCTCGACGTCCGGCTCCGCGACAAGGACATGGGGATGGAGCTGACGACGGCGGCCAAGGAGCTGTTGGCGAAGAAGGGCTACGACCCCGTTCTCGGCGCCCGGCCGCTGCGCCGGACGATCCAGCGCGAGATCGAGGACGTGCTCTCCGAGAAGATCCTCTACGGCCAGCTCAAGCCGGGCGAGTTCGTCCTCGTGGGGACGAGCGGCGAGGGCGCGGAGGAGATCTTTACCTTCGAGGGTTCGGCGCGCTCGATGACTCTTCCCGAGATCCCCGACACGCCCCCGGTCGACGCCGTCGCAGACCAGGTTACGGACCTCGCCGCGGACTGACTCCCACTCATAACGTGGCGTTGAGGGACGAGTGAAGCGACCTCAGGCCCTCACGGCATACCATGGCGGGCATGGCCGTGGACCAGTCTGAGCGCTTGCGCGAGGCGGCCGACGACGTCATTCTTCCGCTGGCCGGCGGGACGGTTGACCAGATCTGCGTCGACTTTGCCTTCACCTTGGTCATCGACGGCATGCACACGGTGCAGATCGCCCGCCCCGGACAGTTCCACGACGGCGCCACCGAGCACGTGATCGACCCTGCCGTGCCCGCCTCGGTGCTCCCGCTGCTCGGGCTCCACCAGAGCGTGGTCAGGGACGCTCGCGCGGACAAGAACGGCACGCTCCGGCTCCACTTCACCGCGGGGAGCTCGATCGTGGTCGCCCCCGACGACGAGTATGAGGCGTGGGAGGTCTGCGGCGGTATGCCCCCGGTGACCCCCGACTTCAGGCTGGTCTGCCTGCCCGGCGGGCGAGTCGAGTCGTTCTGACCCGTGCCGGTTCGGTGGCCCCCGATCCGCCCGTTCGCCTGAGTATCGCCCGGCACCTGAGGGTCCCGGCACACCGTGCGTCCATCTCGCGTTCAACCCGGGTCTAGTCGTGCGCGGGCGTGAGTGAAAGGATTCCGGGCATGGCGAAACGGACCGCGAGCGGCACCCTCCGGATGGACAAGGCTCTTTACGAGGCCGAGCTGGCGAAGCTACAGACCGAGCTCGTGACGATGCTCGAATGGGTGCGGGCGACCGGCACGAGGGTTGTCTGCCTGTTCGAGGGGCGCGACGCCGCGGGCAAAGGGTCGGCGATCAAGCGGGTCGCCGAGTACCTCAACCCCCGCTCCGCGCGGATCGTGGCGCTCCCCGCGCCGAGCGACCGGGAGAAGACCCAGTGGTACTTCCAGCGGTACGTCCCGCACCTGCCGGCCGCGGGTGAGGTCGTGCTGCTCGACCGGTCCTGGTACAACCGGGCCGGGGTCGAGCGGGTCATGGGGTTCTGCAGCGACGAGCAGTACTGGCGTTTCCTTCGTCAGGCGCCGGTCTTCGAGCAGATGCTCATCGATGACGGCATTTTGCTGCGCAAGTACTGGTTCTCGGTGTCCGATGTCGAGCAGGAGGCGCGTTTCCGCTCCCGCGCCGAGGACCCGATGCGGCGGTGGAAGCTCTCGCCGATGGACATGCAGTCGATCACCCGCTGGGAGGACTACTCGCGGGCCAAGGACGTCATGATGCAGTTCACCGACACCGAGTTCGCCCCCTGGTATGTCGTGGAGTCCGAGGACAAGAAGGCCTCCCGGCTCAATGTCATCGCGCACCTGCTCTCGAGCATTCCCTACGAGCAGCTCAACCCGCCGACGGTGGAGATCCCGCACCGCCCGCCGGCCGTCGGGTACACGCGTCCGCCTCGGGAGAGCCAGCGGTACGTCCCGGACTATGCGGCGGGGGTGACCCTGGCCGCACCGGCGAAGAAAGCCAAGAACGGCAAGTCCGACCACGACGACTCGGGTGGCGGGAAGGACGGCGGCTCCGGCAAGGGCAAACACGGCCGCGGCCAGGTCCACGGCAACGGACACGGTGAGCACGCGGCAGCGACCGAGGACCTGGCAGCCGACAACGGAGCGCCATCCTGAGCCAGCACGCCGAGGTCGTCGTCCGGCGGGCCAGCACCGCTGACGTCCGCTCGATCCGTGAGGTTGTTGCGCCTTTGGTGGTCCGCCGGGTGCTGGTCGCCAAGGACGCCGTCGCCTACTTCGAGTCGATCCAACAGTTTCGCGTCGCCGAGTCGAGGACGGGGCAGTTCGGCGGGTGCGGCGCGCTGCACGTCATGTGGGATGACCTCGCCGAGATCCGCACCCTGGCCGTCGCCCCCGGCTTCGAGGGCAAAGGGGTGGGTTCGGCGTTGCTGCGCGCCCTCCTCGACGACGCCCGGGAGCTCGGCGTCGCCAAGGTCTTCTGCCTCACCTTCGAGACGGAGTTCTTCGCCCGCCACGGTTTCGTCCCGATCGAGGGCCAGGCGGTGACGCCCGAGGTCTTCGCCGAGCTCTTGCGCTCGTATGACGAGGGCGTCGCCGAGTTCCTCGATCTCGAACGGGTCAAGCCCAACACCCTGGGCAATACCCGCATGCTCTGCACCCTCTGAGGTCAGCCGTCCCGCTGCTGGGCGAGGTAGACCCGGCGGACGACGTCCTCCACGTCCGGTTCCTCGATGGCCAGGTCGACGACGGCCACCCGAGCGGACACCTGCGCGAGCAGGGCCGCTGCCGTGGTCGCTGTCGCGTCGAAGGCCAGCCGCTGGCGCAGACCCTCACCCTCTGAGCCCAGGTGCCGCGACCCCGGCAGCCCGGCGAGGTCCGGGTGCGGCTCGGCGAGGTCGACGACGAGCACCCGCTCGGCACCCACCTGGGCGGCCAGGCCGTCGAGGGTGCCGTCATACGCCATCTCGCCGTGGTCGACCAGGACGACCCGGGAGCACAGCCGGGCGACGTCACCCATGTCGTGGGTGGTCAGCAGCAAGGTGGTGCCGTGCTCGAGGCGCTGCTCGATGAGGAACTCGCGGAGCCGCTGTTTGCTCAGCACGTCCAGGCCGATGGTCGGCTCGTCGAGGATGACCAGCTCGGGTCGGTGGAGCAGGGCCGCGGCCACCTCGCCGCGCATCCGCTGGCCGAGCGAGAGCTGGCGCACCGGCGTGCCGAGGGTGGGCCCCATCTCCAGCCGCTCGACCAGGTCGGCGGTGCGCGCCGACGCCTCCGCGGCGGGGATCCGATGGATCGCGGTGAGCAGCTCGAAGGAGTCGCGCAATGGCAGGTCCCACCACAGCGCCGAGCGTTGGCCGAAGACGACCCCGACCCGGCCGGCCAAGGTGCGCCGCCGCCGGACCGGCTCCAGCCCACAGGTCCGGACGGTGCCCGACGTCGGGATGAGGATGCCGACGAGCATCTTGATCGTCGTCGACTTCCCGGCGCCGTTCGCGCCGATATAGCCGACCGACTCGCCGGCCTCGACCGTCAGGGTCAGGCCGTCGACCGCAGTCAGCTGCTCTGGCCGGGCGAGGGGATGGCGCCTGGTCCCCTTTCGGGCGAAGCTGCGGGTGAGCTCCTCGGTGCGTATGACGGTCACCCGCCACCTCCTTGGTAGTGCCGGACACCGGTGCGCCACAGCAGCAGCGCGATCCCCCACACCGAGACCACGGCGAGCGGGAGGCCCCACGCGAGCGGCTGCGCGAGCACGCCGACGCCGGGCAGGTCGAGGATGACGAGGGCGGGCAGGTACCCGGTGAAGGCCACCGGCGCCACGAAGCCGAAGAAGATCCGCAGCGGCCCCGGCCAGACCGAGGCGGGCGTGACCGCGGCATACCGGCCGCCGTAGGTGAAGGCGTTCGGCATCTCCGGTGCGTTGACCGTGAAGAACTGCACGCCCGCGGCACAGACGAAGAGGGCCGCGTAGATCAGTGGTGAGCAGACCAGCGCGAGGACGAGCATGGCGGCTCGCGGGATGGTCCACATGATCGCGTTGGTCCACAGCGCCACGCCGAGGATGACGACACCGACGGCCGCCCGGGCGAGCCGCCGCAGCGAGATGTCGCTGGTCACCAGCTGCGCCAGGAGCGGCTGGGGCCGTAGGTAGAAGATGTCGAGGGTGCCGGCCCGGAGGTACTCGGGGAGGCTGTCGAGGTGGCCGAAGGCGAGGTCCCCGAGGCAGAAGCCGATCTCCGCGAGGGCGAAGACGAGCAGGATGGCGTGGACGTCGAAACCCCCGATGGCGCCGGTCGCCGAGAAGACGAGGAAGGTCTCGACGAACTCGACGATGCCGACCAGTCCGGCGCCGAGGCTGTCGGTGATGAACGGGATGCGGTAGCTCGCCCGGGCGCGAACCCGCGAGCCGAGAACGGCCCGGTATGCCGCCCAGGCCGCCGGTCGCGGACCGGCCGGGTCCGGCGCTGAGGCCATCGAGCCGCCGGAGGCTGCTATCGGGACTCGAGGCGTTCCCTCGTCAGCCACCTTGGATCTCCAGCCGACGCGCGCCCGCACGGGTGAGGACCGCCCCGAGTGCCCATGCGGCGATGAGCCAGAGGCCCTGGTGGGCAAGGACGGCATACGCGGCAGGGCCGGTGACCCGACCCGAGATGACGTCGACCGGCGCCATGAGCAAGGAGGGGAATGGAGTCGCAGCGGCGAGCGCCTGCAGCCAGTGCGGCATGAGCGGCAGCGGGACGAAGAGGCCCGCGAGGAAAGAACCCACGACCATGTAGAGCGTCTGCAGACCCCGGGCGTCGACGACCCAGAAGCCGAGCACCCCGAGGGCGTACCGGCAGGCCGAGGAGAGCACCACCGCCAGCAGTGCCGAGCCGACGCCGAGGACATAGGGGGCAAGGGCGTGGGGGAGGAAGAGTCCCGTGGTCAGGGCCCCCACGGCGAGGGTGGGCAGGGTGCGCGGGACGATGCCGAACAGGCCCCGCCCGACGTCGTCAGCGATATGTGCGCCCTGCACGTCGAGTGGACGGACCAGCTCCACGGCGACCTGCCCCGAGCGGGTCGATGCGGCGATCTGCGAGCCACCCCAGGGCTGCACGAGCCCGATCAGGGCCTGGGACACCCAGACGTAGGCCGCCATCGTGGCGGCGTCGTAGCCGCGAAGCGCTCCGCCGGCCGAGGCCACCGCGGCCAGCAGGATCGATGCCTTGATGAGTCCGAACATCGCGTTCGCCGCGACCCCTGCGACGGCGGCGAGCGGGTAGGCCGACTGGGTCCGCAGACCCACCCGGACCAGCCTGAGGTATACCGCCAGCGTCGAACGCACAAGCTCAGGACCCTACCCGTCCGGGCCCGCGGACGCCTCACGAGGCGGGGTGCCGTGGCTCCGGGAGCTCCGCGGGGAGCCGGACCCGGCCGCCGTCGAGGGGCTCGGCCAGCCCATCAGCCACCAGAGCGTCGAGGCAGCGCATCCGCTGCGGCTCGTCGGGCCACGCCGCGGCCAGGGTCGCGCTGTCGACCGGGCCGGGGGAGTCACGCAGGGTCTGGAGGAGCACGCCGCGGCACTGCCGGTCGGTCCCCTCCCAGGGCTGGCCTCGTCGCGGCGGTCCGTCGTATGCCGGATAGCCTGCCCGGCGCCAGGCGCAGAGCTCGGCGACCGGACACTGCTCACAGCGCGGCGCCCGAGCGGTACAGACCAGCGCGCCGAGCTCCATCGCCGCGACATTCCACACCACCGCGTCGGCCGTCAGCGTCGGCCGAGCCTGCTCGGCGAGGGCCCGCTCTGCCGCGGTCGGGTGCGGCGGCGGGAGCGCGCGGCCGGTGAGGAGTCGGGCGAGGACGCGGCGGATGTTGGTGTCGACCACTGTCGTGGGGTGGCCGAAGGCGAAACAGGCCACGGCCGCGGCGGTGTACTCACCCACGCCAGGCAGGGCGAGCAGCGCCTCGACGTCGGAGGGGACCGTGCCGTCGTGTCGGGCGAGGATGACCCCGGCGGCCTCGTGCAGCCGAAGCGCCCGACGGGGGTACCCCAGCCGGCCCCACGCGCGGACCGCCTCCCCGGACGGCTCGGCGGCCAAGGCCGCCGGCGTCGGCCATCGCTCCAGCCAGGTCCGCCAGACCGGCTCGACCCGGGCGACAGGCGTCTGCTGGGCCATGACCTCGGAGACGAGGACGCCCCAGGGCGTGGTGCCGGGAGCACGCCACGGCAGCGGCCGGGCGGCGTCGGCATACCAACGGAGCACCCGCTCGTGGACCGTGCGGAGGTCGCCCGCCCTGGGGCGGGCCCCCGCTGAGCGGGCGTCGGCCCGCACGGCTGAACGACCGCCGACGAAGGCACCTGAGCGGCCGCTGGGCGACCTAGACGTAGCGCTCCAGGATGCTCGACTCGGCCAACCGAGACAGACCCTCGCGCACCGCCCGGGCCCGACCCTCGCCGACACCGTCGACGTCCATGAGGTCCTCGAGGTTGGCCGCCAGCAGTCGCTGGAGCGAGTCGAAGTGGTCGACGAGACGGTCGATGATCGTGCCCGGCAAGCGCGGCACCTTGGAGAGGAGGCGGTACCCGCGCGGGCTCACCGCCGAGTCCAGCCCGTCGCCGGTCGAACCGAAGCCCACAGCGCGGGCGCCGGCGCCGAGGTCGAGCAGCTCGGAGTCGGGCAGCGCGACCAGCTCGCTCAGCGCGTCAGCGACGGTCTTGCCCGAGCGGGTCTCGCTGATGTAGTCGCGGATGATCAGCTCGCGGTCGTTGCCGAGTCCGCCGACGAGCTCCTCGAGCTGCAGCGAGAGCAGCCGGCCGTCGGTTCCGAGCTCGACGACATAGCCCTGGATCTCGGCGCTGATCCGACGGACCATCTCCAGCCGCTGGAGAACGCTGGCCACATCGCGGACCGTGACGAGGTCCTCGATCTCCAAAGCGGAGAGGGTGCCGGTCACCTCGTCGAGGCGGGCCTTGTACCGCTCCAAGGTCTGCAGCGCCTGGTCGGCCCGGGAGAGGATCGCGGCGGAGCCCTCGAGGACATGCCGTCGGCCCGCGACATACAAGGCGACGATCCGCATCGACTGGCTCACCGACACCACGGGCATCCCGGTCTGGATCGCCACCCGCTCAGCGGTCCGGTGGCGGGTGCCGGCCTCACTGGTCTCGATCGTCGGGTCGGGGACCAGCTGCGTGGCCGCGCGGAGGATCTTCGTACAGTCCTTGTCGACGATGATCGCGCCGTCCATCTTCGCCAGCTCGCGCAGCCGGGTGGCGGAGAAGTCGACATCGAGCGGGAATCCCCCGGTGCAGATCTGGTCGACGGTCCGGTCGTTGCCGAGGACGATCAAGGCCCCGGTCCGACCTCGGAGGATGCGCTCCAGCCCGTCGCGAAGGTCGGTGCCCGGCGCCATCGCGGCCAGGGTGGCGCGCAGGACGTCGTCGGGGCTACGTTCCACGGCGGGGCTCCTCGGGTCGGATCGGTCGGACCATCCGGGCGCTGCGAGTGGGGCGGGGCGTATGGCTGGCTGGGCTCACCCGGCCCGACCAGCACGAACGCCGACCCGAGGCCCGGCGCGATCATCGTAGACCGCAGCGGGCGAAAGGGCGCACCGCTTGGGCAGCCGAGGTGGTCAGGGCCGCCGCCCTCCGGTGGAGGCCGGACCCGACCCGCGTGGGATCCGCCCGGCTCAATGGGGCCCGACCCCGAGCACCCGGGCAACCGCGGTGGCCAGGTCGGGGACCTCGACCACCTGCAGTCCCTGCGGGAGGGCGCCGGAGCCGAGGACCCCGGGGGGGACATATGCCGTGCCGAACCCGAGCCGGGCGGCCTCGGCCAGGCGGCGCAGCGCCCCGGAGACCGGGCGGATCTCCCCGGCCAGGCCCACCTCGCCGATCGCGACGACGTCGGCCCCGACCGCTCGGTCGATGATCGCCGAGGCCAGTGCCAGCGCCAGCGCGAGGTCGGCCGCGGGCTCACCGATGCGGACCCCGCCAACCGTCGACACGTAGGCGTCCGAGGCGCCGATCGGTGCCCGGGCGCGCCGTTCCAATGCGGCGACGATCATCGCCACGCGGGAGGCGTCGACACCGTGGGTGGTCCGGCGCGGCGCGGGTCCATGGGCCTTGGCGACGAGGGCCTGGACCTCGGCGAGCAGCGGCCGGCGGCCCTCGAGCGTCACCGTGACGCAGGTGCCGGGAACCACCGCGTCGCGCTGGGACAGGAAGAGCCCACTGGGATCGGCCAGCCCGACGATGCCCCCGTCGGACAGGTCGAAGCACCCCACCTCATCGGTCGGGCCGAACCGGTTCTTCACCGCACGGGCCAGCCGGAGCCGTGAGTGCCGGTCGCCCTCGAAGGCGACGACGACGTCGACGAGATGCTCGAGGATCCGCGGGCCGGCAATCGAGCCGTCCTTGGTCACGTGACCGACCAGAAGCACCGACATACCGCGCTGCTTGGCGACCTGGATGACCGCGGCGGCGACCTCGCGCACCTGGGTGACCCCGCCGGCCGATCCTTCGACGTGCGGGCTGGCCAGGGTCTGGACCGAGTCGACTACGAGGACGAGCGGCTCCAGCGTCGCGACGTGCCCGAGCACCGTCGCGAGGTCGGTCTCGGCGGCGAGGTAGAGGTCGGCTGCCATCGCCTCGATCCGCTCCGCACGCAGCCGGACCTGTGCCGCGGACTCCTCACCGGTGACATAGAGGGCGGGCCGACCGCTGCGGGCGGTCCGTGCGGCGACCTCGAGGAGGAGCGTCGACTTGCCGATGCCGGGCTCGCCCGCGACGAGGACGACCCCACCTGGCACGAGCCCGCCGCCGAGGACCCGGTCCAGCTCGGACAGGCCGGTCGGCACCACCCCGGCACGGGCGACGTCGACCTCGCCGATCCGCAGCGCCGGGCGGGCTGGAGCGGTGGCGACGGTCCGTGGCCCGGCGACGGCACCGACCTCGTCCACCGACCCCCAGGTCTGGCACTCCCCGCACCGCCCGAGCCATTTCACCGTGCTCCAGCCGCACTCGCGGCAGCGGTACGTGGGCCGGGCCGCCTTCCGGGTCGCGCTCACCGAGGTCATGCTCGTGACGGTATGACGCAGCACCGACAACCCACGCCGGGATAACCGACACCATGGAGGTGTCACCGACCGGCGGTCGTTGACGCATCCCGCTCAGAACCGGCGCCACCACACCGTCGCGCCGTAGTCGACACCGGTCGCGGCGGGGGCCTCCCGGACGGCTGACGCGACGACTGCCGGCGGCAGCTCCAGCCCCAGCACGGCCACGAAGTCCTCGTGGCTCGAGAAGGCCCAGCGCAGCGTGACGTCTGTCGGCGTCCACCCCCGGCGCAGCCAGAACCGGCGGACCGCGGCGGCGTCATACGACGGATAGGCGGACCGGAACCACCCGCCGAAGGTGGACCGCGACGGGTCGATGTCGACGACGACCGCGCCCCCACCCGGGCGCACCACACGGGCCAGCTCGGCCAGCCCGGGCTCGCAGCCCGGCCCGAAGAAGTAGGCCCAGCGGGCGTGCGCCAGGTCGACCGAGCCCGCCCCGAGGGGCAGCGCCTGCGCGCCGCCTTGGACCACCGCGATGGGGGCCAGCCCGGGGTCACCGACCCGGGCCCGGGCCGCACGGTCCCGCGCGGCTCGGACCAGCGGCGGGTGCGGCTCGACCCCGAGCACACGCGCGGCCCGCTGCGCGAACCCGGGCAGATGGAAGCCGGTTCCACAACCGATATCCAG
>Ga0116188_1002478_pt1 | contig 14442 bp, 14 predicted proteins | sample AD_JPNTR2_MetaG_FD_89807 | JGI IMG/M metagenome (GOLD analysis project Ga0116188, IMG submission 89807) | Active sludge microbial communities of municipal wastewater-treating anaerobic digesters from Japan - AD_JPNTR2_MetaG | ecosystem: Engineered > Bioreactor > Anaerobic > Digestate | place...
ATGATAATGATCCAGTTGTGATTATGATTACACAACCATATATGACAAGATGTACAAATGGAATAAATGGAGGAGTATGGAGTTTACCTATTGATCTTTCTACTTATCCTGATGGAGATATTTATGTATCAGTAAAACAAACAGATGCAGTAGGAAACGAAGCAACTGCTACAACAACATTAGAGAAAGATATTATTCCTCCAATAGTTAAAGTTAGTTTAGGAGAGGGACAAATAAATCCTACTAATATAAATTCAGTAAAATTTAATATCAGTTTTTCTGAGCCAATTAATGAAGCAACTTTTTCTAAAGAAGATATTGTGATAACTGGAAGTATGACTTATCAAAAAGGTAATCTTAGAAAGATTGGGGATAATAAATATGAGTTAGAAGTAAATAATTTAACTGATGGAGAAACAGTTACCATTAATATACCTGCAGGAGTATGTACAGATTTATTTGGAAATAATAATCTTGAAGCTACCTCTCTTGATCGTTCTGTCACTTACGACAACACTCCACCACCCTCACCATTAATCAATCTAGTACTCAAACAGATCCAGCTAAAACAGATTCTATTAAATACACAGTAATTTTCTCAGAAAAAATTAGAGAAGCAACTTTTACTAAAGAAGATATTATTCTTTCAGGAAGTACTACTGCTGAAGTAAAGAAAATTACCAAGATCAATGATACAGAATATGAGGTTGAAGTAAGTAATTTAACAGCTGGAGATATAGTAACTGCTAATATTCCTGCTAATGTTTTAACTGACTTAGCTACCAATCTCAATCAAGCCGCTACTTTTACAGATAACACAGTTACTTATTCTCCTGATCCAGTTAATAATAGCACGGGAAAGAAAAGCAGTGGTTGTTTTGCTTGTTTTGTTAACCCTCTTGTTCCTAAAGACGGCTTTACAGTTAAAATAAATAATAACGCTACTACTACTGCTAATCGTAAAGTCACTTTAACATTCAATGCTGGAAAAGATGTCAAAAAAATGGCTATTTCTATGACTGATGATTTTACAAAGGCTACTCAAGAAGATTACACACCTACTAAACAATGGGATCTATGTTTAAATAAAACAATTTGTCCAGATGGTAAATATACTGTTTATGTTAAATTCTATACTCTCTATGGTCGCTCATCTAATGAAGCTCTTGCTCATAGCACTATTACCTTAAAATCAGATAAAATTATTAAAGAAGAAGCAAACAAAGTTTCTTGCCAAGTCCCTCTCTATCCTAAAACTCCAATTAAATATGGTTCTAAAGATAATAATCCAGCTGAAGTTAAACTCTTGCAAGAATTTCTTAACACCTATGAAGAATTTAATCTCAAAATTGACGGTATCTATTCTAGCCAAACCAGAGAGGCTGTTATTAAATGGCAAGAGAGATATGCTGATGAAGTCTTAAAACCTTGGGGATTAAGCAAGGGAACTGGTTATGTCTATACTACTACCCTAAAGAAAATTAAAGCTATTCATGAAGCTAAATGTATTAAAGACACTCCAAAACCAGAAATAAAACCAAACAACAAATATATCTTTACCAGAGATTTATATACTGGTATTACTGGAACTGATGTTAAACAACTACAAATATTTTTAAACACACATGGCTTTATTCTTACTAATACTGGACCTGGATCTCCTGGTAATGAAACTGAAAAGTTTGGTGCTTTTACTAGACAAGCTCTCTCTAGATTCCAAGTTGCCAATAATATTAGTCCTACTGCTGGTTATTTTGGTATAATAACTAGAAATAAAGTTAATAGTTATTAGTTGTTAATTGATAGAATAAAATAAGCCAAAGAAATTTGGCTTATTTTTTTAGAAGTGTTTTTTAAACAAAATATAAACCTTTTTTAATATTTTATTTTAATTATCCCATTTTCAGTATCAATTTCTATATTATCTCCATCTTTCAATATCCTAGTAGCATTTTTTGTGCCAATTACACATGGCACCTTAAGCTCTCTTGAAACTATAGCAGCATGACAAGAAATTCCTCCCTCATCAGTAATAATTGCTTTAGCTTTTTTCATTAAAGGTACGAAATCTATCCTTGTCATAGAGGTAACTAAAATTTCACCACTATGAAAAGACTCTTTAAGCGGGTCTTTAATAATTTTTACTTTTCCAACTACTTTTCCAGTACTATAAGCAACCTTTCCCTTTATCACATTACTATCTTCTATATTATGCACTAAATCTAAAAGCTCTTGTGCTTTTGCTCCATAAATAAATGAAATATTATTTTTTTTAATTTCAATAAAACAACCTTGTCTTCTTTTTTCTATCTCACTTTGCAAGATTTTTATATTTTTTAAAATTAGTTCTTTTATTTCTACAAAAGTATAATAAGCAAGATCATCATATGGAATTTTTTTTGTATCAGAAATTTCATGCAATACTTTTGACATAAAATAAAATGTTTTCATCATATTTTCTTTTCTGATGTTCAACCAATCAGAAAATTCATGTAAAAAATCTAATTTAATTAGATCTAATTTACTAAAATTAAATTTTTGCAAAATTTGTTTTCTGTCTGCAATTATTTCTTTCGCATTTTTTTCTATTTTCTTTATCTCCTCTTCAAAATATTCAATATTCTTATCTTTAATTTCTTTTTCTAATTTTTTTCTCATTAAATCAATAGTTAAAACACTACAATCATAAAAATTTGTTTCAATGTAAAAATATTCTTTAATATATTCTTCTATTTTTTTATCAGAAATTTCTTTTTTTAAAACATTTATACATAATTCGTAAAACTTTTTTCTTTCTTTTGTAAAAACGCTTAATTTTTCTGGTACTGCTAAAATTCTTACAATTGATTTAATTTCTTTAGAATCACATTTTTTATCAATAAAAATCTGCTTAATATCATCTTCAAGAACCATTCCTTTATCCTCACCAAACAAAGAAAATTTCCACCAATCTCTAATTTTATCAATAACCTCAATCTGCCTGTTGGGCGATCCTTTTATCTTTTCTCCTTTATCTAAAAGTTTATTTATAAGATTATTTTGTTGTTGAATAAATTGTTTAAACTTATCTCCTCCATTTAAAGCATCTTGATAATAAATATTTGTAATCTTTTTTAAATCATCAAGAGCTGATATTTGGTGAAAATAATTATTTTTAATATAAAAATAAATTTGTGGAAAATCAATACCATAAACATCTTTTGAATCAACATATGAGCTATAACACATACTTACATTAAATATTGACCCTTTAGCAGCTTGGATATCTAGATCATTAGATTTAATAAAAGTTTTAATTTTATTAATAACCTCATCATCTGCTGATAGTTTGTGATCAACTTTTTTACTTAAAGTTGTTATTGGTCTACTTTGAACTATATAAAATTTATTTTTTTCAAAAGCCCATTCTATATCACAAGGGAAACCGTAGTGTTTTTCAATATTCAAAATAATTTTAGAAAGTTTCAAAATTTCTTTATCAGATAAAACCTGTTTTTCTCCTTGTGCTTTGGGAATATTACGCCATTGGCAACCTTCTTTTTTTCCACAATATAATCCACGCGATTGTATTTGAATATTTTTATCAATAATCCTTTTAGGTTGTTTTTCAATAATATAATTATCTGGTGTTATTTGTCCTGAAACAATAGCTTCACCAAGACCAAACCCTGCTTCAATAATAATCTGATTTTCATCTTGAGTAACTGGGTGAACAGAAAAAGCAACGCCAGATTTTTCACTTTCAACCATTTTTTGTACAACAACTGCAACAGAAATTTTTTGTTTATGAAGCTTTTTTTCAAAACGATAAAAAATAGCTCTAGAAGTAAACAAGGATGCCCAACATTTCTTAACATTTTCTAATAAATTTTTATCTGTTGTATTTAAAAAACTTTCAAGTTGTCCCGCCCAAGCAGCGGATGAACTATCTTCAACCGTAGCACTGGAACGAACATCCACAAATTTAGTGTTAAGTTTTTTGAAAAATTTTTGAATATCATCTTTAATATCTTTTGGAATTTTTTTACTAATAATTAAAGATTTTATTTTTTTTGAAGCTTTTTCTATTGTATGAATTTTTTTAGGATCAACTTCGCGTAAAATTGAATTAATTTTTACATTCAAATCTGTTTCTTCTAAAAATTTTTCAAACGCATTAGAAAGAACCACAAAGCCACCGGGTACAGGAATACCTGCTTGTGTCATTTCCCCAAGAGAAGCGCCTTTGCCACCCGCCAAAGCAACATCATCTTTCCCTAAATTTTTAAAATCCTTTATTAAATCCATATATTTATCTAATTAGATTAGCAAATATTAAATTTTGATTTTAATAATGTTTAATATAACTAATATTGTAATAATATAAAATTAAAATATTAAGTTATATTTTTTTTAATTATTATAATACTATCTTAATTATAATACTACTTTAAAAATTAAGAAAAGTAAAGAAAAGGAGAAAAAATGTTGTGCGTGCGGGTAAGCAAAATAAACACAACTTTATTTGTATTGAGACAACATCTTTCAATTTTGCTGAATATAAAATTTGGTGGTTTTGAAAAAAAGACTTTCTTTGAATGCATTTTTCCCGATTCTTTAAAAACATAAAGCCAATCTAATATAAAATAGTCGACACAATTTAAGCCTCTCGCCATTAGCGATGGCAAATAAAAATTACTTCCGAGCCATTTTTTCAAATCCGTCACCTCCTGTCTTTATTTTTAATTGCTTGTTTGGCTGAATGTTTTTACGTTTCGAAAACTGAAGTTCATAAAACCCTAATCGTCCATCATGAAATGTAAAGCAGACAGTACATTTCCCATGTGTAATATTCTGCTTTTCAATTTCGGTTTTTATTTCTAGCAATACTTCATTTGTCATTTTTCACCTCCCGTGTTTCGATTGGCAAGAATATAGTTTTCTAAATCTTGCTGTAAAACAAAAACTCTTTTTTTTATTCGAGTTCGAGGAAGTTCTTTTTCTGTAATCAAAGAATCCAATGTAGATAAACCAATGTGCAAAATTTTTGCCACTTCTTGGCGAGACAATAAAGTCTCCTCAGTGAGGTTTTTAATGCTAGTTATTTTTGATTTAGTCATACTAACTCCTATAAAAGCCCAAGGCCTGTAGGCTTTCAGTTTGTAATAAGGAAAGGCTAAGCCCTTCCTGTACGTACATATAAGAGTGTAGCAAATAATAGTGGGATTATTAAAAACGCTACTTCTTGCTATTATCGATACTATATAATAGCAAAAAAGCGTACCTATTCTTTAGGAATTCTTTTTGCAAAAAAGAGAGCTTGCATATCCTTTGGTAAAAAACGCTTTCCTGTTCTTTCACGGTGTTCTTCATCTATCTTTTTTACCTCGGCATCAATTAGTTGTATATATTCTTCTTGTTCTAAAGCAGATTTAGTTTTTTTCCCTTCTTTCTTTTTAGCCTGAGAAAGAATATTAGCAAAGTTTTTTTTCCATATTTTTTTATCCATGCCTAATATCTCTTTCTTTTTAATAATTATAGGAACTATTTTTATACCTGCTTTTTGCGCTGCGATAAATCTACTGTTGCCGTCAAGGATTGCATAGTCTTCGGTTATAATAAGAGGCTGACTTTTATCAAAGCCATTTTCAATCATATCTTCTGCTATCCGATCAACTTTTTTTGCTTCTTGATTAAAGACATCCTTATACGTTGGATCTAGCTTTAGTTTGCTTAGTTCCATCATTTTTATTTTATCAAGTTTTGTTTTTTGGATCTGTTCATTTATTTTTTTTAATATTTTCATTTGTTTCTCCTTAAGCTATTGTTTCTTCGAAAATAGGTAAAAATACATTTTGTGCAGCTGCTTGCATTTTCTCCATTGCGTTTTTTTCTTCAAGATGAGATGCATAGTGGTTGAGCATAGTTTCTGTTTTATGTCCTGATACAGCCATAATCATTCGCTTGTCGCTTATTACATCGCTCACGCGAGAAACATAAAGATGTCTAAAAGAGTGATAGGTTATTTTCTCTGGAGAGGAATAATTCATAGATGCAAGAGCCCGTCTTAAATATTTCAACCAGTTTTTTGGATCTGTTGGTTGTCCTGGAAGAAGACCAAAAAAGACAAATCCCTTTAAGCCTTCACCATGAGGATTGAAAGAAGCTTGACTGAGTAAGGCATCCCGTAGCATAGGTGCAATTGGAACTTCTCTTTCTTCGCCATTTTTACAACACTTCAATCCATCGTACTTACTCCAGGAATGTTTAATATACAAGCGATCGACTCCAATATCTTCCAAACGAAGTGCTGCAACTTCTCCTTGTCTTAATCCAGTGTATAGAGCAATAGCACAAGAAAGTTTTGCTGAATCGTTTTCCCAATCTAATTTAAATAAAGCAGCAGCTTGTTCCATTGTAAGAATATCTCTTTTTTTAGATATCTGACTGCATTTTATTATTCCATCAAAACAATTATTTTGCGTTTGCTTTTTATAATACGCCCATTTCATAGGAAGCGTTAAAGCTGAAACAATGCTATTGATTGTTTTTGAAGCAAGTTTTCGAACCTCATCATTATCGAAAATTGACTCGACATGTTCTCTTGTAACACTTCCTATTGTTTCATTTTCCAAAAGTGGCATCCAATACAGCCGCACTCGACTCTTCATTGTCTCGCAATAACTTTTGTGTATTGATTGTCCGCGTAATTGTTTTTCCTTCACATAGGGAGATGTTTCGTAATTCCAAAAATCTAAAAGAAAAGCGCCGACTGGTTTACTCGATGGCGTATTGACAAGCACAGCAGAGAGAATGTATTTTTTTTCTGTGAGGATTTGAATGATTTTTTCAACTTCTGATTTTTCAAAATCAATCGAACGTAAGGAGTTAAAAAAAGTGAGCTTAGAAATATCGTTTTGTGTTTTTTGATTTTTGCCGTTTATTCGTTGCGGAATTTCACCATTAACAAACCAGTGCATTGCAGTTTTTTCTGCTTCAGATCGAATGCGAGTACCAGTACTTTTTTGATTACTTCTCGCACCATTTTCCAGGGGGAACTGTACGTAATAAATTCCCGAGCTTTTTTTAAAAAGAGAATAGGGCTTAGCCATAAAAAACCTCATTTGCGATTCTCATGGATTTTGCTTACAATCCATGCTTACAATCGATGTTTTTCACGCCTCGCCCTACTTTTCTTGGGTTAGGTAGTGTGTTAATTCTTTATAACATAAGGAATTAACTGTTAGCAGGAGTAGGACTCGAACCTACGACCTCCGGGTTATGAGCCCGACGAGCTTCCAGCTGCTCTATCCTGCGTCGTGTTATATTACTGTACTTCTTTACGGCGTTTTAGTCAAGTCTTTGTCTATCGTTTTATCACTTTCTTCTATTGCACGAGTCTTTTTATGAAAGCGTTTTAGTAAAGAAAGTTGATGGTTGCGATATTTACTTCGCATTCGAGGGAAGGCTGCAAAAAGGCGTTTTGTGCTTTTTGCCTGTTTAATAAACTGGGATAAATGTTTTTCCAAAACACGATAATCATCAAGTGCATTTTTTTTCATTTTTTCACGAAGGTTTTGTAAACTGCCCCGTAAATCTTTTTCATTAAACCACAATGTATTATCAATTGAAACACGAGCTCTTTGTATCACTTCACTCAATCTTGCAAGCATATCTACAAAATGAATAAGAGATCTCAGTGTAAATAACACATCTATTATAAATGCGATTAATAATACGCTTGCAATTGATTGCTGTACAAGTGGTTTCAAATTTTCAATCATTGTCAAAACGAGTGGGTGTATCCAATATACCGCAATGATTCCCATTAAACCAAATAAAACTGAATTAAGAGCACACACACGTCCATTAATATTGAGCTTATAATCCGAATAATCCCACCACTTCATGTCAAACAATGTTTCTAGGACCCAACTACCCACATATTCCAAAATAGTAGTGACCAAAACAGCCATTAAAAATAAAAGTGGGAAAGAGTATGAAAAAGGCTGTAATAAAAATACAACAAGAAGTCCACCAAAACCATAAATAGGGCAAAGTGGACCATATAAGAATCCACGATTTACAAATTTTCGTTCTCGTGCTGAACAATAGATAACTTCAGAAATATAACCTACAAAACTATAAATAAAAAACAAAAGCACAACTGTCACAAAATTCATATTTTTATACTCCTCTTCTATCACCAATAGCATATCTTATTAAAGGCATATTATTATTTCCAGATAAAACAATTTCACCATTTACCTCTTCAAAATTAACAAAAGTCGGATCAAATTGTGCCAAAGTAGGAAATTTATTTAAATCACCAAAAATATCTTTAAATAATTCTTTATTTTCTAAACACAATCTTTTTATTAATACACCTGTTGGCATTTCTGCTGCCATTGAACCAATATCGGCACTTCCATAAACATGCAAAAAATTTCTATATAAATTACCATTACCTGAATTTTTAATTAAATAATCTCTAAAATCTTCACTAAAAGCTTCAGCAGAAAAAACAAATTTTACTTTATAATCAGACCACTTCAAACCATAGTGCTCTGCTTCATCTACTACATCTTTTACGAACGGTGGATAACCTCCAATAATAACTTGATCAAAAAATGACCCCAAACTTTTTATAGATTTAAATATTTCAGGTTTATTTAATCCAGGATTAATAATAGATAACTGATACTCTCTATTTCTAGCTACCATTTTTATTGCCTCATAATTAAAAAGACCACCAATCCAAACACCCAAGGCAAAACAATTAACATATAAAGTACTTTTTTTATCTATCTGAAAATTATTTAACAAATATAACTCTGCCGTTAAAGCATATTGTTTATTTTGTTCATCTGTTCTTGGAAAATAAAAAGATTCACCAGTAGATCCAGAAGTTGATGATATATCCCAATGTTTACTTGCAAATTCTCCATCCCAACATAATTTTTCTAAAGGATATTTACGTAAATAATTATCTTTATTTAATAAAGGTACCTTTTCAAAATCTTTTATTGTTTTAATAGTATTAGGATCAATTTTATGTTCTTTCAAAAAATCCTTATAAGCTGGAACTCTAACAGACATTTCTTTAAATAAGTCCAATGCCATCTGTTCACCTCTTTTTAACCAATATTCTTCTGGAAGTTTTTTTAAATCTCTTTGCACTTTTAATGAATCTTTGAAATCTTTTACTAACATAAAATTATTTTATTAATATTTTATTATTTTTAATTCTTTATTAAAAAAATTTATTTTAATTATTTAAATTATCATTTTTATGCAACTTTTTTATATTTAAAAACAAACCCACATCCAATCCAAAAATCAAAATTGTTAAAAAAGCTGACAACATACAATAAGGACAAATAGCATGTAAAATACCAAGTTGAACATAAACTAAGTAAACAGAAAACAAAACACCAAAAGTACTAACAGCAAAATTAAATTTTATAATTTTATTTCTATATTTACTAAAAAATAAATAAATTGTAGAAAGAAAAATATATGAATAATAAAAAACCCCCAAAAGAGCAATCGGTATACCCATTAAGCGTGAATATACGCTAGTATTTACTTTGAGACAATCAACCATACTTCCCATAGCGGGACAAGTCATATTCTCAAATTCATTATAATGTTCATAAGTTAAATAAGAAGCATTTACCACACCAATAAAAGATAAAAAAAATAATTCCAATTAAAATAATTTTGGAAATTTTTACTTTTTCCCCAACTTTTTCTTTTAAAGAAAGAAAAGAATTATTATCCATATAGATAAATATTTTATAAATAAAATTTTTACATCTCTTCCACTGTTTTAATTGTTAATATTTTCAAAGCATCTTCAATAACACGCCTTACTGCTAAACACAAAGCTAATCTAGCTTTGGTTACTCCCAAATCATCATTTTTCAAAATACTAAACTTATTATAATAATTATTAAATTCTTTTGACAAATCAAAACAATATTTTACTAATACTGAAGGATTGTAATTCACTAAAGCTTTTTTTATTATAGCACTATAATTCGCAATAAACAATAATAAATTCTTTTCTTCATTATTATCTAAAAGTTGAAAATTAATTTTCTTTTTATTTATTTTCAATCCTGATTTACGCTCCATGCTATTGATCCGAGCTACGGTATAGAGAATATAAAGCGCATTATAACCTTCCATATTCGTAGCTTCTTTTATATCAAAAGAAATTGTTTTTTCTGCTTCATGTTTGAGTAAAGTAAATTTTAATACTGCTTGAGTTAAAATCTGAGTTACTTCTTTTAACTTTTTTTCATTCCACTCTTCATGTCTATTTTTAGTTTCTTGAAAAAGTTTTTCAAAAATTTCATTTTTCAAATCATCATACAAAATCACATTACCCAAACGAGAAGACATCTTGCCATCAGAACGATTAACTAACCCATAACCAATATGAGTCATTTTATTATGAAAACCTTCTAACTCTAAAATTTTAAATAATTGTTTAAAATAAAAATTTTGCTCTGTTCCAGTTATATTAATACTTTGATCTACTTTTATTCTTTTAAATTTTTCTTTAGCAAGCGCCAAGTCAGAAGTTAAATAAACTCCCGAACCACTAGACTTGCGTAAAAGAGCAATATCTAAATTGTAAGGTTGTAAATCTATTATAATTGCTCCACCTTCACCAACAGTAGCAATTTTCTTTTCTAATAATTCATCAACTATTTTTTGACCTTTATTTTTTATCTTACTTTCAAAAAAAACTTTTTCATGTCTTACTCCTAACTCTTCATGAATTTTATTAAATCCTTCAATACTCCATTGTCTAGTAAGCTGAAACAATTTCATAATTTTTGGATCACGAGCTTCAAATCTTTTTTGATATTCAACCAATTCCTGTTTAACTTCTTTATGTTTTGCAATATATTTATTAGCTTCAGCATAAATCATGCCTAACCATTTTTGTTTATTTTTTATTAAAAATGATGTTTCTATTCTAGGATCTTTAGTTTTTTCTAAATACCAAAGACATTTTACTACATGAGAACCAAAATCATTAATATAATTGACTGGCACTACTCGATAACCACTTTTTTCCATAAGTCCAACTAAACTATTACCAATACAAACATTGCGTAAATGTCCAATATGAAATTCTTTATGAGTATTTTGAGAAGGATATTCAATCATCACTTTCTGTCCATTTCCTAAATTATTTCCCCCATAATTTTTTTGATCTATTTTAGTTAAAACAATTTCTGCTAATTTTTTATTATTTAAAATAACATTGACATAAGGACCAGAAGCTCGAAAATCTAATACTAAATCTGTTTTAGCTCTTTTTACAAAATGAAATCTACCAACAATTTCTTTGGCAAATTCTACTGGATCTTTTTTTTCTTTTTTTGCTAATTCAAAACAAGCAAAACATAAGTCCCCCAACTCTGGATTTGGAGGTAAAGAAAAATCTGTATCTTTTGTTACTCCAATACTTGTTATACATTCAAAAATATCTGGCTTTATTAAATCAAACATATTTAATCTAAAAATAAACTATTTTAATAATAATACATAAATAAAAAAATATCAAGAATTATAAAAATAATTTAATAAACAATTTTCAATAAATTGATTTTAATTAACAAAAATGATAAGCTATTCACAATATGATCACTACTCGCAATATTGCTCACAATACAGCTTATCAATTAGCAGGAAAAATTCTTTCCACTTTTTTAGGTGTTTTGGCTTTAGGCATGATGACTCGTTATTTAGGCACAGAAAAATTTGGTTGGTATGTTACTACTATTTCTTTTTTACAATTTGTAGGTATTTTAATTGATTTTGGTTTGATTCCAGTTACAGCTCAAATGATGAGTGAACCAAAGTATGACAAAACTAAACTTTTTCAAAATCTTCTTGGCTTTCGTTTTGTTACGGCAATTATTTTTTTAGGAATAGCGCCTTTTATTGCTTTGTTTTTTCCTTATCCTCCTGAAGTAAAAATTGCTATTGCTCTCAGTACTATTTCATTTTTGGCAGTAGCCATGAATCAAATTTTTATTGGTTTTTACCAAACAAAAATGAAAATGCATATTCAAGCTATTGGTGAAAATATTGGCAGATTAGTAATGGTGATGGGTCTTTGGTTATTATTTCATCAACAAGCTTCTTTTTTGCCAATCATGTGTGTAGTAATTTTAAATAGTGTTGCCTATACAATATTTATGTGGTGTATGGCCACAAAATATGATAAACCAAAATTAGCTTTTGATTGGCAAATTTGGAAAAAAATTATAATTAAAATGTGGCCAATTGCTATTTCCATTATCTGCAATGTTGTTTATTTAAAAGGTGATACTCTATTACTAAGTATTTTTCGTAGTCAAACTGAAGTTGGTTTATATGGAGCAGCTTATCGTGTGATTGATATTTTATCTCAAATGGCAATGATGATTATGGGTATAATGCTACCACTTTTAGCTTATCATTGGAGTAGAAATTTAAAAAAAGAATTTAAAAAATATTATCAACAATCATTTGATATTATTATGCTTCTTGCTTTACCTATGACCTTAGGAATAATTATGACTGCTCCTCAAATAATGGAAATTGTTGGCGGTAAAGAATTTATTAGTTCAGGACGACCTTTACAAATATTGGCTGTTGCGGTTTTGGGAGTTTATTTAGGAGCAATTTTTGGTCATACAGCAGTAAGTATCAATCGGCAAAAACAAACAATTTGGATTTATCTTAGCAGTGCTTTATTTACTCTAATTGGTTATCTAATTTTCATTCCTAAATTTGGTATGTATGGCGCAGCTTGGCTAGCAGTTTTTTCTGAACTTTATGTTAGTTTAATGTTATTCTTAACTGTTAGATATTATACTCAAGAAAAATTAGCTCTAAAAACTTTTAGTAAAATAATTTTTTCTACTTTAATAATGACTGTGGTTTTATTTTTTACAAAAAATTATCATCTTTTTATTCAAATTGTTTTCGCTGTCTTGATTTATACAACAATGATTTTATTAACCAAAGCAATTTCACGAGAAACTATCAAAGAAATAATTTCCTTAAAAAAACATGTTTAATTTAATTATTCTAACAATTTTTATTATTCTTTTTTCTTGTCTTACTTGGTCAAAATTCTCCAATGGTTTGATTATTTTTTTTCTACTCTTACCCAGTTATTTAATTAGATTCCGGATCGGGTTATTACCTACTACTCTCTTAGAAATAATGTTCTTAATAATTTTTATAATCTGGATCATAAAATATCGTCAATCAATTATTAATAATTTAATACTAATTATAAAAAATAATAAAATATTATTTATTGCGATATTTTTTTTCCTCTTAGCAACAATTATTTCTATTTTTACTTCAATAAATATTCAATCCGCTTTAGGAGAAGGAAAAGCTTTTTATCTAGAACCAGTTATTATGTTTGTTATATTGATCACTACTATTAAAGAAAAAAAACAAATAAATAATATTTTATTAGCTTTAATTATTTCTGGTTTAGTAACTGCCATTTTGGCTATTTATCAACATTTTACTGGTTGGTTGGTACCAGAAGCTTTTTGGTCCAATCGTCAAACCTATCGAGTTACTGCTTGGTATGGTTTTCCTAATGGCGTAGGTTTATTTTTAGCGCCACTTATTCCTTTTGCTATTTATTTAATGAAAGAAACTTGGCCTGTTATAAAAAAATACAAAACACAAAAAATAAATAAACTCTCAATCACAAACTCTCAATCACAAACTACAAAATTTAAAAATTGGTTATTATTTTTATCTAGTATTTTTTATCTCATCTTAGCTCCCTTAGCAATAATTTTTTCCAAAGGCACTGGTCCTCTTCTTGGAATTATTGGTGGAATTAGTTTATTATTTTTAATAAATAAAAAAACTCGCTGGTTAATAATCTTAGTTGGTTTAATAAGTTTAATTAGTTTATTATTTTTACCACAATTATCTAATATAAAACAAGAAATCACTTTCCAAGATAGATCCGGACAAATTCGTCTAGCTATTTATAAAGAAACTTGGAATTTTTTAAAAGACAATCCTCTGGTTGGCGCAGGATTAGCTTCTTATAGTAAAAAAATTGCTCCCTACCACACTACTGTAAACAACGAAAACATAGAAATTTTCCATCATCCTCATAATACTTTTCTTACCATGTGGGTAAATTTAGGAATTTTGGGTTTATTAAGTTTTATTATTATAAAATTTTATTCTTTATGTTTTATTCCTTATTCTATTTACAAGCAAAAAAAACAATTACTTCCTTTAACTCTCTTTACTATTTCATCTTTATTTATTATCTTGATCATGGGTCTAGTAGATAGTCCTTATATCAAAAATGATCTAGCAATGTTTTTTTGGTTATTAATAGCTTTAATTTTAAGTAGTAAATATCACTTGGAAAACACTTCAACTAAAGAAAATTAACTGGAA
>Ga0116188_1002486_pt1 | contig 14413 bp, 19 predicted proteins | sample AD_JPNTR2_MetaG_FD_89807 | JGI IMG/M metagenome (GOLD analysis project Ga0116188, IMG submission 89807) | Active sludge microbial communities of municipal wastewater-treating anaerobic digesters from Japan - AD_JPNTR2_MetaG | ecosystem: Engineered > Bioreactor > Anaerobic > Digestate | place...
AATGAGACATTATCAAAACACGTTGACCGGTGAAGTAGTCAGCGAGGACGAGTACAGCTATGCAGCGGCCCAGAAAGGGAATTGGGTGCTGTATCCCAAAATACCGCGATACACGATAGAGACGCCGCCGTATTCTCCTGGGAGAGCCGAGTTTGATGAAGACGGGAAACTTTGTTATTGGGACGATGTGAAAGACATCGTTCGCGAGTTGGAAGAATTAAAGGCCGCCGTGATCGCAAGTTTGATTCTACTCCCGAAAGATAATGACGGAAAGCGGTTGCTGGAAGCCGCGCTGAAGTTTAGCGCACAACCGAGGGGTATTGCGAACGCTCCGGCTGAGGCGCGGCAGGACGACGCCTAAAAGGCTTGGTTATCCGGTGATGAAAAGGAACCTGAAACATGCTTAAACTAAAAACGGACATCGGTGCTGACTCTATGGCGGTGCTGCTAAAAGACGCGGTGACAGAGTTTTACCGTACCGTTGACAAGCATCCGCTGTGGCCGGAATCATTGGTTGATGACACGAATGAAGAACATCTCCGTCGTGCAAAGCAAAGAATCGAAAATGAGCTTTGTAAAAACAGGGCGTTCAACGACCGTGACGGAGGAAAGTTTTCAACAGCAGAAACCGTTTTTCTAGAAGAGTGGTTCGAGTTTCTCGAAGCCGCAGTAATCAAACGCGATCTAGTTGCGGCGCGTCACGAACTGGCGCAGTGCATGGCGATGTTGTTGCGTATCGGCGTACATCTTATTGGAAATCTAACACCCAAGCTCACTTTTCCGAAGTGAGCGACAGTGAACGGAGGATAAAGTGAAGCGACTGGTTCGGCGATTCAATCGAGACGAACGGGCGAGTATCGCCCACGCGCTGATGCACCTCGAAACCAACAAGATCGCGGATGACAACTACCCCGGTCATAGCGGTATGCGTGATTGCCACGATTGCAAAACATTCAAAGTTTGCGGAGTGGAAGAATGAGCGAAGTAACACCGGAAGAGATTGGCGCGGAATTGCACGGGCGTAAATGCCTGTATTCTCAAGCATAACAACACGGGTGAGTTTTAAGAAGGGAGAATGAACAATGCGATGTGGCGATTATGACAAACATGAAACATGCGAGGAACCTCTTGCGAAGCGAAAACCGGACGCCTTTCTTGTAGCGCTCCAGCGACTGGTTCTGTTTCCGACTTTAAGAAATTATTTTCAAACATTGAAGAAACCAAAGACAACTTGGCCGACCCAGATTGTTGCATGTGCGAAGGGCGCGGATTCTACAAAGTGCTTTGTGTGGGCGAATACGACGAACAAGAAATAACTGTGCAGTGCGCCTGCAAAAGGAAACAGAACCTTTCGAGGTTTGATGTGTAAACGAGGGACGAACGAAGGATAAAGCTATGACAATCGAAAAACTCAAAGAAGAACATCTTTTTGACACCACCTATGCAATCAACGAGATCACAGGTGAACTGATCGCTTTCACCAACAAAGGCACCCCCATCACACTGATAGAGGGGGACTCCAGAAAACCCAGCGTGTTGTGCCAGATGTTGTTTGACGAAGGCGCGATCAAAGACGCATGGTCGCCGATAAGCGACGAAGAGGGTGCTGAAAGACACAAGAGACATTTCAACAGGTCTTAAAAGTTATGGTCAAAACCACACATCCCGTTGAGTGTGCGTTACGGTCAGGCAGCAGGGCAAAGTATTACGCGAAGAAGATAAAGATTCTTTGCAAGTCACTTCCACCTGATGTTTCCTTAATCGACGACAAACTGCGCGAGCAGATACTTTCTCTAGCTGCCGTTTGCCGCGCAAGCAAGGAAGTCGCTAACGCGCTCTCGATAGAAGAACTTCCGTCCATCGAAGAGATACCGGAGTTCCACGATCTGTTCTGCGAGACCTACTATCCTGTCTTGGAAGATGGCAAGAGGACTGTTGGTTTCTGGAGCATCAAGGATTCCGCGATACTCACGCCGGACGACGTGCATGAATGGGTGCGTGACAGGCAGATAGACAAGCAGACCAAGAAGCCTGTCGTTGTCCCTGTCCCTTTCGGTACATGGTGGCGTTCGCACAGGCCGGATTATGAATTGTACAGGGTTGCCAGCGACTGCGCCGAATGGTGCCACAAGGTGATAGAGGTAGATTCGCGCAAAGCGGTCAACACGCTCTACGGCAAACCCCCAGTGCGTCTTTCAATTCCAAAAAAGTATGGGGACGGCAAAGATGCGCTGACACTGCTCAACGCCTTGCTGGAACGCACAATCACAGACAAGGACGAAGAACGGGCCAAGGCCAAACGTGTCGGTTTTGTTCTGGACGCTGGCGCACATCTTCTGGCCTTGCGTGATTTTGGTGACTTCCGTTGCCGCAAACTTTTCTGTTTCACATCGACAAATGGCGGACAGGGAACAGGCAAGTCTCTGTTGCATGAGTCTATTGCCGCCTTGGTGCCTAGAGATTTCAGTTGCTCCGTGCCGACAACCGCGCTCGCGGGAGACAACCTTCTGCCGCTTTACATGGCTTCTGTCTGCATCCTTACAGAAGCCCCGTCCACATCAAGCGAACGCTACACAGCAGAAGATGTGAAGTCCTTTGCTGATGCTGGATGGAAGACGGCAAAAGAGAAGTATATCGCCAACAGGCCTGTGCGGGACAACGCGCTCAAACTTCTGTCTTCTAATCATCTTTCCCCATTGCCGGTTGACAGTCCGCTGTCCCGCAGGTTCGAGTTCTTCATAGCCAAGAACACGAACGACGGAGGAAACGACCTGCGCAAGATGGTGGACGAAATTCAGGTTCGCAACAACTGGTCTGTCAACGATGTGCGCGTGTGCGTGGGATGGGCGTTGTTGACCACGGCGCAACACCTGCTGGACAGGGGTGATGTTCCGTGCGCTGTGGCCAGGAGAACAATTGACGCCGCACATCTTCTTTCAGTTGCTGATTACGAATACTTCGTCATACAAAACGGTAACTGCGCGCCTTCCTATTCTGCATACAAGGACTTCCGTTCTGACAAGGGTTTCACTTGGTCGCCAGATTACTACAGGTTTGAAGTAACCGCGGAGATGAGTAAGTCTAAAGAAGATTGGCTGGAGGGGCTTGAACCTCCCGCCGACTTTGCTTCACCTGAAGACCTGCCTCCGGAACCGCCCGAATCCCCAAAACAACCGCCTACAACCAAGAAGGCAATCAAGAAGGAAACCAAGACTGTGATAACCAAGACAGAGACAAAGACAGGAGAAGAAGAAGGGAACCCTCCTTCGTCTACTTTGTCTCCTGAGATTGAAGGACTGCAATACAAGACAAGGGTGGCCAAGGCCAGATTGGAAGAAGAACTCATTTCTTTAGAAGACGTTTACAACCTGATTGTTGACGATCAAGAACTCAAAGAAAAGACGGAGGGTGTGCGCAACGGTACAGAGGACAAGAAGATGGTGTTGCCGCAAATGTTCCCGGGCGCGTACTTCGACAAGTTCACCCGCCGAGAAAACATTGTCGGCTTCACACGTCTAGTCCATGTTGACTTCGATCACATATCAGAACAGGGAAGCGGACTGAAACCCGAGCAGGTGCGCGATGTGCTGTCCGGTCTGGACGGCTTCGTAATAGGCGCGGTCTCTTCAAGCAATGACGGGGTTTGGGCGATCTTCAACGCGGGGGAACAGGTCAAAGACGCGGAGACATACGCCTGCGCCGAACGTGCCTTGTTCGAGATCACGGAAGAGGCGACTTGTCTCAAGTGCGACAAGAACCTCATACGACCGACAATCGGACGCGCCCTGTGTCACGACCCCGACTGCAAGATCGCGCCTTGTTGTTTAGAAGAGAAAACGTTGCCCACTCCGTTCAAATGGAAGGCTCCGACCTTCGCGGTCGCCAACATCCGCCTGTCTCCATCGATTCCTCCCCGCGACATGACCATCGAGGAACGCGTCAGACAGGAGAGGTTCATGGAGGCTGTCGTGGAGAACTCTTGTAGCAAGGTGCTGTTGGCCTGTGACGGAGACAAGCACAACGCGGCAATCCGCGCAGCCGCCAACATAATGATTTGTTGCCGCGAACGCGGCCTACAGCCCCTGCCTTCATGGGGAAGGCGTTTGCGTGACGCATGTCTGTCCTGTGGACTGCCGCCTGCGGAAGTGAAGGGGATACTGCAATACTGGAAAGAGAAAACAGGAGTAGCGATATGAAACCTTTGCCGGAAGACCCACCAGTTTATCAAAGACCGCCCGAGAGATGGTTCGAGGTTCACGAACACGAAACCGTTTCAGGTAAGCCTTCAGAAAAAATGGCTGCGATTGTTCGCACACGTCAGGCGATGTTGTTGACGTTCTTGGATTACACAGGTTTGCCTCTTGAAAAGACAGACAAACCCATGCCCGCAGCACTGGGAAACCTGTGTTCGGCCTTCATAAGCGCGAACAACAAACCATCCTGCATGTCGGTGTGGCGCGAGCTTTGTAAAAACGCGACGTTAAAAGAAGACGAGACTCCAGAAAAACTATTCGTCCGACTTCTTCAAACAAACACGAAGAGGGGTTCTACATGATCTCAGGGATACTCAACAAGACAAAGAAAACCGCCGAGGCGGAAAACGACGAGCAAGACACAACCTTTCTTTCCTCCGTCGTCCCTGCCGAGACAGAACTTGACCTTGCCCGCTCGGCTTGGTTCGATCATGTGTTCGCAGTCTGGTTCGCACAGTTCGCCAAATCTCAAGTTCTGTTCCACGGCACACGCGGTGAGGCTTTCTTCAAAGAGTGCGGCGAGTTCTCCAAGAAGCACAAGGTCGCTATGGGGGCTTCCGGCGACGATGCCAAGAAGCTTCTCACGGACAAGGGCGCGTTGGACTGGTTCAAATCAATGTCCTTCCCTGAGCTTCCTTACGGCGCAACGCACAAACCTACGACTTGGCAGATGGAGAAGGCAAGACGGTATCTCAAAAGCAGACACAACACCCTTCTTTCACAACGTCTGGAAGACGCGGAACGTGTTCGGGAAGAGGGGGACAGCGTTCGTGCGGACATGATAGCGACAGAAGCCCGCCGTCTGTTTTCCGCCTTCAGTGATTCTGTCGTGTGTTGCGTCAAGGCGTTAGAGGACGTGGACGGCATTCTGTCCTTGGCGGAGTCTAACCCGCCTCTCTTCACTTTGGACGGAGAGATAGGTCGTCTGTTGAACAGCAGGCTGAAACCCGACAACCTCGGTGTGATATTGGCAAATCCGAAGATAGGCAAGACAACTACATTGGTTAGTCTCGCTTCGATTGCCGCCAGAAGTGTTCCGACACTTTTCATCAGTGCGGGTGACGAAACGAGGTTGAAGATCGACGCACGTTTGTTCACCAACCTTTCCTTCCATGTCACGCAACCTGAGTATGCAGGGACGTTCGCAATGCCTGTGCCTGACTGCGAACACAACGCTGATGGTACATGCCCTATTGGTTTATCCGGTGAACCACGCCAGAACAAGTCTTGGAAAGCATTGATAGAGAGCGGGTATACTCCAGAACAGTTGGCTGACGGGCTTGTTGACGGCTCGCGCACGGTCACAGGCGGTCTTTACAAACCGTGTTGCCACTGCTTCCCCCGGAACGACGGAACAAAAGAAGACCGCGAACGCAGGCAATACTGGAAGAGCGCGGTCTGGTGGCGCAACGAGACCTTTCATATCGGCAACAGGAAGCTAATAGATGACACCAGACGTAACTTTGAATTGTCTTCTCCGAATGGCGGATTGCGGATTGCCGCTTATCCGACAGGATCGCTCACGACGGAGATGATTTATGAATTGTTAGACACACTTGACCGGACGGAGAACTTCGTCCCGCGTGTGATCTTTCTGGACTATGTTGACATTATGAAGCAGAAAACAATTAGGGCAAGCGACAAAGATCATGACGGACTGCGTATTATTTGGGAAGAATTGCGCGGTCTCACTTCAAAACTTGACCTTTTGTTAATAAGCCCTACGCAGACCAACCGTCAGGGTGACGAGATCGAGACGCACACTATCCGCACACTCGGACGTTGCGCCAAAGCCGCCGACAATTGCACATGGATGCTGACGCTCAACCAAACCATAAACGAAAGACGGGCAAAGATCATGCGCGCGTCCATGCTGTTTGCCCGCGAGGGAAGGTTTGACCCCGAGCATCAGGCAATGTGCTGCCAATGGCTGGAGATACAAGACAGCTTCGCCTTCTCTATGCCTATCTTCTGCAAAACCAAGTATGAACGGAACAGCCGCAATGACTGACAGCACAGAACCCCCGAAATACCAACTCAAGCGCAATGAGATCGTCATGGTGTGCGACACACCGGCAGCAGTAGCATGTGGTGAACTCGTTTCTCGTTACGATATGCGGGCTTCGAGGGAAAGCAAATGGTGGGGGCATCCTTCCTTTTCGTCTCTACCAGACGGCACGATGGTGTTCAGACTTCCGTCAAACGTCCACAACATGTCGCTGCTGCATCAATGCGGCGCGTCACCAGACATGAACGACAGCGAGACCGGACGGAGGATGCGTTTCTTCTGTATGTCTAAACGGGAGTTCACCACCTCGCTGCCTCTCAAGCCCTTCCAAATGGACGGAGGACTGTGGTTGGTCAAACGAGACCTTCGGGGCATACTGGCCTATCCGGTCGGGCTGGGCAAAACGATCACTTCGATTGCCGCGCTGCTTTCAGACGAAGAACGGTATCTTCCCGCCATCATACTTGCTCCAGCGCACGTAAAGCTGAACTGGGCTGAAGAATGGGAGAAATGGGGCGGCGACCCTAAAGACGTGACTGTTCTTTTTGGACGTACACCGGACGAGGCTGAAGTGACAGGACGGAAGTTGATTGTCCTGAACCATCACATCTTGGGGGGTTGGGTTGAGACGCTGCAAGCTGTGTGCCCAAAAACAGTTGTAATAGACGAAGCACACAACTTTGTGAACAGCAACACAAAGACATACCCCTTAGTCGAGAAGCTTGCCAGAACGTGCGGTAGGCGTGTTCTGCTGCTTACGGCGACACCGCTCGTCAACGACCTGTCCGACCTGTGGGGTCTAACAAACCTTATCAGCCCCGACATCTTGGGTTTGAAGGGTGTGTTCGCAGACACCTTCATGCCGGAAGAGAAAGCCAAGGCAAGGATGTTCGCTTCACGCTGGAGTGGAGGATTCAACAAGGTTGGATGGGCGGCGGTCGGCAAGGCCAAATTGCCCAAGGCACTCATGGATCGGCGCATCGCCGAACTGCGCGAGGTACTGCACAAGAGCATCATGTTGCGTGTAAAGAAAGCGGACGTGGTTGAACAGTTGCCGGAGATAACGGAAACACACCTGCGTATCGACATACCTAAGACAACACCAGAGGGAAGGGAGTTCTGGCGTATCGAAGACGAATGTCAGGCCAAGATGGACGAAGCCAAGACCGACATACTGGCGAGCGGGGAGATGTTGCCAGCGTTCGGTCTGGCCCGCAGCAATGCCGCGAAAGCCAAGATACCAGACATGACGGCATGGCTTCAGGACTTCTTGGCGCAATCGGACGAGACGGAGAAGATTGTTGTTGTGGGCTGGTCTGTGGAACCGCTGACGCAACTCCACAACAAATTCAAGAAAGTCTCTCTCTTGGTGAACGGGCAGATCGACGCGAAGAAGAAGGAGGAGCGGGAACACCTGTTCGATAACGACCCAGAAAAAAGAATCCTGTTTGGCAACGTCAAATCCATCGGCACAGGCATCAATCTGGTTGCCGCAAGCACGATGGTGTTCTTGGAACTGCCGCTTACAGCCGTTGACTTCGATCAGGTAAAAGGTCGCATCGACCGCATATCGCAGAAGTCTAAAGCACTGTCTTATTACTACATGACAATCCGCAAAAGCATAGAGGAAAAGAAAGTATCGAAAATGATACACAGAAAGCAAAAGTTGTCAGGCGATTTAGGAGTCTGATAACAGAACACGTTGAGTTTTGATATATGATGTGAGAGGGAATACAGACAATGATTGTAAACTATGGCGACATAACGAAGATTGACGGAAGCAAGATTATACCTGTCGATGTAATAACAGGCGGTAGTCCTTGTCAGGATTTTTCAACTGCTGGATCGGGCGAAGGGTTGGAAGGCAGTCGTTCCTGTTTGTTTCTCGAAATGATTAGAGTCATACGAGAAATGCGCATCACCTCACACAAGCCTCGTTTCGTGGTTTTCGAGAACGTGCCAGGGATACTACACTGCAACGGAGGCAAGGATTTCCACCGTGTACTGACAGAGTTCGCGCACATCATAGAACCGGATTTTATTGTGCCGGAAAAACCTTGCTCTTGGAGTCGCGCAGGGCACCTTGTCGGCAGCCACAACATGTGGTCATTGGCTTGGCGCGTTTGTAACTCAGGAGATTGGGGTGTTGCGCAGAATCGACGGAGATTGATGTTGCTGGTGGATTATGATGGTGTGAACGCGCACGATATTCTTTTCGGAGAGAAAAACAATACACATTCCGCTTATATACAGAACGAAGCTGATCTTTTCAAAACGCCCGTATGGGTCACATGTTACGACGGCAAGAACGCAGGTGAAGAACCGGACACGCCTGTTGAAAGTCATATTCGTGATGTTGTAGAAAGCCACGTTGAACCCAAGTACAACCTAACTCCAAGGCAAGCTAAGGGAATACTGCGTAGGTCGTTGCTCAATGACAAGCCTCTCCAGCCCTTGCTGAAGAAGATTCTCAACGCCATATCCGAAGGCGCGGACACGATCACCATTGTCAAGGAAGACATGGAAGGGTTGCCTGACATACCTTTTTTTGTTTGGAACAACCATCAAGAACGCCAGCTTAATCTCACAACAAAATCTGGAACAATAAGGGCAAGTGGTTGTGGTTGTGATGAAAGTAAATATCCTTACGTTGTGTGTTTAGATAATCACGCACAAGACAATCGTTGTGTACTGTCAAATAAAGATGGAAAAAAAACACCTTGCTTATCGAAGAAGATGGGGACTGGAGGAAATAGTGTCCCCCTCGTCCTTTCCGTCAACAACCCGCGTCGCAACGAAACAGGACAGGAAGGAGAACACGACTGTTCGATTGTTTTGCGCAACATTACTCCTATTGAGGTTGAACGTCTGTTCGGGTATCCCGACAACTGGACAAAATATACCGCGGAAGGCAAACAGATAAGCAATTCTCAACGTTATAGGATGTTGGGCAACTCCATAGCCTTGCCGCAATGGAAGTGGTTGATGAAAAGGATTGCAGATACTTACTGCGATACAGAATTTGGAAAAAAACTTACACACGGAAGTCTTTTCGACGGAATTGGAGGTTTCCCCGTATGCGCTATGTCTGCTGGCATGACAACATTGTGGATAAGCGAAATTGATAAATGGGCCAACGAAGTCACTAAGTTACACTTTGGCACAAGTTTTGAGTGTAAAAGCGAACCGCTCCAAGTGATTGTTCGCAAGGAGATTGATTATGGACGTACACTTTTCAAGCAAGACTGACATGTGGGCAACACCACAAGACACGTTCGACGCGCTGGCGGCAGAGTTCGGCCCGTTCGACATAGACGTGTGCGCAACGCCGGAAAACGCCAAGTGTCCACGCTACTACACCCCTGAAGACGATGGGCTGGCACAACCATTGGAGGGATCGTGCTGGATGAACCCGCAGTATGGACGGGAGATCAAGACGTGGATGCGCAAATCATGCGCCTCGAAGCCGCAATCAACCAGATGCGGCGGTCGGCGTATGCTGGAGGTGACAGACCATGACACGAACCATAGACACAGACGGCCTCTGCGACCGCTGCGAAAGAGGGGCCTGTAAATGAGTAATCCGAAAACCCCATCAATCAAGTTCCCGCCACTGAAAGACGCTGACGGAAATCCGGAGCCGGTTTTAAGCGTCCGGTTCGCGGTCGGTAGGTTCACCATTGAAATAACGTCCGACGGCGCAGGAGCATATCTCACCGTCGAGATCGAGGGGCGAGCCGAACTGAATCCCGACGAACTGACCGCGCTGGCGGCATGGGGCGAGTGCGTCTGCAAGGCGATGGACAAACACAATGGTGAGGGAGACGCGAAACGTTGAACAGGTTTGAAGGGATGTAGCTCAGTGGTTAGAGCGGCGGTCTTATAAGCCGACGGTCGGTGGTTCAATCCCACCCATCCCTACCATCCTGTTATTATGCGGTGAACGCCTCTTTGCACAGAATGATGGCAAGACGAGTTTCCACGTATGACGGGCTGCACGGTGAGATTAAAAGGTGAATCGAAGGCGAGGTGTGGAATGAATATCGTGTTTGTTGGAGGTTCGTAATGGCTTCCCCCCTTACAGTCAAGCGGAACGAATACCGCAAGAATCCGAAACGCTCGGACATCCCTACCCCGCATTGGTTGTGTGAGCAGGTGGCTGGACTTTTCCCTGCGGTGCGGTCGGTGCTGGACCCCGCCTGCGGAGATGGGCGGCTGTTGGCTCCATTTGCGCGGCGAGGGTGCAAGACGGTGGGCTATGATGTGAAGCAAGGTCGAGACTTCCTTTCCGAACAAGGGCCGCTGACCGTTGATCTGTGCGTCTGCAATCCTCCATTCAACCTTGGCGTGGGGCGGATGCTTGGAAGTGAGCTTTTCTTGCGGAAGATTCTGGCGGTTTGCGGGAATATTCCGATTGCGCTATTCTGCCCGATGGGATTCCGACTGAACCAGCGGATGAATAGCGCACGGTGGCTGTGGTTGCGGGACGAGTGCCCCGCGAAGATTACGAGCCTGATGGCGTTGCCTCTCGACTGCTTCGAGGGCGTAGAGTTCCACGCCGAAATTGTGTTCTTCAACGCGCCACACTTGGAACCGCACCTGTTTTGTACCCCCAACGCTGCCCATGACGGGCGGGGAAAGGAGACGCCATGACTACTAGAAAACGCGCTATGCGCCGTCCCGTCGATGGACTTGTTGGCAAGTATGTTTGGGTCGTTGACGACGAAAAGTATGGATGGCAGGGCATATTTTCGAGCAAGCGCAAAGCTGAGAAGGCATTGCCGAGGCTACACATAGGAGGTTTCGGATGTATCGTGCAGAAGGTCAAGGTTCAATGATTGCCAACGCCTCGCGTGACCCTTGCGGCGATAGCCGCGTAGGTGTCCACGCAATTGTCGGAACGTTTCTTGTTTCACGCTAACGCCGTGCTCAGTGGCGCGGCAACCAAACTTGAATAATAACCGGACGTTTACCGCGTCCACTGGAGCTATTGTTATGCGAGGTTTTATCGTTTTGTCAAGAAACACCTCAACAACTTGGTCGGGGCCTGTTTATTTTTTTCAGGAGAAAAATGGGCTGCGATTCGGTGAATGCTACACACAAGAGAAAGCAACAATTGTTTCTCGCCAACGGTTTGACGAGCTAAAGGATAAGCGTATTATCCCAGAGAAGGCGGAGTTTGTTTGTGTTGTATAACAACCCGATATAGCTCACGACGTAAAAAGGACGGAAGTATGACCAACATCATAGCGATTGCAATGGCGGCGATTCTGTCTGTCGAATCACAGAACGGCGCAGACAAACGAACAGGTGATGGAGGACGTGCAGTGGGCGCGTTCCAGATGTGGCCTGTCGCCGTTCAGGAAGCCAACCGCGTAGAAAGCATCATGGCGCGGCGCGAAGGCCGCAGACCCCGCAAATGGCGCGTTTCTGACCGCGTTGACATTGACCGGTCGATGGAAATGTGCGAGGCGACGCTGCTTTGGCATTACCGACGTGGCGTTAAGTGTCCTGTTGAATTGGCCTGTCGGTGGCGCAACCCATACTCGGATTGCCCCGAGTGGCACCGACGGAAGATCGAAAAGGCTGTCAAAAAGGAGATGAAGAAATGAGCAAAAAAGAAAAGTTAGTAAGTCTAAGCACAATCAAGAAAACGCTGTACGCGGATTGGGCATTGCGCGTAAAACAAGCGGACGATTGGAAGTGCGCTCTTTGCGGTTCTACAGACAACCTGACAGCGCATCATTGGTATTGTTCAGATCATTTCGCACACGCGGCGCGTTACTGTATAGGCAACGGTGTCACCCTTTGCTACGCCTGTCACATTCGTTCTGTCCACACCAGAGCAGATTGGGCAACAATCAACAAAATACGCGAATACATGGAAGAGCAATGGCGTTTTAGCGAAGAGTATATTTGTTCCATGATGAAGAAGAAACTGACAACCGCGTCCCTTAGAGAATTGTGGGACTTGTTTCGTGTCCCCCGAACAATTACAGGGGAATGTGATTACACCCTCAAAGAATTGAAGAAGGGCAAATGGTTCTTGTATTTGGACGAAAGACATCCTCGTTTTGTTGTGAACAACCTCATCAACGACCCCATTTTGCCTTCTGACGGAAAACACCTTTTCGAGGTCAAGGTTGTGACTAAGCTAGAAACTTCTGACGGAGAACCGTATTACAGATACAGTCTTCAAAAACTGTCTGATACAAAAGAAGAAAGAGGGTGAAGAATGAAAACTGAAGAAAAAGAGAGGGATGTTTTGCAATATCAGTCAAGTGCTATGCAAAACTTTTCAGATCATAAACATGCTATGTCATGTCAACTTGAAGGCAACGCCAGAGAGAAAATGCGAGAACTAGAGGAACATGTGTTCAAAGCTTTTTCCCTACTTAACGACGCGATGGTTGACAACACGATACCATTGAAGCTTTTCGCGGAGTATTTTAGCATGGTCAAGAAGGTCGTTGATGAAATGGAAAGAGACCTTGATGCTGTTAATAAAGAAACCGAACAAGTAATAGAGCTTTTGTAGAAAGGAAAAACCCCGTCCAGAACAGGCAAACTGGACGGGGGAAGAAGTCAGAAGGATAGGACTTCTTTTAGGGCTGCGGGCAAACCACAAACAGAAACGGAACCTGTTGATCGGCCCGTTATTCAGCCTTAATCAGGTACTGATACACGTTGTCGGTCGCAGAGGTCGCGGCTTGATTGATGAACAGCTTCAACTGTCGGAACGTGTAAGGCACGTAATTGGTTATGACAGTGCTGACAGAAACCGCAACAGCAACATCGCCAGTAACAACCCAATCAGTGGTATTGATTGTCTGAGAAGCGATCTCTCTGCGCGGAAAACTAGAACGATACTCACTCGGAATAACCGTAGCAAGCTGTTCTATCTGCGTGTCGTTGCTCAGATCGACGGAGTAAAACGTCACTGTGCCGGTAGCGGTGCCAGAAACGTTCTTGAACGCGACCTCGTCTAACTTTAGATAGGTAGTCAACAGATCGTCTCCAACTACCTTCAAACCTTCTACATTGATATAGAGGTTTGTTTCACCGGCAGGCATAATTGCCGTTCCGGTTTTGTACACAGGGCGAGTCTGCGCAAGAGCCATAGAACCGGCCACAAGCATGACTGCCACAAGACTGATGCGCTTTTGGATACCTTTCATAGGTCAACCTTTCTTTGTAACCGGGCAAACTATTCGCCCGTAAACGTTCATCATTGTTTTACCATCTCGATATGGGTTATTCAACACCGTTTTAATATACCGTAAGAGTTAAAGAATTGTTTTGCCCAAAAAATATAACGGCATGTTGGTGATATATTGTGTATTTTCACTAACATGCCGTCATTCAAAACATTACTTGCAGGTTGTCAGCGACTTGACCTTTTCCGTCAGCGCGGCCTGCGTCAGGCCCCTCCCGCTGAACTGCCCCTTCAACTGTCCGGCCTCGTAGACCAGCACCAGCGGGTAGCTGAACGCGCCCTGCGGACGGAGTTTGGCGTATGTCTCCGGCGCAGCCTGCGCGTCCGCGTCGATCACATTAGCCCCGCACAACGCCGCAGACAAGGCAGCGACATCCAGTCCGGCCCACAGCGATTGGCAATATCCGCACGTTGCCCTGTTGCCCAGTATGACCACGCTGATACCGTCGCCGGAGATCGTGGCAGGCACAGTCGCGCTGACCGCACTACCCGTCGTTGCCGCCGCGAACGTATACGGAGCCGCGTTCGGGGTGGCCGTGGCTGTCGGCTGGACTGCCGCCACCGTCGGAGCCATCATCTGCGTCGCGGCCATGAACTGCGCCATACTGCCCATCAGCCCGGCGAGCGCGTTCACGGTGCCGTCAATCCCCGTGGACTGCTGGTTCGCGCTGGCCGTCTTCACCCCCGCTCCCAGATCGTCCGCCGCGCCGTCGGCGAACAGTCCCTCCGCCGCGACTTGGCTGGCCTTGTCGCCCGTGCCGATCACCGACACCCTGCTCACGGTTTTAGTCCCGTCGGGGTTGGTTTTTTCCGTGTACGCCGTCGCCGACGTGAAGCATCCCGCAACCATACCGCAAGCGGTCAACACAGCCGCCGTCATCATGAGTTTCTTCATTGGTTTTATCCTTTCGATTACTGCCAGTCACAAAAATAAGC
>Ga0116188_1002490_pt1 | contig 14402 bp, 11 predicted proteins | sample AD_JPNTR2_MetaG_FD_89807 | JGI IMG/M metagenome (GOLD analysis project Ga0116188, IMG submission 89807) | Active sludge microbial communities of municipal wastewater-treating anaerobic digesters from Japan - AD_JPNTR2_MetaG | ecosystem: Engineered > Bioreactor > Anaerobic > Digestate | place...
TTCGAACCATTACGGTTAAAAATTACCTCCACCCCACCATTATTATTTAAAGAAATATTGGAAATCAAATTTCCTGTACGAGCATCAAAAACTGCAGCCCCTCGCTTTTTATTAAGTAAAGAAGTAACTCAAATTTCTTTACCATCAGGAGAAAAGGCCAAGCCTTTAGGCGAAGGAACAGTCTCGACTTTAAATAAAAGTTTTGATAAAGGCTGAATGTCATTTTTCTTATTATCAAATGATATATCGGTGGAAGATGAAAGAAAATGTTTATCGCTATTAAGACTTATGGTGCCATTCACTTCAATGTGTTTGAAACTCGTTGAAACAATAATTAGCACCAGAAAAATTATTATTACTAAGACTATCCAAAGATATTTTTTCATAAAAATTAAATTCTTTGTTGAATTAATTTTTCCTCCTCAAGCTTAATTTGTTCATTTTCGATTTTTTGATATAAGGGACTAATATTTTTTATTTTAATTTGACAAAGTAAACTTGTCAAATAGGTATTAAACTTTTTAACTTCTGGCCAAACCTTTATTTTAATCCCTAACATTTTATCAATTTTATCTGTGCCCTGAGTTAAAATCGGCTTAGCCAATAAATCTAAACATAAAACTAAATACAAACAATTGAGCATAATTTCATCAAATTGAGCCCTATTCGTATTTTTTAGACTTCAGGGTTTTTGGTTAGAAATATATTTATTCGCCCAAGACGAAAAATCAACTAATTCATTAAAATAATTTTTCAGCTGTACATTATCTAAAGATTGAATTATTTTTTGATAGATTTTTGTAGAATACTGGAGTATTTCTTTATCTAAATGAACGTGTTTAGGTATTTTAACGTCCTCTGCTAAATTTAAAACCCGGTTAATAAAATTGCCAAAATTAGCAATTAAAACATCGTTGGTCCGGCTTTGAAAATCTGTTCAAGAAAAATTAGCATCGCTTTCTTCTGGCATAATGGAAGCTAAATAAAAACGCACCTGGTCAGAACCATATTTTTCTAAAATATAGGAACTGTCAACTGTATAACCATGACTTTTGGAAAATTTATTGCCTTCTAAATTTAAAAATTGGTTAATAGCCAAAACATCGGGCAAATGAATCTTTTTATCATATAAATAAAGCTCTGCTGGCCAAAATAAAGTATGAAAAACTAAATTGTCTTTGCCCATAAAATAATAATGCTTGGTATTTTTTGAATATCAAAAATCTTTATAATTTTTCTTATGCTTTTTTGCCCATTCTTTTGAAGCAGAAAAATAACCGATCACCGCCTCAAATCAAACATAAATCCTTTTGTTTTGAATGTTTTCAAGCCTTAATGATTTCGGAATTTGAGCAATAGGCAGTTCAATACCTCAATCTAAATCTCTCGTGATGGGCGTTGGCTCCAATCCTTTTTCGAGCCATTTTTGGGTTTCATTTTGTATCCAAAGTCTTCATAATTTTTTGTGACTCTCAAAATATTTTTTTAAAAACGGCTCTAACTTTTTCCAGTCCATAAAATAATGTTCTGTTTCTTTCAAAATAAGAGGTTGTTGAGAAACTCTGCTATAAGGATTGATTAATTCTTCGGGATTTATTAGCTTGTTGCAATTTTCACACTGGTCGCTACGAGTATTTTGAAATCCGCAATAAGGACAAGTACCCTTTACATATCTATCGGCTAAAAATTTATTTTCTTGGGGCGAATAAAACTGCTTGGTTGTTTTTTTAAAAATATAGCCCTGGTTTAAAAACTTGAGAAAAAATTCCTGAACAGTTTTCTTATGATTTTCTGTTGTTGTTTTGGTATAAATATCAAAGCTTAAATCAGCATTTTTAATAAGCCTCTGGTGCTCTTTAAAATATTTGGCTACCACATCTTGGGGCTTAATCTTTAATTTGTCAGCCTCAAGAGTTGCTGGAGTGCCATGGCAATCAGCGCCGGATACCATTAGCACTTTATTGCCTTTCAGACGATGAAAACGAGCACAAAAATCGCCTGGCAGCAAATAACCAGCCAAATGACCAATATGCAAATCACCATTCACATAAGGCCATGCCAGCCCAATAAAAATATTTTGCTTTTTGTTATGTTTTTTCGAATTTTTAGTATATGTTTTTATACTTTTCATTCTATTTGATCTTAGGTATAAAGATTTATATTGGAAGGATCATGCAAATAAGTAATTGATTCATTTTGAACAAGACGGCTAATGGCCTCGGCTAAAAGTGGTGCCACTGATAAAACAGTAAATTTATGACTATTTTTTATTTTGTGTTCTACTGGCACGCTATCAGAAACTATGAATTGATCAATAGAAGAAAGCTCTAACTTTTGTATAACTGCATCATCTGGCTCTTTTAATGATGACAAAATAGCATGAGTGGCAGCCATATAAATTGATTTGGCTCCATGTTCTCTTAAAATATTGGCATCGCCAAGTACTGTACCTCCAGTTAAAATTTCATCATCAATTAAAATACAATTCTTATTCAAAACATCGCCAACAACTTTCTTAAAATAGCCTGTTTCGGTATTATCTGGGCGCTCTTTATCAATATAGGCCACTGGCAAACGAAGATAATAAGCTAAATTGCTAAATCGTTTAGCCGCTCCAGCGTCGGCAAAAACTATAACATAATCATTTTTATCATCATTTTTTAAAAGATTTCCGCTAATAATATTGTTTTGAATATAATTAGCAAAAAGATAAATTGAACTAATTTCATCTGCGGTTGGCTCAAAATAATGTTTTATGTGAGAATCATGAGGGTCAAGCAAAAGTACTCTTTTAATACCAAAGGATTGGGAAATTATCTGCGGGATTCTATGACCCATCGTAGAAATACGGGGCTGGTTTTTTCTATCTGAACGACTATAGGGCATATAAGGAAAAACTAATAAAACATCAGCTGGCCTTGCATTAATAACGGCATCTAATAAAGCAAATAGCTCTATTAAATGGTCATTCACTGACTGCACCTGAGTATGAACAATGACCACAAAATAGCCCCTGACATTATCTACTTGAACTTGTAAATTATCATTAGAAAAACGAACAGATTGAATGTTACTAAATAAGCTGGGTGAATTTTGTAAAACAGAGGGAGGTAGCCGTTTTTCTAACTCGCGACAAATCTGCTGAGCTAAATTTTCTGATCCAGAAGTTGCAAATACCTTAACTGGATATGATAAATAAAACATAATATTGTTATTTAATAATAATTTTTACTTAATAGTAAATAAAGCTCTGACTGTCACCATTACCTCTTTATCAATAGTTGAGGTATCATATTCACCATAATCAGAAATGTTAGTAGAATTTAAAGGCAAAACTTGCACGACGCCCATACTTGCTTGTTTGATAACACCTACTTTTTTGCCACTGCTTTTAGCAATAATATCAGCTCGCGCTCTTGCATCACGAATCGCTTCGCCCAATAGTTCTATCCTTAAATCAGCTAATTTTGAATAATAATATTCCAATCTATCGCTCGTAAAAAATACCCCCTTATCAACCAACTCTTTGGTACTTTTAGCTAAATTAGTAATACCTGCAATATCATTTGATTGAAGTTCAATACTTTGACGCAAAATATATGTTTTGAGGCCATAATTTTGTTCATATTTATACACTTCGTCTACCTCTATTGGCGGCATTAATAAATCAGACTCTTTAATATTATTATTTTTAAAGAACACCAAAACCTTCTGTAAATCTTGTTCCATCTCTTGATAACCTTGTTTTAAATCAACTTCGCTTACTGTGCGAGAAAAACTACTTTGCCATTTTACAAGGTCGGCTTTTACCTGCTGCTTTGCCGAGCCAGTTACTGTCAAAGTATTATCGAGTGCCTTCACTTTATAAAAAGTATTAGCCACAAAAACAGCACTGATAATTATGGCTAAACCAAGAATAGAGTAGGCGGCTATTAAATTTTTATTTTCCATACTTTGAATTTTAGAGTAATTTTATTAATATAACTAAGATATCATAATAAATAATTTTTTGCAACTAAAAATATTTTAAAAAACACTTGACAAAATTTTTTTTATTTGCTAAATTTAAGATAGTACTATTATGAATGACTTATTTGGTCGAAAGACTAAATAAGTCGCCTCGCAAGAGATAGTAATAGTGCGCATAAATCGCCTCGCAAGAGGCGGTTTATGTTTTAAAAGGTGGGTCCATCTCTGATGGACCCACCTTTATTGTGCAAAATGATACTCGAACTAAAAGTTTGTGCAACTTTGAGTTAAAATATCGGCCTTACCCACGTCGTTGCCAAAAACCTGATCTAAAAGCTCGCTGCTTAAATCTCCTCGGTTAAATAAACAATCAGAACCATGACCTTGAAAATCCATCTTAAAGTGACACTTATCATTTTCAAAGCCTATAATAGAGATAGTTACTGTACCATTTTCAGTAGTAAGCATAGAGGTAGCTGGGTTACAAGCTGTAAAATTTGTCATAATACAACTTAAATCTTGACACACATTAGAAGTTGGTCCACTAACAGATGCCTCTTTAGATGCCTTTGGGGCTTTTCAGGCATACCAAACAACTAATACTATAATTAAAATAACAGCTATCCAAATAATTGATTTTTTCATAAAAATTTTTAAAAAATTTTATTAATATTAAGAGTTCTTTGCCAACCGAATACTTCTCGACCATAAATAATTATATCATAAATTTTGAAAAAATGCTACTTTCTTTTTAAAAGAAATAAAAATTTATGCTAAATTAAAACAATAAATAAAAGAGAACTAATCATAAAGACAAAATGAGTATAGAAAATAAAAATAATATAAATAAAAATTTAAGAAAAAGAGCTAATCCTTTATGAAAACCCAGAGCAAATTTAATTCAAGAATTTAAAAAATTGGCGTTCGTTTCCCCAAACTTTAGTTTTTATAAAAATTAGCTGTGATTGGAGATACCACAATTTTTGTCCTTCTGGCCATTTATATCAAGCGGCAAATAAAATAATTATGATTATTAAATAAATAGGAACAAGGACATAAATAATAATTTACCCCTAACTATTTTGTCCCCACTCCTTTTCGTATTTTAATTTAAACTCTTTTAGCCATTCCTCACAATTAGGATATTGTTTTTCTACCGAACCATCAATATTATACTGAATAAATTCTCTCTGCTTCGTGATGGCAATCTCTCCTTGTATATCAAGTGCTTTAATATTCTTCCAACTATTAATGTAATTACACAAATTATCAATATCTTTATATGATCCCAGTCCTAACATTCCATATCTTATATCAACTCTTTCAATAGTAGAAATTTTGCTGATAACAGATAATATCTTAGCAAATTGTTCATCATTAATATTAAAGGGGCTAAAATAAATAGATATTTGTTTCAGATTTTTAAGATTTTTTCATCAACCATTATCAATATTATTATTTCCGCATCCGTCAAATATTATTTCTTCTAAATTTGTGAGATTAGATAAATAATTTAAATCGTCGTTTTCAAAAAAGCAATCGGTCACATAATAAGTACCAATATCTGGATTTCATATACCACTTAATGTGATTTTTTGAACACAGGTTAAATCTTTTATTTTTGCTAATGATAAATCTTTATAATAACATAATTTAGTTAAACCGTCATCATTATCATTGGGACAACATCCACCAAAAGTGTTCCTACTGCCAGTGACTTCATTGGGCTGGCACTGCTCGTCATCTTCAATATCGCGATAGGGAAAATCTTTTATAACTATTTTCCCATCTTCATCATATTCAGTTTGATAATATTCATTAGAACAAAGCGCTAATTTAGTTGTAACGGGTGATGGCGTTACTGCGATATTTTTATCATTGCTAACTGCCTGACGATTAAAAAGAAAATATCCAATTAAGATAGCGAGAGCAATTAATAAAATTAATAAAACTGTCAATCATCATTTATTTTTCATAATTTTGCTGAATTTATTAAATAAAAATTAAATTACATAACTATTAGCTATTGATTATAATAAAACATACTTTAATATGTTTTAATCAAAATAATGTTTTCTTAGATACTATCTCTTTCAATCCTTAATAAAAATAGTCTTGCCCTTCAGCTCCACCTGAAGCTTTTGTCTTTCTTTCCATTTAAGCTTTTTAATATATTCCATTGGCAAAGTAATGGCAAAACTTTTACCTCCTCCAGTTTTTGATAGTTTCCTAATTGTTCTATTTTGATATTTTGAATTTGGCATATTTATTTAAGCTCATGAATTAATTCAGTAAATAATTACTGAGCTTATTTAAATTCGACGCTGCGAGGTTTGTTTAATTTTTTATTTTTAGTATTGTATTTTCTTGCTTCGCAATAATTCATTTTTCGTTGAAGTACTTCAGGCAACTTATCAGAATGATGAAATTTTTCAGCTATATTAGCCACTTTACAAGCAAATACTATAACATCAGAAACCTCAGCCGGTACTTCATTTCAATTATTTTCTAAAACAGCCTTTGCCACTTCTCCGGTTTCTTCGACTAATTTAAAAATTGCTATTTTAATAGCTGTTTCTTCGTTTTGGCTTATACCTTTATTTTTAGAAAAGTTTTTCTCCCATTCTTGAATATCGTCTATTGATATTTTCTTTTTCATATTATTTTTTAATATCTTTAACTGCATTAAAAACAATATTTTTACTTTTAATGCCGTTTCTTCTGGTAAAAATTGCTCATAAATCCCAATAATTATCTGTTATTCTTTTTATAAAGTCTAATTGCAATAGTTTGGCTACTTGTCTAATCTCGCGGGGTTTTCCTTCAATTTCTACAAAACTACCCATTGGTAATTTATCAATATCAATTTCGGTATTATTTAATCATCACTTCTCGCGATATTTTTCCATAATAAGAACTTTAGTAAAACCAAGATTTTCTAAAATTTGTCTCATTTTTATAGGATCTTCAATTTCCAATTCAATTTCTTCGCGTTCTTTAAAATTTCTGTTTTTAATTTTATGCTTAAAGGTTATAACATTTTTAAACCCCGTTCTAATTCTTAAAAATTTTCCCATTTGTTCTAGCTCGTTGTTGGGTGTATCAAAACGTAAGGTTTTCTCAAAAACTTTACCAATAAATTTGGCCTTGTGCTTTTTAAGTATCATGTGCACCAAACGAGGGTTATCAATTAAAAATTTTAACTCTATTTCGTGATATGTTTTATACATAATTGAAAAATTTGATTAACCCCTGAGATATTAGGGCTATAGCCTATGATAAACCCTTGATATTATCTTTACCAGCCATACTGGATTCTTCCAGTAACTTTTGCATCAAAAAATAATCTTTTTATTTTTAGAGAAATCTTTTTCTTGTTTCTCCTCGAAAAAATTCTCCTCTACCTTCTTTTCTTTTTCCTCGATAGATTTTAGGCTTTGTTTTATATTTTTTATTTGATAGTATTATTATATCATTTTTCTATACTTCTTGCAAATTAAATACCCCTGATTTTAATCAGGGGTTTGTAGCTCCGCGGGCAGGATTTGGTCACAAATAAATTTCCTGACGGAAATTTTTCGCGACCCCGGCTCGCGGTTTTTGCCTTGCTTCACAAACAAAAACATCGCTGCGCCTTTCTCATCCTGACGCAAATCAAGCAGTTGATTTGCTCCGCGGGCAGGATTCGAACCTGCGAAATCCTCCTTAACAGGGAGGCGTTGTACCACTCAACTACCGCGGAATGACAATAATTTATTTCGATAGTTTTATTTTAAAAGTTTCCTTTTCTTAACGCCTATGATACGCCAAAGGCGTATCAAGGGTTGTTCCGGGGTAAACAATTCTATTTCTATTAGTGAATTTTCATTCACTAATATTTGAAGTTTACCCGCTAAAACTCAATACTTTGAGTTTTAGCCCACTCAACTACCGCGGAATAATATAAATATAATATTTATGATATTTTTATATGTTTTTATACTCTATTATTTTAACAAATTTTTGAAGAAAAAGCAACAGCTATTAAATATCAACAAAAAAATAAAGTATAAAAGTTTAATTATTCGTAACGCAAGGCATCTATGGGATTTAATGCAGCAGCTCGTTTTGCGGGATAATAACCAAAAGCAATACCAATGGCAGCAGATACTCCTACGGCTAAAAATATGGAATACAAAGAAATTTTAGTAGCAATGCCCACAAAATGAGCCATGCCTATTGATAAAAGTCATCCTAAAATAATCCCCAAAACGCCACCTATAAATGTCAGCATAATAGATTCGAAAAGGAATTGTAAAGTGATTTCTTTGCTTTTGGCTCCAATGGCTTTGCGCAAACCGATCTCTCTTGTTCTTTCTGTAACATTTGTCAACATCATATTCATAATACCTATGCCCCCTACAAGCAATGAAATGCCCGCAATAGAAGCTAAGAAGATTGTTAACATATTAGTGATAGAAGTGGAAATTTCTATAACATCGGTTAAATTAATTAGGCTAAAATCTGCTTCTTCGGGATTTTTAATATGATGGCGTTTTAATAAAAGATTAGTCACCCCATCTTGAACATAAGACATTCATTTTTGATCCTGAACTTGAATATTAATTACAGAAACATGCTCGTCGCCACTTAAAAATTGTTGAAAGGTTGTTATTGGCACATAAGCTGCATCATCTTGATTTAAAAGTCCTGCTCCGCCCTTAGATTCGGCCACCCCTATTACTGTGAAACTTATTTTATTAATTTTAATGGTTTGACCTATTGGGTTAGCGTTTTTTCCAAATAAATCTTCTGCTGTTGTTGGCCCTAAAACAACTACTTTGGATAATCTTTGAACATTTTGTTGCGAAATAGAAACTCCCTTTTCTACACCTATGTTTTTGATTTGAAAATAAGAGGCCCCAACTCCATAAACAGTACAATTCGTATTAGAACCTTTAGCAGTAATTTGAAACCTTCCTAAACTTTCAGGAGCTACTGCCTTAACATTTGGCACTTCTTTTTCAATGGCTTCGGCATCATCTAAAGTTAAAGACTGAGCAGAGCCACGATACGAGCGTGCTTGTGAACCCACAATTCTTTGGAATCCAGGCGTAACCATAATTAAGTTTGAACCCATGCTTTCTATATTAGATTCTATCTGCTGTTTAACACCCTCACCAACAGAAATCATCGCGACTACTGATCCAATACCAATGATAATACCTAAAATGGTTAAGGCTGTGCGAGTTTTGTTAGCAGAAATTGCTGAATATGTTTCTTGTACTAAATCAGAAAATTTCATAATAATTATTTAAAAATAAAAAGAGTAATTAAGCGTACTCAGATATTTTTTGATTCTGATTAATAACGTCGTCAATAATTTCACCATCACGCATATAAATAATACGTTGACTATGCTCGGCAACGGAATGATCATGAGTAATCAAAACAATAGTACATTTCTGTTTACGATGAAGTTTTTGAAAAGTGCCTAAAACTATCTCTCCGGTTTTACTATCTAGGTTACCCGTTGGCTCATCAGCTAAAATAAGTTTTGGATTGTTTATTAGGGCACGAGCAATGGCTACGCGTTGCATTTGACCACCAGATAGTTGATTAGAAAGATGAAAAAAATGAGACTCTTCAAAACCAACGCTTTTAAGACATTCTTTAGCGCGCCTTTCTCGCTCTTCCTTAGAAATCCCGGTATAAATTAGAGGTAACATAACATTACGCAACACTGTCATTCTTGGCAATAAATTAAATGATTGAAAAACAAAACCAATCTGGCTCTTTCTAATTTCAGCCAATTGATCATCAGATAAATTTGATACATCAACTCCCTCTAAAAAATACTTCCCCTTGGTTGGCGTATCCAAACATCCTAAAATATGCATCAGAGTTGACTTGCCACAACCAGAAGGGCCGGTGATAGCTACAAATTCGCCACTTGGAACTTCAAAAGAAATGTTTTTTAGAGCTACAGTTTCAATATCACCACTCTTATAAATTTTTCCAATGTTTTTAACTTCTATCATAGCAAAATGTTCAAAAAATAGTGTTTTCTATCTAAAATTTCTCATAGATGATGGATTAAAGCTTCTGCCATTACCTCCCATACCAGGCATTTGGAATAAACTGTTTCTCGTGGTCTGAGAGGCGGCTTTAGCATTGCTTGAAGAAATAGTTTGTATTACAATTGTATCTCCTTCTTGCAAGCCGCTAATAATTTCTGAATTTATATCATCAAAAATCCCCACCTTCACTGGCTGCTTTGAAATAGTAACCTTTGAAGCAGGTAAAGTGAGAGTCTCTCGCACAAAATTTGGTGCCGTACCAATAATTGTTGCTTTTTCAACATAAGTGGCATCGTTTTGTTCCTTAAGAGCGGTGCTGGGAATAATTAAAACACCTTCTTTAGCATTAATTACGATGGAAACAGAAACACTCATTCCTGGCTTGACTCTTTCATCTTGAGTATCAAAAGCAACTTTAACACCATAATTAACAACCCCCTGGGTGACTGTTGCTAAAGTATCAACTTCTATTACTTCGCCAGGAATTTCTAAGTCATCAATGACATCAAAAGTAATTTTTGCTTTTTGGCCTATTTTTACATTAGCAATATCCACCTCGTTTAAAGTAATTTCAGCAACTTTTTGTTTAGTAACCATTGAAGCTACTACAGTGCCAGAAGAAAGAGATTCCCCGACTTTAATATTAAAGTTTGCCACGATACCGCTAAAAGGAGCATAAACATAATAATCCGCTAAGTTTCTCTTGGCTTCGGCTAAAGCATCTTCTTTTTGCTGCACTGCGAGCTCTAAGGCCTTAATATTAATTGATTGTGCGGCAAGACTATTTTGTAAACTATCCAAATTATTTATTATATCAAGCAAAGCTGTTAAATGAGTATTAGCTGTATTATAATAACTACGTAAATTGGTTAGATGTTGGTTTATAAGCGTAGGATTAGATGGTTTTCAATTATCAAAAACAGAACTACTATTAAATAGTTCGAGTACATCACGTGCACTTTTGGTAATATTAGCAAGCTTTTCAGCAAATTGATAGGCATCTTGGAGCGCTTGGCTGATATCCTCTTCGCTACTTCCATGTAAAGCTTTCTGGTAACTTAAAAAGCCTAATTCATATAATCTTCTTGCTTCAGGATAAGCGCGATTGAGATCCTGAGGCACCGAAGAAAATTGACGACCATAAAATGAGCCTACAACGTCGCTATAATATTGAATATTATTAGTACTCGAATCTGAACTTACATCTTTCTCAAATAAAATATCATCAACCGAATTTAAAATAGTAAAAAGGTCGGTATAAGTCTGAGCGATTTCTTTTAATCCCTTTTCCCCCAGCTCTTTAATTTGGCTTTCAAGATTTTGAATATTACTTGAAGACTTTTGGGCTTTTTCTAAATCAAGCTTACTATTTTCCAGATTTCTTTCCGCATTTTTTACTGCTTCTTGAGCATCATAAGTATCTAATTGTAAAACTAAAGTTCCTTTTGACACTTCTTGATTATTTTTAACTCCAACATAAACTACGTCGCCCGAAGCTTTTAATTTCAAATCTATCTGCTGAGAGGCAGCCACTTGACCACTGCCTGAAACAGTGGAAGTAATGGCACCCTTTTTTACTTGGGTAATCACATATTTTAAGGAGTTCTTATTTTGAGCTGCTTTACTTCAACCAAAAACAGCCAAGCTAATAATTAAAATCGCAATAATTAAAATTAATCATTTCCGCTGGCGCAATTGTTTAAATCATTCTTTTTTCATATATATTAGTTTAAAAAAATTAATTTTCTGATGAAAATAATTAAACACTTTGACATAAAACTAATGCCAAAGCAATAAAATATATTAACAAAAATTTCATAAAAAATCAAGGCCAATTGTCAATAAGGTTAAAGTAATAAAGATAAAATAATAAATAAAAATCTCAATTAGATAGACTACTATTTTAGAAAAACTAAAATATCTATAATAATTATATTAGCAAAAACCTCAAACTAATTTTTGTACGTACACAAATTAGTAATTGAACCTATAAAACATTAAAATAAAACCAGGCTGGCATTTACCAGCCCAGAGAACAGATTAAATTATTCCTCTCACCATTCGCTATCAATTACCTTACGATAAACTCAATCTAGGTATTTCTGCGGAGCTCCTATTTGTTTCAAAACATCATATTCTGCTAACAGACATCGAGTTTCTCCCTGGCGATTGCCATAAACATCATATGGCACATCATAACAATCTATCCCAGGATGTTCTCATAAATAGTCCTGAAATAATTTTAAGTGAGTAGCTTCATGAATAAAACTACTAGCTATATCATAAATATAATCATTATAATATTTGTCAGTTGTTGCATACAGCCTTTCTATATATGGCTGGCAAATATAAATTGTCGGTTGTTTAGAGCAAGTGTCAGTATTAGGATAAGTACACATACCACATTTTTTCTCGTCGGGCGCTAACTTTATATATTTAACATATTTTGTTATACGGTCATAATAAGTTGGGGCTTTCTTCTTCAAAAGATTTAGAGCATCATTTATTCTGGCTGTGTAATAACCAGCGCCAATGATTTGTATTTGATAAGAAGGTTTATTTTTAAATTGAGGCAAAGATATAGAAACAGTATTGCTATAATAGCCAGTATCATTATCAGCACAACGAATCTGAAAATATTCTTGGAGATCTGAATTTTTTCTTCATCCTGTTTTATCTAATAATTGCTTTAATTCGTTAAAAGATAAATCACTTTTTCCATTTCATCATTTACCTGCTTGGTTAGCACCAGAATCGCTTAATCATAAGCCGCATTTTGCATCTAGTGGAGGATTAGTACCAGCGCTAGACACTCTAAGAGAAAATAATTCATTTTGATCAGCTATATCAGTGCTGCCGCTCAATTTAATATTAGTATAAATATTTTTTAAAGGGTTGGCTTTTTGACAATTGGCCTTACCTTGATTAACTCAAGCCTGAAACTTGCTATTATCATAGCAAGGATATTCTATTCCATTAATATTAGTACCTAATTTATTATCTTTCATAAATTCAAAGCCCCAATTATTATTATAAAGAGACCAGGTGATAAGATACACCTCATCATAGGGACCATAATCTTTATTATTTATATTGGCGCATCATTTACCGTCGGAGAGTTGATAGCGTTTATTCTTGACTTTCTCCGGGTTATTACAAGTTGATTCTGCTTTTTCTCGGGCATTAACAGTAATAGTATTGCTAAAATATTTATAATCCGGGTCATTGGTTTCGCATATAATTTGAAAATAAGTAGTGGGGATGATTGTTTGAGTAACTGTTAGGGGAATACTAAATTCCTTTCATCTGCTATCGCTCATTGAAAAACCAGTAAGACTCATAGATTTTTGATCACCCCCTTTTTCCTGTACGGGGTTTCAATAATGAAGAACACAAAATAATTTAATATCTGGGTCAGTATTAATTTGTTTCATTTTAGCTGTAAAAGAAATTTGCTCGCCAGCTAAAGGCTTATTATTATTCACTGATAAAGTAAAGATCTCGCTGCCGGATTTAGGAACTCGTGGTTTGGTAGAATCATCCACAACTGTAATATAAATTTTATTACTTTCTACGGTGCTACCATCTTGGGCGCTTATGCATCTCAAAAAATAGGTGCCGCTATCATCAACTACTCACATTATTGTATCTTTTGCTAAAAGCTCAACAAGTCTCCAACCACCAGGTTGCACAAATTCGCACGAGCCTTCTTCCATTCCTTTTGATGTCCAACTAAAATTTACGAATCTGTGTTTTTTGACCTCTGTTTTATCTGCTGTTAATTTAATTCATGCTTCTCCCTTACCTTGCTCTTCGCCGTCTGCCTTTTTTGTAAACACAATGTCTTGAGTTGTTAACAACCAATTGCAATTAACTTCTTTGTTAGTCTTGGCTTGCTTTTCGTCAAAAATGCTTCAAACTTCTAATGTAGCATTAACTTTAGCGCTATTGTATGTTTTTAATGTATTCTCTATATTCGTTTTAGTTTGGTTTGACAATTTACTTCAAAGATTAGATATAGTAAATACTCTTGTGCCTGAATCTGGAATTGTTATATCTTGAATTATTATATTATCAATTTTAATTCTGGCAAATGTTTTTTGGAATGCTGATAAATTACCTTTGCCAACAACTTTAATTGACAAATCACCAGAATTAACTGGCTTATTATCCTTATAATTTACATCGATCTGCTTAGTGGTATTAATTGTAAATGTGCAAGGATTCTTTTTACAAATATCTACCTCTGCGTCAACTAAATTATCTTTAAAGGTAATGGTAACGCTTTTTGATTGAGAGATTTCTTTTCCATTTAAATCATGAGTAATACATCTAAGATATAAATTAGTAGCAAAGATGCCTTGCCTTAAGAAA
>Ga0116188_1002492_pt1 | contig 14400 bp, 15 predicted proteins | sample AD_JPNTR2_MetaG_FD_89807 | JGI IMG/M metagenome (GOLD analysis project Ga0116188, IMG submission 89807) | Active sludge microbial communities of municipal wastewater-treating anaerobic digesters from Japan - AD_JPNTR2_MetaG | ecosystem: Engineered > Bioreactor > Anaerobic > Digestate | place...
CAAATAATGGTTTCAATGATATTTTTATCTCAAGTGAATTAGTTGATTATAATAAGTTGGAAAGAGCAAAAAAACTTTCAAAAATTTTAAATAAACTCATCTTAGCAGTTGATTCTTTCGAGGAAATAAGAAATTTAGGCGAAGTTTTTAAAGATGAAAAAATATTTGTAAGAATTGAAATAGATTCAGGTCACCATAGATGCGGAGTTAAGGCAGAAGATGTTTTAAAACTTTACAAAGAGATTGAAAAATATCCAAACTTCATTTTTGAAGGAGTTTTTACACATGGAGGTCAGGTATATTTATCAAAAAATAAAGAGCAAAGAGAGAAATTTTCTTATGACGAAGCAAATGAAGTTTTAAAAGCAAAAAAAATCCTTGAAGAAAATAATATTAAATGTGAAACTGTAAGTATTGGTTCAACTCCATCTGTCTATATTGGAGGAAAAATTGATGGAATAACAGAGATTAGGCCAGGAAATTATGTTTTTTATGATTATAAACAGGTTAAATTAGGAGTTGTCAAATTAGACAGAGTTTCTCTTTTTGTAATTTCTCAAGTTATAAGTAAACCAGAAAAAGATAGAGTTTTAATAGATGCCGGAAGTAAAGTATTAAGTCTTGATTATGTTTTAGAAGATGATGAAAAAGTATATGGATATATTTTGGAACATCCTAATGCAAAAATATATAATTTATCAGAAGAGCATGGGTGGGTAAGGATAAATGAAAATTCTAAAATAAAAATTGGTGATAAAATAACAATTATTCCAGTTCATTCCTGTCTTGTTGTTAATAATTTTGATCATTTTTATTTTATAAAAGAGGATGAAATAATAGAAAAAATCAAAATTGATGCAAGAGGAAAATTTGAGTAAAACTATTTTATAATTTAAAAAAATAATAGTTTACAAAAGTAGGCTGTCTGTTTTTGTAAACTATATTTAAAATCGGAGGATATATGAGTAATTTTAAAAGTAAAAGTTTAAAAAATTTCGGTATCGAGGTTGAAATTCCAGAAAGTTATGATTTTCTTGAAACTGAATCTTTGAATTATATTGAAGAATCATTAAAAAATTATAAAAAAGCAAAAGAGATGTTTAATCTTCTTGTTAAAGACCCAGAGGTGAGAGCTGATTGGGATTTATCAAATTTTATTGCTGTTAAAAAATTGAAGTATAACGATCATGGCGAAGTTCATGCAAAAATTGTATGTGCATCTGCTTTAAAAATGCTTGATATTCTTCTCGAAAAAGATATAAAACCAGATTTCATAAAAGAAGGTGGAGGAGACGAAGATGATGAACATTTAATTGTAATGACAGGAGCACTTTTACATGACATTGGAAACCAAATTTATAGAGAAGATCATCCTTTACATTCAACATATCTTGCAATACCAATTCTGAATAGAATACTTCCAAACTTTTATTCAGATATTGAAAATAGAACTGAAGTAAGAGGTTTTATTTTGAACTCTATTTATGCCCACGATGCTGATATTCCAGATTTCATAATTGAGGCAGCACTAATTGGAATTGGAGATGCAACAGATATGACAAAAGGAAGAGGAAGAAAGGCTTATGATCTTGGTAGTTTATCAATTCATACAATTTCAGCTTTATCAATAGAGAGGGTCTTAATATTAAAAGGAGAGGAAAAAGCAATAGAAATTGTTATCGAGATGAGTAATTCATCTGGAATCTTTCAGGTTCAAGAAATTCTCGGAAAAAAGATAATTGGTGGACCACTTGAAGATTTAATCTCTCTTAAAGCTACCGTTACACCAAGTGATGTCGATTATGATAAAAGAATTGTAAGATCGATAACGCTTAAAGGAAGAAATTTTGTATCCTTTTAATTTTTATTTTGAAAAAGGAATACTATAAAATTTATAAACTTTAAACATTTTTTAAAAATTTTTAAAGGAGGAGCTATGAAAAAGTTAATTTTAATAAGCTTAATCATCTTATTTTCATTTTCTATCTTAAGTTGTGGTAAAAAGGTTATTAAAAATGATATTAATGTGACTGTCTTTGACAATAAAAACAACCCCTTAAAAGATGTTAATCTATCTCTTGATGGAAAGATAGGAAAAACAGACGAAAATGGAAAATTTACTTTCACTCAGATTGGAGAGGGGACATACACTTTAATTGCATCAAAAGATGGTTTTTTAGATAGTAGCGAAAACATTTTGATTTCTGAAGGAAAAAAACAGGAGATAAAAATAACTTTAAAAGAAAAAATAGCTTCTGAAGAGATCAAAGATTTTTCAGATATTGATAGTTTCGAGATGACTATCGAATACAAAACTCAGGATGATTCAGAAGAGCAAAAAATAGAAATAATAAGAGAAAATTATGGAGAAAAAGAGTATATAAAGGTTATAGACTTAAAAACAGAAAAAATCACTACGGAACTATTAATAAATGGAGATAAAGCTAAAATTCGTTATGAGGGAGAGGAGTGGTATGAATTACCAAAAGAGCAGATTGGAAGTATATCAGAAAGTTTTTGGTCTTTAGCTAAAGATATAGTTAATAGTGTTAGAGAAGATTATAACTATAGCGTGAAAACACCCGAAGGAGAAATTTCATATTCAGTTGATAAAATAGGTGATGAAATTGTCAATGATTACGGTACGACAAAATATATCATAAAAGGCAAAACAATAGAAATGAACAATGGAGAGATTCAGTTAGAATACCAAATATGGATTATAAACAAAGGAGATTATAAAAATTATCCATCAAGAGTGATTTTTAAATACAATGCAAAGGAGGGCGAATTAATTTATAAAATAGATATTTATAAATATGGAGAAGCCAAGGTGCCTAATCTTTAAATTAATTTTTAAGAAGTGATACAATTATGAAATAGGTAAAATAATTTGTTATAATTCTTTTATAGAGTATATAAGGAGGTTTTATGGATAAAGCATCTATTGGTGTTTTTGGTGGCACAGGTTTTTATAAATTTTTTGATAATATGGAAGAGTTTGTTGTCGAAACTCCATATGGTTCAACATCAACTTCAATTTCTATTGCTGAAATTGGAGGGAAAAAGGTTGCTTTTTTACCAAGGCATGGAAAAAATCATGAGTATCCACCACATAAAATTCCATATAGAGCAAACTTATGGGCAATGAAAAAATTGGGAGTTGAAAGAATAATTGCCCCTAATGCTTGTGGAAGTCTTCAACCTCACATTAAAGTTGGAGATTTTGTTATTTGCGATCAATTTGTTGATAGAACCTCCGGAAGAGTTTCAACATTTTATGATGGGCCAATAACAACACATATTGGAATGGCAGAACCATACTGTCCTGAATTAATGCAAATCGCAATAAATAATTTAAAAAAGCTTGGATATCCTCATCATGAAAAAGGAACGGTTGTTGTAATTGAAGGACCGAGGTTCTCAACACTTTCTGAAAGTAAATGGTTCACATCAATGGGATGGGAAGTTATAAATATGACCCAATATCCAGAAGTTGTTTTAGCAAGAGAGCTTGAAATGTGTTTTTTAAATATATCAGTTGTTACCGATTATGATGTCGGTCTTGTCAGTAACGGAAGTGTAGAACCAGTTTCACATGAGATGGTTACAAAAATTTTTGATGAAAATTTAGAGAAGCTTAAAACTTTAATAATAGATATAATTAAAGATATACCAGATAAAAGAGAAAAATGTAAATGTGGAGAAACTCTTAAAGGAGCAAGAGTATCTGGTGAGAATTTTATTTCACTTTTTTAAATTAAAATTTTTTGGAGGTAAAAATGGAGATTAGAGAAGCTAAGATTATGGGAGGCGTGGGTTCAATTCTAACACTCTTGGGATTTATTCCAACTATTGGCTGGGTTCTTTCAATAGTTGGTTTAATTTTACTTTATTTATCAATAAAGAAAATTTCTGAAGCAGTGGTAAGAACTGAAATTCTAACAGATTTTACTAAAGCAATAATTCTTTCAATTGTAAGTGTGATTTTCTTTGCATTTGGAGGAGGAGCAACCTTTTTTGGTATTTTCTCATTGATTAAAGGTGGTGGTGGTTTTGCTCTTGCAATAATTCTCTTTATTATTGGTTGGATAATAGCAATAATTGGTTCTTATTTTTATTATCAAGCACTTTCAAAAACTGGTGAATCAACTAAAATTAATACTTTCAGAACCGCAGGTCTACTTATTTTTATTGGAAATATACTATTGATTATTTTTGTTGGAGGAATTGTTGGATTGATTGGTAGAATCTTTGAAATTATTTCGTTTTTCTCCCTCCCAGATACAATATAATTAAAACTTTACAAGAGTATTGACAAAATTATAAAATTTTATAAAATCAAGAGGGTTATGATCTTTTTCTCTAAAGATGGGCGCTAACAGAGAAAAAGGGAACCCAGTAGCGCAACCGACTTGATTTTTAATTTTATTTAGGAGGTTAATTATGAAAAAACTTTTTGGGAAAAAAGGGTTTACATTAATTGAGATTGTAATTGTTATTGTGCTACTCGCAATTCTTGCAGCAGTTACTTATCCAAAATATCTTGATTTAAGGGATGATGCACATAAAAGTGCAGACCAGGCAGTAATTGGTTCCTGGAGAGCAGGAGTTCACATTTACTTCGCAAAGAATAAAAAATTTCCAGATACAGAAGCTTTATTAAAAGGATGCTTAGAAGATGGTATGCCAACTGGGTGGACTATTAACTGGAATTCTGGAAGTTCAACAGCAACAATCACCTGTAATGGGTTACCTACTGATCCAAATAGTACTCAATCATGGACTTATAATGCAGAAGATGGTTCATTTAAAACAGAACCGAATGGACACGGATTTTAATTAATTTTTTTAATTGGGTGGGTTAATCCCACCCTTTTTTATTTTGTGAAAATTAAAGATATTTTAAAAATTGAAATAAATTTTATCTTATCTTTTATTCTTATTTTAATTTTTTTTTCAATAATTTTAGTTGGATTTATAATAATTCAAAATGAAATTGTTGATTTAAGAGTTTATGCAGCAGCTGTTGATATAATAAAAGATATTAAAAACTCTCAATATATAGCAATTGTAAAAAATGAACCCCTTGTTTTAACCATAGATGATAATAAAATTAAAATAAGATACACAAAAGAAGATATTGATTTTATAAATAGAAATCCTCTTTTTGATAATATTTTAATTTCTATGGATAAAGATAAGGTCTTGATTATGGATGTAGGTACCTTTGAATTTTATGGTGATGATTGTAAAATATCTTTAAAAAGTGGGAAAATATATTATAAAATAATATTAAGTAAAGATGGAAAAATTAATATTGAAAAATCTAAAAAATAAAAATGGATATGTTATTATTTTTATAGTTGTTATTATTCTTGTTGTTGTTTCAATTCTTGGAGCAACTCTTTCACTTTCTTTTCAATCAAGAGCAAAGGTAAGTGAAATAGATGTTTATAGAACACAGGCATTATATCTTGCTGAAGGTTTTGCAAGGGAAGTTATCTATTATTTAAAAAATGATCCTAATAATATACCAACTGGAAAAATTGTTAATTTTTCAACCTGGGAAGGTAAAGCTACAATGAGTTATCAAATAAATTATCCTCAAAATGGAATGACAACAATAACTTCAACTGCATATGTACCAGATGGACAGAACAATCAAGCAGTAAGAACTATAAAGGTAATTATTGATTCAAATTATAAAATAATCTATTGGGAGGAGGAAAAACTTGAAAATCTTAATTAATAGAAAGGGGTTTAATTTGATAGAAGTTATTGTTGGAATTGTAATTTTATCAATTATTGCTTCATCTTTGGCTCTTATTTTTTCATTAAATCTTGATCTTCCATACATTCAAAATAGAACTAAGGTTTACAGTTATGCTCAAAATGAGATGGAAAAATTAAACAACAAGAGTTTTTCAGAAATTAATGATATTACAAAAACCATTTATCCTGATGATTCAAATTATGATTATGAAATTCTCGTTGATGAGGATGAAACTAAAACTAAAAAAGAGGTTACAATAAATTTCTATCCACGTGGAAAAGATAATAAGGTTGCTGAACTTTTTTCAGAATTTATTTTTTTAACAACAAAAATTTGTGATGATTTTGAGATAAATAAAGAGCGTGCCCCACCATGGAATTGGACAACACATCCTCAAGGTCAATGGAGTGTAGTAAATTTTGAAGGAAGTAATCGTTTAAGTTATGGAAATAGACAAGAAGGACATGCTTATCCAAATTGGATTGGTTCTAAAAACTACTCTTTGAAAGGAAAAATCTACATAACAGATCCATCCATTTTTCGTTCTTCATATATTTATATAGGAGGAAGATGCAATAGTTCAGGATATGGCTATTTTATTAAGATAGAAACCTTTAATTCTACATATGATGTTGACTTAGTTAAAATAACTTCTTCTGGTGAAACTACTTTATTATCAAAAACTTTTAATGGTAGTATATTTAATCAGTGGGTTAATGTTGAACTTAAAATGGTTGGTAATACAATATCATACTATTTTAACGATACCCTCCTCAACTCAACAACTGATTCAGAATTTAAATCAGGCACAATCTATCTTAAAGCAAGTTGTGGAAACAAAGATAAAAATATTTACTTTGATGATATATGTGTTGAGGAAATAGAGTGAAAAAGGGTTTTACATTAATTGAAATAACAATTGTAATTATAATAACTGCTCTTATAATTTTTCCTATAACAATCTTTTTTAACTCAACAATAAAAAGTTTTTTCTATGGAAAACCATCAAATAAAGTTTTAGAAGTAGTAACAGATGCTATGAGAGAGGTCGAAGATTTGTTAAGAGGAGCAAGTGAATTTGAAACTATAGAAAGTCAAAAAGTTAAATTTAAACTAAAAAGAAACTTTGGAAACAATGAATATAATATTAAGATTTCACAGGATGGAGATTTTATAAGTAGAACAGACGAACTTGGTTCAAGTTATATCCCTTATTATAACAATTCAAATACTCCTTCAGATGAAAAAATAAATTTAACAATCAATTTTAAATACTATGACCTTTCTTTTAAAGAAACAACTGATATAGATAGTGTTTATTTGATAGAGATAACAATCTCTGGCGAACCTTATGTAAATCCTTTAGAAACTCCAGAATTTGAATTAAAAAATATGGTAAGATTAAGAAATAGATAATGGATAGAATAGCTGGATTAACAATAACAAAAAAAAGTATAAAAATTTGCGAAGTAGAAGTAAAAAAAGGTAAGGTCTCTATTTTAAACCTAAAAGAAGGTAATATTAGTGGTGTTATTGGAAAAGATTATGAAAATAGTATTAAAAGATTTTTTAAGATAAACAGAGTAAAAACAAAAAATATTTCATATGGTTTATCTGAAGAAGATGTCATAATCAGAATAAATGATTATCCGATAATGCCTGAGGATGATTTAAGAAAAATAATCCTTGATGAGGTTGGAAATTATAAAATATTTGAAAATGATTATCCAATTTTAAACCTTATTAAACTAAAAGAAATTGAAAATAGAGTAAGATATCTTATTGTTGTTGCACCAAGAAAAAGAGTTGAAGAGAGATTGAACTTTTTGAGAAAAATCGGTCTTAACCCAATAAGTGTTGATATTCCATCATTTGCGTCTTTCAGAGCTAATAAAATTCTAAGAAAAGACTATTTTAAAGGTGATGGAATTTTTACATTTATTGGAGAAAATAAAACAACTCTAATTTTCTTTACTAATGGCGAACCACTTCTTTTAAGAGAGTTTGATATTGGACTAAATAGTATATTAGAAAATTTTGAGACATTTAGAAGTGAAATTTCTAACACTATATCATACTTTTCAAGAGAAGAGAAAAAAAGTATAGAAAAAATTATAATTTCATCAATTGAAAGTGGAATTGAAGATTTTGACCAAAAAATTAAAGAAATTTTTGGAATTGAAGTTTTTTTAGGTGCTCCACTTTCTGACAAACCAGCCTATTTTTCTTCTTCAATTGGTCTTTCACTAATTTCTTATGAAGATAAATTAAAAATAGATTTAATACCAAAAGATATAAAAGAAAGAGGGAAAGATAAATTTAAGCTGTTTATGTTGATTTTATCAATAATTCTTATTGGATTTTTAATAATATTTTTATCAATATATTTAATAGGTTCTATTAAGTCAACAAGTGAATCAATAAAAGAGATAAATAATAATTTAAAAAAAGTTGAAGATTCAATATTAGATTTAAAGGATGTTGAAAAGAAATATTCTGATTTAGTTAACAAAAAAAAGGAAATAGATGAAATTTTAAATAAACTTCAACTTGAAAAAAATAATGAGTATATTGAAAAAATTTTTTCTTTAAAGACAGATACTCTAAAAATTTTAAGTGTAAGTAAACAGAGTGAAAATAGTTATTTAATTAATGTTTTATCGAATGGATTCAAGTCAATTTTTGATTTCACAAAAAATCTTTCTGATTCAGGTAATTTCAGTGAGATAAAAATTCAAAAAATGATTAGAAATAAAGATGGGGCAACTTCTTCAACAATTGAAGTTAGTGGAGGAAAATAATGGTTAAAGAGTATGTTCCAAAGATAAAAGTTTTAATTAAAAGGTTTTCCTATATTATATTTATTGAAATATTGATTTTCGTTTTTTTTGTTGGATATGAGTTCATAAACTGGAGAAAAAATATAAACAATTTAAACTCTTTAACAAATGAACTTATAACGAAAAGTGAAATGTTTACTAACTTAAATAAAATGGATAAAGAAAGTGATAATATTTTAGTTAAAATTGATGAGAGTAAAAAAAGGTTATTTACAAAAGATGAATATGAATTATTTTTATCAAATCTTTCATCAAAACTTATAAATTTTAATATTAAAGATTTTGAAATAGATGTGGGTGGAGAAAACTTTATAATTGAAAATAATAAAAATTATAGAGAAGTTCAAGTTTATTTAACCGGGTCTGGCACAATTGATTCAATTAAAAAATTCTTAGTTTTTGTTGAAGATAACGAAAAATTAATTAAAGTTTTAGATTTTTCATTGAGTTTAACAAATATAGAAAATGAATATAATTTTGATTTATCTTTAATCTTTCCAATAACTTATTAAATAGTTTTTAATCTATTTTCCTGTGATTAACCTCGCCATATCAAACATTGGAAGGTAGATTGAAAAAGCTACAAATGCAACGATTATTCCAAGGATAATTGTCAATGCTGGCTCAAGAAGAGCAGTAAATTTCTTTATATCATTATCAAGTTCACTCTCAAAATATCTCTCCATTTCTTGTAAAACATCTTCCAAATTTCCCCCTGCTTCACCAACCGAAATCATTCTTATGAAAAGAAGAGGAAATATTCCTTCATCACTTAAAGCTTTACTTATAGTTTGACCCTGCATAATTTTTTCTCTTGTTCTTAATAAACTCTCCCTTATAACCTCGTTTCCAGAGACCCTTGATATAAGTTCAAATGAACCTCCAAGTGTTATTCCACTTCTAATTAGAATTTCAAGTGTATGAGATACTCTCAAAAAGATATTTTCTCTATAAATTTTTCCAATAATAGTTGGAAGATTAAAAAGAAATTTATCAATTTTCTTTTTTCCAGTTTTTGTCTTTGAATAGAACATAAATGAAAAATATAAAATTATCAGAATAGGAATTATAATATACCAATAATTAGTTAAAAAGGAAGAAATTGAAATCAATATTTTTGTAGGAAGAGGAAGTTTAACACCTGCTCCTCTATAAAGATTTACAAATATTGGTACAACTGAAATCAAAAGAAAAATAATTGCAATAATTATTACTCCAGCAACAATCTCAGGATAAATAAGTGCATTTTTAACTTTTCTTCTTAGCTCCTCTTCTTTTTCTAAAAAATCTGATAATCTTAACAAAACTGAATCAAGATTACCTGTTACTTCACCAACTCTTACAACTTCAATAAAAAGAACAGGAAGAATTTTTCTATAATGAGATAGTGCTTCAGAAAAAGATTCTCCTCCTAAAATATTTTCTCTTATTTTTATAACAAAATTTTTAAAACTCTTGCTTTTTATATTTTCTTGGATTATATCCAATGCTAAAACAATTGTAAGACCAGATCTTAATAGAAGGGAAAGTTGTCTTGATAAAAAAATAATTTCTTCTATCTTTAATCTTCTTAAGATAGGTTCTTTTGTTTTAATCTCTTTAAATTCAATTATATAAATTCCTCTTCCTAAAAGAATATTTCTTGCTTCATAAATTGAATCTACTTCAATTTCTCCTCTTACTGGATTCCCTTCTCTATCTCTTCCTAAATACTTAAATTTCATTCTTCCATCCTTATAACTCTTAAAACCTCATCAATTGTTGTTATTCCTTCTTTCACTTTCTCAAAACCTGCAGAAAGAAGTGGAATCATTCCAGATTTTTCAGCCTCAAATCTTATACCATCTGTTGATTCTCTTGCCTTTATTAAATCTTTAAGTTTTTTTGTAACTGGTAAAATCTCGAAAATACCTGTTCTTCCTCTAAAACCAGTATATCCACACTCTCCACAGCCCTTTCCCCTTTTAAACTTAACTTCTTCATTCGGAACTTCTCCAAAAATAGTAATAAGTTCTTCTTTTGAAGGAGTGTAATCTATTTTACAGGATGGACATATTGTTCTTACAAGTCTTTGTGCAACAACTCCTATCATAACTGATGAGATTAAATATGGTTCAATTCCTATATCAAGAAGTCTAATAAGTGTGGATGGAGCATCATTTGTGTGAAGAGTGGACAAAACAAGGTGACCTGTTAATGCTGCTTCCACAGCAATTCTTGCTGTTTCTAAATCTCTTATCTCACCAATCATTATGGTATCTGGGTCAAGTCTAAGAATATTTCTTAAACCACTACTAAATGTCATACCAGCTTTTGGATTTACTTGCATTTGAATGATACCAGGAAGATCATATTCAATAGGGTCTTCAATTGTAAAAATACTTTTTTCTGGCGTATTTAATTTGTTTAAGGTTGCATAAAGAGTTGTTGATTTACCTGAACCTGTAGGACCTGTAACAAGAACCATCCCATAAGGATTTTTAATTATTTTTTCATAAATTTTTCTTTGTATATCGTTCATTCCAAGTCTATTCAATTCAATTAAAACTCTTGCTTTATTTAAAATTCTTATTTCAACTTTTTCCCCAAATCTGGTGCCTATTGATGAGACCCTAAAATCAAAATCTTTATCATTTATCTTCATTGAAAATCTTCCATCTTGTGGTCTTCTTTTTTCTGCAATATCCATTCCAGATAAAATTTTTATTCTTGAAAGTACCTGATTATCAATTCCTCCTGGAATATTCATCACATCTTGAAGCATTCCATCAATTCTGTATCTTACTCTTGTATAATCAAAATATGGATCAAAGTGGATATCTGAAGAATTTTGATTTATTGCATCTGTAATTAATGTATTTACAAATTTCACTATTGGAGTTTCAACCGTTACTGTTTCATCTACCCTTTCTTCTCTCCTTAAACCTTGAAGAGTTTTGTTTGCCATACTTTTTATATTAAAATATTGGTTTAATAGCCTTTGAAATTCTGTATCAGTTACAATAATTGGTTTTAACTTTAAGCCTGTTAAAGCTTTAATATCATCAATAACAAGAGGATTAATTGGTGGAAGTATTGCAACTTCGAGTGTATCTTCTTCTTTTTTGACTGGAAATACCTTTTTTTCTTTTATTATAGATTCTGGAATTAAATTTATTGAATCTGGTGATATATAGATTTCTGAAACTTTTTTATAATCAATTCTAAATTGCTCTGATAAAATCTCTCCAAGAACTCCAGGTGAAATCAACCCTCTATCAATCAAGATTTGTCCTAAAGAAACTCCTGTTTTCTCCTGTTCTTGAAGGGCTTCTTTAAGCTGTTCTTTTGTAATTATTCCTTTTTCTAAAAGTATCTCTCCTAATTTTTTTCTTCTTTCCATTTTAAATCATTATAAACAATTACTCTTAATTTTCAATTTTTTGGATAGTAAGATTTTTTGATAATTTTAAAGTTAAAGCATCTGTTGGGCAAACTTCAATACATTTTCCACATCTTATACAATTTATATTGTTAGGATCTTTAAAGGTTATAATATTAAATGGACAGACCTTTTCACATTTATAGCACTCTATGCATTTTTTTAAATCAACTTTTATCGTTATGTATGATATTTTATTAAAAATTCCTATATATCCACCAAGCGGGCAAAAATAGTGACAAAATGGTCTCTCTTCAAAAATAAACCATATTATCAAAAAAATTAAAACTAAAATTTTAGAAATATATAATGGACCTATTAAATTTCTTAAAGATGGATTTACTACAACCTGTGGAATACCAGCAGTTAAAGTTCCAGCAGGGCATATTTTACAGAAAAGAGTTTCACTTGTTATTAGTGGTCCAACAATAACTAAAATTATTAGAAAACCATATTTTGTCCAGAAAAGATAAGGAATCTTTGGTTTCATTTTAAATTTTGTCTTTATTTTAAAAAGTAAATCTTGAAAAAAACCAAAAGGACACATAAAACCACAGGAGAGTTTTCCTAAAAAAATATAGATTAATGAAATAAAACCAACAGTATAAAATGGAATATCTCTTACAACAATTAAATGCTGTATTGTACCAACTGGACAAGCACCAGTTGCAAGTGGACAGGAATAGCAATGTAAAACTGGCATAGGTACTCTTTTTAAAATGTTAGATAAAAAGGGGAGGTTAAAAAAAATTGTAAAGATAGTTTGTGTTAGAACTCTTAATTTATTTGTGAATAAATTTTTAATTTTTTTCAAAATTATAAAAAATTATCAATCTATACCTATACAAGAAAAACAAATTAAAACAGCATTTTTAAAAACTTCAAGATACTCTTTATTAAAAATCCCATAGATTATTAATAGAACAAAAATAATTATTAAAAGAGGTCTAAAATCAAATTTTTTCTTCAAATCTTTTTAATAAATTTAAAATGATAGTTTCTTAATTATTTCTGGAAGCATAAAAGGAAGATCATCTGGAGTCCTTGAAGTGATTATATTTCCATCAATCACAACCTCTTTATCAATAAATTCAGCACCAGAATTTATAACATCATCTTTTATTGAAATAGTTGAAGTTATTTTCTTCCCTTTTGTAATCTCAGCTGAAATCAGCACCCAGGCACCATGACATATTGATGCAACAACTTTTCCTTCTTCATGCATTTTTCTCACAAAATCTGTAACTGATTTGTGTGTTCTTAAATGGTCAGGACAATATCCACCAGGAATAAAAACAGCGTCAAAATCTTTTGTATCTATCTCTTTACTTGTTAAATCAGGTTTTACTGGGAGTCCTCCATTTTTTCCATAATAAACTTCAATATTTGGAGCAACTATTTTTACCTCTGCTCCCTCTTCTTTAAATCTGTAATATGGATACCAAAACTCAAATTCATTGTAAAGTTTTTCAACAAATATTGCTACTCTTTTTCCTTTTAATTTCATAAAAACCTCCTTAATTAATTATAATTAAAATGATAACAATTTCAAAATTTCAAAAAATCTAACAATTTGTCCTTTATTTTATCAAAAGCTCTTTCAGCTTCAATAAAATTTTTTTCAATTGCTCTTGATGAAAAATCAAGAGCAAAGGGTAACCTCTTTTCAGGATAAATTAAAAAAATCATTCTATCTCTGTATCTAAAAATATTTTCATCGATATTTTCAAATTTATCTATCTCTTTAAATGTTAGATTCTGAGTATATTTTTCAACAATATAGTTTATTGGAGAAATCAAAAAATAGAATGGATTTATTTTATATTTTTTCAAAGGCTCATGAATGATGGCCAAAATTTTATCTTCTTTTGAGCTTTCAATTAAAAAATCTAATGGAAGTGTGTATTTAACTCCTCCATCAAGAAGAGTCATACCATTGTATTTTACTTCAGGAAATATTTTTGGTATTGCGCTTGTTCCGAAAATTGCATATTTTAAATCTTCTTCATTTTCGATTTTTTTAAATTTTGCATCTTTTATAAATATATCTTTGTTTGTGAAGATGAGTGGCCCATCGTCTTTAATTATAGAAACAATCAATGTAAGAGAATCACTTTTTTTAAATTTTTGAAATAGGCCTTGTTCTTTAATTACTTCATCAATGAGTTTATTTAAATTTTTTACATTATATTTTAATTTTAATGGCTCATAATATATAAAATTTCCATACTCTTTAATCTCAATCCAAATTGAATAGAGATATTCAAAACCACCAAAAGAGAGTGGAATAATGTTAATTCCACCAACAGATGAACCTGAAAGAGCTTTAAACTCTAATTCTTTATAATAATTTTTAAGTTCAA